>Ga0209506_1000603_pt1 | contig 46146 bp, 46 predicted proteins | sample AD_JPNHG2_MetaG_FD_184409 | JGI IMG/M metagenome (GOLD analysis project Ga0209506, IMG submission 184409) | Active sludge microbial communities of municipal wastewater-treating anaerobic digesters from Japan - AD_JPNHG2_MetaG (SPAdes) (version 2) | ecosystem: Engineered > Bioreactor > Anaerobic...
CGGATGCTCCCCTGCGAGGGATCGGGTCCCTGTCGAAGGCGGCCTCTCCACTGATGGGTATTGTCTCCGAGATGCTGCCGGGGCGTCCGTTCATGGCCTCAAGGATAGGCGAAAGATGTCAGAAATGCAACTCCTTACCCGAAAAGAGCGCATACGGCATGAAAACACTCTTACGGTCTGCATGCGAAACAGTGACGAGACTGCCCTTTCCTGTTTCCCGTCACCGGCGCAGAAATCCGATGCATGTGATGCATGAATGCATTACCTGCAGAAATACCTGATCATGGAGGATGAATGATTAAAATCAATATATTGAAGCTTTATCCATAAGCAGCTGGGCCGGTGATGCGGGCGTGCATCCGGAGCAGCTAAAGGAAATAGCTCTTTAATTTCCGATAGATCAAGTTTCATTCTCAAGAGAATGATGCAGAAATGCATTGGGGAGATGCCGCTTTCCCCGGGTTCCATTGTGTGCGGGTCCGTGCGGGTTGCTTTTAAGCACTTGATATCCGATGGAGTATCATTAACTATTCACGTATGTTTCCGAAATGGCACCAGTCTTGTACGAAGATCGACATCAGCGAAGGAGCGGATGTGAAGGCGGCTCGCACGATCATGCTTTCTCCATCTTGCCGGAGAAACCCATAAGAAGGGAGGAGACCCATGAGTAAATTGATGAACGCGAGGGAGTATGAGGAGAGTTTGAGGAAGTTGGGGATGAGGGTGTACATGTTTGGGAGGCGAGTGGAGAATGTGGTTGACGATCCGATCATACGGCCGTCGATGAATGCGGTGGCGGCGACGTACGAGTATGCGCACCGGCCGGAGTATGAGGACATCATGACGGCGAAGTCGCATTTGACGGGCAAGAAGATCAACCGGTTTACGCATATACACCAGAGCACTGAGGATCTGGTGAAGAAGAGCAAGATGGGCAGGCTGTTGGGGTCGCTGACGGCGTGTTGTTTTCAGCGGTGTGTGGGGATGGACGCGCTCAATGCGCTGTCGATCACGACGCATGCGATTGATGCGAAGTACGGCACGGGGTACTACCAGCGGTTTTTGAAGTATTTGGCGTATGTGCAGGAGAACGACCTGGTGTGTGACGGAGCGATGACGGACCCGAAGGGGGACCGGTCGCTGCCGCCGAGCAAGCAGAGTGATCCTGATATGTTTTTGCATGTGGTGGAGGAGCGGGACGACGGGATAGTGGTGAGGGGTGCCAAGGCGCACCAGACCGGGGCGGTGAACTCGCACGAGGTGATTGTGATGCCGACGATCACGATGAGGGAGGAGGACCGTGACTATGCGGTATCCTTTGCGCTGCCGAGCGATGCGCAGGGCATCACGTACATCATAGGGCGTCAGTCGTGCGACACGAGGAAGCTCGAGGGGATGAGCTTTGACCGTGGGAACATGTTTTACGGCGGCCATGAGGCATTGGTGGTGTTTGACGATGTGTTTGTGCCGTGGGACCGGGTGTTCATGTACAAGGAGTATGATTTTTCGACGATGCTGGTGGAGCATTTTGCGGCGTATCACCGGCAGAGCTATGCGTGCAAGGTAGGGGTAGGGGATGTGCTGATCGGAGCGGCGCAGACGATAGCGGAGTACAACGGGGCGGAGCGGGCGTCGCACGTCAAGGACAAGATCATCGAGATGAACCATTTGAACGAGACGCTGTTTTGCGGATGCATAGCGTGTGCGGCGGAGGGTCATAGGGAGCCTTCTGGGACGTATCAGAACGATTTGCTGCTGGCCAATGTGCACAAGCAGAACATCACGCGGTTTCCGTATGAGATAGCGCGGCTGGCGCAGGACATAGCAGGGGGTTTGGTGGTGACGTGTCCGTCGTCGGCGGATTTGAGTTCGCCAGAGGTGGGCAAGTGGGTGGAGAAGTACTACCGGAGCAAGGAGGGAGTGCCGACGGAGCATCGGATGAGGATCTTGCGACTGATCGAGAACATCACGATGGGCACGGCGGCGGTGGGGTATTTGACGGAGTCGATGCATGGAGCGGGATCTCCTCAGGCGCAGCGGATCATGATATCGCGGCTGGTGAACATGAAGCTCAAGCAGAAGGCGGCCAAGGAGCTGTGCGGGATAGACAAGGGCGACCAGATAAGCTGAAGGCGGGTTTGAAGTACTGCGGGGGATGCAGGCCGCGGTACGACCGAGTGGAGGCGGTGGCTGGGATGAAGGAGGCGCTGAAGGGTGAGGTGAGCTTTGTGGAGCCCGACAGTAAAGAGGCGCAGTGCATTCTGATCGTCTGCGGCTGCCCGGCAGCCTGCGTCGACACCGCCCCCTTCTCCGGCCGGCCGGTCCGCCTCATCACCTCCGAACATGATGCCAGAGCATGGATTGTTTCATGCGTTCTCGGACGCGGACGGGAAATATCTCCCCATCGGCTGTTTTCACGCACAGCCGCCGGTTGATGCGGCGACCGGTGAAAGGTATCATGAGACCCTGTGCCCTCAGCGCGTCCGCTTTTCTCTGAAAAATACGGTTGACAAGGGCGGGCCGCAGGGAGTGATATCACCGGGACGACTCGGGATGGCTCCAGCCGGAGGTCAAGGGAGCTGTACGTTCCCGCCGAGGCAACGAGAGAGGGAAAGGATCTGCAATGAACGCATGGAAGCTCGCTCCATTGGTTTTTATCGTCCTGGGCATCCTCGATATCATATACGGCCTGCTCATGGATGATCGGATAAGTCTCCTGATGGGTCCCGCACTTATTGTGATTGCTGTATACATCATGGCGCGTGAAAGAAAGCGCTCGGCGGGCGGGCGGTAGGAGCGGCATGCGCGCATTGTCAGCGGAAGCCGCAGGCAAAAAGTTCGGCACCCGGGCAGGAGACGCACCCCTCTCTCATGCGAAAAGGCTCAAGGCATGCAATGCAGCACCTTGCGGCTAGAGCTTCCGATTGTCTATGACACGCACCGCTTTTCCTTCGGATACCGGGATCTTGCCGGGCTCGCATAGATCCACTTCGGGGGTGATGAGGATCTCGTCTCGGAGCTCTCGGGCGATTCTGCTCCTCAGCTGTTCCAGAGATTTGTAGGCATCTACGTTTATCGACGGGTCGATTTCCACCCTCACGACCATATGGTCGTTGTGGCCTTTTTGTTCGAGGATGATCAGGTAGTTGCGTCCGACCCCGGGTATACTGTGGAGCACCGACTCGATCTGCATGGGGAAGATGTTTACGCCCTTGAGAATCATCATGTCGTCGCTGCGTCCCGTGATCCGCTCGATCCTCATGTGCGTTCTCCCGCAGGAGCATGTATCCGGGATCAGCGAGGTGAGATCCTTAGTGCGGTAGCGGATGATGGGCATGGCTTCCCGCGAGAGTGTCGTGATGAGCAACTCGCCTCTGCTGCCCAGCGGCAGGGGCTCGAGGGTATCGGGATCGACGATCTCCACAAAAAAGGCGTCTTCCCAGATATGCATGCCCTTCATTTCCGGGCATTCAAAAGCGACGCCCGGGCCGTTCATTTCGGAGAGGCCGTAGGAGTTGAACGCCTTGATTCCGAAGAACTCCTGAACTTTCAGCCGGGTTTCCTCCGAATGCGGCTCGGCGCCCAGGATAGCATACTTGAGGTCCGGGAATTCCTTGCGGGGATCGATGCCCGCAGACTCCAACGTGTCCGCCAGATGCAGTGCATAGCTCGGTATCACGTGGATGGCGCTGGTCTTGAAGTCCTTCATGAACTTGAGCTGGCGTTTGGTATTGCCCGGTCCGGTGGGAATGGTGAGGCAGCCCAGTCTTTCCGCGCCGTAGTGGAGCCCCAGTCCTCCGGTGAACAGCCCGTAGCCGATCATGTTCTGGAACACGTCGTGTTCCCTCATTCCCATCATGTAGAGGCATCGGGTGACCAGCTCGGTCCAATTACTGATATCCTGTGCGCTGTGGTAAACAACGGTCGGTATGCCGGTCGTACCCGATGACGAATGGAGCCTCACGACCTTGTCGAGCGGCGTGCACACCATACCGTAGGGGTATGCGTCTCTGAGGTCCTGCTTCGTGGTGACGGGCAGTTTTTTCACATCGTTCAGATCCCGGATCGTATAGTCCCCAAGACCCTTTTTCCGGTAAAACGGAGACTTGGACGCCAGCTCCAGGGTCTTTTTGAGCTTCCGGAGCTGGAGCTCTTCCAGTTCGTGCCTCGTGATGCATTCGTCTTGTTTGTTCCAGTACACGTGCGCCTCCTCAAAGGTGTGAGCCGTCGATATAGTCCTCGGTGCGGGCTGTCCTGCCAGATGTCTGCATGTGCATCGTAATCGTGGTACCGGATCGGGGCACGGGAACTGCATTGTGAGAGCCCGCTTTCCCATCTCGTTCCAGGCAAGGCCCCTTTTTATGCATCTAGCTCTACCACGGCACGGGGGGCAAGTCAATCAGGCTTCGCTCGAATGAGCATCGGGCCTTATCCGGAAGTGATGCGGTACGGATTGGTCACGACATGCCCGGCGAAGCGGCCTCACGATTTCAAGTCCTGTTTCTTTTTCTGCGAAAAAGCGTGCGGACGGGCGCCGCGTGTATGCCGCATGGAGTGATACCGAAGATGAAAGGGTGACCGGGAGGCGACACAGAAAATCCGCCGGCCCATGCGAACAGGCGCCGACGGATTTTCGGTTATCGGGAAGCAGCCCTCACGCCTCCAAAAGGCATTGGGTCACTGAGCGGAAGATGGCGCAGAGGGCGTCTGATCCTGCGGAATCGAAGGTGCGGCTGGAGCGGCGTCCTGCGCCCCGCCGGGCTGAGGAGCGGCCTGGCCGGGAGAAGCGGGGACCGTCGTGGTCTGATTGTCCATGATGCTCTGAGTCGGCCGTTCGAATGTGAAGTATCCGAGCGTGAGCGAGGTGAGCATGAACACGACCACCATGACCCGGGTCGCCTTATTGAGAAAGTCCGCCGGACCTGCAGAGCCGAAGAGCGCCTGTGAACCCGCGCCGCCGAAAACGGCGCCGATGTCGGCCCCTTTGCCCGACTGCAGGAGCACGGCGATGATCAGCAGAACCGATACCAGAATGTGGATGGTTAATAGAATTCCGTACATAATCTATTGTCCTTTAAAACGTATTATTCTCTCGAACGACGCGGCATCCAGGCTTGCGCCTCCCACCAAGGCGCCGTCGATATCGGCTCTGGCCATGAGCGAATCGATATTGTCGCCCTTGACGCTGCCGCCGTAGAGGATTCTGACAAGGCCGGCCGTTTCATCGCCGAACAGGTCTTTCAGGAGTCCCCTGATGAAGCTGTGGGATTCCTGGGCGATTTCGGGAGTGGCCGTCTTGCCCGTCCCGATGGCCCACACCGGCTCATAGGCGACGACCAGCGAAGACGCCCTGTCCGTATCGATGCCCGAGAGCCCTCTCTTCACCTGCGCTTCTATCACGGCAAAGGTTTTCCCGGCCTCGCGCTGCTCGAGGGTTTCTCCCACGCACACGATCGGGGTGAGGCCGCCTCTGAGGGCGGCAAGGAGTCGTTTATTGACTGTTTCGTCGGTCTCCCCGAAAAACTGTCTCCTCTCGGAGTGGCCGATAATGGCATAGCTGGCCCCGATGCTCCTGAGCATAGGAGCGCTGATCTCTCCGGTAAAGGCGCCGGAGTCTTCCCAGAACACGTTTTGGGAGCCTATTTTGACCGGCGACCCCTCAAAGGCCTGCACGAGCGTCTGCAGATAGACGAAGGGGGGGCAGACGAGGATCTCGGTGGAGTCAACGTCCGAGATGCGCCGGGCAAGGTCGCCGGCATAAGCCCCGGCCTCGTCCAGGGTCTTGAACATCTTCCAGTTGCCGGCTATGAGTGGCTTTCTCATTCTCGCCTGTGGCTCCTATCTCTCCAGGGCCTTCACCCCCGGCAGCTCGGCTCCGCCGAGCATCTCCAGGAAAGCGCCGCCCGCCGTGGAAACGAAGTCGATCTTATCGGTCAGGTTGCTCTTGTGCAACGCCGCATCTGTATCACCTCCGCCCACGATGGTCAATGCCTTTGAATTCGCAATTTTTTTCGTGATATCCAACGTCCCCTGGGCGAAGGCGTCCTGCTCAAAGACTCCCATGGGCCCGTTCCAGACAATCATGTTGCAGTCGCTGAGCGCTTCGGAGAACAGGGACGTTGTTGCCGGGCCGATATCGAGGCCCATGAGATCCGGCGGGATCTCCTGGACCGTGGCGGTCACGGCGCCCTGGCCCGATTTCGGCTCAGGGGCGCACACGCAGTCAACAGGCAGATAGAATTTCACCCCTCTGGCACGGGCCTTTTCCATAATGGTCCGGGCGGTGTCCACCAGGTCGTCTTCCACAAGGGATTTCCCGGTGCTCTGGCCGAGCGCCTTGATGAATGTGAATGCCATGCCGCCCCCGATGATCACCTTGTCCACCTTGTCCACGAGATTCTCCAAGACCTCGAGCTTGCCCGAGACCTTCGCGCCTCCGATAACGGCTGCAAAGGGGCGCTTCGGTTCCTTCAGCGCCTTGTTGATATACTCCACCTCTCTGAGCATCAAAAAGCCGGCTGCGCTTTCTTTGATGTGTTCGCAGATGCCCACATTTGATGCATGAGCGCGATGGGCTGTTGCGAAGGCATCGTTGACGTAGCAGTCGCCCAGCTCGGAGAGCTGCTGCGCGAACTGAGGGTCGTTCTTTTCCTCGCCGATGTGGAACCTCAGGTTTTCGAGCAGAAGGACCTCGCCCGGCGCAAGCTGATCCACCATTTTTTTCACCTCGTCGCCCACGCAATCGGGCGCCATGTTGACGCTCGTCCCGAGGAGCTCGGAGAGTCGGCGCGCCACGGGCAGCAGGCTCATGGATTTGACCACCTTGCCTTTGGGGCGGCCCAGGTGGGACATGAGGACGATCCTGCCTCCCTGGTCCATGGCATACTGAATCGTCGGCAAAGCCTCACGTATCCGGGAATCATCGGTGATGTTTCCCTCTTCATCGAGGGGAACGTTGAAATCCACACGGATAAGCACCCTTTTCGATTTCAAGTCCAGCTCTTTGATGGACCGAATACCCATATTGTGTGTCCTCCTTGCCCTGATATGGTCAGAATATGGATTATGTACGTATGGAAGAAAGGTTCAGAAGATAGCGTTGCTCGCCTCTGCAAAATCAGCCCCTTTACAAACAGACCCGTATCCCTTTAGATATGTGATGTATATTATTAAGGAGTAAGACATGTCAATGGGATTTCAAGATGGCTGAAGACGGCGGAAAAGGCCTGGCCGTGCTCGATACGCTCGGTGATCGCTTCCTTCTCCTCATCGGCAGCCTCATCCGGGGGAACAGGAAAAGGGCGCTCATGCTCGCACGGGATGCCGGAAAGCGATCCCAGGGTTCGAGTGCCGCCATCGTGTCGCAGAACCTGATCGAAGAGATGGCCCAGGCCCAAGCCGTAAAGAACTCCCTCATCAACCTCCCGTCCGTGGTCCCCGGGCTCGGGACCATTATCTCCTTTTCGCTTCTGGGCGTCGAGAATTTTTTTCTGCTCGACCAGTCGATAGCCCTGATTCTCGCCCTGTGTCACATCCATGGGAAAGACATCGAGGATCAGCGGGCCATGGAGGAGTTTGCGGTGAGGGTCATCGCCGAGGTGTTCGGCGTTGCACATGAGGGGGCGGAGGAAAATTTCCGTTCGATCTCCAGAGATTACATGACCAGGCTGCTTCCCAGGAAGTACTTCGGCAGAGGTGTCGACAGAGGCATGCGCAAGATCCTCTCTCGGCTCATGCCCGCCGGCAGGCGTACCAGGCTTTTTCCCGCCGGGATCGGACTCGGCTCTTCAGCCGTGAGCGCCTACGATACTATCGTGAATATCGGCCAGACGACGCTGAGGCGCCTGCCCAGGCTCGAGGGCGGCACTGATCACGGGCGGTAATCTCGGCTTATCTTTTTTCGTCTCCGGACACCGCGGAGCAGCGGCCATTCTCCGGGAAACGCGATACACGCTGCAGGGGTCTACAGGCGGTAGATCTCCTTGTCCCAGAGCTTCACCCAGTTGCGCTTCAAAACGTTGGTGGCGGTCGCGATGTCGTCTACTTCAAGGATCATGACGGGATTCGACGCTCTCCCGATATAGGGATACATGGTTATGACATTGATCTTCGCGTCCCTGAGCGGCTTCAAGACGGCGTTCATGCCGCCGGGATGGTCCGGCATTTCTACAGCGAGCACGCCGATTTCCTGGAACTCGGTTTTCTCCGAGGTCAGGGCGTTTTTCGCCTTCTTGGGGTCGTCCACTACAATGCAGATGGAGGAGACCTCGGCTGATGACGCCTGGCCGACCGAGATGGCTCTGATGTTTACCCCGTGCTTGCCCAGTATGTCGCTCAAATTGGAGAGTTTGCCCGAAACGTTTGCGGTCTCAAGACGAAATTGTTTGACTGCCATGACCTATGTCTCCCTCGAAAAAAAATCGTACCCTGTCTTCAAGGCCTCGATGTTCCTGTCTTTGAAGCGTTCCTTCCCCTTTCCCAGGATCTCGCCCATGTTGTCGATGAGGGTGGAGATCTTGACCAGGCGGGTCCAGCTCACGAAAGCGCCCAGCATGATCATGTTGGCGTACCGCTCGCCCACGGTCCTGACAGCGAGCTCGTTCACCGGGATTTCGACCACGTCGATATCCCCCCTGACAGGTCTGCTGGTGACGATGCTGGTGTTGATGAATACCTCTCCCCCGGAGACGGTCTGGTTCTGCAGGCGCTGCAGGGAGAGGTTGTCCATGATGACGAGGTAATCGGGGGAGGACGCCACCGGAGAGGCGATCTCCTCGTCGGAAATGGCGATGGTGCAAGAGGCGATGCCGCCGCGCATTTCAGCGCCGTAGGACGGCAGGTAGGTGACATGGTGTCCCTCCAGCATCGCCGCCCAGGCGAACGCCACACCGGAGAACAGGATTCCCTGTCCTCCGATTCCGCTCATGATGGTTTTCTGAAGCATGACGTCTCGGTATCCTTCGTCGCAGTGTTGTCTTTCATGACCCCGATGGGGTACTCTTTTTCCATCTTTTCTTCCAGATAAACATATGAATCCCTGGGGCTCACCTTCCAGTTAGTGGGACACGGCGAGAGAATCTCCACCAGAGAGTAGCCCAGACCCGCCATCTGGACCTCGAAGGCCTTCCTGATGGCCTTTTTGGCGTCACGGATTTTGGCAGGGGTGGCAAGCGATGTTCGCGCGACATAGGCGGCTCCCGGCAGCATGGCGATGAGCTCGGTGATCTTCAAAGGGTATCCTTCCACGTCGGTTCTCCTGCCGTACGGGGAGGTGCTGGTCTTCTGGCCGATCATGGTGGTGGGGGCCATCTGCCCGCCTGTCATGCCGTACACCGCATTGTTCACGAAAATGCTCGTGATTTTCTCTCCGCGGTTCGCTGCATGCAGGGTCTCCGCCGTTCCGATGGCGGCCATGTCTCCATCGCCCTGATAGGTGAAGACGAGCTTGTCGGGCTGTGCCCTCTTGAAGCCTGTGGCGATTGCGCAGCCTCTTCCATGGGCCGATTCGCACACGTCGAAGTCGAAATAGTTATAAGCGAGCACCGCACAGCCGGCAGGGGGGATACAGATGATTTTTCCCCGGATGCCCATCTCGTCGACCAGCTCGCAGATGAGTCTGTGGATGATCGAATGTCCGCAGCCCGGGCAGTAATGGTTGGGCACCGGTTTCAAGGATTTCGGTCTGGTGTATACGGCCTTCATCTAGAGCTCCTTCTGCAGCCAGTACCGTTCGATGATCCGGGCGATCTCCTGCGGGATCGGAACGACACCGCCGGGGCGTCCGTAAAACTCACAGGGAACCTTGCCCTCGACGGCCAGGCGCACGTCATCGACCATCTGGCCGGTGCTCATCTCGAACACGAGAAAAAGTTTGGTTTTTTTTGCCACGCTACGAATCGCTTCATCGGGGAACGGCCACAGCGTGATGGGACGGAGCAGACCCACTTTCAGACCATCGCTCCTCGCCCGCTTGACCGCACCCTTCGCGATCCGCGCCGCGGTGCCGTAGGCGATGATCGTGAGTTTCGCATCATCGGTCATGAACTCCTCCCACTGGGGGAGGTCGTGAGCCATGAGATCGTACTTGCGCTTGAGCTTCCAGTTGTGCTCTTCCATCTCCGACGGGTCCAGGATCAGCGACTTGACGATCCTCGAAGGCCGGCCTTCGGCGCCGTCCAGGATATAGTCCTTGGGAGGGATCTCCACATCGGGCCTCTCCCGCACATAGATGGGCTCCATGATCTGGCCCATCATCCCGTCGCCCAGGATCATCACCGGCGTGCGGTAGAGATCGGCGACGTCAAAGGCCCTCATCGTGATGTCGTAGAGCTCCTGCACGGACGCCGGGGCATAGACGGGCATACGATAGTCGCCGTGGCCGCCTCCGCGGGTCGCCTGGTAATAGTCTCCCTGGCTGGGAGCGATGTTTCCCAGGCCCGGCCCGCCCCGGTTGATGTTGACAATCACTGCCGGGAGCTCGAGAGCCGCCAGGAACGAGAGCCCTTCCTGCTTCAGGCTGATGCCCGGAGACGAAGAGCTGGTCATGGCCCGCACCCCGCTGGCGGCGGCGCCGAGAACCATGTTGATGGACGCGATTTCGCTCTCGCCCTGGAGGAACACCCCGCCCACTTCCTCCATCCGCCTTGACATGTATTCGGGAACCTCGTTCTGGGGGGTGATGGGGTAGCCGAAATAACACTTGCATCCTGCACGGATTGCAGCCTCGCCGAGAGCGTCCGTACCTTTCATGAGGACTTTCTTATCCACGGTACACCTCGATGGCTACTTCGGGGCACATGACCGCGCACAGGGCGCACCCTCTGCACGAATCCTTGCAGTATTCGGCCGGATGGTAACCCTTGTCGTTGAGACTTTCGGAGAGCCGGATGGCCTCATCGGGACAGACAGTCAGGCACAGCTCGCAGGCCTTGCATAAGCCTTGGTCGATCGTAATCTTTCCTTTTGCCGCCATATCTCTTTCGTGCACTCTTTCCTTGAAGTTGGCTCATTGTTTAGCACCAAAACGCCTCCCTGTACAGAGTAGATTATTCAAGGGTAATTTCATAATGTTTCTCGCCGCCTTACATTGAAGGGCGGCAAAGCCAACCCCTTGAAATTCTCCGGACGTGCCCTAATAAATGCATAAAAAATGATCTGGAGGTGAGGGTCATGGCAAGAATCGGCAGAATCGGCTTGAGTTGGGACCCGCTTCGAGAGATGGAACAGTTGGAACGAGACTGGAGCAAGCTGTTTTCCGGTTTCGGCAGAGCCGCTGCTGTCAAGTATCCACCGGTCAATGTCTTCACCAGTGAAGAGGATGTGGTCGTCACATCCGAGCTTCCGGGAGTCAATCCGGAAGACGTGGACCTGACCATTACCGGTGATGTGCTCACGTTGAAGGGCACGAGACGGCGGCAGGAGCTCGGAGAGGGTCAGACGTGGCACCGCAGGGAGCGCGGGTATGGAGATTTCTACCGCACCATTCAGCTTCCCTACAATGTGGACAGCGCGAAGGTTGAAGCGAAATACAACAAGGGGATCCTAAGGATCACCCTTCCCCGTGCTGAGGCTGACAAGCCCAGGAAGATCAGCGTAAAAACCGCATAAAAGGAGGTGAATGTCATGGCAGAGGTAGAAAAATCCCGCGAGGCGAAAAAACAGGAAACACCCGGCAATATCATTACGGAAAGGATAAGAACCGGCAGGATCTACATGCCGGACGTCGATATCAGCGAGGATAGAGACAACTTGGTCCTGTATGCCGATCTCCCCGGAGCAGGCGACGAGGATGTGAGCGTGACTCTGGAGAACGATGTTCTCACCATCGAAGCCAAGATCTTACCGGAGAAAAGCGACGCCCACCGGCTCTCCCATGCAGAGTACGGCACCGGCGACTACTTCCGTTCGTTCACCATCAACGAGCCCATCGATCGGGAGAAGATCGAGGCGAAGATGAAAGACGGAGTTCTTCGGATCGTTCTGCCCAAAAAGGAAGAGGCAAAACCGAAACAGATCAAAATCCATGCAGGATAATTACGGAGAAAAAGGAGGTAGAGTATGGCTATGAGGACTTTGGCCCCATGGAGATGGGGAAGGAGAAGTGTACCGGTAGGAAGAGAAATGGAGGCGTATCCCCTGGATGTGTTCCAGCGCGAGATGAACCGCCTGTTCGATGATTTCTTCAAGGGATTCGGGCTCAGGCCCTTCGGCGAAGAGATAGAGGGCACCGCCGCGTTTTATCCGCAGGTGGACATGACGGAGGACGAGAAGGCTGTGTACGTCACCGCGGAGCTGCCCGGGCTGGATGAAAAGGATATCGATATCAACCTGAGCAAGGACTCGATCACGATCAAGGGCGAGAAAAAGGAAGAGAGAGAGGAAAAAGGGAAAGAGTCATACTACATGGAGCGCTCATTCGGATCGTTCACGAGGGTCCTGCCGATTCCGGTGGAAATCAATCCGGACAAGGTGGAGGCGACCTTCAAGAAGGGAGTGCTGAACATCACCTTGCCCAAGATCCACAAGGAGAAAAAGGAGCAGAAGAAGATTCAGATCAAAAGCTCCTGATCTATAGACAGACTGCTGGAGATTCTTACAGGGGGGCCTGTCTCAGGACCCCCTTTTTTTCGTCCTCCGGTATTCGCGTGCACTCGTGTTTTCTTCACAACCCGATAATCGGCTTCGTATGATCTTGAAATGCCGGGATATGTCACCTACAAAGAGCTTAGTCATGCGAAACAAGCGCGAGGAGGAAAGACAGATAGATGGATGTAAATAAGCTGACACAGAAAACCCAGGAGGCGATCCAGAACGCCCAGAACATCGCGGCGCGTCTCCAGCAGGTTGAGCTCGATGTCGAGCACGTGCTCATGGCCCTGCTGGAACAGGCCGACGGACTGATACCGAGAATTTTGGCCAAGATGGATATCCCGGTGGACACGGTTGTCTCCGAAGTGCACAAGGAGCTCGAACGCAGGCCCAGGGTATCGGGACCCGGCGCCGAGGCAGGCAAGATCTACGTCACTCAGCGTTTCAACAAGATGCTCGTGAGGGCCAAGGAAGAGGCGGCCCGGCTCAAGGACGAGTACGTATCCGTGGAACACCTGCTGTTCGCCATGATGGAAGAGGGCGGAAAAACCCCGTCGGGAAGGATACTTTCCCAGTTCAATGTGACGAAAGAGCGGGTCCTTCAGGCTCTCACCGCCATCCGCGGCAACCAGCGGGTCACCAGCGACAATCCGGAGGCAGCGTATGAAGCGCTTGAAAAGTATGGAGTCGACCTCGTGGCCCAGGCACAGCTCGGCAAGCTCGACCCGGTCATCGGCCGGGATGCGGAAATACGCCGAACCATACGTATTCTCTCCCGGAAGACCAAGAACAACCCCGTTCTCATCGGCGAGCCCGGAGTAGGGAAAACAGCCATCGTCGAAGGCCTTGCACAAAGGATCGTGCGGGGCGACGTGCCCGAAGGCTTGAAGGACAAGACCATCTTTGCCCTGGACATGGGATCTCTCGTTGCCGGAGCCAAGTTCAGAGGAGAGTTCGAAGAGCGGCTCAAGGCTGTATTGAGCGAGATCAAGGCGAGTGAGGGAAGGATCCTGCTCTTCATCGACGAGATCCACAACATCGTGGGCGCCGGGCGCGCGGAAGGCTCCATGGACGCGGGCAACATGCTCAAGCCCATGCTGGCCCGGGGAGAGCTGCACTGCCTGGGGGCCACAACCTTGGACGAGTACCGCAAGCACATCGAGAAAGATGCGGCCCTGGAGCGGAGGTTCCAGCCGGTCATGGTCGACCCCCCGACGGTCGAGGACACGGTCTCCATCCTGCGGGGGCTCAAGGAACGCTACGAGGTGCATCACGGTGTGAAAATCCAGGACAGCGCCCTGGTGGCGGCCGCAGTGCTGTCGAACCGCTATATCACGGACAGGTTTCTGCCGGATAAGGCCATCGATCTGGTGGATGAGGCGTGCGCCATGGTGCGAACCGAGATCGACTCCATGCCCGCAGAGCTCGACGAGATCACGAGAAAGGTCATGCAGCTCGAGATCGAGGAGGCGGCGCTGAAAAAAGAAAAGGACACGGCGAGCCGGACCCGCCTGGAAGAGCTCCGCAAAGAACTCGCGGACCTCAAGGAGCAGGCTGACGTCATGAGAGCCAGGTGGGAAGAGGAAAAAAAGAGCGTGCACAAGGTGGTGGCGCTTCGTGAGGAGCTCGAACAGGTCAGGATGCAGATCGAGAAAGCCGAGCGGGAATACGATCTCAACAAGGCGGCCGAGCTCCGCTACGGGAGGCTGCCCCAGCTGGAGAAGAAGCTCGAGGAGGCCGAAAGCGAGTCGCGGGGGGAGAAGCCCCTTGTGAGGGAGAGCGTTACCGAAGACATTATAGCGGAAATCGTGTCCCGCTGGACCGGTATCCCGGTTTCCCGGCTCGTGGAAGGCGAGAAGGAAAAGCTGCTCCGGCTCGACGATATCCTGCACCAGAGGGTAGTGGGCCAGGACGACGCGGTTCAGGCGGTGGCTGACGCAGTTATCCGCGCCCGCGCGGGGATCAAGGATCCGAGACGGCCCATCGGCTCGTTCATCTTCCTGGGCCCCACGGGCGTGGGAAAGACCGAGCTCGCCAAGGCTCTGGCGGAGGCCCTGTTCGATACGGAGGACAATATGATCCGTATCGACATGAGCGAGTACATGGAGAGGCACACAGTCTCCCGGCTCATCGGCTCGCCGCCGGGCTATGTGGGGTACGAGGAAGGCGGGCAGCTCACGGAGGCGGTCAGGCGCAAGCCGTATTCGGTGATTCTCTTCGACGAGATCGAAAAGGCCCATCACGACGTCTTCAACGTCCTGCTGCAGATTCTGGACGACGGCCGGGCCACCGACGCTCATGGCAGGACCGTGAACTTCAAGAACACGGTCATCATCATGACCTCCAATATCGGCTCCCAGGAGCTCATGGAGGGCATCACGGGCGCGGGTGAGATCAGCGAGAAGGCGAGAAGCGCGGTCATGTCGGAGCTGAGGATGCATTTCAGGCCCGAGTTCCTCAACCGGGTGGACGAGGTGGTGCTCTTCAAGGCGCTGACGCTGCCCGAGATCGAGAAGATCGTCGATCTTCTGGTCGCGGATCTCCAGAAGCGCCTGAGCGAACGGGAGATCACCTTCGAGCTGAGCGAAGGCGCCAAGGAGTTCATTGCACGGGAAGGATTCGACCCGGTCTACGGCGCACGGCCGCTGAAGCGGTTTCTCCAGAGAGAGCTGGAAACCAGGCTCGGCAGGGCGCTTGTGGCGGGCCGGATCATGGACGGCTCCCAGGTGCATGTGGAGGTTCAGAACGGCGAGCTGTCTTTCGCGGTCGAGAACCCGGCGCCGAAGGATGCGAGGCAGGCCGCTTCACGATAACCACAATCAGGTTCAAAAATCGAGTGCGAGCGGGGAATCTCCCCGCTCGTCCGATCTTCGGGATATCTCGGTAATGCAATCAGCTGTTTTTTTCGATGAACGTGTGAACCTTGAGCATGTACTCACGGGCGTGGCGGGAGACGAGGGCGTCGATGTGTCCCACCCCGTCGAGGATCACGAGCTCTTTGGGCTCTGCAGCGACTTCGTGCATTTTTACGGAATGCGAGTACGGCACGACGGCATCGGCCGTTCCGTGGATGAACAGCTTGGGAACGGCGCTCAGGGGAAGCGTATCCAGCGCTGAAAAACCCTCCTCCGGTATCTCGCAGCGTATCTGCGGGTAGGCCTGCGCAAAGAGGGCGTGAAAAGAGTACAGGCCCGCCTCCAGGACAGCCCCTTTCAGGGCGGGGAGATCGGGAAGGACACGTGCGAGTGTGTAGGCCCCCATGGACTGGCCGAGGCCGAAGATGGCCTCTCCGAATAGTTCGGGGTGCGCGAAGACGTGTTGAAAAACCGCCCGCGCGTCGTCTTGGATCTGACGGAGTGAAGGCTCGCCCTTCGATCTGCCGTAACCGCTGTAGTCAAAGGTGACGAGCCTGTGACCCAGCTCGGGGAGGAAGAGCGAGGCGCTGACATGGGACGTCATGTTCTCGGCATTGCCGTGAAGGTGGACGACCGTGGCATCGGTCTTCCTGCCGCCTCTCGGTTGAATGAGCCAGCCGTGCAGCCTGTCCTGAACCAGGAAGTCATCCTTGACAAACCCGTGTTGCGAAGGGTCCGAGTAGATCACGTGATCGGGATAGAAGCAGTGCTCCTCGCGAATGACCATATCATCACTATATGCGACAAACGGTGTGGGCGCAAGGCTCACTTGACTTCACAGCAGAGCAAACGCATATGGATGGATATGCACAGACCGGTTGTTACGCTTCTGACCGATTTCGGGCTGGAAGACGCCTATGTCGCCCAGATCAAGGCAAGAATCCTGTCTTCTATTCCGGACGTGAAGCTGGTGGACATCACGCACAGTCTGCCGCCGTTCGGTGTGATTCCTGCAGGGTGGCTCCTCTCCACTTCATATCCTTACTTCCCCAGGGGGAGCATCCACCTGTGCGTGGTCGATCCCGGCGTGGGAACGTCCCGCGCGGTCCTGGCGATTCTCAAGGACGGGCATGCCTTCGTGGGACCGGACAACGGCGTATTCTCCTTCCTCTACCCCGCGCAGAGCGTGATCGAGGTGACTTGGAGGCCTTCAGGGAATATATCCGGGACGTTCCACGGACGGGACATCTTCGCTCCGGTGGTGGTGGAGCTCCTGAAGTATGTTCCCCCTCAGACCCTTGGAAGACCTTTCGACAAGCCTGTTATCATCGATGTCTCGCGGGACATGGTCGTGCACGTCGACCGGTTCGGAAACGTGGTCACGAACATCGAAGGCTCGCGTCTGAAGGCGGGCTGCACACTGACGGTAGGGGAGAAGAAGATATCCCGCGTTGCCGAGAGCTATGCCGGCATCCCGCCCGGCGAGCTCGGCCTCATCGTGGGCAGCGCCTCGACCGTGGAAGTGGCTGCGAACCGCGGGAGCGCCGCCTCCTTGCTCGGCGCGGAGGCGGGCATGCCGGTGAGGTTCGAGCCGCGAGCATCTCAGGAATAATCCCTGGGTCCGAAGATCCTGGTCCCGATCCGTATCAGGGTGGCCCCCTCATCGATAGCGATGCGATAGGAATCGCTCATCCCCATGGACAGGTGCTTCATCTCCACCCCGGGTACGCCTTCCTTGGCCACCTGATCGAACAGGGACCTCGTGGCCCGGAAATACGGCCTGAGCCCTTCGGGATCGTCGAGAAAGGGGCCCATGGTCATGAGCCCCTGGATGCGTATGTGCTCAAAGGTGTTGATCCGCCGGATGAACGGGAGAACATCGTCGGGAAGGACGCCCGCCTTCTGGGGCTCCCGGGCGCTGTTGACCTCGATGAGCACGGGCATGATCTTGCCGTGCCTCTCTGCCTGTCTGTCGATCGTCTCGGCCAGCTGAAGCGAATCGAGGGTCTCGATCATATCGAACAGAGGGACGATGTGTTTGACTTTGTTGGTCTGGATGTGTCCGATGAAATGCCAACCGGCACGGTCTCCTATCTCCGGTATGACCGCCCTTGCCTCCTGAAGATAGTTCTCGCCGATGAGCGTGATGCCGGCGTCGATGACCTCCCGGATCTCGGCCGCGGTGCGTGACTTTGCAGCGGCGACCACCCGGACGTTCTCAGGGATTTCGGACAGGATCTTTCGTGCATTTTCAGCAATGATTCCCATGACTGCCGGGTATTTTCCCGGGAAGGAGCACGATTGTCAATACATAATGTGGCGACTTGACGGGCGCTCCCATGGAGAGCAATCCTGAAGAAGAGAACGCGGACGGTATCCGGGCCTGTGCCCGGAAACCGGCTTCGTGAACGGCAGTGACATGCCGGAACCATTCCCCTGGGAGGATCCGTGCTCTGAACGCGACATCTCCTTCATGACGGAAGATTTCGATGTTGGTCCGGATCTCTCCGGCAAGGCTGCTCCACACCGCAGGGGATATCATGAAAAACCGGTGGCCTTTTGAAAGGCCGTTTTCGCGGGCTGTATATCCGGCCTAACGCCGCGCATGAGGGAGAGGGCGGACGATGAGGTAGACAGGCGATTGACGGGGTTGGGCTCGCCCATCGCCTTTTCTCGTCTATCTCATCGTCTCATCCCGTTATCGAAACTCGGGAAAATCCGGACATTGCGGAATTATGTCTGTCTTCAGCCGCGGCCGCCCGGATCATTTCCTGCTCAGAACCGCAACCCCACCTCGGCGAACGGACCGGTGAAGTTCGCATCGAGCGCCAGACCGTCCTTTTCAATGTTCAGGAACTCGGCGCGGTAGCCTGCGTTGATCATGAACGCTCCGCCTCCGGGAATGAACTTGAGCAGGCCGGTGACGCTGTAGAGCTGGTCATTGGAAACAGCCATACCCCAACCTTCGACCTCAATTGAGAACATGTCGGATGGCTGCATTTCCAGGGCTGCGAAAATCATCGGGTATGTGATGACCTCATCCGGGTTCTCCTCCAGAACGTCCCCTTCTACGATGTCATCATCTACGGGGATGCGCTCGACCTCGGTTTCGATGTCGATAACCCGCGCTCCTACACCCACATCGAGATCGATCCCTCCAGTGGGGCCGGTTTCCATGAACGGGGTGCTGAAGTACAGGGCTGCATCGTAGATGTTCAGGAAGAACTCCGAGTCTATCTGGTCATCGGCGAAGAACACTGTATCTCCGAAGGCAAACTCGAAGGAGTTGTCTTCGGTCGAGTCGAATCCCAGGGGTGTTGCCTTGAGATAAACGCCGAACAGCTCGCCGGGCTCGATCTTGGCCCTGAACATGGCCTCCCATTCGCTGTCGAATCCGAATCGATCTTCGAGATCGAGATCGGTTACCACTCCATTCGGGGAATACGACAAGTCACCGTCAGGTTTCACATACCATGCTCCCACGGCAAGCTCGAGGCTTGCGGCGAATAACGCCAGGGGCAGGATCAGGATCACAAGTGTCATTCCGATAATCTTTAAGCGTTTCATTTGTGCCTCCTTTACGCGGGATCATGCATCTCATGAAAGGAGCTTTTCTCGATGCGGGCATATCCCTTATCGCGAGGGCGCCGGCGTTCCCGGCCGCCCTCATGCTCGTCCGTTCGTGCATTGTGCACAGTGTTTCTCGGCAGGCTCTACGGTGCAGTACTCTCTGGAGCCGGGAAAGGCCCGGACAAAGACGCGGGTTCGGATGCGAATCTGTGGGCCAAGTGCCTGCCATACCGGTAACCTTCTATTGTCTGAAGTAAATTATTGTCGTGCAAGAGACCGTTCATGCATTGCCTCCCTCTTTTCCAGGCGCCTGATCCTTTCAGTGATCGGAGGATGAGAATAAGAGAACCAGGCATAGGCTGGATGGGGATGAAGATTCGACAGATTACTGGTCGCGAGCTGTTTCAGTGCACCTATCAGCGGCTCAGGGCTTCCCATCAGCTCCGATGAGAAATCATCGGACTGGCGTTCGAAATGCCTGGAGATTATCGCTCCCAGAGGGCTTATGAAGAACGCCAAGGGTTTGAAGAAAACGGCGAGAATGAACAGGCCCGCATAGATCACCCGGGAATCGAAGCCGAAGGTCTGGTAGAGGATGTCCTGCTGCAGGGCCAGGTGCGCTCCGTACAGCACGAGGAGCGAGAGCCCGGCGGACAGGAACATCTGCTTGACGATATGGCCCTTTTTCCAGTGACCCAGCTCGTGGGCCAGGATCGCCAGGATCTCGTCACGGCCGTGGTCCTTGAGCAGGGTGTCGAAGAGCACGATCCGCTTCGATTTCCCGATGCCGGTGAAATAGGCGTTGGAATGCCTGCTGCGCCTGATCGCGTCCATGGTATAGATGCCCTTGACCCTGAACCCCGCCCGATCCGCCAAAGACGCTATGTCACGCGCAAGGGCTCTGTCTTTTACGGGCTCGAACTTGTTGAACAACGGTGAGATCACGACCGGGTAGAGCCAGGAGACGAGCAGCTGGAACACGATGAAGAACAGCCAGGCCCACAGCCACCACCCATCCGGCGTCAGGCGGATGAGACTGAAAATTCCTGCAAGCAGAATACCCAGCAGGAGAGCGGATACCAGGACGGATTTCACGAGATCGGCGGCCCAGGTGGACCATGTTATAGTGCTGAACGAGAACCTCTTCTCGACGCGGAAGGTCTGAAAGAGGTCGAAGGGCAGTTCGAAGAGTCCTATAAGAACATAACACCCGAAAAAGAAAAGAATACCCGAGAGCACGAACGTCAGATCCCGAGAGGCGATCGCTCCGGAGAGCCAGGGAAGAAAACCGCTCAGGACCAGCGCCGGAAGGAAAATGTCGAGGGACAGGCCTCTGAGGACGCCCAGCCTGCCTGTCGCGATGGTGTAGTTCTGAATCTCCTCAAGCTTCTCTTTGTCTACGATTCCGGAAAATTCCCGGGGTATCTCATGGCCTCTGAGACGGAGATGGGAGATGTTCAGGGCATGCAGCCCCGCGCGCAATGATGCGGCCAGGATATAGAGGACAAGAAACAGGACGAGGAGATAATTCAGCTGTACACCCGTATTCATGATAGAAGCTGACTACCTTTGACAGCAGACCACCCATTCGTCCATCACCATCAAGGGGTGATGAGCCCCCGTTTGTCCGGGGAATGCGACGTTGAAATCCCTGTTTTCCCTTTTGCCCAAAAACCCGTTGATATCATTCAACGTTCTGTCTCGATGGCATGCCGGGGCCACCATGTAACCCCCGGCATCTATTCGTCTGATCAAGTCCTCCCCGTGTATCTTCATAGATAGACAATAGGGCTGCCTGCCGCCAAAATCAATCGGCGGGGAGGAGAGCTGGTGCGCCCGTTTTTGGAGTTACATCATGGTGAATTTCCACAGCAGCCCCATGGCGGGAAGGATGACCCAGAGGCTCTGTACATAGATCGTGTACATCCGGTTATCGAAGATGACCTGATCATGGTAGAAGTCGATCCCCTTGGCGAGAAAGAACAGCGGCGGCAGGAGGCCATAGGCGAGGGCGGGCGCTATCTTGAGAGGAAAGCTCAGAAAGAGTACGAGGGCAAGACCCATGATGGCATACTCCAGGGCCATGATGGAATACTCCTCATGGATGTACCGGGCCAGGCTCATACGGCCGATGATGGCGTCACGCTCCATATTTTTGAGCCCAAGCAGAATCTCGACGCCCAGGTAATGAGTCGCAACGTATGCGACAAGGATGAAGACGCCCGGAGAAATAGACGAGCTCATCAGGCTCAAGGGGGTGAAGATGGATATGAGTACGAACACGATCAGGCCATAGACGCTCCTGAGATAATCCTTCACCCCTCCCACGTCGATCAGCGGGCGCAGCAGCGATACCCCGATGACCAGAAGCCCGCCGGTCAGACCGGCGGACAGCAGACCGAGCGACGTTGCGATGCCCGTGGATACCGCCCACAGGGGCCACTGCCGGGCGGTGCGGTGCGGGCCGGTGGACGCGGAAGCGAGGAAAAAGACGGTCAGCAGTACCTCCCATGCGTAATCCCGTCCACAGAACACCAGAGCCGCCATGGCGACGCCGAGACTTCCCAGCGACGGCAGGAGCGGCGTTGCTGCCAGCAGGTTGAGCACGGCGTTCTCGATGCCCGCGTGAGTGTGGGTGCTCTTGAGCGCCTCGATGCACTCTTCGATCACCCAATGCGGGGTCGAAGCCCCGGCAATGACCGCCACCTTCGATTCCTGGGGAAGATTGGCGATCCTGAGCTGATCCGGGTCCTCCACCCGGATCACCTCTCGCCCCTCTTTCGCCGCAATCTCCGCCAGGCGCTTGGTGTTGGCTGAGTCTCTGCCCCCGATCACGATGAAGAAATCATGGTCTTTCGCCAGGTCCCTCACCTCGCTCTGGCGGTCCACGGTGGATCGGCAGATGGTATCCGCGATATCCAGCACCTCGCATTTGTCCCTCAGGACGGCGATGATATCCTTGTAGATGGCGACATCGAAGGTGGTCTGGGCTACGACAGCGACCCTGTTCGATCTCGGCAGATTCTTCGCATCTTCGACGTCTTCGACCGCCACCCCTTTGTTGCCGGCGATGCCCAGATGGGCATCCATTTCCGGGTGGTTCTTATCTCCGACAATGACCACGAGGTCGGCGCTTTTGGAGGCCTTCTTGATGATGGCCTGAACCTTGAGCACCATGGGACACGCGGCATCGATCACCTCGACGCCCTTCTCCTCCAGCGCCTGTTTCTTGTCCGGGGCGATGCCGTGGGCGCGGACGATGGCGATATCCCCCGCCTTAAGCCTCTCGTCGTCGGTGTCGTGGACGATCCCGATGCCCCGCCTTTTCAGAGCCTCGATGACCTGAGGGTTGTGGATGATCTGGCCCAGGGTGTAGATTTTTTTGTGAGGGTTTTTCTGCCTCACCTTGAAGGTGATGTCGATGGCCCTTCTCACCCCGAAGCAGAATCCTGCGTATCTGGCAATGGTGATCTTCATTTTTCAGACCTCACGCGGGCGTGAACGAGATACTCCTGATTGCCCTTCATCCCCCTGACCGGCGAAGGGATCGTCCCTGTCACCATACAGCCGATCTCGGTGAGAAACGCCTCTATGCCGCGGATGACCTCCTGGGCGATCGCATCGTCTTTGAGGATGCCTCCCTTGCCGATGTGCTCCCTCCCCGCTTCGAACTGGGGCTTGATGAGAGCGATCAGATCGGAGCCGGGTCTGAGCACCTTCAGAACCGGAGGAATGACGAGCTTCAGCGAGATGAACGAGACATCGAACGTTGCCAGATCACACGGATCGTCGATGAGAGAGGAATCGAGATTCCGTACATTGACCCCTTCGAGGCTCACGACCTTCCCGTGGGAGCGGAGCTTCCAGTGAAGCTGTCCCCGGCCCACGTCCACCGCATATACCTTTACCGCGCCCCGCTGAAGCATGACGTCGGTGAATCCCCCGGTAGATGCGCCGACATCGATGGCGATCTTTCCCGAGGGATCGATGCCGAAAGCGTCCAGGGCGGCTTCCAGCTTGCTTCCCGCCCGGCTCACATACCGGGGAGGCTCTTTGACCGTGATGGGCGCGTCTTCATCCACCAGGGTGCCCGCCTTGGTCACCGGCGCTCCATTGATGAGCACACTGCCGGCCATGATCAGGGCGGCGGCCTTTGTTCTCGTTTCGGCGAAGCCTTTTTCCACCAGCAGTCTGTCCAAGCGCACCTTCATAAGAGTTCGGAGACGGTTCTCCGTATTCCCGCCGTATCGAGGTCCAGGGATTTTCTCAACTCGCTCAGGGAGCCGTGCTCGACAAACGTGTCAGGAACGCCCAGGAGCCTGAATTTCAAGGGACAGCCGAGGTCGTGGAGGGCCTCGAGGACTGCGGACCCTACGCCGCCGTGCACACAGCCGTCCTCAATGACCATGAAACGTCCCCCGCAGGCCTTTACCATCTCACGTACGGTCTGGGTATCGAGAGGCTTTGCATAGACGAGGTCGATCACGGCGACCCCTTCGAAGGCGGCAGCGGCCTCGAGGGCGGAATAGCACAAGGGGCCGCAGCAGAACATGGCGAGCCGTGATCCCTCCTTCAGTACTTCGGCCCTGCACGTCCTCAGGTTGCCGGGCTTCAAGGGAGCGGGCACGACTGCATCGCGCGGATACCGGATGGCGACCGGCCCCTGGATCTTGAAGGCGTGAATGAGCATTCTTTCGAGCATGAACTGGTCCCTGGGCACGAGGATAGTGACATTGGGAATGCTCCTGAAATAGGCGATATCGAACACCCCGTGGTGCGTGGGGCCGTCCGGTCCGACGAGTCCCGCCCTGTCGACGGCGAAAACCACCGGGGCGTTCTGCAGCGCAACGTCGTGGATGATCTCGTCGTAGCTTCTCTGCAAAAACGTCGAGTAGATGGCTACCACGGGCCTGAGCCCATAGAGGGCCATGCCGGCCGCCATGGTCACCGCGTGGCCTTCGGCTATGCCAACGTCGTAGAATCTGTCCGGGAATTTCAGGGCAAAACCCTTGAGCCCGGTGCCCGACGTCATGGCGGCGCTGATGGCGACGACCCGGGGATCGCGTTTGGCGATCCTGGTGAGTGTCTTTCCGAACACATCCGAGTAGACCGCGGTGTTCTTCCCCGCCCTCGACTCGCCGTTTTCCCGCACGAAGCTCCCCACCCCGTGGAAATTTTCCGGATCGCGCATAGCGGGTGAGTATCCGTGGCCTTTCTGGGTAATGACATGAAGGAAGATGGGCTCGTGCATCGTGGAGATATTCTGGAAGGTTTCCACCAGGTGGCTGATCTTGTGGCCGTCTATGGGCCCTACATAGCGGAAGCCCAGCTCCTCGAACAAAAGCCCCTCGGTCACCGCGCCCTTGAGGTTGCCTTCGATGAGCTTGGCGATCTTGTACAGAGTATCCCCTCCGATAGGAATGCCTTTGAGGATCCCCTTGATCCCCTCTCTGACTTCCCTGGCTTTCTTCGAGGTCATGATTCTGCTCAAATAATCTGCGATGGCCCCCACCCGGTGCGAGATGAACATCTTGTTGTCGTTGAGCACCACGATGAGGTTCTGCTTCTTCATGCCTACGAAATTCAGCCCCTCGAATGTGAGCCCGTTGGAGAGGGACCCGTCGCCGATGACGGCAAGCACGCGGTTGCGGCAGCCTGCCAGCGACATGGTCTCGCATATGCCGCTGGCCGCCGGGATGGCATTGCCGGAATGGCCGGAGATGAAGATATCATACGGGCTTTCCTTGGGGTTGATGAACGGGGTGATGCCGCCCGATTGTCTGAGGGTCGAGAACATGCCCTTCCTGCCGGTGAGGATCTTGTGGGTGTAGCTCTGATGCCCTACATCCCAGAGAAACTTGTCTTTGGGAGCATCGAACACGTAATGCATGGCAAGGGTGAGCTCGACCGTGCCGAGGCTCGATGCAAGGTGGCCTCCGGTCTGGCTCACGTTGTTGACAATGAAATCGCGGATTTCCCGGGCGAGAATCTCCAGCTCCTGCAGGCTCAGCCCCTTGATGTCCTTGGGGGACTTTATGGTTGGAAGGATGCCCGCCATGGTCACATCACCCTCTCGAGCATGCTGAAGGCGAACTCCTTGAGCGGCAGGGGATTTGTGACGCCTGCGTGAAGATGGGCGACCGCCTTTTCCGTCATTTCCCCCGCCCACCTGCGCGCATTCTCGAGGCCGACGGCCTTGACGATGGTCGCCTTGTCCTGGATGATGTCCTTGCCCGAGGTTTTGCCCAGAACATCCCCGCTCGAGGTGACATCCAGAATGTCGTCGATCGCCTGAAACGCCAGGCCGAGATAGGTCCCGAAGCCCACGAGCGCGTCGATCTGCTCCGTGGCGCCGCCTGCAATGCGCGATCCCGCGAACATGCAGAGCTCGAAGAGGCGGGACGTCTTCTTTCGGTAGATGTCCCGAATGTCCTGAATCGAGAGCGATTTTCCCTCGGCCATGACATCCTGGTATTCTCCCTGGACGAGCCCCCGGACGCCGCAGGCCTCGGCCATGAACGTGAGGATGTCGAGCTTTACGCGAAGCGGGTATCCCGAGTCGCCGATTACGGAGAGGGCCTGGAAGATCAAAGCGTCGCCGGCAAGGATGGCGGTGGCTTCGCCGAATTTTGCATGGCACGTGGGGCGGCCTCTCCTCATGTCGTCATTGTCCAGGGCCGGGAGATCGTCATGGATGAGGCTGAAGGTGTGGATCATCTCGATAGCAAGCCCTGCCGGCAATGTCTCGGGCGCATTTCCCCCGAGGCTTTCGCATGCCATCATGGCGAGCACGGGGCGGATTCTCTTTCCGCCCGCTCTCAGGCTGTATGAGAATGCCTCGAAGATTCCCGAAGAAGCATCAGCCGTTTCAAGATAGGCATGAAGATGATTCTCGAATAAATCCTTTTTTCCGGATATTTGCGCAGAGATATCCACCTGTTTCTCCCAGAGAGGGAATACCATGCAATAACGGATTCATCAAGGATCTCTTCCGGCGGCATCGATGCTTAGGAGGACGAAAGATTTTCGTAGAGCATCATGATGGTGTTCACGTATACCTTGCTGCGGTTGTAACACCAGATAGCCGTTCTCTTTCTCTCCTCGCTCGCGTCCTCCTTCCATCCGGCTCGCTTCATGTAGAAGGCTATGCTCGCCATGGCATCCGAGATATTGAACGGGTCGCGTATCCCGTCATTGTCGCCGTCCACGCCGTACTCCGCGAACGACGAGGGGATGAACTGGGCGGGTCCCAGCGCTCCGGCGAAGGATCCGCTGATCGCCAGCGGATCGGCGTTGATGTCGCGCGCGATGAGGATGAGATGGTAGAGCTCGTTCAGCGCCCATTTCGCCTTCTTCTGCGCCCTCGAAACCATGGCTTCGTCCCGGAGCGAGGGATACTTCTTTGCATAAGACTCCTGGATCTGGCGGAAGTAGTCCGGGTCGAGCAGAGCGGCGAGATTGGCGTAGGCGCTGAACACGTTGTAGCGCATGGGGTAGGTGTTCAACCTGGATTCCACGATCAGAATGGCGGTGACTATCTGTGGCGATGTGCCGAAACGCTTCTCCAGGGCGGACAGCACTTGAGCGTTCTCGATGATGTACTCCTTGCCCTTGGCGATATATTTCGGATCGATGTACATGTGATCCGGCTGCTCCTTGGTTCCTTTCGGGCTCGAGTGGAAGAGATTCTGAATGATGATCTCCGGCTTGACGGAAATACGCGGGTCGCTGAACAGGGCCTGGACATGGTCTTTCTCCAGCCCCTTTTCCACCAGACGATCGGAAAGGTATTTCATGGATGTTTCTCCGAATGACCAGGCCGACGCCGGCAGCAGGGTCATGACGAGCGTGACGATGAGGAATGTTTTGGATTTTTTCACGTATGACTCCCTTGATTTCAGTTTTACGCCCACTTCACAATATAGCCATATCATCAGGAAGGGCCTTATCATACCGGGTTGCCGGCGAAAGCACAAGTCCGTTTCTTGTGCTGGTTGTGCAGCTTCGCCCATAAGTCCCGAAAAGTACGCTTGAAAACAGCGGTCGATTCATGGGCCGGGTTTTTTCGACCCCCTGTTCGGATCCTGTTTTCCCTTCGGGGTCGGAACCTGAAGACGCCGGAAATCTTCAACGGAATCATGAACCTTGACTTGCACTTGAAAACAGGCATACAAACTTGCCCTATGAAGAGAATTATGATCGCGAACCGCGGAGAGGTCGTCGTACGGGTACTCAGAACGGCTCGGGAGATGGGACTTGAGACCATTGCCGTCTATTCCGAGGCGGATCGGGATATGGAGTACCTATCCTATGTCGACGAAGCGGTCCAGATCGGCCCTGCCCAGCCGTCGAAGAGCTACCTCAACATCGAGGCGATCATCAGTGCGGCACTGGGATGGAAGGCGAACGCCATCCACCCGGGCTACGGATTTCTCTCGGAAAATCCAAACCTTGCGGCCCTGTGCGAAGAGAACGGCATCGCGTTCATCGGCCCGTCGAGCACGGCCTTGAGGACCATCGGCAACAAATCGAGGACCAAGGAGGTCGCCAGGTCGCTGCATATACCCACCATCCCGGGGTCCTACGGCATGATCTCCAACGTCGATCAGATCATCATCATGGCCCGGCAGCTCGGAATGCCGGTCATACTCAAGTCTCTTTACGGCGGCGGAGGCAGGGGAATGAAGGTCGCCCACGACGAGAATCAGCTCCGGCAGCAGTTTGCAAGCGTCAGCAGCGAGGCGAATGCAGCGTTCGGCCGCAACGAGGTCTACATGGAGCACTATCTCTCCTGCCCGCGACACCTGGAGGTGCAGGTTCTGGCGGATGAGCAGGGAGGTATTCAGGTGCTGGGGGACCGGGAGTGCTCCATCCAGAGACGGCACCAGAAGGTGATCGAGGAGGCGCCCATTCCCAACATCGACGACCGGACACGGGAAGATCTCTGGAAATGGTCGAAAATGATCATCCGGGCCATTGGATTCCGAGGGCTGGGAACGGTGGAGTACCTGATGGATCATGAGGGCTGCACCTATTTTCTCGAGATCAACGGGAGGCTGCAGGTGGAGCACCCCGTGACCGAGATGGTGACCGGCATCGATCTGGTCAGAGAGCAGATCATGATCGCCGCGGGATCACGGGTCAGCCCGCAGGAGCCTCACATCAGCGGCCATGCGATCGAATGCAGGGTCAATGCAGAGAATCCGGCCAAAAACTTCATGCCCACCACCGGAACCGTCACCTCGCTGCGTCTGCCCGGAGGGCCGGGCACCAGAGTGGACACCCATCTCTTTCCCGGATGTGCCATCAGTTCGTACTACGATCCTCTCCTGGCCAAGCTCATCGCCCACAACAGCTCCCGGACGGGGGCGCTCAAGCGCATGGCTCGGATGATCCAGGAGACGAGGATAGAGGGCGTCGTCACCAATATCGACCTTTTGCTTAAGCTGCTCGCCAATGAGAAATTCCTCTCCGGCAACGGCGACACCTCGCTCGTCATGCAGCTGATGAAAAAGTAGCGCTGCGGCGGAGATCGACTCAATGGCTACGCGGCTGCTCTGGCTGCTTTCCGGTATTTCATTCGTTGTGCTTCTGGGTGTGGGCATCGTCGTGCCCCTCTTGCCCGTCTACGCTCGGAGCCTGGGCGCCACTGCGACGCAGGTGGGGCTCATCTTCACCTGCTTCTCCCTGTCCCGCACCATTTTCACGCCCGTCATGGGCATGATCGCAGAGAGGAGAGAGCTCAAGGTCTTCATTCTCACAGGCCTCTTTCTCTATGCCGGCATAGCTCTCACCTATATCTGGGCAGGCAGCCCTCAAGCCCTCATCGTCATCCGGACCTTCCACGGCATGGCTTCCGCGTGTGTGCTCCCTTTGGCCATGAGCTACATCGCATTGATCGCCGAGAAGGGCAAAGAGGGGGCCTTCATCGGCTCGTTCAACTCGGCGCTCTTTCTCGGAATGGGGGCGGGGCCGCTCTTGGGCGGTGTCATCACAGAGGCTCTGGGCATCCATGCGGCGTTTGTCTGTCTGTCGATATTCTCGTTCATATCAGGCCTGCTCACGTTTTTCTTCGTGCCTCCCATGAAGTCGTCCGGACAGGGTGTGCCCTCTTTCAGCCTCCGCGCAATAGCCCATTACTCTCCCATGGCGGGCTTGCTGCTCTTCCGCGTCATCAGCGCACTGGGAAGGGGATCGCTCTTCGCCTTCATTCCCCTGCTGGCTGCACGGGCGGGGCTGAACCTGCTGCAGGTCGGCATCCTCATCTCCACGAACATCTTCATCACCGGGCTTCTCCAGAGGCCGTTCGGGAAGATGGTGACTCAGGGAAATCTCATGACGCTCATCATTACAGGGTCTCTCATCTCGGCGGCCGCCCTTGCGGGCATGCCCGCCGGGCAGGGCTTCTGGTCGTTTCTCGCCATCGGATCCATCATGGGCATAGGCGGCGCGATATCCATTCCCGCGTCTTCGGTCATGGCCATGGAGCACGGCAGGACGCTGGGCATGACATCGAGCCTGGGGATATTCGATGCAGCCTGGGGCGTCGGCATGATTCTAGGGCCTGTCCTCATGGGTATCGTCGCCGACTTGAGCGGGATCAGAGGCGCATTCTATGCGGGAGGACTGGTGACGGCGCTGGGGACCTGGCTTTTCTTCTATATTTCCCGGAAGGCCGGCAGCATGACCCGATGAGCCGGTCATGGGCACTGCGCGGGGGCGCGGCGCAGGCGGGCAGAGCTTCTCCGGCCGCGCAGCGGGAAAGCGCCTTCGGCGGATCGGCTCCGCCTTCTCATGCCGTTTGACGTAATAGAGCTCGATGGGATATTATGAAAAGAGTCCTCCTCCAAGGGCCTCGAGGAGAAGGGCGAACATGTGTTGTTTTGTTGCCATCGAGTTGTGCGTTCATGTTCCATATGCGGGCTGGGATATGCCTCCATGAGGCATGGCGGAGAGCGCGGGAAGGAGGCTTTTTCGATGAAAGAGCGTTTCTACAAGCTTATTCAGGGAGACATGAAAAAGGGCAAGGCCAAGGGATACAGCGTCGAGAACGGGAAGTACCGGGAGATGCTGGTATCCATCTCAGAGGGCGTGCCCGTGGATTATAAGGGCGAGCCGTACAAGGCCGACGGCAGGATCGTTTCTCTGCCGGGGTTTCCAGAACCGGAATACGAGTCGTTCGGGTACGGGGAGATCCTGGTGGCCCTGGATAACGAAAAGTACTACAGCTACCGGTAGGGTATCCGCTGTTTCAGGCACCTGATGCGGGCGCTCTCATCGTGCCCGGTTTTTCACGAAAGGAAGATCTTGGTGATCTCGTCGGCGGCGAACTCCGGTAAGGAGCCCCTGCAGCCGTTCTGGACCAGGACGAGCTCCTTTTTCTCGGTGATCCGGCCGATGATCGAGCCCTCGATACCGCTTGACGCCCATGCCTTGATGATGCCTTGTGCGCATTCCTCTTCGCAGCAGACCACCAGAGAGCCCGAGGCCAGCGCGCCTAAGGGGTCGATGGAAAACCGGGGAAGTATTCTTGCGGCAACAGGAAGGATAGGAATTTTCTCCCGGTAGACCTCGATACCGCACCCGCTTGCCATCGCCAGCTCTTTCAACCCTGTGGCGATCCCCCCCTCGGTGGGGTCGTGCATGGCCGTCACGCCCCCGTGATCGCGGGCGATTCCGGCCTCTTTGAGAACGCTGATGCCAGGGTCAAAGATGATCCGCCGAGCCTCTTCGAGTTCCCGTCCGTCGAGGTCGAGCCCGAGAGAAGCCTCACGTGCGATAATGGACACGGCCTCGATGGGGATTCTCTTCGAAAGGAGAACCGCGTTGCCGGGCCTGGCGCCGGACGGTCTGATGAACTTTCCTTCGCGCAGTGTCCCAATCATGAAGCCGATCGCTATGGGTCGGGTGATGCCGTGGGTGATCTCGGTATGGCCTCCCACCAGGGTGATGTTCATGGAGGAGCACGCCTGCCTGAGGTCAGAGAACAGGGATTCGGCCAGGGAAGAGGTCGTCTTTTTTTCCGGGAGCAGGAACGTCACGAGCATGTACCGGGGGTCCCCCCCCATGCAGGCTATATCATTGGCGTTGATGGTGACCACATACCACGCGATATTCTCGCTGGTGAACGTGATGGGATCGGTCTTGAGCACGAGGGTCTCATTCCCGATGCGGACAACGGCGGCATCGACCCCGATACCGGGTCCGGCCAGAACGTTCGGATCGTTTCCCGCTATGTTTCCGAGCAGTTTTTCCAGCAGAAATATCGGCAGTTTGCCCATGGGCAGGGGTCGATCATTCATTGCCTTCGCTCTCAATGTATGCGTATGCGCTGTGGTTGTGGATGCTCTCGTAGTTCTCGGCCTCGACCGAGAACCAGGAGAACTCGCTTCTGGTGCTCAGCGATGCGGCAGCGAGCCTCACCACGTCCTCCACGAACATGGGGTGATCGTACGCATACTCGGTGACGAATTTCTCGTCCGGACGCTTGAGGATGGGAAATACCGGGCTCGACGCACAGTTCTCGATGATCTCGATGAGGTCTTCGATCCAGAAGAACCGCTCGTAGCGCACCACGACAGTCACGAGCCCCCGCTGGTTGTGCGCCCCGTAGTCGCTGATCTCCTTCGAGCAGGGGCACAGCGTCTGCACCGGCACCTTCACCATCACCCTGAACTCGCGCCGCTTTCCCACGGCGCCCATGAGCGAACACCGGTACTCCATCAGTCCCACGGAGCCGGTGACCGGAGCCCTTTTCTCGATGAAATAGGGGAACTCGACTTCCATGTGGGCGCTTTCGGCCTCCAGGGCCGTGCGGATCTCGTTGAGGATATGCTCGAAATTCTTGATGTGGATGTGGTCCTTGTACTCGTTGAGCACCTCGATGAACCTGCTCATGTGGGTTCCCTTGAACACCCGGGGCAGATCAACATACAAATTGATGGATGCCACGGTATCCTGCGTGCCTTTCAGTTTGTCCGAGACCACGATGGGATACGAGATCCCTTTCACGCCGACCTTCTGGATATACAGCGGGTTTTCCGGCTTTTCCTTCTGGACGTCCTTCATGGTTTTGCATCCCCGCGAAAGGATACGCAGCAATTGTCGTTCTCCCACACGACGACCTCCCGGAGCACAAGAGGCTCGCTGATGGAGGGCGCGAGCGACATGAAGATGTGCCTGGCGATATTTTCGGCTGAAGGATTGATCCTGCTGAACGCGTCCAGATCGTTGAGATACTGATGGTCCAGCGCCGCAAGGGCATTCTTCACGAGGAGCTTCAGCTCGCGGAAATCCATGACGATACCCATGGAGTCGAGCGTTTCGGACGAGACCGATACCTCCACCCGGTAGTTGTGCCCGTGGAGCCTCTCACAGTCGCCCCGGTACCCGCGCAAACTGTGGGCTGCGCTGAAAGAGTCTATGACTTTGGCTGTGAACATGAACACGTACATAGTACAGAAGAAGACGGCAGTGCAATATGAGAATCGCCGTGATGGAACCGGTCTTCCGCCGTCATCCCGCGGGCTTGTCCATTCTGCTGAATAGAGGATCGGCCGCCAGGAGCACGGTCCGCTCGAGGCCGGATTCACGGTCCTGGTTTGCCCGGAGATATTCCGGCGAGGACACCATCTCCAGGAAGGCCGCACGAGACGGGTACTCGACGAGCATCACGCGGTCAAAGGAATCGCCCTGCCGGCCGATGAAGACCTGGTCTACGTCGCCCATCCACAGCAGGCGTGCACCCACTTTCTTCAGCAGAGGGCCCACCGCCTGTGCGTATCGTTCGTACGACTGCCTGCCGGTCTCGTCCTCCTCGCGGCCCCGGGCCCTGAACTTCAGAAGATTGACCATCACGAAAGGTCCATGCTTAACGCTCTCCTTCAGCTGCCGGAGCTGCTCGCCTGTGGGGCTGTTCACCGTCATACCGCTGTCTCCTCCTGTTTGCCGGCCGTCATCTCTCGGGCACACGCCCCTGACACGCACGCCCACACCCGGGCGACCCTCAGCCGCAAAGGGTCAGGGCATACTCGATCTCTCCCCGGAGGTCGCCTTCCGACTGATTCAAAAACCGGTGGAGAATTTCGCACGCCCGGTGCCCGCCTATCCTGCCCAGGGCCCAGGCGGCCATGGACCGTACGCGCTCGTCCTCGGGGGCGGCAAGAGCCCGGGCGAGGTCCGGAACATAACGGTCGTCGCGGCTGTTGCCCATCGCCCTGGCCGCGTTCATCTTCCACTTCCAGATTTTCTCTGGGCCCATGTAGAACATGTGGGGCCAGACATGCGCGGTGAAGTAGTCCTTGTCCATGCCGAGCAGGCGGGGCAATTCGAAGTGGGCTGCCTTTGCCGCGACCCGCGCATTTTCCGGCATGTGCACGGCAAGCCACGGTGCGTTCCTGGGGCAGACGTTCTGGCAGCGGTCGCAGCCGTAGACGTACATTCCCATGGGCTCTCTGAGCTCCCGGGGTGTGATGTCTCCGCCGAAATAGGTCAGATAGGAGATACACTTTCTGGGGTCGATCGACCCGTTTCCCTTCAGCGCCCGGGTCGGGCAGGCCGCGACACATGCGTTGCGGCACCAGTGGGGGCAGCCGTACTCCATAGTCGGCTCGTCTGGCGGGAACTCGCGGTCCACCACCAAGGCGAGCGGGATGACCCACGAGCTGCCCCGGACCTTGCGGGAGTAGAACAGGCAGTTCTTCCCCAGCGTGCCGAGGCCCGCTCTCGAGGCGGCGGCCCGGTGGGGGAGGTTGAACGGGACCTTCGAGTCGACGCCCCGCTGCCGGAGAAATGTGCGGAACTCCTTGACGCGCTTGCTCAATCCGTCTTTCGTGACCCGGTCGTCATCCAGGTAGCACCTTCCGAACAATCCTTCCAGCTCCCTGGGGAAGCTCTCTCGGAAGTAGGCGTCTACCAACACGATGATCGAACGGGCGCCTTCGAGCACGGTCTTCGGGTCGGTGCCGCCGAGCAGGTCCAGTCCCGCCTTTTCCGCCCATCCGTACTCCTCCTGCCTGGCGAGCAGGATTTCCCGGTGTGACGCGAACGCCTCCGCAGTCGTGAATCCGATGTCTTCAAACCCGAGCGACAGTGCACATCCGATCACCTCGTCTTTCGTCACCATGGGCGGTAAACCTCCTTCCTCCAAGGACTGCTGTCTTCACTGCCCCGAACGCCCCGGGCATCCTGCGGGGCTTCCTTGTCTTCATCGTCTCGAGCGATTCGATACACGCGAGCACATCTCTGCCGTCCCTGGCCAGCCGCGAGAGCATGATACCCTCTTCAAGGCAGGCCGCGATATGTCGCGCCGGCCGGTCGGGCTGCGCATCCCGGTGCAGATCCACTCGGCTCACGGTTCTGGGGGCAGGTGCTTCAGCAGGGACGTCCATTCCCTGAATGCATCCCTGGTGAGGCCTTTGCCCTGAACTGCGGCTGCGTATCTCCCGTCTCAAGGGCCGTATCGTCGAAAATGCATCCCCTTTGTGGAACTCCTTGCCGCGTGAAAAGCGAACACGTCGTCGAGCGCGCCTTCGATCTTTTCCAGCGTGCGTTTCCTCTTTCGTTGGGACGGCGATACGAGAGATATTCCTTGCGGGTTTTCTCGATCAGCGCTAGGGCGAGGTCTTCTTTGGTGTCGAAATGGAGATGGAGGTTGTCCTTCTGAACACCACATGCGCTTGTGAAATCCGACAGTGTCGTGGCGTGACGGCCCCGGGCGTCGAAGAGCTCCTTGGCCGCCTTCAGCGCATAAACCCTCGTTCTGGATCCCCTGGGGGTGACGGGCGTATCGCTCATGTGGATGGACCGTTCGGTACAAATACTCTGACGGAAGAATACTGTCAAGAAACTACAGGCACGTAGATGTGAACACCTGAGCCGGTTCTCCTCGAATCAGCGATGTGATATGGTGAGGGCAGGATGGCTGTGGCATATTCCAGCCTGGTGTTCTCCTGTCATGAAAGAAGATGGGACGCATGTGGAGATGAGAATACGATTTCAGAAATCTTGTCCGGAGGATTTTCCCGTTCCCCGTTCCCGGCGTCTGAAGGAAGTGGAGAAGCGCAGAGATATTATGCGGTTTTGCTCTGCCCGGCAGCGCCTCGCACTCCTGTTTATCTCAGGCGTTTTCGCGATATTCTTTCTCTTCGCGGCCCACTTGACGGCCCTTGGGCAGGACCTCTTGGGCATCGAAGGCTCCGGGGTGAGGGTTCTGTATCGCGATCCTTCCCTGGAAGCGGGAGCGCGGGAGGTGATCCGGCGCTACCCGTTCATCAGGGCGAGCCTCGAGTCGGTTTTTCTGTGGGAGGTGGATTTCAGGCCCGATGTCCTGCTCGTAGGCGACCGGCGGTCTTTCCTGCAGATGGCGGGGCATGATGCGTTCGTGGCCTATGCAGTCCCTGAAGGGCGGCTCGTGGTCATCGACTATACCCGTATGGGCACATACCCGTTCACCCTGGAAACGACCCTGAAACATGAGCTGTGTCACCTGCTCCTTCATCGCCACATAACCGGGGTACATCTCCCGAAATGGCTGGACGAAGGAGTCTGCCAGTGGGTCAGCGAAGGGATTCCGGAGATCATCATGAGCAGGAAAAGCTCCCCCCTTTCCGCTGCGGTCATCACCGGCACGCTCACTCCTCTGGAGTCGCTGAGCCACCACTTTCCCCGGGACAGCCGGGGGCTCTCTCTGGCATACGATCAGAGCAGGTCCGTGGTGGAGTACATCATCCGGGTGTATGGTGTAAACGGTGTCCTCAATATCCTGCAGTCCATGAAGGGCGGAGCCGAGGCCGGTGACGCCATCGAGACAGCCCTGATGGTTTCCCGGTACGATCTGGAGCAGCAGTGGCGCGCCGATCTGAGGAGCTGGCCCGTGCTCCTGGCCTATCTTGCCGGGAACCTCTACCTGGTGCTCTTTATCCTGGCGGCGCTGCTCACGCTCTTCGCCTACATCCGCTTCCGGCTCCGGAAAAGACGTTACCAGGACCGGGAAGATGAGGCGGATTCTCTGCCGGACAACCGGCTGTGACTCGTTTCGAGCCGCACGACAGACACTTCCTGCTTGACAAAAGTTTATATGCGAACTATAAAGTTTGCATACAAACTTTTGGGAGTCGGTTCATGGCGGACAAACGTCTCTTCTTCAAACTCAACAGGGCGCAGCACCTTCTCTACACCCATGTCGAGCAGGAGTGTCAGAAGCTCCTGGGAATCACCCCGGTCCAGCTCGGCGCCATATTCTTCCTTCTGCGGAACGACGGCTGTCTCCAGAAAGACCTTGCACGGGGGCTTCACCTCAACAAGCCGGCCGTAACGGGCCTGGTGGGGCGGATGGAAAAGGCCGGCCTGGTCACGAGAGAGGATGACCCCGGGGACGCTCGGGTGACAAAGGTCTTTCTCACGGACCGGTCCCGCGATATTGCGGGCAGGGCGTTCCCCCTTCTGGAACGGCTCAATGGGATGATCACCCGGGGGTTTACCGGGGAAGAGCTGCAGGTGATCCACCGATTTATCGACTCTCTCATCAATCTGATCGCCGGGGAGGACATGTATGAGTAAAGTACACACGATGTTCGAGAGGATAGCCCGCATTCCGCTGGGCAGGCACGTATTTTCACGGTTTGTATCGTTGCGCGCCCCGTATTTCTCCACGATCCGCCCCCTCATAACCGAGCTCAGACCCGGCTCCTGCACTATCGTGATGAAGGACCGGCGGGCCGTGCGCAACCATCTGAAGACCGTCCATGCCATCGCGATGTGCAACCTGTGCGAGCTCACCATGGGCATGGCGCTGCACCCCGGCATGCCTTCGCATCTGAGATGGATACCGCGGGAGATGCGGGCGCGCTATCTGAAAAAGGCCCGCGGCACGCTCACCGGCAGGTGCGAGTTCGATCCCGGGCGCCTCCATACGGGCGACAATGACCTGCTGGTCACGGTCAGTGATTCATCGGGCGATACGGTCATGGATGCCGTGATCACGGTGCTCGTATCTGAGGTCAAGAGCGCCTGATCACGGAGCGGCCCGTGGATGCCTCCGGAACTCGCAGGCGTTTTTCAGGCGGGGCGGCAAGGAGGTCGGCCGGGGCCCTTTCCGGCAATCACTGAATCAGGGAGATCCTGCCCCCGGCGCAGGGAGGCGACAGGGTCAGAGATCCCGTCCGGCCAGGTCCGGTCGCTTGCGCTTGGGGAAATCGATGTGGTCCCCGTCTCCGGCCGCCCGTGTCTCCGGATGGAAACGCGCCGCCTCTTGCACCAGAGGATCTGAGGATAGGTAGCGCTGGGAGTAATGGCTGATGACCAGCAGCTTCACCCCGCAGTCCCTGGCGACCGCTCCGGCCTGCGCGGCGGTCAGATGGCCGTATTCCCGGGCCTTGTCTTCGAGACTGCTCAGGAATGTCGCCTCCATGAGGAGCATGTCGGCACCGGACGCAAGCTCATACACCGCCGGGCACAGCCGGGTGTCCATCACATACGCGAAGATCTGTCCCGGCATTTTGCTGCCCACGTCCTCGATGCACACGATTTGTTCTCCTACGGACAGACTGCCTTCTTTTTTCAGCCTGCCGGCCGCCTCACCTGATATCCCTGCCTCCCGCAGCCTCTGCGGGTTCAGCGTCCAGGAGTCCTTTTCCCGCACGCGGAAGCCGTAGGTGTCGATATCGTGGTCGAGGCGTTTTGCCTCGATTTGGATCAGGTCATCCTCATGGAGCGTTCCGTCCTGGAAAATGGGGCGCTCGACAAGGTGTGCCGTGCGGTGATATGAGCAGGCGTCGCGGAGGTTTTCGTAGTACATCTGCCCGGATGCCGGATAGTGGATCTCGATTGCATGCGGCACGCGATCGAGTGAAATACGCTGGATGATCCCGGCGAGCCCGAGGCAGTGGTCGCCGTGGAAGTGCGAGATGAAGATTCGGGTGATCTCCGAAACCGATACCCCGGAGTGGATCATCTGCCGCTGGGTGCCCTCGCCGGGGTCGAAGAGGAACCCCTGGCCGTCGAACCGGAGGAAGTAGCCGTTCTGGTTGCGATCGCGGGCGGGCACCTGGCTGGCGGTTCCGAGTACGATGAGTTTTCGCTCAGACATATGCCCGTGCCTCGCTCTTTCTCATTTCCGCTCTGCTCCTCTTGGCAGCGCCCGGCCCGCCGCAGGACGGGCTTCAACGGCCTGATAAAAAAAGAATCTACCCTCTTCGCATGCATGAGGCAAGCACAGGATGAATTCACATCCGGCACTGACTGTCGCCGCATGTATATCGGCTTTCAGGGCCGACAGGAAACGTTTCACGGCAAGAGGTGTGCAAATTTCCATTGACATACCACCCTTTCTATACGCTAAAAAGCCAGTGTATATTAGCATCACGAGGAGGGCACCCATGTATCAGTACGAGAAACCTGACAATCTTGTGGATTTTCTTGAGGGCAGCGTCGCAAAGTATCCCGAAAACCCCTTGTTCGGCACCAAAAACGACCGGGGAGAGTATGAATGGATCACCTACCGCGAGTTCGGCAGGCGCGTGGACAACCTCAGGGCCGGACTGGCGCAACTCGGTGTGCAGCGGGGGGATGCGGTGGGCCTCATCGCCAACAACCGTGTGGAATGGGCTGTTTGCGCGTTCGCAACGTTCGGCCTCGGCGCCAGGTGGGTGCCCATGTACGAGGCGGAGCTCACGCAGATCTGGAAGTACATCGTGGCGGACAGCGGGGTCAAGATCCTCTTTGTCTCCAAGCCCGCCATACTCGAAAAGGTCAGGAGCTTCCCCCAGGAGATCGGCACCCTGGAGAGGATGATCCTTATCGAAGGCACGGGAGAGGGTTCTCTGGCCTGGCTGGAGGATCTCGGCAGCAAAAAGCCGGTGCCCTCGATCAAGCCCGGCCCGCAAGACGTGGCTTCTCTTATCTACACGTCGGGAACCACCGGCGATCCCAAGGGGGTCCTGCTCACCCACGGCAACTTCACGAGTAATTCGCTCGGCGGCCAGAAGTATTACCCGGAGTTCAACCAGCACGACAGGGGCGTCTCCATCCTTCCCTGGGCTCACTCCTACGCGCAGACCGCAGAGCTCTACACCTTCGTGTACCTCGGGGCATCGCTCGGTTTCATGGAGAGCGTGCAGACCCTGGCGGAGGATATGAAAAAGGTCAGGCCCACCTTCCTCATCGCCGTTCCCCGGGTGTTCAACAAGATCTATGACGGTATCTATGCCCGAATGAACCGGGAAGGAGGCATCAAGAAAAAGCTCTTTCTCATGGCGGTCGAGAGCGCAAAAAAGAGGCGGGAGCTTTCGGAGACGGGAAGATCCGACCTGCTCACCAACATCAAGTACGCAATCGGCGACAAGCTGGTGTTCTCCAAGATCCGAGAGGGCTTCGGCGGCCGACTGCGGGGAGTCATGACCGCAAGCGCCGCCATGAACCCGGACATCTCCCGGTTCTTCTTCGACATGGGCATTCCGATCTACGACTGCTATGGTATGACCGAGACATCTCCCGCCATCACCATGAACTGCCCGAGCGCCTACAAGATCGGCTCGGTGGGAAGGCCCATCCCGGGCGTAAAGGTTGTCATAGACAAATCGGTGGTGGAAGAGGGCGCACAAGACGGTGAGATCATCGCCTACGGCCCCAATGTCATGAAGGGCTACCATAACAAGCCGGAGGCAACCGCCGAAGTCATGACCAGCGACGGCGGCATCCGGACCGGCGACCGGGGCAGGCTCGACGAAGATGGGTTCCTCTTCATCACAGGCAGGATCAAGGAGCAGTTCAAGCTGGAAAACGGCAAGTTCGTGTTCCCTGCATCGCTCGAAGAGGATATCCGGCTCATCCCCTCTGTCGAAAACGCCATGATCTACGGGGAAAACAAACCGTACAATGTCTGCCTGATCGTCCCTGACTTCCTGGTTCTTGCGAAATATGCAAAAGATCGCGGTATCCCCGCCGATCCCAAGTCGATAGCGGAAAACCCCGAGATTCAGGAGATGATCCGTAATGAGGTGATCTCCTCCCTCACCGGCAAATACGGCGGATACGAGATTCCCAAGAAGTTTCTCTTCCTTCACGAAAACTTCACGGTGGAAAACGGAACACTGACCCAGACCATGAAACTCAAACGGCGGGTTGTTGTGAGCAGATTCAAGGACATGATCGAGAAGCTCTACGCCGAAGGATAGGCAACGGCTCGAACAGGGACGGGACCGTGCCCGAATATCGAGGGCGCGTCCTGTCCCGTTTTTTGTATGATATTATCAAGGACCCGCCGCGCCCTGTCCGGGATGGTCAATCTTCCGGAAGCCCGCCCGCTCTCCTGCGCTCCTTCTTCTTCCCACCGCGAATTTTTTTCTCGCGCAGCCGCTCTTCCCGAGCGGCCTTGGAGGGGGCGGTCCTGACACGGCGTTTCGGCACAATGGAGGCCTGGCGGATGAGGGCCACGAGACGCTCCAGGGCGTCCATGCGGTTCCTCTCCTGGTATCTGAAACGTCGGGCTGTAATGACGAGCACCCCGTCGGAGGTCATTTTTCTGCCCGCGATCCTGGCGAGCCTCTTTTTTGTCTCCGGACTCAAGCCGGGCGAATGCCTGACATCGAAGCGCAGCTGGACCGCGGTTGCAACCTTGTTGACGTTTTGTCCTCCCGGCCCGGACGAGCGGACGAAATCCCATCTGAGTTCGCTCTCGTCCAGAGAGATATGGTCGGTAACGGGAATCATAGCCGGTCCTGTACGTATTCGAAACCCTTGACCCCTCCTCCATAGGGCTGTATCCCGTGCCGTGAGCCGCCCTGAGACCCTGAGGACGAGGTGTCATGATAAGGGGATGCGCTGATATTTCAATGAGAAGCCGGGCCGGCACTCCCCCGCTGCCTTCACAAAGCTCGGCCTCACTCGCCCCTGGGCTGTTTTTCCTACATCATGGAAAGGACGAACTCGAGCGCCCCCCGGACATTCGGGTCGAAGAAGCAGTTCAGGGTGCTCTGCCAGTCCTCCTGTGCGAGCCGCTGCCTGATCCGGTCCGCGGCCGGTTTTTTCAGACCTTCCTTGAGCTTGATGAAGGCCTGTCCCGGATTGTCGATCCACTTGGAGACGATCTTCTTCGCGCGCGGCATGAGGTCGGCGTCTTCAACGATTTCATCGAGGATCCCGAACTCTTTCGCCTGCTCAACGTTCATCATCTTGCCGAAATACATCATGTCTCGGTACTTCCGGTCGCTGTCGAATCCGAAGCGCATCACCTCCGCCTGGGCGAGGGAAAGGGGAAGACCGAGCTTGATCTCGCTCATGCCCAGATTGATCTTCGGATGGTTCTTGGCGATCCGGTAGTCCGAGGCCATGGCAAGGATCAGGCCCCCGGCGATGGCGTGACCGTTGATGGCCGACACCACGGGTTTTTTGCACATGAACAGCTCGACGAGGATCTCCTCTTCTTCATCGAAGAACTCTACGATCTCCTCGAGGGTCTTGAAACCCAGGAACATGGGCAGATCAAATCCTCCGGAAAAAGTCCTGCCCGCGCCGGTGAGGATGATGCCGCGGATCGACTTGTCCTCGTTTGCCGTTCTCACCGTTTCGCGCAGTTTTATCAGGGTCTCCCGGGTGATGGAATTCACTTTCCCGTGATCGAATTCAGCGATGATGATCCCCTCTTCGTTCCGTGTATTCAGCATTGCGCACCTCCTGCTCCTAGAGTTTGTTGTCCCTGCTGTCTGGCGTTCTTCTCCAATATAAAATATTTCCGGGGCCTTGTCATTGAAGAACTCATTGGGATGAAGGTCCTTCACAGACGGTGTGCGCCCGTAAACGGCCCGGGAAGCGCCTGCTCGAAGAGACTGTGAGAAATAGGCAGCCCTCGTCCGTCACAGACCGTGCGGGTGATGACCCGACTCCGGTGAATCTTTCACGGCGCCGGCGTGGAAGGAAGCCGTGACGAGGCGAAGATCAGCCGATCTTCTCGAGAAGGCCGAGGATTTCTCTGCTCGGTGCAAGATCTGCCAGCCACTGCTCGGGAATACCCTCCATACCCAGGTGTGCGCCGAGCACCATTCCCACCGCCATTGCCCGCGCGGCCGAGTCCCCTCCGGCCATGACCGACTGGATCAGAGCCTCTTTGAGGTCGTCTTCGTATCTGGCGATGATATGGATGATACCCGGGAATGCTTCCATGGTGTGAGAGCCCTGTCCGAAGTTCATGACGGCCTCCACACTCTCCCGGTCCCGCGAAGCGATGCCGTCGGCCGCCCATCCGCCCATCCGGGTGTCCCTGAAGCGCCCGCCAGCGACCTCCTGGACAGCCCGAACCGGGGATGTTCCGCCAAGAACCTTGAGGCACACCCGGGCGAAGAATTCGCCGGCCTCGATGGTCAATGTGCTCCCGTGGGTCATGGCGGTCTGGATTCTGCAGGCATTCACCAGGCCTTCCGGATCGTGCCTCAGGGCGTAGATCAGAGATGCGATCCTCACGGCGCCGGAGAGATCGCTCGAGGGTGAACCCGACTCCAGCGGACCCTTTCCCATGCCGAAATTCTTCACAGTCTCCCGTGTGGCCTGATCCATATACCCGTCATAGGCACCGAAGAGATCCTGCCACCGGGCGGAGAAGTCATCGAGGTCAAAGCCGCCGGATGCCGCAAGGGACTCGAGCAGAAGGAAAGTCTGGTCTCCGTAGTGTGTGAGCTCGCCCCTCTTCCTGTTCTTGTGATAGGAATTCCTCGTGGGCTCGATGAAATGCTCCACTCGGCCGAATTCCCGGACGATCCGTTCGGTCGAATAGATCCAGTGGGCTCCCAGGGCGAGCGAATCTCCGATAAACGATCCCAGAACCATGGCCTTTGCTTTCCCGGACATTTCCCTCCTCCAGCATCGATGACGATAAGAACCTTCACCTCTGTCTGCCGTCCATTCTCAGCAACCCGGCGCAGAAAAGACACCACAAGAGGTGAATAATCATAATCATCGTATAAGCACAACGCTTTTTTCGTTCTTTGCGTGCGACAGAGGACCTTTTCAACCGGCGGTCAGGGCATCAGCTTCTCACGGATCACGACGATTCCGCGCCTCAGGTCGTCATCGGACGCCCGGGTGAAATCGAGGCCCTCCTGCCGAAGGTACGGTCCGACCTCACGGTAGATATCCGCGGTGAGCCCGCCGTACTGGCCATAGAATGAGGAGATCCTCGATCTCAAGCTGAACTCGAGCTTTCCCCTCGCATCGAGGCCGAGGTATCTCTCGATTTCCGCGAGCATATTCTTCCGGTCCTCGGGCAGCCTGCCCTGCACGTCCAGCAGATTCGTCGCGCTGTCGCTCATCAGCACGGTGCGGCAGTCGATTTCCTCCACCAGGGTTCGGATCTCGCGTACCACCTGTTCTTCATCCGCCTCTATAAACTCGCCGGCCTTCGCCTTCTCTTCCAGGGGGGTATTGGGAAAGATCTCTAGCGTTCTCAAGCGGACAAAGTCCGGGATTATCCGGGTGATCAGTCGGGCGGTGTCTGCGGCGTGCTCTTCGGAGAGGCTTTTTCCTCCGAGTCCGGGCATCACGTACGCTGAACAGGAAAGACCTGCCTCACGCGTCTTGAGAAAGCCTTCGGCATGCTCCTGACTGCTCACTCCTTTGTTCACCAGAGAGAGAACGGCGTCACACCCGCTCTCCAGACCGAAGTGCACTCTGTCCAGCCCCGCCTCCCGGAAGGCCTCGAGGTCGGCTGTGCTGCGCTTTCCGGCCGCCGTGGCTGTTCTTCCATAAACGGTGAACCTCTGGACAGAGGGAAAACTGAGCTTCACATGATCTATGACCCGCCGAAGGAAATCCGGGTTCAGAATCAGGGAGTCGGCATCGCCGAAAAAGCAGGTTCTGCCGCCGGCGATTCGCCAGGAGAGAACATGCCGGAAGGCATGGGTCATGTCGGGGCTGTCCTTGAACCAGGAATGGAACCAGGCGAGCCTGGGATCGATATCCGCGGACGTCATCTCCGGTCTGCCGGCTCCGTCCTCCCCCGCCTCCCGGCAGGCCCGCTCCACCGCAGCCGCCAGCTCGTCCGCGCGCGCAAACTCATCGCCGCCGTGCGACACGACGCCGATGGAGTGCTCGAACATGAGATCGTCTATGAGCTTGGCCCGCCTGATGTCCTCGAGCACCTCGCCGATATCGCGCCGGGAGAACCGGGCCCCGTACTTGTAGACCGGGCAGAACGCGCATCTGTTCCAGTAGCAGTTCCGCGTGAGCCTGAACGTGAGGCTCGAGTTCTCCGTAGGTGGGCGTATCGAACAGATTTCGAAGGGTTTCACGCGCTGCAGCTCGATGCCCATGGCTCTTCCATATTCCTGAAATTTCCCAGCAATGCAAGCTCCGAGATTACCCGATGATTGCCCATGCATCGAAGAGGGTGTTGTAGCGCAGAATATATTCCCCCTGATCGGTGCGGACCCGGTAATAGTCGAGGCCTACCTTTCCCGGCGCGTTCCTGCCCTCGAACCACCGGTCGGTGATCTCCAGGACAGGGTAGCGCCTGCCCTCGAGGAGAAAGGCGACAGGGACATCGTGGTGGGGATGTCCTCCCCGGCACTCGACCTGAATCTTTCGCAACTTCATGGGATATTGGATATTCGACTGAGGGAGTTTCTCAAACACGTGCAGGAGAGTTTGCTTCTCCGGATCGTACCCGCGTGAAGATGCCGATGGGAAGGGGTTGAGGAGATCGGTCCACTCAGGCCAGGTTCGATGCGGCGCGATGGTAGGCGTCCTCAAGATCGCGGAGGCGCTCGAGGGATCCGGCAGCATCCCGGAAATCAGGACGTTCTTTTTCCGAGGCCGCTTTGAGCGATCCTGCGAGCTCCTGCCACGACTTTGCAGCCAGAAGCATCTTCTCGGCCAGCCTGAGCGAGAGGATTTCGGGCACAAAGGCGGCTGCCTCCTTGAGGAAATCGGCATACATGAGACGGAATCCGCCTCCCCCGGTTCCGCGCCGCTCGATTATCTGGTAGGCGAGCCGAGCGGTCCACTGCCAGTCCGGAAATTCTCCCCATGCAGGTATCTCGCTGAGCCAGGAGGCGAGCCCCTTGATGCCCTGGAAATCATACGCTTCATCGAGGATCACCCTGCTGTTGTGGACAATGGAGCGTGCGATGATTTCCTGCATATCGCCCGGGCCCTCGATCCCCTCCGGCGAAAAGAGATTGCCCTTCATCTCGAAGAAGGAGCCTTTCTGGTGCCGCGCCTGCCTCATGTCCGTAAACGGAACCTCCAGTACTTCTTCACGTTCGGTGTCCGTGACGAAAAAGACTTGCCGCCGCCTGTCGTACCCCCAGACCATGATGACATGCCCGGGGAAATGCGTGCGCGACCGGTAGTACGGCAGGTGGTAGATATCCGTCCGGACCAGCGCGGGCAGGCCGCTGTCCAGAGCCCGGAGCAAAAGCTCTTCACTCTCTTCGGGGCTCTCGGATGTCTCCCAGGTAAAGGGATGGCCGATTCGGCGGAAGAACTGGGCCTCGATATCCGCGGAGCGCACGTGGACAAGGCGGCTTACGGCCATGCCCGGCAGATCGAGGTACCAGATGCCCAGGCCTGCTCCGATGCCGAAGCACATGGCCTCGCTCAGCTGGATTCCGTGGAATCTCATCATGTCCCGGATGGCCGTGCTCGCGCAGTGCTTTCCCGGGGCATGGGCAACGGGCAGGAGCCTCACGACGGGCCTCCAGCCTGAAATCCCGCTGTCACGAATCGCCTCTCAATACACTGATTCTCAAAGGAGAATGCATGCAGCACATTCAATCTACCTTTCGATCTGCACCTTAACCTTTTTCCTTCCCCACCTCAATGCCTGGCCGTGAGAATCGAAAAAAAGATCGATCCGGTTCGGCCCCTTGATCGCCGATCCTCTGTCTTCCACCACGCCCCATCCATAGCCTGGGATATGCATCCGGGTGCCGAAGGGATAGTGCCGGGTATCAGCGGCGATCGTTCCCTCCCGGGGGAACATGAGCCAGGGGAAGAACACAGTCCGGACAGGGATCATCCACGGACGGGCTATGCTGTCTGCAGAAAAAAGGCCGGGCCGAGGCTCCTGTGGCCTCGTTCCGCTCGATGTTCTGCCCGTATACGGTTTGCCTTCCATCGGGCCGTAGCTGATGTATTTGTTCCA
>Ga0209506_1000611_pt1 | contig 45742 bp, 57 predicted proteins | sample AD_JPNHG2_MetaG_FD_184409 | JGI IMG/M metagenome (GOLD analysis project Ga0209506, IMG submission 184409) | Active sludge microbial communities of municipal wastewater-treating anaerobic digesters from Japan - AD_JPNHG2_MetaG (SPAdes) (version 2) | ecosystem: Engineered > Bioreactor > Anaerobic...
CATCGTTGTACAATGTCAAGAATCCCTTAACCCCTGTGTATTTACAATGGATATGATGGTAAAATGCCATAGTGTTTTATGGCTTCAAAGAGTGCAATATGTTTCTGGCATTATGCATGGTTATATAACTTCATATTATAAAAATCAAAAAATACACTTAAATTATATTAAAAAAATGATACCTTAAAAATAACCATATACCAACATTGCTCGCGTATTATTTTACAAAAAATTGAAAAAAGAACAAACTTGTGATAGGGTTAAAAAATATGAAAAACAAAAATAATTTTGCTTCAGAAAAAATAATCAATAAAGACATCGCCTTTCTTAAGGGTGGAGATAATTTTTCCGGAATTGTTAAAATAATGAAAAAGACCCAACCCGGTCCGGTTATTTTTACAATAAGCGATGGTTATAATATGGCCGATGCGGTAATCAAGAATTCTAATTTTAATGTTGGCGATGTTATTGAAATAACTGGCTTTGCTAATATCCGAGGAGGAAAACTCCAAATAGAAATTGAAAAAATAAGAGAATCGGAAAAAGACTTTGATTTTATTATTGATAAAAACAGCGAACCAAAAAATGTTTCTTTTTCCATAAACTCGGAAAAATTGGAAAAACTAAGGCCATATTTTTTCGAAATTGCTAAAAGAATTAGAAAGGCAATATTTAAAAATCAACCCATTATGATAAGACACCACTCTGATTCTGACGGAATAAATGCTGGTTTGGCTATAGAGGACTCTTGCCGACTTTTAATGGAAAAAATAGGAGCTAATTCTGAATATAATCTTTTCCGCTCTCCAAGCCGCGCTCCTTATTATGATATTATTGATGCTTTAAAAGACATAGTTTTAATTAAAAAAGTTTTAGAACCACACGGACAAAGTCAACCATTAATTATTGTTTTAGATAATGGCTCTACTCCAGAAGATGTGTTTGGATTAAAAGCAATGAAATCAATTGGTTTTGAAACTATAGTTATTGACCATCATAATCCAGTTGTTGTTCAAAATAAAAAAACATTAGTTGACCCCTATGTTTCTTTGCATCTTAACCCCTACCTTGAAGGATTAGACAGCCAGCTTTGTGCCGGAATGTTGGCTTATGAGTTGGCTAAATGGATATGCGAAGATTATTCTAATCCAAGCCTGCCTGCTGTAGCGGGAATAACTGACCGCTCTACTATTGAGGAAGCTGAGGAATATATTAAAAAAAGCGGAAGAAGCAAAAAAGAATTAGAAGAAATAGGAACAGCTATTGATTTTATTGCTTATCAATTAAAATTTGATTCAGGAAAAGGCGTTTATGAAGAATTATACAATAATACTGAATTAGTAAAAATTATCAACGAAGAAGTCAGAAAGGGAGTTCAAACACAATTAGAAAGCACTCTCCCTTATTTAAGAACTCAAAATATTAATGGTGTTGTTTTTTCAACTATTGATTTGGAAAAATATACTATGAAATTTAAGTATCCAGCTCCGGGAAAAGTAGTAAGTATGATTCACGATACAGCGGTTATAGACCGGGAAATGCTTCCGGTCATAACAATTGGCTATTTATCTGATATGATTATTTATAGAGCAAATAAACCAATTTTGCCTATTGATAAAATAATAAAAAGAATAAAAAAAGATATTCCGCACTCTCATGTTGAGGGCGGCGGCCATGAATGCGCCGGCTCTATCAAATTTATTCCCGCTCATCTTAACAATATTATTGAAAATATTAAAGAACAAGTTAGAGAACTAAACTATGAAAAGCAAGAAGAAAAGATAGAATAGATTAGGAAAAAACTAACTAAAATATTTTTTATAATTTAACAAATATCTCTGTAATAATAAAAGCAATATATGTCATTAAAAGTATAGCTGCTTCTTTTTTGCTAATTTTTTCATCGTTTTTAACAAAATAATAAAATAAGGCAATTGAAAAAATAAGAAAAATACGGGTTACAGCAAAGGGGGAAAAATCTTGAATTACAATAGGCGAAATTAAAGCTACTATCCCCAACACAAAAGTAGCCGGACCAATTATAGCACCCATTAAATCTCCTAATACCAGCCAAGTTTGGTTTTTCCTCGCAGAAGTAATTGCAAAAAATATTTCTGGCGCGCAATTGCCTATGCCAACAATAAATAGCCCAATTAAGATAAGAGACCAATTAAAGGTTTTAGCAAAATATTCGGCTGATAAAACTACGCCATTGCTTGCTAATATAAAAATTGCTAAACCAGCTATTATTTTTAATATATTGTTAATAGATTTTTTAAGAGAAGCATTATTTTTCTTTATATTTTTTTTATTTTTTGATTTTTCATCTTCTTCACAGGCTTTGCTAAAATTTTCTTTCTTTGAGAAAAGCCAAATTAAATATAAAATATAAAATAAAATTAAAATAACCCCATCAGGTCTTGAAATTACGCCGTCCCACGCTAAAAGAATGGGCAATAAAGCAGCTAGAGCTGTAAATGAAAGCGTAGTTTGAACAGTGCGACTTTTTGCTGGGATGCCGCTTTTGGAGAACAAAGCCGCTAAAGCAATGGCTAAGGTTGTATCTACTACATTGCCCCCAATTACATCTCCAAAAGACAATTGAGGAATTCCCTGAATAGCTGAAAAAATTCCTACAAATAAATTTGGTAAAGATGCCACAATGGCCATTACCACAAAAGTAATGACAAATTCTTTCCATTCTAAAACTTTGGCGATGCTGATAAGACTTTTAACTACTAATTGTCCAGAAAAATAAAAAGAAGCGCAAGAAACAATAAAAACAAGAATATATAATAAAATTTCCAAAGTAAACATTGTTTTTTATTATTAAATTATATTAAAACATAATATCAAAAAAAATAAAAAAATACCATACTAATATAGCACGAATTGTTATGATGCAGTAATCTGACTACTGCGCAAGCAAACAATTAAGCCTCCGCCTTCGATTCCCTTGGGATTAAATATAAATTTTAATATATGACTTCGCGGAAACCAAATATTGAACCATTGTTCTTGTTTTGTGGTCCTAACGGGAATTCGCCTTCGGATAATTTTCTACTGAAAATTTCCTCAGGCCGGGCTCGCCGCCGTCGCGGCTCCGCCTTCGATTCCCTTGAGATTAAATATAAATTTTAATATATGACTTCGCGGAAACCAAATATTGAACCATTGCTCTTGTTTTGTGGTCCTAACGGGAATCGAACCCGTGTTCTTAGATTGAGAATCTAATGTCCTTGGCCACTAGACGATAGGACCCACTATCAAAAATTAGCATAGAAATTATTTTTTGTCCAAAGAATTTGTTGAGGATGATGTTTCAACAATATAATCTGGTGGAATTTGCCAATAATCTAAAATATATTTAGCTAAATCGTGAAAAATTGGAGTGGCAGAATATTCAGATGTTTTTACTGCTACGGGATTATCTAATTTTACTAAAATTACAAACTTTGGGTTATAAGCTGGCGCAAAACCTAAAAATGTTTGCCAAGTTTTTGGAGAATAACCTGATTTATTTTCACCAAGAGAGGTCCAAGGAACTTGAGATGTGCCAGTTTTTCCAGCAATATAATAACCCGGTATTTTAGCTAAGCGACCGTAACCATTTTCAATGACTGAGATTAACATTGTTTTTAGAGTATTGCTAGTTTCTATATTCATAACTCGTCTAATTATAGACGGTTTGACTTCTTCTATTTTATTTTCATTTTTAATTTCTTTAACTACATAGGGTTTAACTAAATTTCCACCATTAGCTATGGCGCAATAAGCTGTTGTAATATGTAAAGGAGTAATGCCAATTCCTTGCCCAAAAGATATATTAGGAAAGGTGGTATTGTTGGGATTATTTTTTTCTAAAACTTGTTTAATCTGTAAATTTGGTGAAGCAACTTCTCCGCTTAAATCAATGCCAGTTTTTTCAAAAAACCCAAAACTTTCAAGATAATTATAAAATTTTTGATGGCCAAGCTGTTCCTCTGCAAACATTAAACCAGTATTAACTGAATGCTCTAAAGCATTGGTCATAGTAATTTTTCCCCAAATACGTTCATTATAATTAGAAATTTTATAAGCGCCATAAGCACGATAACCAGTTTTATCATCATAAATTGTTTCTGGGGTAACAACTTTTTCATTAATTGCTGCTGACATTGTAATAGCTTTGAAAATTGACCCGGGTTCAAATATCTTTTCAATAGCTTCATTTTGAAAAATACTATAATCTTTTTCTTTTTGATAATTATTGGGGTCATAACGAGGAGATTGCGCCATTGCAATAACTGCGCCTGTATTTGGTTCCATTACTATAATTTGGCCACCCTCAGCCTGATATTTTTCAATTCCTTCATCTAATAATTTTTCCGCCATATATTGGATATTATAATCTATGGTTAAATATAGTGACGAACCATTAATATCATCATTAGAAAAAAATTTAAAAGGACTATTGTCTTTTATAATAGCGCTCTTCCCTTTAAGCTGATCGTCGTAATAATATTCTAATCCATATTGTCCAACTCCGTCTTTATTAAGATAACCAGAAACCTGAGAAGCTAATTCATTATTTGGATAAGAGCGTTTGGGTTGATATTCAATATAAACACCTTTTAGTCCTAAATCTGTTATGTTTTTAATTTGTTCATCGGATATACCGGTTTGGATAACTTGATATTTACTATTGGGAATATTGGCTTTTTCCAAAATATCTTTTTCTGGAAAATTTAATAATGAAGCCAATTCTTGAGCAACTTTTTCTTTGTTATTAGGACTAATCTCATCGGGCGATATAAAAACACGCGCTTCTTTTTCTGTTAAAGCCAAAGGTTCGCCATTAGCAAAATAAATACTCCCTCTGTCCCCTTGTATATCAATTATTGACATTGCTTGCCCCCGGGCAATAGCGCGATAATAATTTCCCTGCTTAATTTGTAAATTGAAAAGGCGGGATAAGACGATTCCACCCGCCGCAATAATAAAAAATAAAATTAAATTAATTCGCCAATTTTTTACATTCATATATAATAGACTATTTAGCTGCTAAAACATCATTCGGAAGAACAAGGTAATCTATTGTATCTATTTTATTATAGCCGTTTTGTAATATTTTTTCTTCAAAATTAACTAAATTTTGACTTTGAGATACTGCCACTCGTAAATCTGAATTTTCTTTCTTTAAGTTTGAAATTTTTTCTTTCGTTTGGCTAATATTATAATCTAATTGAATAAATTCGGCCATTTGAAAAATATACAAACACAAGCAACTAAAAGCAATAACAACAATAAACAAAATTTTAGTTACATTTTTTGATTTTGATTTTTTTCTTGACATTTTATTATGGCTCTTAATTTTGCCCCTCGCGCCCGAGGATTTTTAATAATTTCTTCTTCAGAAGCAATGATAGGCTTTTTGGTTATTATTTTTATTTGTTTTTCTTTTTCTTGATTCTTAAAAAAATTTTTTACTATTCTATCTTCTAATGAATGAAAAGATATTATGGCTAATCGCCCGCCCGGTTTAAGAATTCTTACAGCTTGAGGAAGGGCAATTTTTAAGTTTTCTAATTCTTGGTTTGCTTCAATCCTAATTGCTTGAAAGGTTCGGGTAGCAAAATGCGTTTTACTATATTGATATTTGGCTGGTACAGCTTGACGAATTATCTCTACTAAATCAAAAGTGGTTTTCAACGGCTTGGTTTTTCTTGCTTTAATAATTGCTTTAGCAATTTTTCTGGAAAACTTTTCTTCTCCATACTCTCTAATAATTTTTTCTAACCTCTCTTCATCATAAGAATTAAGAATTTTCTCAGCAGTATTTTCTGTGTTTCCATAAGTCATAATAAGCGGCTCATTGCGATTAAAACTAAATCCTTTTCCACTCTCTTCAATTTGGAAAGACGACATTCCTAAATCAAACAATACTCCGGCGACATCTTTAAATTTCTTTTCAATAATAATTTTTTCTAATTCTGCATAAGACCTATTGACTACCTCTAATCGTTCAATGTTTTGTTTAAGGATGTTTTCATAAATTTGGAAGTCCCATTCAATACCTAAAACTTTTCCATTCGGCGCTATTTTTTTTAATATTTCTTTAGTGTGCCCTCCGCCATTTATGGTGCAATCAACAAAATTTTCATTTTTTTGCGGATTAAGGCACGCTATTGTTTCTTTAAGCAATACAGGGATATGCATTTTATAAACCGAATTCTTTTAAGTTATTTGAAATTTTATCAAGGTCAGGACTATAATTTTTCCATTTTTCTTCATTCCACAATTCAATATGGTCATTTAAACCGATAATAATTATATTTTTATTTAACTCAGCATATTCTTTTAAGTAATCTGGAATTAAAATTCTGCCAGCTGAATCTAATTTAACGTCCATTGCTGAACCAACAACGCTTCTTTTCATCTCTCGGGTAGCTGGGTCAAAATAAGGCAAACGGTTAACTAAATCTAAGAAATGTTCCCATTCTTTTTGGGGATACAAATATAAACAGCCCTCAAATCCTTTTGTTAAAACGCCTCCTTGTTTCCCTCCTTGTTTCAAAGAATTTCTAAATTTAGTAGGAATGCCCACTCTTTTTTTATCATCAATTATATAACTATATTGACCGATAATCATTGTACACAAATAAAATTAATTATCCACACTTTTTCCCACTTATCAACACTCTGCCACTATTTTATCCCACCTTAATATGCTTGTCAACCCCCAACTATATAATTATCCCCACTTTTTGAACTTCTCCACATTTAGCTAATTTTTATATTAATAATAAGTTAATACTAAAAAACCGCCTTGTGTTTTATTAAGACGGTTGATGTTTATAATTTTAGTTTATAACAATTCTATAGAAAAAGTATCAGGATTAATCTTAAAGTTAGAACCCGGACCAATTTTATCAGCTAATAAGGCCTGAGCAATAATATTTTCAACTTTATCTTGAATAATTCTGTTCATTTCTCGAGCGCCAAAAATTGGATTAAAACCTAAGATTGCCACTTTTTTTGTAAGCTCCTCGGTAATAATAAAATTTATTTTTTTAGATTTTAAATTTTTAGCAATTTTGTTTAATTGTAGTTGAGCAATTTGGAACAAATCAGATTGCGTTAAAGATTTAAAAACAATTACTCCATCAAATCGGTTTATAAACTCAGGACGAAAAATATTATTCGCAAAAATATAATCTAACAAATCTTTTTTAATTTCCGGAATTTGTTTATTTAATTTTAAAGCTTCTAAAATAACTTTATAGCCTGCGTTGCTTGTAGCAATAATGATAGTATTAGAAAAACTAACCTTAACCCCAAAATTATCATTAATATATCCTTCATCTAAAACTTGAAGAAAAAGATTAAGAATGTCGGGATATGCCTTTTCTATTTCATCTAATAACACCAGAGAAAATGGATTATCCCTCACCGCTGTAGTTAAAATTCCGTTTTGAGTTTCTGAACCCAATAAGCGAGGAATGTCATCTACTCGCTGGAATTCTGACATATCCAAACGAATCATTCTATCTTCGGAACCAAAATAAATTTCTGCTAAAGCTTTGGCTGTTTCAGTTTTACCGACACCAGTTGGACCTAAAAATAGAAAACTTCCCATTGGTCCCTTGCCAGTATTAATACCAGCGCGAGCACGGCGCATAGCCGATGAAATTTCACGAATAGCCTCATCTTGGCTAATAACCCGTTTATGTAAAGCTGATTCTAAATTTAAAAGAATTTCTTTTTCTTGACTCTTAACTCTTCCCAATGGAATTTTAGTTTTTTGAGATAAAATCTCATCAATGTGCTCTGGTAAAATAAGTTTTATATCTGAGTGTTTAGAACTATAAGTAAAAGCATCTTGTAATAACGAAATAGCTTTTTGCGGAAACGGCGCAGAAACATATTTACCAGATACTTCTATAATTTCTTTAAGAGCTTGATAAGTAATAAATTTTTCATATTCTTTTTCTAATCCAAAAACCATATTTTCTAAAATAAGCATTGTTTCTTCCGGAGATAATTCAGGAACTTCTACTTTTTCAAAAAGATTTAAAATAGCTGGTTTTGCTTCTATATATTTATGCAATCCTTGAGGAGTAGTTAAACAAATTAATTGCAACCGAGGATCGCTTAAATAAGGAGTTAATATTCCTGATATATCAGTAATTCCCGCCTTTCTTTCTGCTCCTAAAAAATCATGAAAGTCATTAAGAATTAAAACAACATTGCCGGCAGATAGGGCTTCCTTAAAACACTGATTAATAACTGCCTCAGTATCTTCCAAAGAATTTACGCTTGCTGAGAGAGCGACTAAATCTAATTGTAAAAATCTTTTATAATTCAATTCAGATGAACATTGTCCCTGAATTGATTTTCTAATAATAGTATGAATAATATTTTTACGGCCAACCCCGGCTTCGCCCACCAATAAAACATTGCGCGGACCTTTTCTTGTTAAAATTTTTTCGGTTAATTCTACTTCTTCATTGTGCCCAATAACTTCTTCGTATCCTCTTTGCCTTAAATTACTTGACCAATCAATGGCAAATTTATCTAAAGTAACAGTATAACCATAAGACAAATCACTGCCAATTGAACCATACTTAATAAGGTTTTCAAAAGAGCCAAATTCTCTATCTTTTTTAATTTTAGTATTGATGGATTCTATCCACCAAGAAATATTTTCTATATCTTCACGCCCCATTTCTAAAGAAATTAATGTTTTTTGAAATAATGGTTCAATATCAGCCAAAGCAGCTAACAAATCTCCTTCTTTTATTCTATCTCCTTTTCTTTTTAATGATGACTGCACCGCTTCAAAAATAATAGAATCAAATTTATCTGAATCATTATCCAAATTATTTTTTATATTTTCTTCAAGCTGGTCCTTAAAATCATAAAACGATAATCCTGTCCTCCCAAATATAAAAATTATCTTTTGATTCTTTTCATCTAATAATTCATAAAGTAAAATTGTAGAAGTTGGCGTGCTTAAATTAAATTTTTCTGCTTGCTTAAAAGCACGAACAATCGCTTTAGCAGAATTATAATTAAGCCATTCAGCTAAATTAGCATTTTTATCATTAACAGCTTCGGCTAAATTTTTATATTGAGAAGGAATTGGTTTTTTAAGTGAGTGTTCAAAAAAATTATTTAAAATTTGCAGCCAAACCCATAAAGAAAATATTATTAAACCAATTCCAAGCAATAAATTTTTAGTAGAACTTGGTAAATTTTGATTTAGGGTTAATAAAAATATTAATATAAGAACAATAAATAAGATTAATAAAATATTTTTTATAACTGCTAAAACCCGAAAGTTATTTTCGGATTGAATAGTTTGGTAAATTTCAGTTTGTTTTAAGTTAAACATAATTAAAAATTAACTTAAACCCATATATAATTCCAATAATAATTAAAAATGGCAAAGCTATCCAAATTAATAAAGCTGATAGACCAATAACCAAAACTAAAATTTCAAATATCACAAACATTATCAAAAGAAAAACTCTCATTAAAAAACCAATGGCAATAGCAATTAAATTGCCCATAACCACATTTATAAAATTCTCTAGATCAAATCCTCTTTCAAATTGCATTGTTTCTTTTTTCCACGGCGCAAATAAAGAAAAAATTAAATCTTTAGCTGAAAAATAATAAACTCCGCTCGCTAAAAAGTTGCCTATAATACTAATAATCTGCTTGGTCTTTTGAATATAGTGCCACGAAAGATATTTTAATCCTAAATTCATTTAATTCTTTTTAAGATTACTTTATATAAGCCTTCTAAAAAATCGCCGCCAGCATACCCAATAATAAAAGCAATGGCTGGAGATATAAAAGATATTCCTTCAATTGTAATAGCTGATTCTTTTACAGCAATAGCGGTTAAAAGCCCAACAACGGCCGAGATAAATGCCATTAAGAAAAAATAAGGAATATTAAAAGACGGATTTTTATAAGAATAAGAACTTTCTTTTTTTAGAAATCCAACCAGCCCTCTTACTGCTCCTCCGCCAAATCCAGCAATAAGAATTGATATAAAAAAATTCATAAATTTAAGTATTATATTTAATTAATATTTTTTAGCTTTATAACAGACAAAACAAAAACTATTTTATTAATTATTATTATACTCTTTTAAGATGGAAAAAGCCAATAAAAATCAATTATTTTTAAGATCCTTTGCGTCTTTGGCGGTTAACATAGTTTAAAACTATTTTCTCAAATTCTTTAGGAGTAAAGGCTGGAAAATATATTGAGCTAAATTCAAGTTGCGAATAAGCAGCATCCCACATCATAAATCCAGCTGATAAATGGGGATCACCATCTGTTCCGGTCCGAATAATTAAATCTACAGGCGGTAAATCTTTTGTCCAAAGATTTTCTTTAATAGTTTTTTCAGTGACATTTTTTTTAGATTCTTGAATTTTTTTTATACATTCTATCATTTCATCAGTACCATTATAAGCCATCAAAAAAGTTAAATAATATTTATTATATAATTTAGTTTTTAAGATTACATCTTCCATTGGCTTCACTGTTGATTGGGGAAACATTTCTCTCCATCGGCCAAAAATTTGCACCTTTACTTGATTTTGACTTACTCGTTTATCTTGAAGAAAGCGTGTAAATTGTTGTTCAAAAATCTTAAAAAGATAATTAACTTCAGTTTTGCTTCTTTTAATAATATTATCCATTGAGCTTCCCCAAAAAGTAAAATATGTTATTTGCAATTCTAATGCTTTTTCTAAAATTTTTTCAAAAGCTAAAACACCTTTCTGGTGTCCCATAAAAACAGGTAAATTTTTCTGCCGAGCCCATCGCCTATTGCCGTCAGGGATTAAAGCAATGTGTTTAGGTAAATTAGACATTTTTTTCTATTATAATATTAGGTTTAAAATCCGCTCGAGCGCTTAAATAGCCCCACCCAAAAGACAATAAGGCAATTAATATAACTGCTAAAGCTAAAATAATATCGGCTTGATTTTTTTTGACAAAATTAGTTATTTTTGTTAACATTGTCTTAATAAATAAATTATAATGCTTGGTTTTAATTAATAATTATTATATTAAACCAGTAAAATTAAAAAATGTCAAAAACTAAAGCTGCAGGAACAAGCCGTTTAGGCCGTGATTCCCAGCCCAAATATTTGGGTGTCAAACTTTATAGCGGAGAAAAGGCTAAAATTGGTTCAATTATTATCCGACAAAGAGGCAGTAAATTCATTCCCGGATTAAACACTCGCAAAGGAAAAGATGATACTATTTATGCCGTTAAAGAAGGGATTGTCTCTTTCTCCACTAAACAAAAAAAACGTTTTGATGGGTCATCTAAATTAGTAAAGGTAGTTAATGTCAATGTTAAAGAAAAATAAAAAAACGGGTTAAAAATCCTGTTTTTTATTTTTTTGATTTTCTATTTTGCGCTGCAACTCTAATAAATTCTTTAAATAATGGATGTGGGGTTAGGGGTCTTGACTTAAATTCAGGATGAAATTGTGTTCCCACAAAAAACGGATGATTCTTTAATTCTATTATTTCTACTAAATTCTTTTCTGGATTAATGCCGGAGATTATAAGCCCATTTTTTTCTAATGTATCACGATAATCATTATTAAATTCATAGCGATGGCGATGTCTTTCAGAAATATTTTTTTGCTTATAAGCGCGGCCACTGATAGTCCCAAGAGCAACAACACAATTCCAAGCCCCCAAACGCATTGTCCCTCCATATTTCTTATCTTTTAATAATTCAACCTGTTCCTTCATAATATCAATAACTGGATTTTTTGCTTTAGAATCAAATTCGGTTGAAGTCGCGTCTTTAATACCGCAAACATGGCGCGCAAACTCAATCGTTGCTAATTGCATACCCAAACAAAGCCCTAAAAATGGAATTTTATTTTTTCGTAAATACTCTATTACTTTAATCTTTCCTTCTATGCCTCGTGTTCCAAATCCGCCCGGCACTATTACCCCATCAAAATCTTTCAACTTTTGCAATTCTTTAGAATTATTTTCAAATTTCTGGGCAGAAAGCCATTGTATCTCTGGCTCTTTATTATTTGCCCAACAAGCATGTTTAACTGCCTCAATAACCGAAATATATGAATCCATTAAAGAAAATTCACCAGTTTCAAAATATTTTCCCACAATGCCTATTTTTACCGGCGGTTTTTTACTATAAATTGTATCTACTAATTTTTCCCATTCTTTAGCATTATTATTAAATTTTTTCTTTTTCTTAAGGTTAAGTTTTTTTAATATTCGCTCGCCCAATCCTTCTTTTTCAAAATCAATAGGAATAGCATAAATAGATTCTACATCAGGAGCTGAAATAACATCTTTTGGGTCAAGGTTGCAAAAAATAGATATTTTTCGTTTACGAGGGGCGTCTAATGAGACAGAAGCTCGTCCCAAAATAAAATCAGGTTGAATTCCGGCTTCGTTTAATAAACGGCAAGCTGTTTGAGTAGGTTTAGTCTTCATCTCGCCAATAATTTTTAAAGTTGGCAAATAAGATACTAAAAAAAATAAAACATTTTTGGGATTTTGCAATTTTAACATTCTTGCTGCTTCTAAAAATAAAAGGTTTTGATATTCACCTACTGTCCCCCCTATTTCTATCAATACAAAATCGGCTTGGGTGTTGGCGGCGACTTTTTTAATGCGATAGATTACTTCATTTGGAATATCTGGCACTACTTCCACACACTTTCCATTAAAATCAAGATTTCTTTCTTTAGCAATAACAGTTTGGTAAACTCGACCGGTAGTTAAATAATTTTCCGTAGATAAATCTATGCCTAAAAACCTTTCATAATTACCCACATCTTGATCGCATTCTGTTCCATCATTAGTTACAAAAACTTCACCATGTTCAATTGGATTCATTGTTCCTGCATCAATATTTATATATGGATCAATTTTTAAAGCTGTGACTTTAAAACCCATATTCTGAAGAATTTTTCCAATTGAAGCTGTCGCCGCCCCCTTGCCTACGCTCGACATCACTCCTCCGGCTACAAAAATATAATAAGGCATAAATTTTATTAATAAAAATTTATAATTATTTAAATTTCTTCTTCTTTCTCAACAATAATTAATCTAATTTCTGCTTCTAAATTGTGCTCAAAAGATATTTTTACATTAAATTCTCCCAATTCTTTAATTGAATTCTCTAAAACAACTTGATTTTTCCCTATCTCAAACCCTTCTTTTTTTAAGTAATCAGCAATTTTTTGTTTTGTAACTGGTTCATATACCTGCCCTTCTTTCCCAACTTTTACCGGAATTATAATCTCGTGGCCATCTAATTTAGCCACTAAGGATTCAACTTCTTTTAAGCTTTCTTCTGCTTTCATTTCCTCTATTTTTAATTGATTTTCTAATTGAGCTATTGTTTCTTTGGTCGCAGCAATAGCTAATTTTTTAGGAATTAAAAAATTATTGGCGTAACCAGCCGGCACTTCTTTAATCTCATTGCGAACTCCTAAATTTTGTACATTTTTTAATAAGATTACTTTCATTTTATAATAATTTTATTTATTTGTTTTAAGGCTTCTTTAAGTTGAGTATCGTTATTGTTTTCATGATCTTCTTCCGTCAATAGCACCTCAATGCTTGGTTTAATGCCTATACCTTGAATTATTTCTTCTTTCGGAGTATACCATTTGGTTACTGTAACCTTTAAAGCCGAACCATCATCTAAATCCATTACTTTTTGCACTAATCCTTTTCCAAAGGTCTTTGTTCCAATTATATCAATTTGACGATTATCTCTCAAGGCACCTGCTAAAATTTCAGCCGCTGAAGCAGTTCCTTCGTTTACTAAAACTACGGTGGGAATATTGGCTAATAAAGCAGGGCCTTTGGCAAAATGGACAGCTTTTTGATCATGGCGGTCTTTTTCTATTAACACTACATCATTTTCTGGCAAAAACCAGCCTGCTACCTGAATAGTCTGATCCAATAAGCCGCCCGGATTATTTCTTAAGTCCAAAATTATACCATCAATATTTTGAGTTAAAGCTTCATTAGCAATTTTTTGAAAATCTTGCACTACTGTGTCTGAAAAATGATAAATTGTTAAAATTGCAATTTTTTTATTTTGAGATGTTTGCTTAATGGTTAAATCTACTGAAGGCAATACAATTTCATCTCTGATAATATTAAATGTTTTAATTTCATTGCTTTTGCCCCTTAATATGCTAATTACTACTTTAGTTCCCTTGGGTCCTTTTATTAAGCTTACAACTTGGTCAATAGTTAAATCAGCAATCGGCTTGTTATCTACTTCATATATAATATCTCCGGCTAAAATTCCTGCTCGTTCGGCTGGTGTGCCTTTTATAGGAGCAACAACTTTAATTTTTCCATCTTTTTCACCAACCTGTACACCAATACCGCTAAATTTGCCGGAAACATCTTCTCTAAATTCTTTTGCTTCTTCGGGATTAAAAAAAACTGTATAGGGATCACCGATTGACTTTACCATGCCACTAATTGCCCCGTAAGTTAATTTTTTCTTATCTATTTTCTGAGGGTCAACATAATTTTTCACTGTAGCGTCTAAAACATTTTTCATTAATCCTAAATCCATACCATCAAAAGCAGTTTGTATGGTTAAAGATTCTTTTTCGTTTAAATAATTGCTTAAAAGAAACCCTCCCCAAAAAGCAAGCGCCATTAAAAAAATACAGATTGTATTTCTCGTTAAAATCTTCATATTTATATTATATATTAAAATACCATAAATTCAAAATATTTTCCAATTTATTCTCCAATTAAATAATTCCAACGGCAATCCTTAATTTTTACTTTCTTAAATTCGCCCATTTGACCATTTTTAAAAACTACAGCCCGTCCATCCATAGTACGCCCCAAATATCCATCTTTATCTTTTCTCACAGTTAAAACTACATGTTCTGTTCTTAAAAATTTCTTATTTTTTTTAAGATTATAATCTTGAAAAATATTATTTAAAAAACGAGAACGTTGTTTTTTTATCCTATCGGGCATATCTTTTAACTCATAATCAGACGCCCCTTTTCTTTTAGAAAACTTAAAAATATGTAAAATATCTGGCTTTATTTTTTTAATTAAAGATATGGTTTTTTGAAAATCTTTTTCTGTTTCTGCCGGATGTCCAACAATTATATCTGTCGCTAAAACACCATTTGGGAATTTATTCTTAAATTGCTCAGCCAATTCAATGAAATCTTTAGTTTGATATCCTCGCCGCATTGCTCTCAAAACATTATCGCTTCCAGATTGTAAGGGAATATGTAAAAACTTGTAAAATTTTTCTGAGCTTAACTCTTTTAATAAATCTTTAAAAATATTTTTAGAATGATTTGGATTCATCATTCCTAATTTGACCAAAAAATCACCTTTTAATTTGCTAATCAAATTCATTAATTCGGGCAATCTTTGTTGATGATTTTTTTCATCTAGTCCAAAAATTGCCAAATCTTGACTTGTTAATTGAATTTCTTTATGCCCTTTATTTAATTTTGATTTTATCTCTTTTACAATATCTGGCAAATTATATGAACAAAGCTTTCCTCTTGCTAATTTTGTGGCGCAATAACTGCAACTCCCCAAACAACCCTCGCTAATGGCTACAATTGCAGAAGTGCTTTGGGGTGTCCAATCTTCTATTTTTTTTATTTTGGCTTTATTAAAATTTTTTCCATTTATGGCTATAAATAATTGGCTACTCATAATATGTTCAACCGCTTGAACAATTAAATTAATATCTCTTACTCCCAAAAAAGCATCAGCCACTTTATTAAAATTTTTCAAAAAATCAACTCCCTGATTAAAACCATATATACTGATTAGACAGCCTGTTAAAATAACTTTTTTATTTTGTTTTTTTAACTGAATAGCCTGCTTCAATATTTTTCGTTCCGTTTTTTCTACTACTCCACAAGTATTAATAATTACAAAATTAGCCTCCTCCAAGGGAGACTCTTTAAAGCCAGATTCTAAAAGTAAAGTTTTTATAATTATTGAATCAGCTTGATTTAATTTACAACCATAGGTAAGTATACAAAAATTCATATTTATTAATATAAAAATAAATAAGAGCGAGATACCGGAATCGAACCGGCGCCTTCTGCTTGGGAAGCAGATGTACTACCCCTGTACTAATCTCGCTTATTAATATTTTAAAATCAATATTTAGGGATTTGTCCCTAAACATTAATTAATAAATTTATTTAAACTTTTATTTAACTGTCCACCCACCATCAACCACAAGAGTATGACCATTCACAAAATCTGATTCTTCAGAGGATAAATAAACAACTGCTTGAGCAATATCCTCTGGCACACCTAAACGAGGATACAAAGTAGATTTTTCCATAGCTTGGCGCGCGCTTGAATCTATTAACATATCTTTAGTCATTGCAGTTTGAATAACACCGGGCGCTACACAATTAACATTAATTTTTTGACAAGCGTATTCTAAGGCCATTTCTTTAGTCATGGCAATTATTCCACCTTTAGAAGCGCAATAAGCGCCGCTCTGTTCAAAACCAACTAATCCAGCAATAGAGGCCATATTTATTATTTTACCTCGTCCTTGTTTAAGCATTTCTGGAATTACTCTCTTGCTACATAAAAATATACCCTTTAAGTTAATATTAATTATTTTATCCCAGTCTTCTTCGGGGGTTTCGTGAAAATTATAAGTCCTAAATATACCAGCATTATTAACTAAAATGTCTATTCTACCAAATTTGTCTAAACAAATTTTAGCCATATTGTCAACATCAACGGTTTTACTTACATCGGTTTTAACAAATAAAGCTTCTCCATTTTCCTGTTTTATTAATTCTACTGTTTCTGTCCCCCCGGCCTCAGACCAATCTGCTACTACTACTTTAGCTCCTTCTCTTACAAATGCTAAAGCAATACTTCGACCAATACCAGAACCAGCCCCAGTAATAATTGCAATTTTGTTAGTTAGTCGCATAAATTTTTATTTTTAATTATTTTATTATTATATTTTTAATTTGAATTTGAAACTTTCTTCCTACTCTAACAAATCAATCTCAACTCTTAAAGCAGGTTTATTATTTATGGCAATACTATTCTTTTGTTTTTGATTATACCATGAGACAATCAGTAAAACAATAAAACTCATCAAGTTTTTCATTTTTTGATGAGCAAATTTTTCACATAGATAAATCGTTAAGTCAAAAACGATTAGCACAATTCCGAAAATTGAAGATATTACTAGTCACAGCAATATTTGGCACTGAAGAATTGTCAATACCAACAACACCGTAAAGCCAATCGTCAGATTTAACCGCCCGAGCGTTCAGTTTGGCATGTAAACGCGCAATTGGTTTTTAAATGATGGTTTAATTCGGCTTTAATTGCGTTAAAAACAAAAATCATCAAGACCGGACAAGCCCGTCCAGTCGGCGCCTTACGCCTTCAAGTCCTATATTTAAAAAAGATTAAACAATATAATGTGCCCCAAACAGGACTCGAACCTGTGACCTTCAACTTAAAAGGTTGTTGCTCTACCAACTGAGCTATTGGGGCAAAAGCGATAAGTTATGTCAAAATCATAACTCCGCTAATTGAAAATTTAATTATAGGCCTTCTTTTTTTAAATCTTCTAATAATTCTTTTTGTCTTTTGTTTAATTTTTGAGGAATATCCACATTTAATCTAACATATAGATTTCCTCGGCCTAATCCTGAAAAATGAGGAATACCTCGTTTAGAAATTTTTAAAACAGTGCCGGACTGCGTCCCAGCCGGAACTTTTAAAATTAAACTATCTCCTTCTAATGTGGGAATTTTTATTTTATCTCCTAGTGTTGCAGTTGTGAAAGGAATTTTTTGCGTTAAATAAACATCATCACCCTTTCTCTCAAATAAAGAATGAGGTTTAATAAAAATACGAATATATAAATCACCTGACTCTCCTCCTCGTCTCCCGGCATCACCCTTTCTTTTTACCTTAATTACTTGGTCATTGTCAACACCAGCAGGAATTTTAATTACTAAATTATCTTCTTTTTTAATTCTTCCTTCACCATGACAAACATTGCAAGGCGTTTCTGGTTTAGAGCCCTCCCCTTTACATTCTGGACAAACTGCAAATTGCGTAAAGGTTCCTAAAATTGTTTTATGCATTTGCTGCACCCGGCCAGTCCCTCGACAAGTAAAACATTCTTTTATTTTTGTATTTGGCTCAGCTCCATTCCCATCACAACGCGGACAACGAACATATTTTAAAATTGAAATTTCTTTTTCTTGGTCTTGTAAAATAGATTCTAGCGGCAATTCTAATTGAACCTCTATATCGCTTCCCCTTTTTAAGTCAGCATCTTTAGCTCTATTTGCATTAAATCCCCCGCCAAAACCACCTCCAAACATTTCAAAAATATCTTCTAAATCTCCAAAATTGCCCATAAAATCTTCCCAATTCACATTTGCTCCTCGATTGCCAAATCCACCAAAACCGCCAAATCCACTAGCCCCTTGTCCAGAATTATTAAAATCAAAATTACTTCCCAATCGGTCATATTGGGTCCGTTTTTCTTTGTCTCCCAAAACTTGATAAGCTTCGTTAATCTCTTTAAATTTTTCTTCGTCTCCTCCCTCTTTGTCAGGATGATATTGCCGAGCTAATTTATAATAAGCTTTTTTTATTTCGTCTTGGGTAGAATCTTTAGAAATCCCTAATATTTTATAGTAATCTTTTGACATTTGAAAATAAGAATGGCAAAATCATTTTTTGATTTTGCCGTTCCTTAACTTTATTTATTGCCTTTATCTTCTTCGGTTTCAGCTTCGGGCGGCTCTTTTGAATCTGTAGGTTGTTGATTGTTTTGTTGATTAGGCTGTTCGCCAGCAGGTTGTTTATAGACCTGTTCTCCAATTTTCTGAATTGCTTGCGAAAGTTCTTCGCTTTTTGCTTTTATATCATTAATATTATCACCATCTTTAATTTTTTTCAATTCATTAAGTTTGGTTTCTATTTCGGTTTTAAGTTCTGGCGTTATTTTTCCTTCTGCGTCTTTCAATGACTTCTCAGAAAGATAAATAAGATTATCGGCAAGATTACGAACCTCAATTAATTCTTTTTTCTTTTGGTCTTCAACAGCATGCAGTTCTGCTTCCTTTTTCATTTTCTCAATTTCTTCTTTTGATAAACCAATACTTCCCTGCAACTTAACAGATTGTGTTTTGCCCGTAGCTTTATCAGTAGCCGTAACCGTCAAAATACCATTTGCATCAATATCAAATTTAACTTCTATTTGGGGCAACCCTCGAGGAGCAGGCGCAATGCCTTCTAAAATAAATTTTCCTAAAGAACGATTGTCGTTAGCCATTGGCCTTTCTCCTTGCAAAACATTAATCTCTACTGAGGTTTGATTATCTGCTGCTGTAGAAAATATTTGCGACTTGCTTGTAGGAACAGTTGTATTTTTAGGTATCATTATCGTATTTACTCCACCATAAGTTTCAATCCCCAAAGATAATGGTAAAACATCTAATAATAAGACACTCTTTATATCTCCTTCGGGGGTACGACCCTCTTCTTTGGCAGTCAAAATTTCAGCTTGGATAGCTGCCCCCAAAGCCACAACTTCTTCTGGGTTAATAGATTTATTCGGTTCTTTTCCAAAAAAATCTTTTACCATTTGCCTTACTAAAGGTATTAGGGTTGTTCCTCCCACTAAAACCACTTCATTAATCTCGCTTTTGTCTAATTTTATCTCGCCCAATGTTTGTCTTACTCTTTCAATTGATTTTTCCACTAAGTCTTTTACCATTCCCTCAAATTGAGCGCGAGTAATTTTATACTCTAAATGTTTTGGCCCATTTGCATCTGATGTAATAAAAGGTAAATTAATATTAGTTTCTAGGGCGCTGCTTAATTCGGTTTTAGCTTTCTCTGCTGCCTCTTTCAATCTCTGTAAAGCTAAACTATCTTTTGATAAATCAATGCCTTGGTCTTTTTTAAACTCACTTAAAAGCCAATCAATAATTCTTTGGTCAAAATCATTGCCTCCCAAGTGAGCTTCTCCGTCCGTAGCTAATACTTCTACGACATCTGGAGAAACTTCCAAAATTGTTACATCAAAAGTACCGCCTCCAAAATCATAAACTAATATCTTTTGAGATTCCTTTCTGCCAAAACCATAAGCTAAAGCTGCTGCTGTTGGTTCATTGATAACGCGAAGCACTTTAAAACCTGCAATTTCTCCCGCAGCCATCGTGGCTTTTCTTTGTGAATCATCAAAATTAGCTGGACATGTAATTACTACATTAGTGATATCTTCACCTAATTTTTCTCGTGCATCAGCTTTAACCTTTTGTAAAATCATTGAAGAAATTTCAATCGGGGTATACCATTTATCTCCCATTTTAACCTCTATTCCGCCATCGCTTCTTTCTCTGGTTTCATAACTTAATAATTTTAATTCTTTTTGTACTTCTGGGTCAGCATAACGACGGCCAATAAATCTTTTAACTCCTGAAATTGTATTTTTTGGATTGGTAATAGCTTGTCGTTGCGCCAAAATGCCAACAGCTATTTCTCCACTTTTAGTATAAGCTACCACTGAAGGAGTCAAAATTGAACCTTCCCGATTTTCTAAAACTTTCGGTTCCCCGTTAATAATAGAAGCATATTTTGTAATTGCAGTACCTAAATCAATACCTAATACTTTTGCCATATTTTTATTTAATTTTATTTATTATTATACAATGATATTTTTATGTACTAATAAGCTTAGTAAATTAGCAATCAAATGTCAAGAGTGCTAAAATTATCTTTTTGAAATTTTAACTTTAGCAGGCCGAATTAATTTTCCATTTTTAGTATAACCAGCTTCTATTTCCTCAATCACTATGTCTGGCTCAAATTCTTCACTTAAAATAGCCTCTAATACTTCATCTAAATTGGGATCAAATTTTTTTCCCAATCTTTGAAGTGGCTCTATTCCCTTTTCTTTTAAGACATCTTCTAATTGATTTTTAATCATCAATAATCCTTTAATATTTTGGTCTTGCTGCTTCTCCCCATTAATAGCCTTAGCGGCTCTATTAAAATTATCTAATACTGGCAAAATACTTAAAATTAAATCCTGCTCTACTACCTCAGAAACATTTTTTAATCGCTCTAATTCTTTATTTTTATAATTTATAAAATCTGCTTTTTCTCTTTGCCAGCCAGCAAAATAATCTTGTTTTTCTTTTTCGGATTGAACAAATTTATTTTTTAATTCTTCAACCAATTTTTTAAGTTCTTTTAATTCTTTTTGTTCTTTTTCTATGTTTTTATCATTATTTTTATTTTTTAATTCAGCCATATTATTATATTAAAATTATAAATTATCTTTTAAGAATTTATTAATAGTATAAATTAAATTAATATTACGATTATAATTCATTCTTTTTGGTCCTATAATAGAAATAAAAATATCATTACTTAAAACAGAAGAAAATGAACAGATTAAACTTAGGTCTCGCGCTTTTGGGGTCGGAATTTCGCGGCCAATATAAATACTCATTTCTTGCGGCTTAAATTTTTCAATTTTCTCCTCAAAATCATCTAAAAAATTTAATAAATTAATTGCAAAATCACGGTCTTTAAATTCAGGCTCCCTTGCAATTGATTCCCATCCTTGCTGCCAAGAAACAGGCCGTTTCAATGAATGAATAACAACTAAACTAGAAGAAGCATCGGCTAAAAATTTAGCAATTTGATTAAATAATTCAAAATAATCATTATTCTTTTTGCTAATATTTTGCGATAGTTCTTCAATTAAATTTTTTTCTATTCTTTGTTTATAAAAATTATCTACAAAAAATCTATAAGCTCTATCGGTTGGTACTCGGCCAGCAGAGGTATGAGGTTGCTCTAAAAATCCAGATTTATTAAGAAGCTGCATTTCAATTCTAATCGCTGAGGAACATAATCCAAAATTATATTTTTGAGCCAAAAAATCAGAACTAATAGGTTCTGCTGTCCTAATATACTCATCAATTAAGGCTTTCAAAATTTCGTATTGGCGCTCACTTAATATATCCATATTGCCAAAAATTATAGCACATCTATTTTATCAGTCAACTATCATTATTGCCAAAAATTATTTAAAGATAAAATTTATTAATTAAATTAAAATTATCATCAAATTCATAAATTAAAGGGCGGCCTAAAGGAATTTCTACATTTGGAATTTCGTCTTCGGAAACATTCTCTATATTTTTTACTAAGGCTCGCAAGCTATTGCCATGCGCTGAGATAATAATTCTTTGACCGGCTAATATTTTCGGTTTAATCTCTTCATTCCAATAAGGCATTACTCTATCTTCTGTGTCTTTTAGACTTTCTGTCAATGGTAATTCATCTGGTAATAATGAAATGTAAAGAGGGTCCTTTCCGGGAAATCTTTTGTCATCAATTGTTAAAGCTGGGGGTCTCCCCGCATAACTACGACGCCATTCTTTGAATTTTTCTTCTCCATATTCTTTCCTAATCTCATCCTTATTTAAGCCCTGTAGGGCGCCGTAATGCCGTTCATTTAAGCGCCACGATTTTATTATCGGAATTTTTAAATTCATTTCTTGTAAAATAATCTCCAAAGTTTCAATAGCCCGGCTTAAAACTGAAGTATATCCTAGATCAAAAATATAGCCTTCTTTTTTTAAGGTTTGTCCTGCTTTTTGAGCTTGCTCTCGGCCTAAATCTGATAAAGGCACATCAGTCCACCCAGTAAAGATGTTTTCTTTATTCCAAATACTCTCCCCATGACGAACAATTACTAATTTATACATTTATTTTATTTTTTAAAAAATTATTATTTAATACCATTCTATTAAATATAAATTTATCTGTCGGTTAAAACAATAGCTCCAGTTTTAGTAATTGCTACCATATCTTCAAAATGCGCGGCTGGTGAACCATCTGCCGAAACATAAGTCATTCCTCTTTTTTTTATCTTGCCGCTTCCCAAAGTAAGCATTGGTTCAAGACAAAAAACCATTCCGGGTTTTAGTTTTTCGCCCGTATGTCTCTGTCCATAATTGGGAATATCTGGTTTTTCGTGTAATTCTTTGCCAATCCCATGCCCGCATAATTCATAAACAATTTCAAATCCTTGGCTCTCAATATACCTTTGGATTGTTTCTCCAATATCTCCAAAAGTAACTCCCGGCTTGCATTTTTTTATTCCCCTTTTTAATGCTTTTTTTGTAACTCTTACAAGACGTTGTATTTCCGGGTCAGTTTCGCCAACAAAATAAGTCCTTGCCATATCGGTATGAAATCCTTCCTTTAAATTAGGATATTTTTTTAAATCTATATCTTTTAAAAAAACATTTAAGGGAAAAAAAATACCTAAATCTAATGAAACCACATCACCAACCTGCAAAATTTTATTTTGTGGCACGCCATGCACAATTTCTTCATTTACCGAAAAACATAAGCAGGATGGAAATCCATCTTCACCTTTAAAATTACAACGCCCCTTAGCTTCTCTAATTAATTTTTCTGCGGTGGCTTCAAATTCTTCGGCTGAAACTCCCGGCTTTACTAAACTGCCCAAAAAGTCAATAATGTCGGTTAATTTTTTACCGCCCAATCGCATTACTTTTATCTCTTCTTCGGTTTTAATTGAAATTGTATTTTTTATCATATTCCTTCAATAGCCCGGACGATATCCTCAAAAACTTTTTCAATAGATTGTTCTCCATTAATAGTAATTAAACGATTGTCTTTTTTATAATATTCAACTACTGGTTCAACTTCGGCCTTATACCAATTTAATCTCTTCAAAACTCCTTCTTGAAGATCGTCTGGTCTTTTTTCTAATTTATTTCCACAATTAGGACAAAATTCAATATTTCCATTTAATTCTTCGGCATTAGAAATAATCGCCTTACAATTTAAGCAAACTTTTCTTAATTCAATTCTTTTTAGGGCTTCGTCGTCAGAAATATCTATTAAAATTACTTTTATATTTTTATCCCATTCATACCACCCTAAGGCTTCATCAATTAAATAAGCCTCCAATATTTTTCGCGGAGACCCATCAAAAATTAATCCTTGGATATTCTTCTTTTTATATTCTTCTAACTTATCCATCCAAAGACTAAAAATTACCGGTGTTGGCACAATTCCGCCATTGTCTATAACATTTGATATTTTAACGCCAGTAAAATCTAGCTCTTTCTTTCGTTCTCTTAAAAGGTCTCCGCTACCAATAAAATCTAATCCATATTTTTTCACTAATAAATTAACTTGAGTGCCTTTGCCACAGCCAGATTTTCCTAATAATATAATAATAAGGGGGTTATTTTCCATAAAATTTAATTTAATATTTTTTGAAAAAATATTTTAAAGTATTTCTAATAAAGTGCTTGACTACAGTATAATACTTTTTAAATAAAAATAAAACCTTAGCTTGGTTTATTAGTAAATCTAAACAATTGCTTTGATTTAATTAAAAATTAAATTTCATAATGAAGCATTTCCAATTGAGCATCTAGTTGTTTCATTGTCTCCAATGCTACAGAAACCAAAATTAAAAGAGAAGTTCCTCCAATTAAAAAATTAAATTGACTGACATTGGTAAGTCCTTGGATAATTGATGGTAAAACTGCAATCAACCCTAAAAATGTTGCCCCGAGAACTAAAACCCGATTTAAAATATTTTTAATAAAAGCAGCGGTAGCTTCGCCTGGTCGAATACCCGGCACAAAGCCACCTGACTTTTGAAGATTATTAGAAATACTTTTTGGGTCAAACGTAACAGCAGTATAAAAAAAAGTAAATACAAAAACTAAAACAAAATATAGAATTCCATAAACCCATTGATTTTGTAAAAAATGTTCTATGGCCGTCCACTTAAATACTGAAGCCAATAAGCCGGGTATCATTAAAATAGAAATAGCAAAAATAATAGGTATTACTCCAGCTGGATTAATATTTAAAGGAAGGTAAGTAGAAGCTCCGCCATAAAGCTTATTGCCCCTAACTCGTTTAGCATAAGAAACTGGGATATTGCGACGGCCTTCATTTACAAACACCACTACTCCAATTATCAACAAAGAGGCCAAAAAGAAAAGAATATAAGAGATAATGGGAGTGCTCCCCAAACTCCTAAGCATCAACTGGACATTATTTGGAAAATCACAAACAATACCCGCAAAAATCAATAAAGAGACCCCATTGCCAATTCCCTTCTCAGAAATCAATTCTCCGAGCCACATCATAATCATTGAGCCAGCGGTGATAGTTAAAATTGCGGTAATATAAACTAATGGAGAAATATTGCCTGTTATCATTCCTTGATTTTTCAAAAGAGCAAACATAGCAAACCCCTGAAGGATTGCTAAGGGAGCAGCAGCAATTCGGCAATATTGATTAAATTTTTGACGGCCTTCTTCTCCTTCTTCTTTATAAAGTTTCTCAAATTGCGGGAAAATCATTGTTAAAAGCTGAAAAATAATTGTCGCAGTAATATAGGGTCCTAATCCAAGCATTACAATAGAAAATTTATCTAAAGCTCCACCGCTGAATAAATTTAACATTCCTAAATATTGATTATTTGTAAAAAAATTAGATATTTTAAGAGTATTTATTCCGGGCACTGGAATATTAGCCATTATTCTAAAAACTAAAAAAATACCCAAAACAAACAAAATTTTATTTCTTAATTCTTTGGCTTTTATAATTTCAAAAAATTTATCTAAAAACATTGGCTACTTAAATTTTATTTATAAAGCTATTTTTTTACTTTTCCTTTTTAGGTTTTTCTTTTAATCCCTTGTCTTTAACTGATAACACCTTTTCTTTTTTTAAAGACTCCTTAATCTCTCCCCCCGCTTTCTCTATTTTTTCCCGCGCTGTTTTAGAAACCTTACAATTTACTATAATAATAGGTTTACTAATATTTCCCATTCCTGTAATTTTAACTATCGGCAATTTTCCATTTTTAGATTGAATAATTTTTTTATCAGCCAAATTTTTAGGATTAATTATAGCATTGCTTTCAAATTTACTTTCAATTTTAGATAAATCTACTGGTATAGCCGGCTCATTCAAGATATTAAATCTATATCCTTTTAATTTAGGATATTTTTTAATCCATTCCCTAATTAAGGGTTTCATCCTTGAACCCGCGCGCCCCTTTTGACCCTTGCCACCGACTCCGCAATAAGTACCCTTTTTCCCGCCCCGGCCAACGCGCTTTTTTTTACCAAAAGTATTTTTAGGTTGTAATTCGTGTATTTGCATTTTTTATTTTTCAGCTTCAATCAACGTTGTTGAAACTATATTAGAAGGCTCCTTCTTTTTTGCTTTTAATTGCTGTAAGGCTACCATTGTTGCTTTTGCATTATTTAGTTTATTTGTTGTCCGACTTAATATTTTAGAAGAAATATCTTTAATACCTGCTAGATCACAAATAATTCTTACTGTTCCGCCCGCTACCAATCCTCTGCCTCTTTGCTGTGGTTTTAATAAAACTTTACTCGGACCATACTTAGCTTCTACTTCATGAGGAATAGTGCCTTGAACAATGGGCACAGTAATAATATTTTTCTTTGCAAAACGAGTAGCTTTATCTATCGCCTGAGACACATCTAATCCTTTAGAAGTGCCTAATCCAACTTTCCCATTTTTATTTCCTACCGCAACAACAGCTCTAAACCTTAGAGTCTTTCCTCCGCCTGTTACTTTTGTTACTCTGGCTAAATCTAAGAGTTTTGATTCAAACTCATCTTTAACCACTTCTTTTCCTTTTTCTTCAAATTTTTTTCTTGGCTCTTTCTTCATAAATTAAAATTTTAAACCGCCTTCACGCGCGCCCTCAGCAAGCGCCTTAACGCGACCATGATATTTATATCCGCCTCTATCAAAAATTACTTCTTTAATATTTTTATCCTGAGCTTTTTTTGATAATAAGACGCCGACCGCTTTAGCAATTTCAATATTATTTTTTAATTTTTTCTCTAATTCTGTATCTTTAACCGCAATAAGAGTTTTTCCATTATCGTCATCAATTAATTGAGCATAAATATGATTATTGCTTCTAAAAACACACAAACGAGGTCTTTTGGCTTGACCTTTAATTTTAGCTCTAATGCTTTTATGTCTTTTTCTTTTTTTCTCTTGTTTTGCTAACATAATATATAAATTCAATAAAATTAGGATGCACCGGCAGCTTTTTTGCCTAATTTTTTCTTTAAGATTTCATTTTGATATTTTATACCCTTACCCTTATAGGGTTCAGGCGGTCGTATTCGTCTAATTGAAGCTGCCGTTTGACCAACTAATTCTTTATTAATTCCAGAAACTGTGATAACATTTTTTTCAACTAAAAAATTAATGCCATCAGGAGCTTCAACTTTAACTGGATGACTAAAACCAAGGTCTAGAATTAAATCTTTTCCTTCTATTCTAGCCTTAAAACCAACTCCATTCAATTCTAATTTTTTCTCATATCCTTTAGTAACCCCATCTATCATATTCGCAATTAATGTTCTCGTAAGCCCCCAAAATGCTTTAGCGTTTTTTTCTTTAAGATTCCTAGGAGCAACTTTTATTTCATTCCCCTCAATTAAAACATCAACCGAAGAAATTGGCTTCATTTTCAAAACTCCCTTTGGTCCTTTAACTTCTACAATTCCATTCTCAATTTTTGCTTCCACTCCATCTAATATTTGAATTGGTCTTTTTCCAATACGAGACATATAAAATAATTAATTAATATTTACCATAATTCACAAATAATTTCTCCTCCGACTTTTTGTTTTTTTGCTTTTTTATTAGTCATCAAGCCATGAGAAGTAGAAATAATAGAAATTCCATAACCAGACCTAACTGGTTTAATTTTAGAAGCTGGAACATAAATTCTTTGACCTTGCTTACTAACTTTTTTAATTTTAGTAATGGTTGGCTTATTGTCTTCATTATATTTCAAATCTACTACAATTTTTTTATTTGCTAAACGCCCTTTTTTTTGAACATCTCCAAGAAAGCCTTCTTGCTTTAATAATTCTAAAATCTCAAACTTAAAATTAGAGTAAGGAAAAATAACAATCTGTTTTTTACCGATTGCTTGAGCGTTATTAATAATACTAATCATATCTGCGATTGGATCCATAGTTTTTTTATTTTACCAACTACTTTTTTTAATACCGGGCAACTCGCCTCGGTTTGCCATTTCCCTAAAACAAATACGGCACAATCCAAATTTTCTAATATATCCTCTCTTGCGACCGCAGCGAAAACATCTTCGCACAGTTCGAGAAGAATATTTTGGCTTTTTAGCTGATTTAACTATTTGGGATAATTTTGGCATTTTGTTTATATTTTAATTTTTAAGAAATTATTATTTAATTTATTATTTATTTTTTGAAACATTTTATTATTAACTTTTCTTGAGCGGAAAGTCAAGACAACGAAACAATTCTAACCCTTCTTCTTTGGTTTTAGCATTAGTCACAATATTAATTTGTAAACCCAAAATAATTATTGATTTTTCTGGTGATATCTCTGGAAAAACAATATGTTCTCTAATCCCTAAATTCATTTTACCACCTTGGTCTACGGTTGACAAAGAAATTCCTCGAAAATCTCGAGACCGTGGCAAAACTATATTGATTAATTTATCTAGAAAATCATACATTCTCTTACCCCGTAAGGTTACTTTCGCGCCAATTTCATTGCCTTCTCTTAGCTTAAAAGTAGAAATTGATTTTTTTGCTTTTGTTAAAACTGGTTTTTGCCCAGTAATCTGCGCTAAATTATTAACCACATAGTCTGCATATTTTTTTTGTTCATCTCGAGTTTTTGGTCCAAGCGCTTTTCCAAACCCAATATTAACTACTACTTTAGTAATTTTCGGCACCGCCATCTTATTTTTATAACCAAACTTTTCTTGTAATTTAGGAAGGGCCTTATTTTCGTATTTTTGTTTTATAGTTTCCATATAATTTATATTTTTTGCCCACACTTTTTACAAATTCTATTTTTTGTTTTTTCTTTTACTTCATAGCCAACTCGACTGCCCTTTCCGCAATTTGGACATAAGATTTTAACTTTAGAAACTGAAAGAAAATTAGGCACAGCAACAACTTGTCCTTTTTGTCCAGATTTTTTAGGCTTAATATGTTTTTTAACTAAGTTTACTCCTTCAACTAAAATTTTTCCGTTTTTTGATGAAACTTTTAAAACCTTTCCTTTCTTGCCCTTATCATCTCCAGAAATTATTAAAACTTGGTCATTTTTTTTAATTTTCATAGTATTATTAAACTAATTCTTTAGTCATGGCTGCTATTTTTTCAAAACCTTTTTCCCGAACCTCTCTTGCTACCGGACCTAAAATCCTAGTTCCCTTTGGTTCTTTTGATTGCCCTTCTAAGATTACAATTGCATTATCATCAAATCTAATATAAGTGCCATTCTTGCGGCGTTTGGGCTGTCTCTGTCTAATAACCACTGCTCGCACTACTTGATGTTTTTTTACTAACTTTCTTGGTTCAGCAGTTTTTACTGCTACTACAATAATATCTCCCAAAGAAGCATATCTTTTTCTTGTCCCACCTAAAATACGAATGCACTTCGCAGTTTTCGCTCCAGAATTATCGGCTACTTTTAATAATGTTTCTGTTTGAATCATATTTGAATATTATTTTTTAATATTTAAATTTTCCTAATAACTTCCCAGCGCTTATCTCTACTTAATGGTCGACTTTCTCTAATTAAAACCTTATCCCCAACAGCATAATCGCTTTTATTTTCAAGATGAGCTTTATATTTTTTATGGGATTTATAACGACGTCTATATAAAGGATGTTCTTTTAATGTTTCAACTCTAACTACTACAGTTTTCTGCATTTTATCTGAAACAATAATCCCTTGTAATTCTTTCTTAGGCATAAAATTGAAATATTATATAAAAATTATTTATTAATTGAATTATCTATTTGATTATTTCTTAAAATGGTTAAAATTCTCGCTATTTGTTTTTTACTTTCTTTTAATTCTTTAACATTTTTTAATCCACCAGAGGCAAGCTTAAATCTCATTTCCTTAATTTTATTCCTTAAATCCTCTAACTCTTTTAAAAGCTCTTCTTTTGTTTTTTTAGTTAATTCTTTGCTTTTCATAGGAGTTTACTAATTTTTAATAAATTTTGTCTTAATTGGCAACTTAGTTCCTGCTTTTCTCAAAGCTTCTCGCGCATCTGCCTCACTAATACCTTCTAATTCAAAAATAATTCTACCGGGCCTAACTGGACAAACATAATGATCGGGCGAACCTTTACCTCCTCCCATTGGAACTTCTTGCCCCTTTTTAGTCATTACTTTATCTGGAAAAACTCTTACCCATAATTTTCCTCCCTTTCTTAAATATCTAATAATTGCTCGACGGCCAGCTTCAATTTGATTAGCAGTAATCCATTTTGCATCCATAGCTTTTAATCCAAAACTGCCAAAACTAAGTGTGGTTCCACGACTTTCGTAAAGCCGATTGATACGACGGCCTTTTTGATGTTTCCTATGTTTTAATCTCTTTGGAGCTAACATATTTTTTATTCGTTTTATTAATCTTATTAATCAAATTTATCTCCTTTATAAATCCAAACCTTTATTCCAATCGTACCATAAGTGCAACGCGCTTCTTCTAAAGCATAATCAATATCCGCACGGATAGTTTGTCTTGGCAATCTTCCTTTCTCAAGCCATTCTGACCTTGCAATTTGAACACCATCTAACCGACCCGAAACTCCCACTTTAATACCCTGAACGGCTTTATTGGCCATTACTTTTTCAATGGCTTGTTTAATAGTTTTTCTGAAGGGTGTTCTTTTCTCTATTTTTTGAGCAATCCACTGCGCTACTAATTCTGCTGAAACCCATGGATTGGGCACTTCTTTAATTTCTATTTTTAATCTTTTATTTAAATCGTTTAATTCTTTTAAACTTAATTTATCCTTCTTAAAAATTTCTTTTAATAGTTGCGCTCTAAGCTTTTCCACTCCTTCTCCGCCTCGGCCAATAATAATACCGGGGCGAGCAGAATAAATTAATACTATAATTTTATTACTATATCTTTCAATTTCAATTTTCTCAACACTGGCATCTTTTAACTTTTTGGTCAAAAAATTACGAATAATAAAATCTTCCTGAAGATATTTTTTCGGCGCTTCTCCATAAAAACCGTGCGATAACCAATCAGCTGTTCCTTTTACTCTAAAAATTTTCGGATGGACTTTATGACTCATAATTTTAATTATTTTTTTGTTTCTTTTTTAATAATTTTCTTATTGTTTTCTTTTTTTTGTATTTTTAATTTTTTGTTTTTTCTTTTATCCTCATCTAACACTAAAACAATATGAGAGGTTCTTTTCATAATTCTATCTCCTCTACCCTTTGCTCTCGGCATCATTCTTTTTAGGGTTGGCCCCTCATTAACTATTATTTTACTAATAATTAAATTATCGGTGTTTTGTTTGGCATTGTTTTTTACATTGGCTAATGCTGAATTTAACAACTTTAAAATCGGTTGAGCTCCTTTTTTAACAGTAAATGTTAAAATAGTTTGAGCCTCATCAACCTTTTTCCCTCTTACCATATCAGCCACTAATCTTACTTTTCTCGGTGATATTCTTAAATATTTTAATTTAGCTTCAAATGCCATATAAATTCAAATTATTTAGTCTCTGCTGGAGCGGATTTAGTCACAGCAGATTTTTCTTGTTCTTTTTGCATTTTTCCTCCATGCCTCGAAAATTTTGTAGTTGAAGAAAATTCTCCTAATTTATGTCCTACCATATCTTCAGATATTCGCACTTGAATAAAGTCTTTGCCATTATGAACACCAAAAATAAATCCTATCATTTCTGGCACAATTGTAGCTGAACGCGACCAAGTTTTTATAACTGGAGCATTATCCGGGCTTAAACCTTTAATTTTAGACATTAGTCTCTCATCAATATAAGGACCTTTTTTTAAACTTCTTGACATTTATTTTTATTTAGCTTTGCTTTATTTATAGCTCGCTATTTTTATTATTAATAATTTTTATTAAATTTTTCTTATTTTCTTTTCTTTTTAACTCTTCTCTGAATAATTAATTTATTTGTCCATTTGTTCTTCTTGCGAGTTTTTACTCCTAAAGCATGCTTGCCCCATGGTGTTTTTGGATAAGGCAAACCGATCGGAGCACCGCATTCACCCCCTCCATGAGGATGATCGCAAGGATTCATAGCAATGCCTCTAACATGAGGACGAATTCCTTTCTTGCGGCTTTTACCAGCCTTTTCCCAACGAATAAATCTGTACTCTTCATTTGAAACCGAACCAATAGTGGCAAAACACTCTCCTTTTATTTTTCTAACTTCTGAAGAAGGCATTTTTAAATTGCAATATCCAGATTCTTGGTCATATTTTAATATTATTGATCCTGTTCCAGCTGAACGCGCTAATTTTCCTCCTTTTCCCGGTTCTAATTCTATATTATAAACCATCAGTCCCTCAGGAATATTTTTGAGGCACATCCTATTTCCAACTTTTGCTTCAGCCTTTTCCGCTGCAATAATCTTATCACCTACTTTTAAACCCTGAGGGGCTAAAATATATCTTTTTTCTCCATCTTCATATTTTATCAAAGCAATAAAACCAGTTCTATTGGGGTCATATTCTAAAGACAATACTTCGGCTGGTATATTAATTTTATCTTGCTTAAAATCAACGAGACGATATAGTTTTCTTGCCCCGCCGCCTTGATGACGAGTCGTAATTCGCCCATTTCTTCCTCGACCACCACATTTTTTAATCCGAACCAAAAGCGCTTTTTCAGGCTTTTTATTTTTGGTTAAAACTTTTAAGTTGTCTAATCGTTGTTTCCTAATCATATTTTTACTTCTTATTGAGTAATAATATCTATTTTTTGACCGGATTTTAATTTAATTAAAGCTTTTCGGTACCCCTTTTTATGTCCTATAATTTTACCGCGTTGAACTTTTTTCCTTGGGATATTAATTATTTTAATATCAACAACATTAACATTGTATTCGCTTTCAATTGCTTGTTTGATTTCTGCTTTATTGGCTTTGGGCATTACTTCAAAAGTATAAAAATTATCCTGCATTAAAAAAGATGTTTTTTCGGTAATATGAGGGGCTTTTAGTATTTTCCAAACTTCAAATTTTTTATCTCCCAAAATCTTTGCTGTCTTAACTGGTTCTTTCTTTTTTACCTCTTGATTAACAGATTTTTCCTTTTGTTTTACCGGTTCCTCTTTAATTTGTTTTTCTTTAACCTGTTTTTTTGTCTGTCCCTCTTGGGTTTGTTTTTTTCTAAAAATATTAATTGCCATATTTACTCTTTAATCATTTGTTTAAATGTTTTTTTAATTTCTGCAATACTCTTCGGGCTAATTATAACATATCTATAAGAAAGCAAATCTAAACAATTTAAATCTTTAGCTTGAATAGTTGCTACTCGGGGAATATTACGCATTGCCAAAATAACATCTTTTTCAATTTTCGGAAGAACAATTAAACAACTTTCCCCATTTACTGAATGCTTATTCAAGAATTCTATAGCTTGTTTGGTTTTAGGTTTTTCAAAAAAAATATCATCATCTGTAATAATTATATAGCCATCTTTAGCTTTGGCAGATAAAACCATAAATAAGGCTTTTTGCTTCATTTTTTGAGGAATAGTTTTACTTAAAATTTTATCATTACGCGGTCCAAAAGTAGTCCCGCCGCCAATCCACAAAGGAGAACGAATTGAACCGTGTCTTGCTCGACCAGTTCCTTTTTGTCTCCATGGTTTAATACCGCCGCCACTTACTTCTCCTCGGGTTTTTGTATGAGCAATGTTTTGACGGCGATTAGCTAATTGCGAAGTAAGAATTTGGTGGACTAAATTTGGATTCATAGGTACATCAAAAATTTCTTTCGGCAAATCCGCAACATTTATTGCGCTCTTCCCTTTCGTAGTTTTTTGTTTTTTAGAAGTTTCCTTTTTCATAAATTTATTATAAGGCAGTAATCTCTAAAAGCGTCCCGCGACGACCGGGTACTGCTCCTTTAATAGCTATTATCTGATTCTTTCTATCAACTTCAATTACTTCTAAGTTTTTAACAGTAATCCTTTGGCTTCCTGTGCGTCCGGGCATTCTCTTCCCTTTCAAAACACGAGCTGGGACTGCGCAACCCACCGAACCAATTGTTCGATGCTCATGTTTATTTCCATGGCTAGCAGATAATTTTCCTCTAAACCCATATCTTTTAACACCTCCTTGAAATCCTTTTCCTTTAGAAATTCCTGAAACTTTAACTTTATCGCCCGGTTCAAAAATAGAATTGCTAATTGAATCACCAACCTTAAAATTAGAAATGTCAGTTTTAAATTCTTTTACATAACGAAAAGGAGTACCGGATTTTTTTATCTTCCTTTGGGGCAAGGCCTCAAATCCAACTTTAATTGCCTCATAGCCATCTTTTTCTTTTGTCTTTACCTGTAAAACATTACAATCTCCTGTTGCAACCAAAGTCACCGGAACAACATTTCCGTTTTCATCAAAAACTTGGGTCATTTCTATTTTTTTTCCTAAAATACATTTCATAATTTTAACAGGTAATAAAAAACTGGGCGCCAGCCCAGAAGCTAGTCACAATATCTCCTTCTCCACTTTTAACCCCCTTCTTATAATATAGAAGAGGGATGAAAAAGCGGAGAAATTTTTATAAATATAAATTTGAAAAATAATAATTTATAATATGCTTTTAATTTCAGTATCTACTCCCGCTGGCAAAGTCAACGATTTTAAGGCGTCCACTACTTTAGCATTAGGATTTATAATATCAATAATCCTTTTATGAATTCTCATCTCAAACTGCTCTCGCGCATTTTTATGGACAAAGGTAGAACGGTTAACCGTAAATTTACTAATTTCAATCGGTAAAGGGATTGGTCCAGCTACTTTAACACCATTGCGTAGAGCCATATCAATAATCTGCTGCGCACTTTTATCAATAACCTTATGGTCATAAGCCCGAAGCTTAATCCTTAAACGCGCCTTTTCTTCTGTTTTTTTCGTTGTTGCCATATTTTTAAACTAAATTTAAAAACTATTTAAGAATCTTAGTAATCGTTCCCGCTCCTACGGTCTTACCTCCTTCTCGAATAGCAAATCCAAATTTTTCTTCCATTGCCACAGGGACAATTAGTTTTACTGTTACATCAACCGTATCTCCCGGCATTACCATTTCTGTTCCAGCGGTTAAAGTAACATCTCCAGTAATATCAGCTGTTCTGATAAAAAATTGAGGTTTATATCCGCTGAAAAACGGAGTGTGACGACCACCTTCCTCTTTGGTCAAAACATAAATTTTTGCTTCAAATTCAGTATGAGGAGTAATTGTTCCGGGCTTAGCTAAAACTTGACCCCTTTCTATCTCTTCTTTTTTTAATCCCCTTAAAAGAATCCCAACATTATCTCCAGCCTGACCACGAGTCAAACTTTTATTAAACATTTCTATAGAAACAGCAGTTGTTTTAATGGTTGGTCTTATACCCACCAATTCAACTTCTTCGTTAGCATTAATAACACCTCTTTCAATTCTGCCAGTTGCAACTGTACCACGACCTTCAATAGAAAAGACATCTTCAATGGCCATCAAAAATGGCTTCTCAGTATCTCGAACTGGCTCGGGAATATAATTATCTAATTGATTAGTCAATTCAATAATTTTTTGCGCCCACGGGTCATCTAAATTTGTAGCTTCTAATGCTTTTAAGGCTGAACCGCGGATAACTGGCACAGTATCTCCCGGAAAACCATATTTTTTCAAAAGGTCTCTAACTTCACCTTCTACTAAATCAATCATTTCAGGATCATCAACCATATCGCATTTGTTTAAAAAAACAATAATAGATGGTAACCCCACTTGTTTAGCTAATAAAATATGTTCACGGGTTTGCGGCATTGGACCATCGGTTGCCGCTACTACTAAAATAGCTCCATCCATTTGAGCTGCTCCAGTAATCATATTTTTTATATAATCAGCATGTCCTGGGCAATCAATATGGGCATAATGCCTCTTTTCGGTTTCATACTCCAAATGAGAAATGTTTATAGTAACACCCCTCGCCTTTTCTTCAGGAGCTGAATCTATTTGATCTACTGTTTTAACTTTAACACTACCACCCTTAAGAACTAAACAATGCAAAATAGCGGCGCTTAAGGTTGTTTTGCCGTGATCAACGTGTCCAATAGTTCCCACGTTGAGATGCGGCTTGATTCTTTCAAAAACTTCTGCCATATTTTTTTATTATATTATTATTATATTTTTTATTATTTCTTATTTATCTAATAAATAGTTTAAACAAATAAATAAACACCTGTTTTAATTGACATATATATTCTACCTAAAATTTTTAAAAAGTCAATCTTTAGAACGGTAAATCTTCTAATCTTAAGGTTTTTTCTTTGTCGGAAGCAGGAAATTGTTCTGATTGGTCTATTGACATTTCTAAATCATTATATTTTGATAATAAACTTGGTTGGTCATTTAATTCGGCCTCTTTTTTTGATTTTAAGGCTAAATATTCAGTATAATCTAAAATCACCAAACTTGGACCTTGCTCATTAATGATAATTACCTTTGCCTTATCTTCTTGAATTATTTTTTTAATTTCATTAATATCCATAATTTTTATTATAAATATATTTATCTTTAAATAATATTAATATAAAAACGTGTTTAAGTTTAAGACCTTTTTCCTTCAATAATTTCTTGAGCAATATTAGCAGGCACTTTTTCATAATGACTGAATTCCATTGAAGATGTTCCCCGCCCTTCGGTTAATGACCTCAAATTAGTAACATAGCCAAACATTTCTGATAATGGCACTTTTGCGTAAATTACTTTTAAACCAACGCGGTCGGTTGTTTCATCAATTTGTCCACGCCTCGCTGATAAATCTCCAATAACATCTCCTAAAAAATTAGCTGGTGTCACAACTTCTATTTTCATAATTGGCTCTAATAAGTAAGCGCCGGCCTTTCTTGCTCCATCTTGAAAAGCCATTGAAGCGGCAATCTTAAAGGCAATTTCTGAAGAATCAACCTCATGGAAAGAACCATCAAATAAAGCTACAGCTAAATCTACCATTGGATATCCTGCTACAACACCTTTACTCATAGCTTCTTTAATGCCTTTTTCTGTGGCAGGAATATATTCTCGCGGAATTACTCCTCCCTTAATTTCATCAATAAATTCAAATCCGCTTCCTCTGTCTCGCGGTTCTAATCTTATTTTTACATGTCCATATTGACCACGCCCTCCTGATTGTTTAATATATTTGCCTTCTGCCTCGGCAGTCCTTTCAATTGTTTCTTTATAAGCAACTTGTGGTTTTCCTACTATTGTTTCTACCCCAAATTCTCTTCTTAAGCGGTCTACAATAATATCTAAATGAAGCTCTCCCATCCCCGATAAAATCATTTCTCCTGTTTCTTGATTGGTTTCCATCCTAAAAGTTGGATCTTCGTCTCTTAATTTTTTTAAAGAAACAGCTAATTTTTCTTGGTCAGCTTTAAACTTTGGCTCAACTTTAATATTAATAACTGGTTCTGGAAAAACAATTTTTTCTAAAACAATTGGCTCTTTTTCATCACAAAGTGTGTGTCCAGTAGATGTATTTTTTAATCCCACTACCGCAACAATATCACCGGCATAAACATCGTCTACTTCTTCTCTATCATTAGAATGCATTCGCAAAATCCTGCCAATTCTTTCTTTCTCGCCTGTGTTAGTATTAAGCAAATAACCACCTTTCTTAAATTGTCCCGAGTAAGCTCTTAAATAAGTCAAACTTCCCACAAATGGGTCAGTGGCAACCTTAAAAGCTAAAGCGCAAAATGGCTCATTATCGTTAGGGTGTCTTTCAATTTTAATATTCTCATCTTTAGGGTCGGTACCAACAACCGGAGGTAAATCTATCGGGCTTGGTAAATAATAAATTACTCCATCAAGGACCAATTGCACGCCTTTATTTTTAAGCGAACTTCCGCAAAAAACAGGCACTAATTTGCAAGCAATTGTCGCTTTTCTTAAAATACTACGCAACTCTTCCACAGAAATCTCTTGTCCTTCTAAATATTTTTCCATTATTAATTCGTCTTCGGAAACGATTTTCTCAATCATTTTATTTCTCCACTCTTCAGCTTTATGTTTTAAATTTTCGGGCAAATCCTCTTTAACTACTTCTTTACCCATTTCGCCCTGAAAACTTATAATTTTCATTTCCATTAAATCAATAATTTGTTCAAAGTTTGCTTCTTCTCCCACTGGTATTTGAACAGCTACTGCGTTAGGAGTTAATTTATCCCAAATAGATTGTAAACTTTTTTCAAAGGAAGCGCCTAACCGGTCTAATTTATTAATAAAACAAATACGCGGCACATTATATTTATCCGCTTGTCTCCAAACCGTTTCGGATTGAGCCTCTACTCCAGCCACTCCATCAAAAACTACCACTGCCCCATCTAAAACTCTTAAACTTCTTTGGACTTCAGCCGTAAAATCAATATGTCCCGGGGTATCAATTAGGTTAATGCGATATTCGTTAGTTCTATCTTTTTTAAGATAATCTCCGGGTACCCAAAAACAAGTTGTTGCTGCCGAGGTAATAGTAATGCCGCGCTCTCTCTCTTGCTCCATCCAATCCATAATTGCTGCCCCCTCATGAACTTCACCAATTTTATGAGAAATACCTGTGTAATATAAAACTCGCTCACTTGTCGTGGTTTTTCCAGCATCAATATGGGCAATAATACCGATATTTCTATATTTTTCAATTGGATATTGTCGTGGCATAATTTTTAAAAATTATAATTTATAATAAATAATACAATATAAAAAATAGTAAAACCTATTTTGACAAACAAAATAGGTTTTTTATAAAACTACCATGCAAAATGGGCAAAAGCGCGATTAGCTTCAGCCATTTTATGCATATTTTCTTTCTTTCTTACTGCCGCACCTTTGTTTTCAGCCGCTTCTATTAATTCGTCAGCTAATTTTTCCCGCATTGCTTTTCCTTTTTTAGAACGCGCCGCATCAATAATCCATTTCATAGCTAAACTTAATTTTCTATTACCCTTTACTTCCATTGGAACTTGATAAGTAGCTCCACCCACTCTCTTTGGCTTAACTTCTAATATTGGAGAAACATTTTGAATAGCTAAACGAAAAACATCTAAGGGGTCTTGATTGGTTTTTTCTTTAATAATATTAAAACAATCATAAACTATTTTTTGCGCCACAGTTTTTTTCCCTCGGGTCATAATCTGATTAACAAATTTAGCCACGGTAATATCGTTGTAAACAGGGTCGGGCGAAATTACTTTTTTTTGAAATTCTTTCTTGGCCATAATAATTATTTAGGTTTTTTAGCGCCGTATTTACTTCTCTCTTTTTTACGACCTTCTACGCCGGCGCAATCATACGCTCCTCGCACAATATGATAACGAACACCCGGCAAATCTTTTACTCTGCCGCCTCTAATCAAAACAATAGAGTGCTCTTGTAAATTGTGTCCTTCGCCCGGAATATAAGCCGTCACTTCCATTCCATTAGAAAGTTTTACTCTAGCAACTTTGCGCAAAGCTGAGTTTGGTTTTTTAGGAGTAGTTGTAAATACTTTCATGCAAACACCCTTTTTAAAAGGAGAGTTGTAAGCCTTGGGCCTATTTTTAATTGGATTAAATCCAAAACTCATTGCCGGACTCGCAGTTTTCTTATTAACTGGTTTTCTTTTTTTCTTTATTAATTGATGAATTGTCGGCATAAAAAAATAAACTTATTTCTGATTTTCAGAAAATAAAATTAAAAATATAATAATATTTTAGTAATGTTGAATTATGTAATAAAATTAGCAAATAAAAGCAAAAATGTCAAATTTTAAGACAATTAAAATTATTAATCAATAAAAAAGATTCAAAAAAATTGAATCTATTTTACTTAAAATTATAAGGATAAGGGCAAAGTGGCGTATCAATAAAAAACTGATTCTCGTTTCTCGCATACCAAGCGGCTTTATGTAAATCCTGAAGCCGGTCTTGATAACAATGCAAGGAAGAAGAATAATCAAGCCATCTTTCAATCTGGCAATGATTCGGCTTCAAGAAAAAGTGCTGAAAAGCTCTATTCAAACAAATAATATTGGCTTGAACGGCATTAATGTCCCTAGACCGCCAGTAAAGTCGTAAATCTACTTTATCTTGCCCATTATCGTCTTTTCCTAAATAAATAACTTGAATAATTTGCAAGCAAGGCGGTTCATCATTATAACGGTCTTGCGCTGGTTGCCAAGTAATAGCTTGAACCCTATTAGAGCTAATCTGCTCTTTAACCAAAACAGCCAAATTTTTCCGCATTGCCTCCAATTGATCAATTGGATAAAGAAATCTATCTAAATAAAGATATTTAAATTTATGCGGATCATTGTACGGCAATTGAAGCCAATTTTCAACATACTTGGTTGTAAACTGATGACAATAGGCCTCTAATTGTTTTTGACGGAATGGAAATAATGGATGCATTACTCCTTTTTCAATTTGAGTAATGGCCTCGCCAGTAAAAATTAACATCTGGCAAGTGTCTATAATCTCTTTGCGCTCAATTACTTCTGGGAAACCTTCTTTGGGACCACCAATAGTCCTAAAGATTCCCTCTTCCTCTATAAAAGCGGCGGCCTTTTGCCAGCCACGCGGAAAACTTGTTTCCTTAATAACATTAACTTCTGATAATTCCATGCTCATTCTCCTAATAATAATTGACAAAGGACAGAATGTCCTGTCCTTAAATTATCAGCCTATTTAGCGCTTGTCAAATTACTGTTTATTAAATAATAATAGGCTGGCCGCTTAAAAAATAAAAAATTCTACTGCACCAAGCAAATATCCAATTAATTCCCGGAAAAATAAAAATGAAAAAAATTAAAATGAGAGAACCAAATTTATAGAAAAAAATTCTTATTTTTTCTAAATACTCTCCCTGCGGTAAAAGGTCAAATAGAATATGAAATCCATCTAATGGAAAAATTGGGATTAAATTAAAGAGCGCTAGACATAAATTGTAAATTGAAACTAATTGAAAAATATCGTAGGCTCCTTGATTTAGAGTGGGCGCAAAACGAATTACTAACGCAAAAAATGTCGCTATAATAAAATTAACCAAAGGTCCGGCTAAAGAAACCTTTAAGGCGCCGTATCTTTTATCAGTTAAATTATAAAAATTAACTGGCACTGGTTTCGCCCATCCTATTATTACCGGACTTCCTAAAAAAATTAAAAATAAAGGTAAAAATATTGTTCCTACAGGATCAATATGATTAATAGGATTAAGGCTTAAACGGCCTTCTATTTTAGCTGTTGGGTCTCCCAAAGCAAAAGCCATTGTCCCATGAGCCACTTCATGAATAATAACTGAAAAAATTAAAATAATAAAACCAAAAATTATAATTAAATCCATATAAAAAATTTTAATTAATATAGCACAAAAAATTTAAAAAAGAAAGAAAACAATAAAAAATCAAAGCTTTTTAAAAATTACTAAGCTCTGATTTTAAATTCTATTATTTTAAAGAAAAAGAAGCTCTTACTGTAATCATTACTTCTTTTTCAATAGTAGAGACATCGTAATTGCCATAATCAGAAATATCTACTGAATTTGGTTGTGTTACTTGAACTACCCCCATGGTAGCTGATTTTAATGAACCTACTTTTTGCCCAGTTGTTTTAGAAATTGATGTTGCTCTGTTTTGCGCATCTTTCATAGCTTCTGGCAAAAGAGCTATTCTCACTTCTGGCAATTTTGAATAATAATATTCTGGCGCAAAACTTGAAAAAATTACCCCTTGATTAATTAATACCTGTGTCTCTTTGCTAATGTTTGTTATTTTATCAATATTATTAGATTGGACTGAAACAGTTTGTACCAATGTATATTGGTCAGGTTCCGAACCATTCTTAACGTCATAAACATATTCTTTTTGCATAGAAATAGGAGAAATTGACATTTCTGTATCTAAAACACCGTTATCTTTCAAAAATTTAATTACTTCATCTTCATCTTTTTTCATTTGCGCATAGCCATTTTTTAAATCTGTTACATAAACTTTGCGTGAAAAATTAGAATTCCATTTTACTAAATCAGAGGTAACGGATTGTTTTGCCGAACCAGTAACACTTAAAGCATTATCCGATGCTTTAACTTGAAACCAAGTATAGCTAATAATCCCCAAACCAATTATAAAAAAAATTCCTAAAATGTAAGCAATTTTTATTAAGCTTTTATCTGAATGTTCCATAATATTTTTTTATTTATATTTATTATTATAACTATCTAAAATAATTATACGCTTTTAAAAATTTTTTGCAAAAAATTTATCCGGTTATAAACACTATAAAATATCAAAGGGGTTGATTTTATTATATTTTTTGATATGATGTTGTCATATGGAAAAAATATGCGCAATTTGCGGAAAATCATCTCATATGGGAGGACATTATAAAAAGCTTATCTCGCGTTATAATCCGTCTCCACTAAAAAGAAAATACCCCAATCTACAATGGGTTACTGTTCCTGCATCTACGACTAAAAAGAAATATAAAGAATTTGCCGGAAAAAAGATTTTGGCCTGCGCCAAATGCATTAAAGGTTTAGCCAAATAAATTAAGTTCAATAAAATTAGGCGGGCTGTCGTATAACGGTATTATTTACGCATGGGGTGCGTAAGACCTGGGTTCAATTCCCAGCAGCCCGACAGCTCTAAAATACTCTCTTGAAATAGAGTTAAAGATTTATGTGGCGATGGAATGTGCCAAGAAATAGTTTGTATGGCCATTGGCTGTCCTTGCGCTGAATCAGTAAAAAATTGCCCTCAAGATTGCCAATAAAATTATAAACAAAAAACCGGCCTATAAAATCCGGTTTCAATATCACAACTTTTAATTTAAATGGCAACATAAGATAAATTTTTAATTTCTTTCATCAATCTTTCTCTCAAACCTTCTGAAATTTTTATTGCTTCTTCAACTTTTAGATTGCTCGGCAACTTCTTTTGACTCAAAACCTGTAATTTTAACCAATTTATTTGGTTCTAATCTTTTATAGGTTTCAAAAAATTCTTGAATTACCTTTTTTTGATATTCAGTTAAGTCATCAAGACTATTAATTTCCTGATCAATTTTATCATCTGGCACTGCTAAAATTTTATAATCTACTCTCGTCCTAAAATACTCTTGAGCCCCTCGCTTTAACCACCACTGGATCCAAAGAGAAACATTTCTTAAAATTTTGGATATTAGATGTTAATCCTAAATCGACAAGTCTTTTTATTGCCTGCCAACCGCCAGCCGACGGTAATGAATATAATAACTGCTTCCTCGGTCTCTTTTGAATTAATAAGATAAATTTTTTCATACATAGACTTTTTGTTTAGCTTCTTTTAAAAATTTATAAAAGTATACATCTTTTTTATTTTAAAAGCTTATTTTCTAACGCTTCTTCAAAATCTTTTTTTAGCTGCTCGTTATAAAACGGCAACCCGATTAACTTAAAATCTTTATTTTCTAATTTTAAATCAGTGTCAAAATTTTTTTCTATATCAAGTAAAAATTTTTGCTTCCATTCATCATTTTTTACTAAAAATTCTCCTTTTGGTTCAATAAAAACTTGATAAATACTAATTTTGTGATTTTTTTCTTTCAAAAGCATTACAAAATCTGGTTCAAACGCCCTGCCTTCATCAAAATCATAAATTTGAAAAAATTTTTCATTCCTTAATAAAATAATATCTGAGTATTGTTCCTTTAATTTATCTATTAATCCGCTAATAAAATTAATAAAACTTTTTTCCTCGCTTGTTCCATAAAAAGAAGTTTGCCCATACCAATTTGTTTTTTTCAAATCAATCTCTGTAAACTCTTTTTGTCCTACATCATCTTGGTCTATCTTTATTTTTTTATTTTTAAAAATCTCCCAAAGTCCCTTTGCTTTAAATAAAGTTGTTCCTCTAAATTCTGAAGTATTTATTTTTGCCTGCTCTGCTATTTCTTTAACTACAAATAAAATAATTGCCAATTTATCATCTTGTGTTAAATTTTCTATTTTATTCTCCGGTCCTATTATTTCTACTTCAACTTTTTTTAAATAATTATCAGAAATAATAAATTCTTTTATTGATTTTAAATTAGGAAAATATTTTTTAAATGTTTCAAATTTATAAAATTCTAATTTATCTAATGCGCCTCTTATAATATTTTCTCCAAAATTAAAAATTTCACATTTTATCTTCTTTTTCACAATATTTTCTGATTCCTTTGTTTTTTTCAATCCGTCTAAAATAAATTCTTCCCTAATTTCACCCGTTTTTATCTCATAACTATATTGTTCTTTAATTTTTGCATCATTTAAACTTTTTATATCTTCTCGTTGGTTCAATACTTTATCGTTTATAAAAATGTAATCATCTTTCCATTTTTTCTTAATATCCTCTCTAACGAATAAATCTCTCTGTGTATATTTTTCTGACATAATCCCAATTTCTGTAAGTGTGCTTTTTATTTCGTCAATATATTTTGAATTATGGGCGCTATGGTAATGCAATGTTTCTAAAATCCGAAGTTCATTTTCAATATCCTCGTCAAATTTTCTTTTATATTTATCCTGAACAGTATCTAATTGAAATGGAAAATATCTTGCCCCTCGTCCAATAAGCTGCGCCTCGCCCATTGTCGTCTTTCCCGGTCTATATTGACCATAAACCCATTTCCCATCTCTTGTATCATACAATCTAACAATATCAAAAAGGTTTAATACATCCCATCCTTCATTTAACATATTAACTGCAAATATTGCTCTTAACTCGTTATTTTTAACTTCTAATGAATTAAGTTTTAATTGTTTTTCCTCGTCAATATTTTCTGAATCCAAAAGCATAACTTTTTCTTCTGAAAAATCTTCTTGCAGCTCATTAATTAAATTTTCAAAAGTTATATTTTCTTTTTTAAAATAATCAAATGCTTTTTCTATATCTGTTCCTTTTGTCCGTGAAAATATTTCTTGAATATTTTGAGTTTTTAAATTTTTAATTTTTGCCAAAAATCCTTCATAATTTTCCTTTGATTCTTTTATACTTTTCGATTTAAAAAGAATAACTGGCTTTAAATGTAATTTATATTTTTCTGCTATCTTCCTGCGATACTGACTTAAAATAACTGCTTGTAATGCTCTATCTATTGCTTCTAAATCTGCCTGTAAAACCTCTATTTCTTTTGAATATTTATCTAATCTAAATTGCTTTAAATCATACTGAAAAATAATTTTGTCTTCATATTTCTGCCTAATATTTTGATTGCCCAAATCAATAGTAGCGGTAAATTCCAACAAAATATTTTTAACATTGCTTTTTAATATTTTTTTGACTGTATATTCCCAACTTTTTTCCAATTCAAGCTCTTTTCTATCTTGTTTTGTAATTGTTTGTAAATGGTGCGCCTCATCAGAAATTAAAACAATTTCTTTGTCGACAAAATCTTCATAAGTCAAAGCGTTTTCTTTCGGAAAATTTAAACGAATATGCAATCCTTGAATTGTTGTAAAAAGAATATTTATATCATCTGGGCTTGCTGTTTCAAAATTTTGAACTTCTTTTAT
>Ga0209506_1000615_pt1 | contig 45551 bp, 41 predicted proteins | sample AD_JPNHG2_MetaG_FD_184409 | JGI IMG/M metagenome (GOLD analysis project Ga0209506, IMG submission 184409) | Active sludge microbial communities of municipal wastewater-treating anaerobic digesters from Japan - AD_JPNHG2_MetaG (SPAdes) (version 2) | ecosystem: Engineered > Bioreactor > Anaerobic...
TGAAACGGTTTTACCAAAAGACGATTTTATTTGTTTGGTAATGCCAAAATGATCAAATATCGGAGTTTCATCTTTATAAAGCTTTACGATATTTTTTTGTTCCGGAGCAATCCATTCAATGTAGTCCTGCACTTCTGCAAATACATTGGGATCGTTCACATAAATGTTTTTAAAACTCGGGTTAAATAAATCCCTGATAATTCCTACAGTACGACCCAATTCTTCCGAAATAAGAGTAACTCCCTTTGCTTGCTGAAGTTTGGAAACGGCTTCATCCCAGCGTTTTACGAGCACATTGAGTTCATTGATCAGTTCGGCAACTTTTTTGTCTTCTGCCACTGTACGAACGATAACGCCAAACCCTTTCGGTTTGATGCTCTGAATAAGCTGTTTAAGACGGACACGCTCATTTTCAGATTTAATTTTCTGAGAAATAAGCACCTTGTCGTTAAAGGGAATTAACACCAAAAATCGTCCGGCTAAAGAAATTTCGGCTGTCAGCCGCGGTCCTTTGGTGGAGATGGGTTCTTTGGCCACCTGAACCAGAATTTGTTGACCCGGCTTGAGCAGGTCGTTGATAAAACCTGATTTTTCAATTTCCGGAAGCATTTTAACTTTTTGCATCGAGGGCGCTTTTTTCGGGTCGATGAGCGCCTGCAAAGTAAACTGAGAAAGGGTATTGAAATTGGGACCTAAATCAAGATAATGAATAAAAGCATCTTTTTCGTAACCGACATCAACAAAGGCTGCATTTAAGCCTGGCATAATTTTTTTTACTTTTCCTAAGTAAATATTCCCGACAGCGAATTGTTCTTCTCGTGTTTCTTGGGCAAGTTCAACCAGACGTTTATCTTCGAGCAGCGCAATAGAAATTTCTGATGGCTTTACATCAACTACTAATTCGCTATTCACTTTTTTATTGATTTTGGTTATTCGATTTTCAACAAAAAAACAAACTCAAAGCCTCAATGAATGCTTTAAAGTTTGTTTCCTTGAACTTTAATCATTTAAAGACCCCTCGACCTATTTTTTCTTGTGTCTGTTCTTTCTTAGTCTCTTTTTACGCTTGTGCGTAGACATTTTGTGTCTTTTTCTTTTTTTCCCGCTTGGCATTTTTTAAAATTTTAATTTTTGAAATGAAATAATTTACTTCACTACAGACATAAATTTCTTTGCAGGTTTGAAAGAAGGAATGTTGTGAGGTGGAATGATAATGGTTGTGTTTTTTGAAATGTTTCGGGCAGTTTTCTGTGCTCTGGTTTTTACCACAAAACTACCAAAACCTCTTAAATATACATTCTCATTTTTAGAAAGAGAATCTTTTATTGCATCCATAAAAGCTTCAACAGATGCCAAAACAGTAGCTTTATCGATCCCTGTTTTTTTGGCAATTTCATTTACAATTTCTGCTTTAGTCATTTTTGCTAATATTTTAAATATGTTAATAAATTAAGAAAACTATTTATTGAATTGAAATAGGATTGCAAATATATTGCTTTTATTCTGATTAAAAAACATTTGCGCTATTTTTTTTAGCTAAAATTGATTTTTTTAATGCAAGACTAAAATATAAAATGAAATTTTACATGGAAGCAAACATTAAAATTTCTTTATTCAACGTAAAATCAAATTGTTTATTATCAGTAAAATATAAACATCGGCTTTGAATTAATTTCTTTTTTTGAATTGTCCAATGGAAAAAATTTTTAATCCATTGAAAATAAACTGCTAAAGAAAAAGTTATAAATTAAAAAAACAAACAGATCATTGAACTTTCGTAGCAGCATAAATATTTTTTTTGATGTAAATTTGCACCGGAAAACTTTATTTTTCACAGCGATATAAAAAACCTTTTCTAATGGACGTCAAAATAGAATCGAGCTGGAAGGAGGTGCTTCAATCGGAATTTGAAAAAGAGTATTTTAAACAGCTTACCGACTTTGTACGAAAGGAATATAAAACAAAAAAAATTTTCCCGCCGGGCTCTCTTATTTTTAATGCTTTCAATCTGTGTCCGTATGATAAAGTGAAAGTAGTTATTATAGGTCAGGATCCGTATCATGGTCCCGGTCAGGCTAACGGTTTATGTTTTTCGGTAAACGAGGGCGTGGATTTTCCGCCTTCGCTGGTCAATATTTATAAGGAAATAGAAAATGAATTTGCCAAACCAATGCCCAAAAATGGCGATTTAAGCTCTTGGGCAAAACAGGGCGTGTTGCTGCTCAATGCCATTCTCACCGTGCAGGCTCATTTGGCCGGTTCTCATCAAGGAAAAGGTTGGGAAACATTTACCGACGCAGTAATTCGGATATTGGCCGAAAAAAAGGAACATTTGGTGTTTTTACTTTGGGGAAGTTATGCCCAACAAAAAGGCCTATATATCGACACCAATAAACATTTGGTGCTGAAATCGCCTCATCCTTCTCCTCTTTCGGCTTATCGGGGATTTATCGGGAATCGACATTTTCAACTCGCCAATCAATACCTGAAAGAGCATGGTATGAGCGAAATAGAATGGTAAATCCTCTCAAAAAAAGTAAATCAAAACAATAACAATTAAACTTTTCTATAATTAATCAACTATACAAAAATCATTTAAATAATATTTTATGGCATTGCAGGAAGAAATGGAGAAACAGGGTAATTTCCTTTTCAAGTATCGTGGATATTTACCTTTGATTATTGTAGCAGTAGGGCTTGCGGTTTTTATTGAACCACATGACGGTCATACATTTTTTTGTATTGAAATATTCGACCGTTGAATTTATCGGTTTGTTTATTTCACTTTTCGGACTTTTCATAAGAGCTTATGCAGTGGGACATACGCCGGCAAATACATCGGGACGAAACACCAAAGAACAGTTGGCGGATGAATTGAATACCACCGGAATTTATTCTATGGTTCGTCATCCACTCTATTTGGGTAATTTTTTCATGTGGCTTGGTGCTGCTGTCCTGACGAAAAATGGCTGGTTTATCGTGGCTTTCATTCTTCTTTACTGGATTTATTACGAAAGAATCATGTTTGCCGAAGAACAGTTTCTGCGTCGAAAATTTGGTTCTGTTTATACCGATTGGGCCAACAAAACGCCGGCTTTTATTCCAAGCTTTAAAAAATACATTCCTTCAAAATATCCTTTCAGCTGGAAGAAAGTACTCAAAAAAGAAAAAAACGGCTTGCTGGCTGTATTTGTCCTCCTGTTTGTATTTCACAATATCAATTATTCTTTTCTAACGAATCATATCCGTATTGATTTGAACTGGATAGCTTGGGGAACATTTGCAGCAGGCATCCTTTATCTGGTATTGAAATTTTTGAAAAAGAAAACTTCGATATTGAACGAAACGGGAAGATAAATCTGAAAAATATTTTTTACAAAAAAACCGGTGAAATTTTCTACCGGTTTTTTTTGTATGTATGGTATTAAGCTTGCAGGATGCGAGTTCCGGTATGTGCCGAGTTGATAAGAAACATTAGCGAATGGCAAGGGTGTTGCGGGTGACTGCAAATCTGAAAGAAGCCATCAGCATAGCTGACGTTTTGACGAATAGAAATCTGATAGAAGGCTCTATGAGAGGGCAACCGAACAATGGATTAGGAACGCCCGAAATTCAACCGTAACTCAAATGGAGTAAATCAGGCAAGACGCAGCGGAAGTTCAATATCTTATATCCCGAGAGGTCTTGTAGGGTGCATCAGCAGTGTAAGGAATGCAGCGATGTATTTTACACCATACAAGAAGTCAGCAGAGGACATGGTATTCTGTTCAGGAACAGAACAGAAGAAGGTCTGAATCTTTTAATTTAAGAAGCAGCTAGTTCAAAATTTGTTTTATGGAGCAGCAGCAAGCAATAACGTACCAATACGACCAGTTTGATTCAAAGGGTCAGGATGTTATTCGCCCTTTCGCAGGGAGTGAAGCCGTAAGCGGAGCTCAGGCGATAAAGGCGTTGCAAGTAAAAGAAGCAGGCGAACAGAAACGAGCCATAACGCACGATTTGATGGGAGGGTGGGGGAGTAATTCCCCTACCTACTCGATTAACTCTGCATTAAATAAGATTGTTTGCAAGCAGCAGATCAACAACGAAAAAATCAATAACCTTCCTTGTGAATACTCTTTACCGAGCGTCCAGAAGGATCGGCCATATTTTTGAATGAAGCATCCCACTCGAGAGCAATGGGTGTGCTGCATGCAATAGAGGGAACCGAAGGCACACAAAGCGCTGCTGAATCGGACGGGAACAAATCCGAGTAAATGGAACGGTAATAATATTCTTCCTTAGTCATGGGAGGCTGAATGGGAAATTTTTCGGCTGCCTTTTCCATTTCTTCGTCGCTTACCAACTTGTTGGTCATTTCTTTTAATGAATCAATCCAGTTGTAACCCACACCATCCGAAAACTGTTCCTTTTGCCGCCATACGATTTTCTCGGGCAAATAATTCTCAAATGCTTTACGCAAAATCCATTTTTCTATTTTTCCGTTTCCGGCCATTTTATCTTTTGGATTTAACCGCATGGCTACATCCAAAAATTCTTTGTCCAAAAAAGGAACACGACCTTCTACACCCCACGACGCCAACGATTTATTGGCTCTCAAACAATCGTACAAATGCAGATTCTTGATTTTTCTGACGGTTTCCTTGTGAAATTCTTCGGGATTTGGAGCTTTGTGAAAATAAAGATAACCTCCAAAAATTTCATCTGAACCTTCACCGGAAAGAACCATTTTAACGCCCATCGATTTAATGAAACGTGCCAGCAAATACATGGGTGTACTGGCTCTCACGGTAGTTACGTCATAAGTTTCGATATGATAAATAACATCTCGTAAAGCATCCAATCCTTCCTGAACGGTAAAATGAATTTCGTGATGAATGGTGCCAATATGTTCGGCCACTTCACGTGCTGCAGCCAAATCGGGCGAACCTTCAAGTCCAATGGCAAACGAATGCAGCTGCGGCCACCACGCATCCTGAGTATTTCCACTTTCGATACGCTTGGGCGAAAATTTTTTTGCTATTGCCGAAATTACGGAAGAATCTAAACCTCCCGAAAGCAATACGCCGTAGGGAACATCGGACATAAGCTGACGTTCGACGGCTGCTTCAAGTGCTTTGCGCAATTCTTCAATATTGCTTTCGTTGTCTTTCACATTTTCATAATCTTCCCAATCACGATGGTACCATTGTTTGGGTTGCCCGTCCAAACTGTAAAAGTACTGTCCAGGAAGAAATTCTTCGATACGGTTGCAATAACCTTCCAAAGCTTTCAACTCCGAAGCAACAAAATAAGTTCCATCTTTGTCCCAACCCTGATAAAGTGGAACAATACCAATGTGATCACGTCCGATAAAGAAAGCATCTTTTTCAATATCGTAGAGTGCAAAAGCAAATATTCCATTCAAATCATTCAAGAAATCGGGGCCTTTTTCCCGATAAAGCGCCAAAATTACTTCACAATCCGATTTGGTAAGAAATTCGTATTTTCCATCGAACTGTTTCCGTATTTCCTGATGATTATAAATTTCGCCATTTACGGCAAGTACCAATTTTCCATCTTTACTGTACAAGGGCTGCTTGCCGGATTCGGGATCAACAATCGACAGGCGCTCATGCGCCAAAATTGCCCGGTCATTGCTAAAAATGCCCGACCAATCAGGTCCGCGATGTCTTACTCTCTTTGACATCTGCAAAACTTGAGGACGCAGTTCTTGGGAATTCTTTTTTATATCAAAAGCGCAAACTATTCCGCACATATTTCTCTAATTTTTTATGAAAAAAAAACATTTTCTTTGATTCATTTTTTCTGCTCATGGCAGAAAAAATGGTGTATATTTTCGGCTGCTTTTCGTCCTGAAGCTATGGCTCTAACTACCAAACTTGCTCCCATTACCGAATCACCGGTAGCAAAAATTTTATCCACCGAAGTTTTCCCGTTTTTGTCAACTTCAATATTTCCTCTGCCATCATATTTTACACCCAATTCGTTAAGAAAGCCTTCGTGTACCGGATGCAGAAATCCCAATGCCAGTAAAACCAAATCAGCCTTAACGGTTTCCGTTTTCCCCGTAGAAACCATTGTCATTTGTCCATTTTCTTCTCTGTGCCATTCTACTTCTTCAATTAAGACTTCCGTAACGTGTCCATTTTTCCCGATAAACGCTTTTGTATTCAGGCACCAACGCCTTGTACAGCCTTCTTCGTGTGAACTGGAAGTTTTTAAAATCAACGGATAATAAGGCCAGGGCGTTTCCGGATTTTTTCCAATCGGTGGTTGTGGTAAAATTTCTATTTGCGTAACTTTTACGGCACCTTGTCTGATGGATGTTCCAACACAGTCTGAGCCGGTATCGCCTCCACCAATTACCAACACATGTTTGTTTTTGGCCGAAATAATTTCTTCCTGTTGCATTGTTTCTCCAAGCAACTGTTTGTTTTGCTGACTCAGAAAATCCATTGCAAAATAAATTCCTCTCATTTCTCTTCCTTCGGCCTGAATATCACGTGGTTGTCCTGCACCAACAGCTATGCAGATTGCATCAAAACTGTCCAACAGTTCCTTAGCTAAAATATTTTTCCCAACTTCCATATTGGGACTAAATATGATTCCTTCCTCTTCCATCAACTTCAATCGCCTATCAATTACATTTTTTGCCAACTTAAAATTAGGAATGCCATAACGCAACAAGCCTCCAATATGAGCATCTTTTTCAAAAACCGTAACCGTGTATCCCTTTCGGTTCAATTGCTGGGCAGCAGCCAAACCAGACGGACCAGAACCAATAACGGCAATTTTTTTCGCTATCCGTTTTCTTGGAGGACGGGCTTTAATCATGCCTTCATTAAAAGCTAATTCGGTAATAGCAGCTTCATTTTCACGAATCGTTAAAGGTGCTTCATGCAAAGACAGCACACACGATTTTTCACAAGGAGCCGGACAAACTCTTCCTGTAAATTCAGGGAAATTATTGGTTTCCTGCAAAATATCAATGGCTTCCTGCCATTTCTCTTTGTAAATCAAATCCTGCCATTCGGGCATTTTGTTCCCGAGCGGACAAGCCCAATGACAAAACGGAACTCCACAATCCATGCATCTCGAAGCTTGAAGTTTCCTGTCTTCACGATTCAGGGTTTGTTCCACTTCTCCAAAATCGTAAATTCTTTCCTGAACGGGCCGATAACCGGCCTCCTTACGCGGAATATATAAAAATGCTTTCGGGTTTCCCATAATTTTGAAATTTAAACTTTTATTGAACAACACGTTACATCAATAATCTCTTTCAACCTGCTCGATTTTTTTATTGATTGCCTGAATTTTTTCTTCCTGCAACACTTTCTTGTACTCAATGGGAGTAACTTTCAGGAATTTTTCGGAATATTCCGACCAATTATCCAAAATACGCTTTGCCAAAGGGCTTCCTGTGTATTTGAAATGTTTGGAAATAAACTCGTGAAGTTCCTTGTTATCAGCTATTTCTTCGATAAGAGAAAGTTCCACCATTTCCATGTTGCAAAACATATCAAATTTGCCGTCTTCATCCAGCACATATGCTATTCCTCCGCTCATCCCTGCGGCAAAGTTTCTACCTGTTTTTCCCAACACAACGGTTCTTCCTCCCGTCATGTATTCGCAGCAATGATCACCGGCACCTTCTACGACAGCAATTGCTCCGGAATTTCTTACACAGAAACGTTCGCCTACAATACCATTGATATACACTTCACCCGAAGTAGCTCCATAAAGGAGTGTGTTGCCGGCAATAATATTTTTTTCGGGAGCAAAAGTACTTTCCTTCGGAGGAACAACAATGATTTTCCCGCCCGAAAGACCTTTCCCGAGATAATCGTTTGCATCGCCTTCGAGACGCAGCGTAATGCCTTTAGAAAGAAAAGCGCCAAAACTTTGTCCTGCAGAACCTTCCATCTGAATTTGAACGGTATCTTCCGGCAGTCCAACCTGTCCATAACGTTTGGCTATTTCTCCGGAAAGCATAGCTCCTATGGTTCGATCGGTATTTCTGACTTTATGTCGAATTTTAACAGGAATACATTGTTCAATGGCCGGCATGGCTTCGGATATTAATATTCTGTCGAGCACCTGATCAATTTTGTGTTCCTGATTCTTTGTTTTTCTGATGGCATTTTCTTCTGCCTGCTTCGGTTTAAAAAGAATTTTGGACAAATCAACCTTTTCAATTTTTGAACTCGTTTTAATTTCTTTGCGTACCAACAATTCGGTATGTCCGATAATTTCATCCAGACTTCTATAGCCCATTTGAGCCAAATGTTCTCTCACTTCCTGTGCCAAAAAGGTAAAGAAATTTATCAGATATTCGTATCTTCCGTTGAAATGTTTGCGAAGTTCGTCGTTTTGTGTGGCCACACCTGTAGGACAGGTATTTATATGACATTTTCTCATCATGACACATCCCAAAACAATGAGGGCGCTGGTAGCAAAACCATATTCTTCAGCTCCCAACAAAGCAGAAATCACAATATCCCGTCCCGTTTTTAACTGACCATCCGTTTGCAGTCGGATTTGTCCACGCAAATTATTGATCACCAACGTTTGTTGAACTTCTGCGAGACCAATTTCCTGTGGAAGTCCGGCATGTTTAATGGAACTGGCGGGACTTGCTCCGGTACCACCTTCTGCTCCGCTGATAAGAATCAAATCGGCTTTTGCTTTTGCCACTCCGGCAGCAATAGTACCCACACCACTTTCCGAAACAAGTTTTACGCTAATCATGGCAGCCGGATTGATATTTTTTAAGTCAAAAATCAATTGGGCAAGATCCTCAATAGAATAAATGTCGTGATGGGGCGGCGGAGAAATTAAAGAAATTCCGGGTATGGAATGTCGGGTTTTTGCAATAACATTATCGACTTTGTATCCGGGAAGTTGTCCGCCTTCACCGGGTTTTGCACCTTGAGCTATTTTAATTTGAATTTCGTCGGCATTTACCAAATATTCGGCCGTAACTCCGAATCTGCCGGAAGCAACCTGCTTGATGGCGCTGCGCGTACTTAAACCGTCAGGTCGCTGTTTATAACGTTCAGGATCTTCGCCTCCTTCACCGGTATTGCTTCTACCTCCGATTTTATTCATTGCCATTGCCAATGCTTCATGCGCTTCCTTGCTAATAGAACCATAGGACATGGCTCCTGTTACAAATCGCTTCATAATGTTTTCTACCGGCTCAACTTCATTTACATCAATGGGATTGCGCTTGTAATCGAGTAAATCGCGAATAAAAATGGCTTCCGGTTTGTTGTCTATAATGCTTGAATACTCTTTGAATTTTGCATAATCTCCGGTTCGCGTAGCAATGCGCAAACGGGCAATGGTTTCCGGATTCCATGCATGTTTTTCTCCTTCTACGCGAAATGAATAAAAACCAAGATTCTTCAAACGATTTTCTTCATCAATTTCAGGATAAAAAGCTTTCCAATAAGGAAATAAAGTCTCATTGGCCAAATCGGTCATATCTATTCCTTCGATTTTGGAAATGACTCCCTTGAAATATTTGTTCAGCACGGATGATGAAATACCTACAGCTTCAAATATCTGAGCGCCGCGATAACTTCTTAAGGTAGAAATTCCCATTTTCGAAAGGATTTTCAAAAGCCCCTTGTTCACAGCTTTAACATAATTCGATTCGGCCGTATGGAAATCGAGTTTGATATCGTCCGATTTGATGCGCTCGCTGATAACGGCAAAAGCCATATAAGGATTGATTGCATTGGCTCCAAAACCAAATAGCAAGGCAAAATGCATCACTTCACGCGGTTCTCCACTTTCGACAATAATATCGGTTTGCATTCGTTTCCGCTTGTCGATGAGATAATGATGTACCGCAGAAACCGCAAGCAGCGAAGGAATGGGAGCATGTTCCTCATCAACACCTCTGTCGCTCAACACAATATAATTTTTTCCTTCATCCACCGCTTTTTCTACCAAAAGGCAAAGTTCATCTACTGCCTTCACCAAACCATCAGCTCCTTTTTTCGGATTAAAAAGCATTGGTAACACTGCAGTAGAAAAACCTTTGTAACGTAAATTAAGCAAAATATCGAACTGAGTATTGGTCAGAACCGGACTTTTCAGCTTTACCATTTTACAAAGATCCGGAACAGGTTCGAGCAAATTTTTATGAATCGAGCCAACGTAACCGGTTAAAGACATGACCAATTCTTCACGAATCGGATCAATGGGTGGATTGGTTACTTGAGCGAATTGCTGACGGAAATAATTGAATAACCGTTGGGGTTTCTCGGAAAAAACAGCCAAAGGGGTATCATTTCCCATCGATGAAGTAGGTTCTTTCCCTTCAGCGGTCATAGGGAGCATCAGCAAATCGACATCTTCCTTTGAATAACCGAAAGCGATAAGCAGATTCTGATAATTTTTTATTTCCGGCTTTACACTTCTGCCCGACGAAATTTCCTCCAGATTGATTCTGTTCCTTTCCAACCATTCGTTGTAAGGAAATGCTTTGGCAATTTGTTCCTTTAACTCTTCGTCATAATAAATTTTGCCTTCTTCAGTATCCACCATCAGAATTTTACCGGGTTTCAATCGTCCCTTTTCTTTAATATTTTCCGGTTCAAATTCTATGGTGCCGGTTTCGGAGGCAATAATCATCATACCATCATTGGTAATAAGATAGCGTGCTGGTCGCAGACCGTTTCGGTCGAGCATGCCACCGGCGAAGCGTCCATCACTGAAAAGAAGCGTTGCCGGGCCATCCCACGGTTCCATAAACATGCTGTGGTATTCATAAAAACCTCTCAGTTCTTCGGAAATAGGATTCTTTTGATTCCAACTTTCTGGTACCAACATGGCCAATGCGTGAGGCAGACTTTTTCCTGCCATAACGAGAAATTCTAAAACATTGTCCAGAGAAGCACTGTCGCTCATTGCAGGCTGAACGATGGGAAACAAAGGTTTTAAATCACCCAGCAACTCCGATTTCAATACACTTTCACGCGCTTCCATCCATAATCGGTTGCCTCTCACTGTATTAATTTCACCGTTATGAGCCAACATCCTGAAAGGTTGAGCCAAATCCCAGGTCGGGAAAGTGTTGGTACTGAAACGTGAATGAACCAAAGCAATGGCACTGGTAAAATTGGGATTGGTCAAATCGGGATAATAGTCACGCAATTGAAGTGATGTTAGCATTCCTTTATAAATCAATACTTTGGAAGAAAGACTTACTATATAAAAGCTTCTTCTGTTGGAAAGATTGGATTTTGCTATCGAATTTTCAATTTTTTTCCTTACCAGATAGAGTTTTCTTTCCAACTCTTCCTGACGAAGATTACCGGTAACAAATATTTGCTTTATCAGCGGTTCGTTGGATGCAGAAATTTCACCCAAAATTTTGCTGTTGACCGGCATATCACGGACTGCCAACAAATGAAGATTTTCTTCTTCAACATTTTCCTTAATAATACGTAAACAAAGTTCTGATTCATCTTTTTCGCGTGGCAGAAATATAAGACCGGTGCCATATTTTCCGATAGCGGGGACTGGAATGCCTTGTAGCAGAATAAATTCGTGTGGAATTTGCAGCAGCATACCGGCACCGTCGCCGGTCTTGTTATCGGCACTTTCTGCTCCGCGATGAACCATATTCTCGAGCACTTGTAATCCATTTTCAATGATTTCGTGGGACTTTTCACCGGAAATATTTACCACTAAACCGACTCCGCATGCATCATGCTCATTCTGAAAAGAATACAATGATTGCTGCTCGTATTCATCTAAATTTAAAGAATTCATAATCAATTTTTTAATTTTATAGAGATGGGTTCAAAATTTGTCAACTGCAAAATAACAGTTGACAAATTTTGAAGGTAGAAAAAACTGTGTGCAATAAAAAACCTAAGAAGCTTATTAATAAAGGATTTTTCGGGTAAGACTTAGCGAATGAAAAGCAATTCTCTATATTTTGGTAAAGGCCACATCTCGTCATCAATAATCATTTCGAGTTTGTCCACCTGATAACGAATTTTGTCGAAAAATGGTAAGACGGTATCGTGATAAGCATTGGCCTTTTCTTCCTCACATTCAATTACATTGGCTTTTTTTCTGGCCTCAATCATATTATCTACATCCGACTTGATAGTGTTCACTCTTTGGGCAATTTCCTTTATCAACTGCAAATCGAGCTGGCACATTTTCTCGGCTTCTTCCTTTGAAAATACCGTTTTCATTTTGTTGACATTATCCAGCAAAATAGATTGATAACGTGTAGCAATCGGAATTATGTGATTGATGGCCAAGTCGCCCAATACACGGGATTCAATCTGAATTTTCTTGGTGTACATATCCCATTTAACTTCATTTCGTGCATGAAGTTCCTTTTCGGACATGACATTAGTAGAAGTGAAAATTTTGATACTCTCTTCGTTGGTATAAGCTTTCAAAATTTTTGGCACACTCGTTTCACAATCCAATCCGCGAAGTTTTGCTTCTTCCTTCCATTCGTCGCTATAGTTGTTGCCATCAAAACGGATGGGTTTTGATATTTTTATGTATTCTTTCAACACTTCAAAAATTGCAGTTTGCTTGCTGGTTCCGGAAGCAATCTTTTTATCCACATCAGCTTTAAATTCAATTAATTGTGCAGCTACAGCTGTATTTAAGGCTGTCATTGCCGAAGAGCAATTGGCTGAAGAACCTACGGCGCGGAACTCAAACCTGTTGCCTGTAAATGCAAAAGGTGAAGTTCTGTTTCTGTCGGTATTGTCGAGTAACACCTCGGGAATATGGGCAATACCCAAACTCAGTTTTTTCTTGCTGTCCACCACAATGGCTTCATCGCTGCTGCTATTCTCAAGTTTATCCAGCACACTGCTCACCTGTGTACCAAGAAAAACAGAAATAATAGCCGGTGGTGCTTCGTTGGCTCCCAAGCGATGGGCATTTTGAGCCGACATGATGGAAGCTTTCAACAACGCATTGTGTTTGTAAACGGCCATCAAAATATTTACTACAAAAGTGATAAATTGAAGATTTTCTTCAGGAGTTTTACCAGGAGTAAGCAAGCCAACTCCCGTGTCGGTTCCCAGCGACCAATTGTTGTGTTTTCCCGAACCGTTTATTCCGGCAAAAGGCTTTTCGTGAAGCAACAAACGGAAACCGTGTCGACGAGCAACTTTTTTCATAATGGACATAATCAACAGATTCTGATCCACTGCCAAATTGCATTCTCCGTAAATGGGTGCCAATTCAAACTGATTGGGTGCTACCTCATTGTGTCGGGTCTTCAAAGGTATGCCATATTTGTAGGCTTCAAATTCCAAATCTTTCATATAAGCTACCACCCGAGTAGGAATTGAACCAAAATAATGGTCTTCCAACTGCTGATTTTTTGCCGACTCGTGTCCCAGCAAGGTTCGACCGGTTAGCAATAAATCGGGACGGGTAACATACAGATTTTCATCTACCAGAAAATATTCCTGTTCCCAACCCAGATAAGAAAAAACTTTTTTCACTTTTGGATCAAACAATTTACAAACCGCTGTAGCTGCCTTATCCACCGAGTTGAGCGATTTTAACAAAGGAGCTTTGTAATCGAGCGATTCGCCGGTGTAAGAAATGAAAATGGTAGGGATACACAACGTATCGTCAACTATAAACGCTGGTGATGAAGGATCCCACGCCGTATAACCACGCGCTTCAAAAGTGCTTCTGATTCCTCCGCTCGGAAAAGACGAAGCATCGGGTTCCTGTTGCGCCAACAACTTTCCGGAAAATTTTTCAATGATGTTCTCTCCGGGTTTGTCATCCAAATAATCAATAAATGAATCGTGCTTTTCTGCCGTTTTATCTGTAAGCGGCTGAAACCAATGTGTATAATGAGTTGCACCAAGTTCCATTGCCCATTTTTTCATCCCTTCGGCAACTTTGTCGGCAATACTGCGATCGAGCGTGGTTCCTTTTTCAATGGCTTCATCAATTTCTTTTATAGTTTGTTCCGAAAGGAATCTGGCCATTGTGGATCTTGTAAAAACATACTTTCCAAAATACTCGGAGGTTAATTCGGAAGGTACTTCCACTGCAGCGGCTTTTTTCTTGAAAGCTTCCTCAACTGCTTTAAATCTTAGTGATGACATAAATTTATAATTTTGAATTTATTCTGTAATTTTTATCTTAAAAATTTTCTTATTGCTAACTTAATGTTATTATTTCTCTGCAAAATTAAATAAAATGATAATCTCAATCTGTGAAATTCATGTTTTTTTGAAAAAATATTTCTAATACTTACTGTTTGAAACGATTAGTTATAATAAAAAGAAGAATTATAAGAGAATCAATAGAAAAAGTTATATATTAAAAGTTTAAGAGTTTTCTTCTCCGAATAAATTGAGTTGAAGCCAATACTGAAAAAATTTGAACAAAGATAGATAAAAGTTTTCTTATTTTTCTTTAAGACTTTGATTCATATTGTTTACTGATTGATTGATAAAAGGTGTAAGCATCAAAAAATTTCAACTCTGCATCGAACGATCTCTATTCGGATCATAGAATTTTATTTATTCAATTCTTCTATCTGACATTTTGTTGTTAAAATTCGAATTATTGTTTCTTAATGAAATTTTTTCGTAGAAAACTTCATTTCACCGTTTCTAAAAAACTTGTTTTAAAAAGACAGACTATTTCATCTCGAAGTAGTCTGTCTACCAAAACTATAAAACTAAAAAACAACACGGTTTTGTCCGCGTTTTGGTGAATACGTTTGAAATCTCGTGAAAAAGCTGAATATGCGCTCATGTTCAGCTTATGTGAAAAAATTAATCGAATGATGTATAAGCGGTTTCGCCATGCTGCGTTTCATCCAAACCTATGGCTTCCAATTTGTCGGGCACCCGAACTCCCAAAATCTTATCCGAAACTTTAAACAGCACAACCGTAACGACACCCGAATAGAGCAGTACGGCAATAACTGCAATTAACTGTACCAAAAGTTGATGCCAATTTCCTGCTATAGCGCCACTGTAGGCAGATTGAATTGTTGGAGTCGCCAACAGTCCGGTCAGTATCGAGCCGGTAATCCCGCCAATTCCATGTACACCAAAAGCATCCAGTGAATCGTCGTAACCCATTTTTGGTTTTACGAAAGCCACCATTGCAAAACAAATCAAAGAAACCAATACACCAATAGCCAATGCTCCGCCAACATTTACGAATCCGGCAGCCGGCGTAATGGCTACCAATCCTGCAACTGCTCCCGTACTGGTTCCGACAATGGTTGGTTTTCCGTCGTTAAACCAGTCGAGAATTGCCCATGTCAAAGCTGCAGCTGCAGCAGCAATATGGGTAACCATAAAGGCATTTGCAGCCAATCCATCTGCTGCCAGCCCACTTCCGGCATTGAAGCCAAACCATCCTATCCACAGCATGGCAGCACCCATTACAACGTAAGTAATGTTGTGAGGAGGTAAAGCATGACCCTTGTAATCACGTCTTTTTCCCAGCATGATTGCCGTAACTATGGCTGCAATACCCGCATTGATATGTACCACTGTTCCACCTGCAAAATCAAGAGCTCCCAGCTTATACAACCACCCATCAGACGACCAAACCCAATGAGCCACAGGATTGTAAACAAATAGCGACCACAAAACGGTAAAAAGCAAGAAACCTTTGAAATTAATACGTTCAGCGAAAGCACCAATGATAAGTGCGGGTGTAATTACCGCAAACATACATTGGAACATCACAAAAACCAAATGAGGAATAGTTCCAACCAAAGTGCCGTCTGCTGCGATTTGCGAATGAGAAATAAAGTAAGGACTTAAATCATGAATGCCGATATTTCTTAAAAACGCCCCATCCAATCCGCCAATAAAAGGAGAAAGAAATCCTTCAGATTTTCCGAATGACATGCTATATCCGCAAACAATCCATTCAATGCTGATTACGGCCACAATAATCATACATTGCATGAATATGTTGAGTACATTCTTTCTGCGTACCAAGCCACCGTAAAAAAGAGCAAGTGCCGGAATGCTCATAAATAATACAAGCGCTGTTGCCGTAATCATCCACGCCGTATCTCCGGCATCTATTTTCGGTTCGGCAACTACCGTTGCAGCCGATATTTTAATACTGCCCATTACCAATAGGGCCAACAAGGAAATTATATATTTTTTCATTTTTTTATACCTTTAAAAATTAATACCTTATAAACAATTGTTTTAAAAAACGAAACTTATATTCCGTTTGAATCTTTATTGTACAAAGCTTCCGGTCCCGATTCACGAGTACGAATGCGGTAAGTCTGCTCAATATCGGAAACAAAAATTTTTCCATCTCCGGGATCGCCAGTCCATGCCGAATCCAAAATGGCATTCACCGTTTTTTCGAGATTGATGTCGCGCACTACAATCGACAACATACGCCGCTGAATATAACTCGACTGAAAAATTTGTCCTCTTACCACCTGATCCTCTTTCGATTTGCCAAGTCCGGTAATGTCCCAATAGGAAAACCACTCGATGCCGGCCTCATAAAGTGCCATCTTTACATCTTCAAATTTAGATTTTCTGATCACTGCTTCAATTTTTTTCATAATCGTATGATTTTAATAAAATGTTGAATTATAAATAATTATAATGATAAGCCAATGGTTAAATAATATTGTTCCGTTGCCGGATTTAAAATGGCAGAACCTTTCAGTGGAAGTTTGAACGAATCGGTTATTTGGATATCTCTTGTAACGCTCAATCCGATATTTACTGCCTGAAAACTTCCATCAGGAGTGTGCCAACCGTCGCCTGCACCAGCAAATAATCTTATGTTTTTAAAGTCATATCCGGCTTCAAAATACTTGTCGCCGCCTTTAGACCCTGCACTTCCGGCTTCATTGAAAATGTAATTTCCAGCAGCATAAAATCCTGAAATTTTATATGAAGCATTGAATTCATAGGCATGTGAACCGGTACTTGCGGAATGATCAAAAAATTTGGATGGAGGAAAATAATAGTTTGTCATTCCCAATGATAAACCGAACGGAAATGCATAATTGACAAACAAGTCCATTTCCATGAAACCATCAATACCTGCCGAGCCCCACGAACCGACAGAAAAATTTTGATGGCTGAAAGTCAGCGTAGGTTGAATGGAAGCATCGGAGTATTTAACACCACGCCAAACGTACGAACTAACAATATCGGTAGATACTGTAAAGTTTTGAGATTTCGTTATAACTGGAATAGAAATTGTGAGGGAACAAATAATCAATAACTTTGTTGCTTTCATAACTTTCAAATTTTAATTGTAGAATTTTTCATTTTTCCGTAATTTTGAGTTTATATATACATAATGTTTATTTTCAAATAAAATACAATCAAAATGTTTTATTTACATGGCAAAATTAATCATAATGATAAATTAAATTCAAAATAAAATACATTTTATTTCAAAAAATATTTTTTACTTACAAATTGTTTTCAGAATTATAAAAATAATATCATATTGTTTTGTTTTAACTAAAATAGTTTTCAGAATGATATTTAATAATATTTAAGGACAAGCATTTTTTATTTTTTATCTCCAAATCGAAAGTTTGAAACTCATAGCTTGAAAAAGGCAAAAAAGCAAAAGAATTTTTTGAAAAACGCATTAAAAAATATGAACTAAAATAAGCACATTTCATCTTAAAAAAATTTCGATAAAACATTCTATATGAGCAATATAAATAAAATTTCAATACTATTTTTTGGATTGCTTTCTCAATTATTCTGCATTCAATTGCATGCAGACAATAATGTGAAAATCATTTACAACATAAAATACGGACTTGTCAATGGCGGAAAAGCAATGGTTGAAAAGAGAGATACGGTATTTGGCGGGAAAAAATGTATTTATTACCGATTAGAAGGCAACACAACCGGATTAACAGATAAAATTTTCAAGGTGCACGACACTTACGAAAGCATAGTCGATGCGCATACTCATCTCCCTTACGTGGCGGTGAGAAATGCGAAAGAAAAATCTTACCGATATTATAATAAAGTATTTTTTTATCATCAAAAAGATTCAATTTTCAGTGAACGAACCGGAGGAATGAAAGTTCCACCACAATTGATTGATATTCTATCGGCATTTTTCTATATGGTAAATGTATACGACATGGACACCCTCACAGAAGGATACAGTTTGACATTGCACACCATCAACGGGCACGATATACAAAAGATGAAAGTGAAATATGTAAATAATGAAATTGTACAAACAGACATAGGAAACAGTCTTTGTTATGTCATTGCTCCGGAAGTGAAAAAAGGGAAATTGTTGAAAAGCTCTTCCGGCTTTAAATTTTACATTGCACAGAATGAAAAAATTCCTTATCAGATTGAAATTGAGACAAAAGTGGGGAAAATTGAGGCTATGCCAATAGAAATCATAAGGAAGTAGAAAATTAAAAATACTACTGAAGTCAAAAAGATAACAATAATATCGTTTTACCACATAAAATTTGTATTTTTACCGCTGAATTATTTACAAATTAATTAACTATGGTTCAAACAGCTTATTCTCCCAATCCCGATCGCTATCAACATTCGGTCGGATACCGTTTTTGCGGAAAAAGCGGATTGAAGTTGCCGCAAATTTCACTCGGCTTGTGGCACAACTTTGGAGATGTGGACGATGCGGAAGAAGCCGAAAAAATGATTCAGTTTGCCTTTGATCACGGCATCACACATTTCGATTTGGCAAACAATTACGGAACACCTGCCGGCAGTGCCGAAATAAATTTCGGAAAAATATTGAAAAAAAATTTCGCTTCTCATCGTGATGAAATGGTTATCAGTACCAAAGCCGGACATGAAATGTGGCCAGGCCCTTATGGCGATGGCGGTTCGCGAAAATATCTGATAAGCAGTCTCCACCAAAGTCTGAAAAGAATGAATCTGGATTATGTGGATATTTTTTATTCGCACCGATACGATCCGAATACACCCATTGAGGAAACTATGGGAGCCCTTTCCGATATGGTAAAACAAGGAAAAGCTCTTTACATTGGGCTTTCAAAATATCCTGAAGAAAAAGCCCGGGAAGCATTCCGGATTTTACGCGAAAACGGCACACCCTGTTTAATCTATCAAGATCGGTACAATATTTTCAGCCGAAATATTGAACGCTCACACTTCCCTTTATTGAAGGAAAACGGAATCGGATTTATTGCTTTTTCTCCATTGGCTCAGGGAATTTTAACCGAAAAATATTTGCACGGAATTCCTGAACATTCAAGAGCTGCTTTGTCCTATGGCTTTTTACAAAAATCGCAAATCACGCCCGAAGTATTGGCCAAAGTGCAAGAACTGAACCAAATGGCTCATCAAAGAGGTCAAACTATGGCACAAATGGCGCTGGCTTGGTGTTTGAGAACTTCCGACGTCAATTCGGTTATCATTGGTGCCAGCTCGGTAAATCAAATTCAGGAAAACATTGATGCTTTGGAAAATATTTCGTTCACCGACGATGAACTCTGGAGAATCGGTGAATTGGGAGCTTAGCGCATCAATTACCCTGACTCAATAAGGAAATTTAACTGCAAAATGAAAATTTTCAAAGCATTCATCTTTTTCGTATTGCTCACATGGGTCTTCATCGGTTGCGACTACTCATCAAGATCTTCCATTCCTGACGCCACGGTGAATTTTCAGCTCAACATGCTCGTCGCACCTTACAACACATTTAATACGCCAAATTCATATCTGATTTTCGACAAACGTATCAACGCAATTGACCGAATTGGTTACGGAGGGATTTTACTCTATATCGACTACGAAGGGAAATATTGCGCCTTCGACCTCGCTTGCCCTTATGAAGTAAACCCAAATGTTAAAGTTACGCCAAATGATGAAGGAAAAGCTGTATGCGAAAAATGTGGAAGTGTTTTTGAACTTCTTTACGGTATTGGCGCTCCCATTTCCGGACCTGCCAAAGAACCACTGAAACGTTACCATGTGTATTTGTCAAACAACTGGCTTTACGTTACAAACTGACAATCGAGAGTTTTAAATTATTTCCAACTTTTTTGACCGGAAAAAACGCCGGAAACAGCCGTTATTAGTACATAAAAAGGATAAATCAGCGAAAGCAGAAAAGCATAAAACCAAACTGAACGTAAGTCGAAAAATTTTCGTACCGAATAAAGAAAATAACCGTCAATCAGATATTTGACCATAAAACAAACCAAAAAATATTTCCACATTCTCGGCGTTATTAAAGACAAAATAAAAAGGCACAGCAGAAAAAAACTCGTCAAAAAAACCAATAGAGCTACAGTAATAACATCTTTATCTCGATAAGCAGAAAATTTGGAAGACCATCGCTTGCGCTGTCGAAAAAAATCGCGCAAATTTTCGGCAGTTTTTGTTTCTACCATCGCCAAAGTCGATTTTAAAAATCTGATTTCTCCCTTACTTTTTTTCACACTCTCCAACAAAAACATGTCATCTCCCGAAAGCAATTCATTATGAAGATCATTTACGTGAATCGAATAAATCTTTTTTGGAAAAGCAAGATTCGCTCCATTACACAAGATCGATTTCCCAAAAGCTGCTGCTCCTGCTCCGGAAGCCACCAAACTGGCAAATTCAAACTTTTGGAGTTGAGGAAAAATTTTTGAATTACTTTTTAGCTTAACCGGAGCAATAATTAAATCGGGACGATATTGAAAATAAAAATTACAAATAGTCTCAATCCAACTTTCACAAGGTTCACAATCGGCATCGGTTGTAATCATCAGTTCCCCGTTTGCAATATTTACGGCTTTCTGCAAAGCATTTTTCTTTCCTTTAATTTCTGATGGAAAAAACTTCATATTGGAAAATGCTGACGAAAATTCCTGCATTATTTTATAGGTCCCATCCGTTGAATGATCATCGACCAGCACCAGTTCAAAATCGGAAAAAGTCTGACGCAACAAAGCCGAAAGCAACCGAGGAAGATGCTCTTCTTCATTGTGGCAACTGACGACCACAGAAACAGGAAATTTTCCATTCATTCGATGAGGAGAAAGTTCAAATTCAGACAATCTTTTCCAACCTATGATGAAAAAAATCACCATAAGCAGGTAAGAACCAACCAAAATAAAACAACCAATTAGGATAAAATTCATTGTTCAAAAAATGATTTAAACCAATTAATTAATAGACCTTTTATGAGAATAACAGATAAAAAGTTCTTTTTCAAAATATTTGATAAAAGAACTTTTTTTGCTTTGATGAAACAAATGCTTTACTTTGATTTTCCTTTTATCAAAAGCCACAAAAATATAACATTTTACTGAAAAACAAAGACAAACAAATTATGTTAAAAATTAAACAGGTTGTCAATAAGTTGAAAATGAAAAAGGGTAATTTGTTTATTTTCAACGCAAAAACACCCTCTCCCACAAAATAAGTGAAAGAGGGTGTTTTTTAAAAGAAAATAGACCTTTTATCAGTCGAGCACTTTTATATCGTAATTCGGCTCGTTGCTGATTTCGTCAACCAACTGATTGTAAATAACTTTACCATTTTCATCGATGGCTACTACGGCACGAGCCATTAGTCCTTTCAGCGGGCCATCAACCAGCAGAACCCCATAATCGGTAGCAAAAGTATTGTATCTGAAATCGGAAGCCGTGATAACATTGTCAAGTCCTTCTGCTCCACAAAATCTGCTTTGGGCAAAGGGCAAATCCTTTGAAACGCAAATTACCACAACATTGTTTTTCCCGGAAACCCACTGATTGAATTTTCTAACGGAAGTTGCACAAGTGCTGGTATCCAAGCTGGGAAAAATATTCAGCACGACGCGTTTGCCGGCAAAATCTTTCAAGTGAATTTCCTGAAGATCTTTTCCAACCAATGTGAAATCGGGAGCTTTGGAACCCACTGCAGGCAATTCGCCATTGGTATGTACGTCTGTTCCCGCAAATTTAACTGTAGCCATAAAATTAAGTATTAAAATGTTTAAAAATTATTTTCATTTTAAACTAATAACAAAGCTATGACGTTTTTTGTTTAAATTTGTGTGGAAAAATTTTTAACAATGAAATTATCTCTGCTCCATAAACTTGGTTTTTTTGTAAGCATTGTTTTTCTACTCCTTTCCTGTAAAGATAGCCATGCCTATCGAGTAGATTCAGCCTTTTCCACTTATTTGTACACCTTTCAGTCCGAAGCCGCAAAAAGAGGTCAGGTTTTTAATTTTCAACAAGAAGGTTTGATCATGGAATTTGCCGATTTAACTGACAACAAAGCAGGACTTTGTCATTATGAAAAACCGATACGAATAGAAATTGACCGAACTTACTGGAATGATATTTCAAAATATGCCGGGGCTGAATATATGAAAGAAGATGTTATTTTTCACGAGTTGGGACATGGTTTTTTGGGCCGTGAACATTTGAATGATGTGTTGGAAAATGGCGATTGGAAATCAATGATGTGTGGAGGCCAGAAGGTGAACAATAGAGCATGGAATATAAATTATCGCGGCATCAGAAGAGCCTATTATCTCGATGAGCTTTTCAATCAAAATACCCCTTCTCCTGCATTTTCTACAGAAGATTTTTCGGTAGATACTTCCGCCTATACTCTCAAAGTTCGTAAATCTTTCGATACGGCGCTTGATGCCGGGTGGAAAATCGAAAACACTTCCGAGTATGAAACTTCCATCGATAATCGCCGTCTAAAATTTGAGTCAAAAGTTGATCCTGTTTATTTTGTTTATGCCAAAACGAATGTCGATGTACAATCAGATTTTATTTATCAGCTTCAGATAGAATGTAAAAGCAAGAACGATTCCGACCAGTATGGTTTGATTTTTGGTTCAGTGCCCGACCAGAGTGCATCTTCCGTACAAAAATCGCTGGAGTATTTTACCATTAATAATTTGCAGAAAATGTATATGGGAAATACAACATGGTACAGTTTTTATACCGAATTAACCAAGCCATGCATTATTCCATCCGGAAATAACCGGATGAAAATAGTAAAATCCGGCGAAATGCTTTATTATTTTATCAATGATGTGTATTGTTACTGTTCAGAAATGGAAGTGAAAGACAGCGGTTTTTATTTTGGATTCATTGTTCCGCCAAAGAGTACGGTTTGGTTGGACAATTTAATCGTATCTCAGCAAATCACTTCACAGAGTGCAGTATCAAAAGTTCGAGAATTGCCTGTATTTGATGCTCAAGTTGTTTCTGAACCGAAATTTAGGATGAAGTGTATTAAAGGCAAATAAAAATTAGAAGAAAAACTTTTTTGTTTAAAACCAACAAATTCAGTCATTATGTCAAAATTTGTAATATACCAGGTTTTACCGCGTCTTTTCGGTAATTATAATTCCAACAACAAATACAATGGAAGCATAGAAGAAAATGGATGCGGAAAATTTAACAGCTTTACAACAAAAGCCCTGAAAGAGATAAAAGACTTGGGAGTTACCCATATTTGGTACACCGGAATTTTTGAGCATGCTACCCAAACAGATTATTCTGCTTACGGCATCAGAAAAGATTTTCCTTGTCTGGTAAAAGGGAAAGCAGGGTCTCCTTATGCCGTAAAAGATTACTACGATGTCGATCCCGATTTGGCTGAAAACGTCCCCGACAGAATGAAAGAATTTGAAGATTTGATTCACCGAACCCACAAGGAAGGCATGAAAGTTTTGATTGATTTTGTGCCTAATCACGTGGCGCGACAATATTTTTCGGACGCCAAGCCAAAAAATGTCGTTGACTTGGGCGAACATGATCACCCGGAATGGGCTTTTTCTCCGCTCAACAATTTTTATTATTTGCCCGGTCAACCCTTCCGTCCCAATTTTGATATTGATGGCTACAATGAATTTCCGGCAAAAGTTACCGGAAACGACCAATTCACCCCTTCTCCAACGCTGAACGACTGGTACGATACGGTGAAGCTGAATTATGGCATAAATTATATGGAAGGAATGCAAAAACAATTCGATCCTATCCCCGATACATGGAATAAAATGTTGGATATTTTGCTTTTCTGGGCATCGAAGAAAGTTGACGGCTTTCGTTGCGACATGGCCGAAATGGTGCCGGTAGAATTTTGGAATTATGCCATCAGCAGAGTAAAGGAAAAATATCCGAAAATTATTTTTATTGCAGAAATCTATAAACCGGCCGAGTATCGGAATTATCTGGCAAACGGGAAATTCGATTATCTTTACGATAAAGTAGGTATGTACGAAACGCTTCGAAACGTAACCAGCCGAAATTATCCCGCCCGCAACATCACTTATGCTTGGCAACAGCTGAACGGTATCGAAGATCACATGCTTAATTTTATGGAGAATCATGATGAACATCGGATCGCTTCCGGATTTTTTGCAGGCGATGGCAGTTATGCGCAGCCGGCTATGATAGTGGCAGCAACTCTCACCAAAGCTCCCGTTATGATTTATTTCGGTCAGGAACTTGGTGAATTGGGAATGGATAACGAAGGATACAGCGGACTCGACGGAAAAACAACAATTTTCGATTATTGGGGAGTAAAGTCCGTGCAGGCATGGGCAAACAATGGAAAATTTGATGGAGAAAATTTAACTGCAGAACAAAAGGAACTGCGACAGTTTTATCAAAAGTTGTTGAATATTACGCTGCAAGAAAAGGCTATAACGGAAGGGGTAATGTACGATTTGGAATATGCCAATTTCAACAATCCTCATTTCGATACACACGAACAATTTGCCTACATTCGAAAGTTCAAAGACGAAATGCTGCTGTTTGTTCTGAATTTCGACGATAAGGAACTTTACACCGAAGTGCGTATTCCTTTGGAGGCTTTTCAATACTTGGAACTTATGCCGGGTTGTCGGTACAAAGCAGTCAATTTACTTGATGAGGTGGAAACGATTGAACAAATTACACTCATACCCGATATGATTTTTAAAATTTCCATCCCGGCTTGGAAAGGTAAAATTTTTAAATTCAAAAAGCTGTGAATCAGGAAGTTTTTGTTATAAATTTTTTTGACAAAATAATGGAAATGGAATATTTTTTGATGAATTAAAACTGACAATTATTCTTGTTTTACTTATAAATCTGTACACTATGAAAGCTTATTTTGGCTTGTTTGCAGGCATGGCTTTATTGCTGATTTCCTGCTCCGGAGTTAAAACCACTCCCGAAAGTGTTAAATCTCTTACCCAAAAAGTGGAAAATAAAAATTTTACGGTGAAAGTTCAGTATGCTCAACCTCTCTCAGGAAAACAGATTTTTTTGACGTCCGAATATGTACTGACAGTTAAAAATGACTCCGCCGAAGCATTTTTGCCCTATTTCGGAGTGGCTTATTCAGCTCCCTATGGTGGCGATGGCGGTATTCGTTTCAATGAACGCATGACCGACTTTAGCATAATGCCCAATAAAAGAAACAATGGTTGGGATATTCATTTTAAAGTCAAAGCGCCGGAAGATTACTATGAATTTTTTCTGAAAATCTTCAACGATGGGAGTGCCAATTTTACGGTAAATTCAAATAGACGGCAATCAATTTCGTTTATGGGAGAAGTGAAAAATTAGCTAATGCTAATTGTAGAAACTTCTTACCTCACGGTCGAAGAAGATATGCAAATTAACCCTATATGGAATGCTTCTGCTTGAAATTTGAAAAATATCAGAAAAGGTCAAATTCTTTATTTTTTTGATTGAATGTGTCCAAAAATTTTATAAGCGTCCCATTTAATTAAATAAATGGAGTTTTTAAAAATTAATTGTTTAGTCAACGTAAATCCTCCGTTCAGTCAGAATTATTTTTAAAACTGCTGAAATAGAGGATAGAAAGTGAAGAATTGTTATTTTAGGAAACTGTTTGATAACAGAGAGCGTTGATAAAATTTTTTCCTCATTCGACATTAAAAATCATTTTAAAAAACACATCATTTCAATAAACTTTTGTTCAATTGGGTTGTTTACACAATGATAAGATGAAAAAAGTTTTGCAATGTTATTTTGTATTCAAGACAATGCAATAAATTCGATTTTTTAAAACGTAAAAACACAAATAATTGTTTATCAATCAAATCAAATAAAATAAAATAAAATAAAAATATAAAATGGCTGAACAAAAGGTCTTATCTACAAAAAATAATATTGAAGGGCAAATGCTGGTAATATTCGGTTCAAATGGAGATTTAGCCAGGCGCAAGTTGCTGCCTTCAATATTTCAACTGCATGCGGATCGTCTTCTACCCGAAAGTTTTGCCGTAATTGGAACCGGCAGTCAGGAAAAGGAACAATCCGTTTTTTTGCAGGAAGTGGAAGAAAGTCTGAAAAAATATGTAAAAAGCGATTCGGTAAACGATGATCAGACAGTGAGGGAATTTTTGAAAAAAGTCTATTACTTGCCCGTCAGAAACCAGGTGGATGAAGATTTCGGGAAACTGAAAGAATATCTTCATTCCCTTTCGGCAAAACTAAATATTCCGCGTAATATTATTTACTATTTTTCTATCCCTCCTTTTCTATACGAAGTGGTTGCTTCCAATTTGGTAAAATATGGACTGAACAGACAAAAAGACGGTTGGAAAAGGATTATCGTGGAAAAACCGTTTGGTTACAGCTATGAAACAGCATTGGACTTGGAAAAAAAACTTCATGCCGGCTTTCAGGAAGATCAAATTTACCGTATCGACCATTATCTGGGAAAAGAAACGGTGCAAAACATTATGGTTACACGTTTTGCCAACGGTTTTTTTGAACCGATATGGAACAGCAAATATGTGGACAGAGTAGAAATAACGGCTGCCGAGAAAATTGGCGTTGGCAATAGAGGCGGATATTACGATACTGCGGGTGCACTTCGCGACATGGTGCAAAATCATTTGTTGCAGGTAATGGCTATTGTTGCAATGGAACCGCCTGCCGTTTTTGATTCCGATTCCATCCGAAACGAAACGGTTAAGGTGCTTCAAGCTTTGCGACCCATTGATGAAGAACATGTTGCCGAAAATGTGGTGCGTGGCCAATATATCGAAACTATGGTGGACGACGTGCTGCAAAAAGGCTATCGTCAGGAGAAGGGAGTTGCGTCCAATTCCAGAACCGAAACGTATGTTGCCATGAAACTTTTTATCGACAACTGGCGCTGGGCAGACGTCCCATTTTATATTCGCACCGGTAAACAATTGCCCGTTCAGGTTACCGAAGTAGTCATTCATTTAAAACCGGCTCCTCATCAGTTGTTCAAGCAACGTTGCATTACTCAGTCCACCAATATGATTATACTTCGTCTCAATCCGGATGCAGGCATTGCCATCGATTTCGGTATGAAAATTCCCGGCGCTGGCTACAAAGTTCAAAATGTCAACATGGCATTTCATTATTCCGACTTGGCGCATTCGAAAATTCCGGAAGCTTATGAAAGACTCATTTTGGACTGCATGATGGGAGATTCCACACTTTATGCCCGAGCCGATGCACTGAGAGCAAGCTGGAAGTTTGTAGATCCTATTTTGAATGCTTGGAAAAATAATCCTGAAATTCCACTCTATTTTTACGAATGCAATACGTGGGGACCCAATGAAGCCAATGCCCTTTTTGGCGACAAACGTTTGAAATGGAGGCCTCCATTCAACAAATTTAAAACAACCGAAGAATAAATTATCAATTCTCATTTCTTTATACAAAGTTCGCAATGAAGCAATATGATATTCATGTTTACAATACGCCGGAAGATACAGCAAAAGCTATTGCTCAGCTTATTTCGAATCGGATAAACGAAAAACAAAATTCATTATCATCCTTTAATTTGGCTATTTCGGGAGGAAAAACTCCACAAACACTTTTTAATATTCTGGCTAATGATTTTGCGGAAAAAATTCCGTGGCACCAACTTCGCCTGTTTTGGGTTGACGAACGTTGCGTCCCTCCGACGCATCCGGAAAGCAACTTTGGAATGACTAATGAAACGCTGCTGAAAAAAGTTCCTCTTCCTAAAAAAAACGTTTTTCGTATGAAGGGAGAAACTGTTCCAGAAGAAGAAGCCATTCATTATCAATCGCTTCTGACAAAAGAACTTCCATCAAAAAACGGAATTCCCGTTTTCGACCTGATTTTGTTGGGAATGGGAAATGATGGGCATACCGCTTCCATTTTTCCAAAAGACATAAATTTGATTGACAGTCATTTATCTGTAGCGGTTACCCAACATCCCGACACAGGACAAAAAAGAATAACGCTAACTGGGCCTGTGCTGAAACAGGCAGACGAAATAATATTTTTTGTTACCGGTGCTTCAAAAGCGACAATTTTAAAGGAAATCGTTCTGAATGAGCCTCCTGCAAAAAAATATCCGGCTTTTCATATCTATTCGGTAGAAGGAAAAACTTCTTTTTATCTGGACAAAGAAGCCGCAGCTCTTCTACCCAAAGAATTGCCATTGTTGTAATATTTTTTGTTTATTCATTGATTTCAAAAATCCGCCAATTCAAATTTTGATTGATAAAACATTTCAACTTGATAGCAAAGAAAGTCAAAAAATTTATTCCGTAGCTTTGACTTCCAGAATATCCTTTAGTCGGGTAGTGTAAAAAGGAGAAAGTTTTTCGTTTTTCAATTTCCAGTTGCGCCCAAAACCTTGTGCAGCAATACGTACTTTGTGTTTCCCGTAGGTAGCATTTAAGCTATCCATTACCTGCATGGCTTTACCGAATTTTTCCCTGTCGCGCGTATCGAACAAATCGGTCTGAAGCGGAGTCTCCGGAACAATATCGCCTACAACAACTCCTGCTTTTTTGTACAGATAACCTTCGGCAAAAATAGCTTTCAAAGCCTGCAGTGCATGATGAATCAATTCGGCTGAATCGTTGGTTGGAACAGGTAGAGGAACGGTTTTCTGGTTAAAATATTGCAATTGTGAGGTTGAGAAAGGGTTGGTATGAATAAAAACCGTCAGCAGCATAGCTTTTGAATGTTGTTTTCTCAACTTTTCGGCACAGTTGGCTGCAAAATTTGCTACCGCTTCCGATACGGGAGCATATTCGGTGAGTCTTTCACCAAAACTTCGAGAAGTACAAATAGATTTTTTGGCAGCTACGTGTTCCATTTCAATGCACGGATTCCCTTGCAATTCGAGCCAAGTACGTTCGCCCGTTACACTCATATTTCGGCGTACCCAGGCTTTCGATTTTTGAGTAAAATCCCAAGCCGTACGAATACCCTGATATGCCAGCATTTTGGAATATTGTCTGCCAATTCCCCAAACATCTTCAATGGCAGTGAGTTGGAGTGCTTTCTCACGTTTTTCGTCGGTATCAATTAAACAAAGTCCCTTGTAATCTATAAATTTTTTGGCAAATTTATTGGCTACTTTTGCCAGTGTTTTGGTAGGAGCAATACCCATACTGACAGGAATGCCGGTGTTGCGTACGGTAGTTTCCACAATTTTTCTTCCCAATTCCTTTAAATTTTGCTTTTCAAACCCATCTAACAACAAAAAGGCTTCATCTATGGAATACACTTCCACATCGGGCACAAAAGATGCCAATGTAGTCATCACCCTGTGAGACATATCACCGTACAAAACATAATTGGAAGAAAAAACGGCAACATTTTGTTTTTCTATCAGTTCCTTCAATTGATAGGCAGGTTGTCCCATCGGTATTCCCAGTGCTTTGGCTTCGTTGGAACGGGAAATCACACATCCGTCGTTGTTGGACAATACCACAACGGGACGACCTATGAGCGACGGATTAAAAACGCGTTCACAGGAGACATAAAAATTATTGCAATCTACCAACCCAAACATTTTGCACATTTTTTTCTTCTTTTCCCTCAATTTCGGGAAAAATTTCTTGGACTTATTTCGTTTTTCCCTGCTTTTGTTTGTGATGCTTTATGGAATACGTAACAATTCCCCAAATGCAGAAATGATTTTCCTCCGTTACCTTAATAGGCTTGAATTTCGGATTAGCCGGCATTAAATACACAGCGTCCTTTTCCATGTGGATATATTTCAGTGTAAATTCGCCATCCAGAAAACATACCGCCATATCGCCATCCTGCGGTTCGATCGACTTGTCGATAATCAGAATATCTCCGTCTTCAATACCGGCATCTTTCATCGATGTTCCCTTTACCCGTCCCAAAAAAGTACTGGAAGGATTGGCAATAAGTTCACGATTCAAATCAATTTTCACATCGATGTAATCCTGCGCCGGACTCGGAAATCCTGCTGCAATTCCTCCATCTGCAATAGGCAGATAAAAAGCAGACTCCGTATTTACCGAGTAAAAATCAATATAACCTGATGTTGCGATTTTATCAGCTTTCATAAATTTTTGTTGACATGAATAAATCGGTTTTTGTTTGTTCTTTCAACACAAAGTAACAGATTTTTTTGAAAAAAAAGGAAAGAGCAAAGTAAAAGAAAGCATAAAAATTGAAAAAATCAACAATTTATTGTATGTCAATGCGATAAAAAATTAGGAGTTACTCTTTTAATAGTCCGGTTTACGCGGCAAGATTATAAATGTTTGTGAATAGAAATAGAAACAATGCTTCGATAAATAATTCTCTTATAAAAAGTTAGAAATTGATTGCACAAATGGTTATCCTACTTTTCAAATTAAGATCAGGAAATGTCATAATATTGAGAAACCCGTATGATTACATACACAAACACGAATGAATATAATTTTAGACATGTGGGTTCCATCAGACCATTAAAAAATAAATCATATTCTGATGAAAAGAAGTTTAAAAATTAGAGTTTTTCATCCCAAAAAATATAATGTACTATAGTCTGAAGCGTTCGCAAACGGGCTTGGATAAGTTGTTTTTTACCTAGATACTTTTTTACAAGCAAGTGCTTTTTGCAGGTGAGCCCATGTTTTTGCAGGTGAGCCATTTCTATTTCTATTTCTATTTCAATATCCAATAAAAAGAGACTGTCCCAACTTTTGAGACAGCCCCATTTTTGAGCGGCAAACGGGACTCGAACCCGCGACCTTTAGCTTGGGAAGCTAAAGCTCTACCAACTGAGCTACTGCCGCAAATAGAAATACAAAAGTAAATTAAATTTTATAAACGACAAGAAGTTTTCAAAAAATCCCTTAGATATGGATTATAATTCTTTTGTTGTGTTAATAACATATTCCCCGAAAAAATTTATTTTACGATACCGGAGAAACCCATAAATGCCAAAGCCAGCAAACCGGCAGTAAGTAATGCTATGGGTGCTCCTTCCATTTTTTTCGGAACTTTTATCATGCTCAATTGTTCTCTAATGCCCGAAAAAAGAATTAATGCCAAACCGAAACCAATGGATGTTGATATGGCAAACACTACACTTTCAAGCAAATTGAAGTTTTTCTGAACCACCAAAATAGCTACGCCAAGAATCGCGCAATTGGTAGTAATTAAAGGAAGAAAAACTCCTAAAGCCTGATATAGCGCCGGGGAAATTTTTTTTAAGATAATTTCAACCAGTTGTACCAAAGCTGCAATAACCAGAATGAAGGTAATAGTTTGTAAAAAAGCGATATTGTAAGCTTCCAGAATGGATTTTTGAATGATATATGTGAAAATAGTAGCAATAGTCATTACAAAAACTACTGCTCCACTCATTCCCAAAGCCGTATTAATTTTTTTGGATACCCCCAAGAATGGACAAATTCCTAAAAATTGAGAAAGAACAATGTTGTTTACAAAGACGGCACTGATGAAAATTAAAATATAAGTCATGGCATTGTAAATATTTAATCAGTTCAACAATTTAATATGTTTCAAAAATAAATCTATCAGGTTTTATGCTTTTCTAATCTTGTTCATAATTGCAATCAGATAAGCGAGAGCAATAAAAGCTCCCGGAGCCAGAACAAATACCAGCATTCCGTATTTTTCGGGTAATACACTCAGACTGAAAATTTTTCCTGTTCCAAGCAATTCTCTTACTATGCCCAACAATGTCAATGCAAAAGTAAATCCCAATCCAATGCCAATGCCATCAAGGGACGAATCGATAACTGAGTTTTTTGATGCGAAAGCTTCAGCCCTGCCTAATACGATACAATTGACAACTATTAAGGGAATAAAAATACCGAGGCTTTCAAAAAGTGCTGGTAAATATGCCTGCATAAGCATTTCCACAACTGTTACAAATGTGGCAATAACAACCACATAAGCAGGGATGCGCACTTTGTCGGGAATAAGATTTTTTAACAGAGAAATGGCCACATTGGACCCAATTAGTACAAATGAAGTGGCCAAACCCATACTAAAACCGTTGATTGCAGAAGATGTGGTAGCCAGCGTTGGACACATTCCCAATATCAATACAAAAATAGGATTTTCGGTGATTAAACCATTGAGTATGATTTTAACTTTTGAATTACTCATTGTTTTATTTTTTGCGGTAATAAACGTAATAAATATATAAAAATATGTAAATTACTTAATTTATATTTGATGCTCCCGATGAAACATCATGGGTTTTTGGTGCTTTGGGATTGTTGGCATAAGCCTGATACGCTTTGTTCACGGCTTCCAAAAAAGCTCTTGAGCTAATGGTTGCTGCAGTGATGGCGTCAATTTCTCCTCCATCCTTGCTGACCAAAAGACGATGTTTAGCAGGATTTTTTCCACGAATATCGTGTTTGGTGTTGGACATTTTAAACCAATCTACCATTTTTGTCCCCAAACCGGGAGTTTCTTTTTGTTCCAATACCGAATAATTTATGATATTTCCTTCCTTGTCGAAACCAATCATAATTTTTATTTCTCCTCCGAATCCATTTTTTGAGTTGGCTTCTACCGCAGCACCTACAAAAACGTTATTTTTGTCATAGGCCTTGTACACATTCAGTGTATCGACATTATTTACTGGAACTTTGATGGCAGTATCCAAATGTTCAAAAGTCGGCAATACTTCTTTCAGTGCTTTTTGTAATTTGGCAGTCTTTGACTTTTCTATTGGTTCTTTGGTGAGTGTATATACTGAGCCGAGTGTTAAAGCCGAAAAAACTGTTATCGACAAAAGTGAAATCACCATATTTTTAAAAGAAGATGTTAATTTAGCCATTCTTACGTACCTCCCCAAAACGTTTAGGTTTAATATATGTATTAATTAGTGGTGTAAACGCATTCATGATAAGGATAGCAAAAGATACTCCTTCGGGATAGGAACCAAACATTCTGATAACAACAGTGATAATACCAATGCCAATGCCGTAAATTGTCATTCCCGTTTTTGTCATGGGAGAAGTAACAAAGTCGGTGGCCATAAAGATAGCTCCCAGCATTAATCCGCCCGACAATAAATGTATAATTGGGGAAACATAAGTCTGAGGATTAACAAGATAGAAAATGCCTGTCATGATAAATACAGTTAGTAAAATACTCACAGGAATATGCCAGGTAATGGTACGTTTAAAGAGTAAGTAAACAAATCCTAACAGCAAAGCCAATGCAGAAACTTCTCCCATAGATCCTCCCATATTTCCTACAAACATATCGAACAAAGAGGGTATGTTTCCCAAATGTTCTTTCAAAGCACTTAAGGCTGTAGCTGAGGTTTCTGCGTCAAGGTAAGCAGTATTCCAAGCCATAGGGCGAGGCCAAGATGTCATTTGTACGGGAAAGGAAATCAATAAAAAAACACGACCCACCAGGGCGGGATTGAAAGGATTGTTTCCCAGTCCCCCAAAACTCATTTTGCCTACGCCAATTGCTACCAAAGCTCCTATAACAACAATCCATACGGGCAGATTGGAAGGAAGATTAAAAGATAGCAATAGTCCGGTTAAAACAGCTGAATAGTCGGAAACAGTATTTTCTCCTTTGATTAAAAATTTTTGAATTAAGTATTCAAAAATTACACATGAAATCACCGAGGTTACACTTACAATGATAGCGCCAACTCCAAAATAATACAGAGCCACCAGATATGCAGGAATGAGTGCGATCAGTACACTGACCATTTCTTTTCTGATGGAATTGCCACTGTGTACGTGTGGGGCAGGCGAAACGATTAATTTATTCATATTTTTAATTTTTCTGTCTTATGATTTATGTGTTTTCCTGTTTCGAATCATCGTTCCGACGGTAGATTTTCCATAACGAATGTAATCGACCAAAGGTCTATTGGAAGGGCAAATAAAACTGCATGAACCACATTCTATACAATCCATTACACGATTTTCTTCCATATTTTCCCACATCTGTTTTTCTCCCTGATTCATAAGAAGATACGGTTCTAAGCCCATCGGGCAGTGAAAAACACATTTAGCACAGCGAATGCAATTAAATACTTTTCCTCTTTTCGATTCCGAGGAAGGGATAAACAATATGGAAGATGTCCCTTTAGCCACCGACAGGTCGAGACTTGGCAATGCACGTCCCATCATAGGGCCTCCGGCTACAACTTTTCCAGTATCCTGAGGCATTCCTCCCGTTTCTTCTATAATATGTGTAAAGGGAGTTCCTATACGAACCCAATAGTTACCTGGTTCGGGTACTGATTTGCCAGTTACCGTAATGATTCGCTCAATAAGCGGTTTATTTTTTTGGACGGCTTCATACACGGCAAAAGTTGTGGCTACGTTTTGAACTACTGCGCCGACTTCAATAGGTAAAGCTCCACTGGGAACTTCTCGTCCCGTTAATGCCTGAATCAATTGTTTTTCACTTCCCTGTGGGTACTTGACTTTGAGAGGAACTACTTCTATGCCTTCCATTGTTTTCGCCCATTTTTCCAAGTTGAGCACAGCATCCATTTTATTGCTTTCGATTCCAATAATTGCTTTTTTTACTCGAATTGCTTTCATGAGTATGCTGATGCCGATGATAATCTCTTCTCCTTTTTCCAGCATTAGCTGATGGTCGCAAGTGAGATAAGGTTCACATTCTGCTCCGTTGATAATAAGTACTTCAGCTTTTTTCCCCTGAGGAATAGATAATTTTACGTGCGTTGGGAAAGTTGCTCCTCCTAATCCAACTATTCCGGCTTCTGCAACTTTTTTAATTATTTCGTGAGGCTCAAGGTTACATACTCTTTTTACTTCAGGCGACAAATCAATTTCATCGAGCCAATCGTCACCTATTACATCAATAAATACTGCCGGAAATTTATATCCGAATGCATCCATTGCATTATCAATTTTTGATACTTTTCCCGATACTGAGGAATGAACATTGGCAGAAATAAATCCATTTGCTCGTCCAATCAATTGACCAACTTTTACTATTTCACCTCTGGATACTTCTGCTACGCTCGGATTGCCTGAATAATGACGAAGTGGTATAATCACCTGCTGGGGCAACGAGATTATTTTTGTTTTTTTTCCAGCTGAAAATTTATTTTCCGGGGGGTGGACACCGCCCATTTTAAATGTCTTCATTAAAAGTTTATGATTTTTTCTTATCTATTTAAATCAAATAAAAATTGTGTTGAAAAAACTTATTTCTCAGTTCCTGTTGTAGAAGGTTCCTCTATTTTTGTTTTACGTGGTGGAAAATTCAACTCCACGATAGCATTAGTTGGGCAAACTTCAACGCATTTGCGGCATAATTTACACTTTTCGGAATCGATATAAGCCAAATTGTTCCCCATTTCAATGGCTTCGTAGGGGCACACGTTGAAGCATTTGGAGCAGCCAATACAAGCCACTTTGCAAACTTTTTTATTTACAGCTCCCTTATCCTTGTTTACGCAATTCACGTAAATTCTTCTCGATTTAGGACCTTTTCGTCTTAGTTCAATGATGTTTTTGGGACATGCTTTTACGCAGGCGCCACAGGCTGTGCATTTATCTTCATCAACTTCGGGCAACATTGTTTCGGGATTAATATGGATAGCATCGAAAGTGCAAGAAACTTCGCAATCTCCCAGTCCCAAACAACCCCAGGAACAACCGGTTTCACCTCCATATAAATTGTGTACAATCGTGCATGATTTTACACCATCGTAACTATTGGTTTTTTCACGCACTTCGCAAGTTCCTCCGCAGCGAACCACAGCTATGGTAGGAACTACTGCCGCTGCTTTCTTTCCCAAAATATCGGCCACTTTTTCCATAGTAGCCGTACCTCCTACCGGACAAGATAAATTATCTAGTGTATCGGCTGTTACGCATGCTGCTGCAAATGCCCGGCAACCAGGGAACCCGCAACCACCACAGTTGGCAGCCGGTAACACCGCTTCCACTTCGTCGATGCGTGCATCTTCTTCTACATGAAATTTTTGGGCAATAAAATATAGAATAACTGCCGATAAAGCGCCGATTCCTCCAAGTGAAACTACTGATGCTAATATTAAATTCATTGCTGATTTATTTGTGATTTGATTTTACTAAAGAATTTTTTAGGTAAGTGATTCTTTTTTGACGTGAAATTCAAATTTTCTTTTTAATTTATGGTTGAATAATGAAAGTATCCCATAATATGGAAATATGGAGCACAGGGCTATGATGCCGGAAATTGTTTCGTTTTGCTGAAAATAATTGGAAATTATTAAGGTAAGAACAATCAGCAACAACGGGAAAATAAAAGCCAGCAAAACGGCTTGAAGTCCCATTGAATTTCGTCCAAAAATTACTACTTGATCACCTTCTTTTATTGAAGAATCGGTTACGACTACATCAACAATTTTTTTTTCCTCTTCCATTACAGTACAGGCACTTTTGGCATGACACGCACTGCATGCCGACTGCTGGATGATAAGTATTTGAGCTTTACTCCCTTCAATATGTTGAACTATGCCGATGTGTTCTATTTGTTGCATTCAATTTTTTTTTTGCAATGTTGACATTACAATTTGTCGGCAAAAATACGGATTATTTATATTTACATCAAAAAAAATCAATAAAAAATCGATTTTGTAGAGTCAACCGGGAATTTGAGAAGTTAAATTTTTTAAAAGTATGAGTCCCCTCTTAAATTTGATTTTTTCAAAAAAGGGAAAAATAAGATTATTTGAAAAGCAGCATTAAATTTTTTTGTTGTTTCGATATTTTACAATAATTTGCAATATAAAAGTTATTTTTGTTACAAAAGTAGTTTTTTGTAATGTATTAAGCTTCTTTGAGCGGTTTGCACTATATATTTCAGTATTCGAATGAAGTTTATCCACAAAGTGCGAGAATAAGCCCATAAGCGGTGTTTGCAAGTCGGCGATAACGTGTCTTGTCATTGGAATAATGGTAACCTAACTGAAAAATGGTCGCTTCAACATTGTTTCTATGGTTAAATTCTTCTTTTGTATAATGTTTCGTAGTTTTTGTCTCAAAACAGAAGTTCACACCTGCTCAAGGTTAAAATAACGATAGTTGCGATTTTCTGTTTTTTTACGGCATTTTTTATGAAGGCTCAAATAACTGCCCGTCGCTCCAGCCCTGACCTTCTTTTAAAATCATCATCCCCAACAAAACTCTGATAAAAGTTTACTGAAATACAATAATATATGAAAATTGTCAAAAAACTTTTTTGAATATTTTTCCTCATTTTTATTTCAATGTCTTAAAAAAACTAATTCTCTTTGAGTAACTTTTCGGAGGGGAATATTGCATTATTTTCTGTTTGATACAAAATTTGTTTGGCATACTGAACAACATCAATCCCTTGTTTTTTTCTAAAAAGAGATGTATTTTTTCTCGCTGATTGACGCTGATTCCTTTCTGCGTTTATCTGCGTTGCTTATCCGCGATAATCTGCGAGAAATGTATTTTTTCTTTCTCGCTGATTGCCGCTGATTTCTTTCGCTGATGCTGAACAAATTCATTTCATTCCTCTAAATGATTGACTATTCTTTTGATTGAAGCCTCAATGTTGTCTGTATTGAAATTTACCAAAATACCTAATTTTTTCTCGGATAATTTCAGATAAGTCAGCAATTGTTTATAATGGACATCTGCCAACTGATCAACTGACTTTACTTCAATAATCACTTTATTTTCAACCATAATGTCCACTCGATATCCAATTTCCAATGCAATATCTTCATAAACAAAAGGAAGACCAACTTGTGTTTTAACTTCAAGACCAGCATTTTTTAATTCATAAGATAATGCTGCTTCATAGGCAGATTCCAATAATCCGGGACCAACTTTGTTATACACAGCAAAAATAGCACCTCTAATTTTATAAGATATTTCATTTTCTGTCATAATGGTATAAATATTTTTTCTCGCTGATGAACGCTGATTTCTTATGCTGATTCTCTGCGTCTATCTGCGATATTCATCTGGGATCATCTGCGAGAGATATATTCTTTCTCGCTGATTTACGCTGATTCTCTGCGTTTTATTCGCGAGAGATATATTTTTTTCTCGCTGATTGACGCTGATTTGTTTTGCTGATTCTCTGGGCCTATCTGCGTATTCATATGCGATAATCTGCAAGAGATGCATTTTTTTTTGCTGATTGACGCTGATTTCTTTCGCTGATTTTCTGCGCCTATCTGCGATATTCATCTGGGATTATCTGCGAGAGATGTATTTTTTCTCGCTGATAAACGCAAATTTCTTCTGCTGATTTTCTGTTATTATTTATGTTTTCTTTTTAACAATGAAATTCTCACAGATCCAATTTCGATGTACAGCATACCGAAATCATTCAAAAAAATTTTTGGTTGCGTAACGTCTATCAATTTTTCGGATATTTCATCAATCTAAATTTCAAACCATAAATAGCAGTTAAAATAACTGCAAGAATAACAAAAATCCACCAACCAATTCGTGGATAAAAATAAATAATTGAAAAACAACATACAAGCTGAACGCCTGCATATATAAGCGAAACTACTTGATGAGGAATCTGTTTTTCATTAGCCAGCACTTGAAAAAAATGCAATCGATGAGCTTCCATAAGATTCTGTCTTAAATAAATTCGATGAAAAATGGTACACACCGTATCAACACCATAAACCAACAAAAAACCAATCCAAATCAAATTGTGGGTTTTAATCATTAACAACAGCAACATCGTAACAATCCAAAAAGCCACACCCACACTACCAACATCTCCGGCAAAACAACGTGCCTTTGTTCTGAAATTGAAAAACAAAAAAACGATCGAAGCAATCATCGGATAAATTAAAAATTCAACAGAAACAAAACGTATTACTCGCTCATTCAGATACAACATGGCCAATAAAACGGCGAGCGTATAAAGGCCCGTGATGCCGTTAATGCCGTCCATGAAGTTATAAGCATTGACAATTCCGATAAAAACAATATATCCCAATACGATTGCCCACCACGGAAACATTCCGAAAACTCCTGTCAAGTAGAACACGCAAGTCATGGCAAATAAATGAAAAACCAAACGGGTTTTTTGATTGACCCCTTTCACATCATCCCAGAAACTGACGCCCGAAATAATTGTCATTCCCACTAAAAACCATATCGATATAACTGAAGGATGAAATGCCGTATAAAGTAAAGCCGCAATCCAAAAAATAATGCCACCACCTCTTAAGGTAACATGACTATGTGAACTTCGTTCGTTAGGCTTGTCAATAATTTTATAATGCTTGGCAATGCGAAAGTAAAGCAGTTCTGCTGCAAGGAGCAATATAAATATGCTGAGGTATTCCATTTGCTGTTTATTTGATGATTTGATGATTCGTTGATTTGAGGTTTTGATACGCATTAACGATTAAACACATCAACAATTATTACGTTTTGTAATACTTTTTTTCAATGCATTCAACTGATTTGAAATTTTTAAAATAGTAGTTTTCAGCAATTCTAATTTTTCTTTGTTGATATAGTTTAAATCCATTGCTATCATTAGCTGACAATAAACTTCTGTCAATGAACCATAAGCTATTTCAATAAATCGAACTTGTTCTTTTAGCTAAAAGCGACTTACTCCTTCTGCAATATTGGAGACAACAGAAACTGCAGCTCTCTGTATTTGATTGGATAATCCATATTTTTCTGAGTTCAGAAAAGATTCCGTTACCCTATAAATTTCTTTGACCAACAAATGTGCTTCCTGCCAAACATCCAGTTTTTCAAAAGAATATACAAAATCCATATAAGGTTGATTTTTTCTTGTTGATCTGTTGACCTGTTGATTTGATATTTTCTCATCAGCGAATAAACGCATCAACAATTTGTTGTCTATCAACGAATAAACAAATAAACATATCAACAAATATTCTCATCAATTATTCTTAAAGCTTTCCATCGTCTTCCTGATTCCTTCGCGAGCCGAGACAGGCATTTTTTTGATTCCTAAAACTGACTTTATTTTCTGATTGCTCACCACATAATTTTCAGTCAATTTGCGTAAACGTTTTTTGTCAAGTGGCAAATGCAAAGCGCCGCAAACACCGGCAGCAAAATTCATCAAACCAGTTGGAAGTTTCCAAATCATGGCCTTTTTCCCTAACGAATCGTTGATTAAACGAATCAGCTCGTTGGTTGACAACGCTTCATCATCACCTACTTGATAAATCCCTGATGAAATATCATCTCTCGCAATAAGCTGCTCTACCACAAAAGATAAATTGTCAATACTGCAAAAAGAACGTCTGTTATCGTAAGCACCTAATGGCCATGGTATTCCCATTTTTACTACCTTGTACAGTAAGTTCAAATTCCCTTTATTTCCAGGACCGTGAATCATACATGGTCTCAAAATATATACCTTTTTCTGCTGTTGAGCTGTCAATTCTTGCTTGCTGAGAATATATTCTTCGGCTTTTATCTTTGATTCTCCATACGGACCGACCGGCATTGGCAATACCTCTTCCGTTAGAAATTCACCCTGTACTTTCTCTGCAGCCGCTTTTACGGAACTGAAAAAGATAAATTTCTCAGCATCTGATTTCAGAAAGTAATCGAAAATCTGTTGTGTCAGTGCTGTGTTGACGGCAAAATATTCTGCCGCTTCACTTTCATTTTTAGTGTCGTGTGCTTTCCCTGCCAGGTGAACGATGGCATCTATGGATGGTATTTTATTTAGTTCTTCCCAGTTAAATATTTTACTTACGCCTTCTTTAGGTGTTTGGTTAATATCCAACCCATAAAGTGTGTATCTTCCTCTCCATTCCTTTGTCAAATTAGAGCCTACAAAGCCATTGATACCTGTAATTAGGATGTCCATATTGGTTTAGATAAGAAATTTTTTATCGAAATATAATATCCCTTATAGAATGTGATATCCACTATTCATAAAGCAACAAAGTTGTACCTTTATATTTTTATGAATTTTCCACTGGTTATTTGTTGTTGACTTTTATAATTTTGAGTCTTAACTCTTATGATATAAACTCCATTCGGAAAAGGAAACAAATTGACGACAGCAGGATCTTTTTCCTTAGTTAAGATACATCTGCCATCCAAATTAAAAATCTCTGTTTTTAGAATAGGATACGGAGAAATAATATTTAAAACATTCCTAACCGGATTTGGTCGAATTTGAATGAATGAAATTTTTGGAAAATCAACAGCATTTACAGAATCAATTATATCAATAGAATCTAATTTTATTTTAAGATTAAGATTCTTTTTCAAATCTGTAGTAAGAACATGCTTATCTTTTAATTCTATCAAATTCACATTATCTGTCAAGCAGGATATTTTCTTAAATATCGTGTTTGGTATTTCAACACTTATCAAACACGAATCCAAATCTTTGTATTTTTCCGCTTTAAAATTATTAAAATTAACAATTAATGTATCGCTATCCAGATTTTTATCAATTGAAACCTCATGATATAAATTTTCATACAATACACCTTCTCTGATAGGAGCAACCCAAATATTATATTTAGTTTGATAATCTTTCACCAAATCCAATGTCTGCCGGAAAAAACTTTCAGTTACCGGTTCATATCCTTCACCATCCATTCCATGACCTGCAATTTGCAACATAGAACCTGTCTTTAACGCATTTTGAATGGCTGCATCTAACTTATTTATTGTCATTCCAGTATAGGGGATACGGGGATGATCGCCTATTTCGGGATATTCGGAATAATTCCGTATAAACAAATGATACTTAAAAGCAATCCGTGTACTTAAAGCATTTTTTTGATGTCCTGGTTCAGCGAAACTGACACATTTAACTCCCAATTTGTTTTCTATCCATTCTTTACCCTTTCGGATTTGATAATCTATCGTTGTACTATCTATAGTTGTTAAATTTGGATGGTCAAATGTGTGATTCCCAATTTCATGACCATTCCTAACCATACTTATAAGTGAATCTGTAAACATATAATGTGGAATTACAAAGAAAGTAGCTTTGTAACCATATTCGTCGAGGATTCGAGAAATTTTCTTATGAGAACGGTTGTTGTCGTCAAATGAAAAATCAATGCAAGTTGCAGCATCATTCTTCCATTTACAAAGTTTGATTTTTTGAAGATTATCCGTTAAAACATTTACGTTTTGGCAAAAAAGCAATGGACAAAATTGAATTAAAATAAGGAAAAAAAGCATCGATGTGTTCTTAATGATTTTCATGATATTGGTAAATTTTAGGATTAAGAAAACTAAAAAGTTATTTAATATAATTCCTCATAATCATTTACTATTTTTTCCCAGTCATATAATCTGCATAATTCCTTAGAAGGAATATATTCAGTCAAATTATCTTTCATGGTTAATAAATTATGTATTTCATCAAAACTTGAATAGAAGAAACCTTGATTCTGTAATGTAAATCTATTTTGAGGGTTATCAATAGAAAAAACAGGCCTTTGAGCCATGATTATTTCGACCAACGAAGGTGCAGTTCCACATAAGGTATGGGTATGAATGTATGCCTTACAATTTCTCCTAATTAAATCCAACTCCGGCTTAATATATAAGCCATTGATTATAATTATATTTTCTATATTTTTATATTTCTCTAAAATTTGCATACCATAAGGTGAACTGTACAAATTAGATATTAAAACCAATTTATGACTATTCCCAACAAAATTTGTACATAATTCATCGATTAAGTTATCGGATAGAGGACGACTTATAGATAAAAAATATTCCTCATTCAAAAATGGATATTTATCTAATAATTCGTTTGTTATTTCAAGACTTGAATCAATTTCCCCTCCATAAGGTAAAATTGTAACTTTTGCCTTTATTTTTTTAGGGAGAAATTTCTTATAATATTGATTATCCAAAATTACCCAATTGGAAAAAATAAAACTCAAATTAAAACAAAATCTTAAATACATTTTGGCAAAAAAACCAAATTTTGGTCTTTCCCATTCTATACCTCCAACATTGGCAACAATGCCGAATTTTTTAAACAATTTCAAAAAAGGCAATAAAGGCATCCCCTGAACACCTAATAAAAGTAAAGTATCGACTTTCCAAAAACAAATTAATATTGACCAAAAATCATAAAACAATCCTTGAAATCCGGAAGCTTTTAATGGTAATCTCTTTATAGTTACTCCTTTAGGAGGAGTGATATTCTTTGGGGACTCTTTTGAATTAAATATTAAATACTCAATGTTATCCGATTTTTTTTCTGCCAAATTTTTTACAAGTTGGTCCCACCCACCATAATTGGCATAAAGACCATGAGAGCCAATAATCGCTACTTTCTTTTTTTTCATTTGTCAAGATATCCAATATAATAATTGTCTATGTATTCTTTTAGGGCAACTTTCCAATCACGCATTTGATTGACTCCACGTAAATCCAGTTTTTTTGTGATTAGTCTTTCCGAAGCAGGTCTTTCTGCAAAATAAACCTCTTTGAAATAATCAGACGATACAGTAGTAATTTTGATCTCATTTTCCTTTCCCAATATTTTCAAGAGTTCCTGTGCCACTTCCAAACGACTGGTTTGACCTCCGCAGACGCAATTGTATAATCCCCAATATTCTTTTTTCAGCAATTCTTTTACGGTTTTGGCAAAATCATGGGTATAAGTAGGCGTTCCGTCTTTATCGTCAACGATAAAAAGTTCTTTTTTGCCTTCTTTGATCTGTTTCATGAGTTTTTGAATAAACTTCTTATCTTTTTTGGGGCCTGAGCCCATCATCCAGCCGGCACGGCATACCAGATAGCGTTTCGCATTTTCCACTACAAAACGTTCGCCCATATATTTTGAACGGGCATAAACACCCAATGGATTGGGAATATCCCAATCATCGTAAAAATTTTTCTTCCCGTCAAAAATACCCGCTGTGCTGATATATAATAGTGGAATATCCAGTTCATTAGCTATATAAACGGCATTTTCTACACCCAGTGTATTGGTAATATAAGTTTCATCCGAATGTTGTTCACAGAATTCCAAATCCGTATAGGCACCCAAATGAAAAAGATAGTCCGGCTTAAAATCCAGCACATCTTTTCTGTATGCTTCAAAATCACGGAAATCGAGAAAAAATAGCCATTCTTCATTCACATCCTTATCGGAACATTTGATTTCGTATTCGTCTTTGAACTGCTTGTAAAAAGCCTCACCTAACATGCCGCCGCAGCCGGCAATGTAAATTCTTTTATTCATTTTATATTATTCAAATAATTTATAAACTCACTTGTAAGAAAATTTGATTCATATTTGGAAGCAGTTTTAATTGCATTGTTACTTAGTTCAATTTTCTGTTCAATCGATAAAGCATTATATTTTATAATTTTATCGGATAAATCTCTACTATCACCAGGTGTAAATAATAAACCATTAAATCCATCAACCAAATAATCTGTTAAACCTCCGATATTTGAACCTATTACAGGAATACCACAAGCCATTGATTCAATACCAACATTTCCAAAAGATTCAGCTTCACGCATTGTTGGAAAAATAAATATATCAAATTCATTGTAGTAATTTACTAATTTATTGTTAGGAATGGTTCCATAATAAACATAATCAATTTTGTAGTTTTCAGCTAAATTTAAAAAATCTTTTTTTTGGGGTCCATCTCCAATAATGATTAAATGAATTTTTATATCCTCAATGTAAGATATTGCTTTTATTAATACTTGCAACCCTTTTTGATAGTCCAGTCTACCAATATATCCCAAATTTAAAATGTTATTGTTCTTATAATTTTTTCTAATAGGATAGAAATTTTTTAAATTTACTCCACCACTTGGATAAATATAAACATTAGCTTTTGAATATTTATTTTTGACTATGTTATAGAAATATTTTGATGGGACAACAATCAAGTCACCCTTTCTAATTATATTTTCAGAGAATTTTTTTAAAATACTAGATTTAAAACTTTTTCCAGGAATAACCAAATCTTCACCATGAAAACGAATTATAATTTTAGCTTTACCAAATCTTTTAAACGATATTACTGGATAGACCAATGTTGGAAAACTTATTTGAACATAATCAAATTGTGTAGTATTTGTAAAAAGTATTCTTATATAAAAATAAATATATGAAAAAAATTTCTTAAGAAATTTTTCATCTCTTCCTTTTTTTGCTAACAGACTGACATCCAATCCATTGTTAATATATGCTTCAATTAAGTTTTGCATAAAAGGAGCATGACCTTCCTGACCCTTAGAAACAAATATAGGGCTAATTAATAAAAGTTTCTTCTTCATGAATTAATAACATTTTTTAA
>Ga0209506_1000621_pt1 | contig 45144 bp, 50 predicted proteins | sample AD_JPNHG2_MetaG_FD_184409 | JGI IMG/M metagenome (GOLD analysis project Ga0209506, IMG submission 184409) | Active sludge microbial communities of municipal wastewater-treating anaerobic digesters from Japan - AD_JPNHG2_MetaG (SPAdes) (version 2) | ecosystem: Engineered > Bioreactor > Anaerobic...
GGGATCCACCCGGGCGACCTGGTCGTCATCGAGAAGGGCCGCGAACCGAGACCGGGCGACATCGTGATCGCCGAGGTCGACGGCGAGTGGACACTGAAGTTTTTCCGCAAGAAGGGAAAGGATGTTTTCCTGGAAGCCGCCAACGCGAAGTACCCGCCCATCCGTGCCCGCTCGGAGCTGCGGGTGGGCGGCGTGGTGAGCGCCGTGATCCGGAAGTACCCGGGCTGACGTTCCGACATCCGCCGCAACGAGACCAACCGAAAAGGAGTTCGTGATGAATACCACCGTGATCGACCGTGCAGAGAGGGCCGGGGATTTCAGGGGGCTTCGCGTCAGGGCGGCATCCCGCCGACCTTCACCCGTCCGCCGGTTCAGGAATTTCATCGAGCTGGGCGAGTGGGACGAGGACATCCTGAGGCACGGCCGCGAGATCGACGCCTTCTGCTGGATGCTCGCCGTCGGCACGGCAGCGCTGCTCATTCCGGTATTGTTTCTCGTGATGAAGGGCTGAGGCCCGCAGACCCGCGAAGGGACCCCCGTTTGTCCCCGGATGGGGTCTTGACGGAGAAGTCGCCTGCCGTCCTTTCATTGTCGGTGAGCCGGCCTGCGGACATTCGAAAAACAGGGCCCTGGACGGCAAACCCCAGAAGACTGCCGACGTGCTGCGCGTTCGATATCGGGGCGGTCGCATATGAACTCTCCGCGCACCGCAACCCTGAAAATCACCCGTTGCCCCATGCCGGGACTCACTTGCGGAAGAAGTAATACTCATGGCGGTCCTTCGGGCCGTCGAGGTCCCGCTCGGAGGCCAGCAGGGTGAATCCCGTTTCGGCCAGAAGCGCGGAGAACTCCTCCGTGGTAAAGGACGTCATGGTGATGACGTTCTTCGCGTAATCACCTTCCTTCTGCCTGTATTTTTCCGACCCGTCGAAGTAGCGCACCTGGACGAACCCATGCGCTCCCTCGCGCATCAGGACCGCGGCGACCTCGAGGACATCCTTCGCATAGCGCTTCGAGGGAAAGTGCTGGAAGACGGCCACGGAGAAGAACAGATCGACGGCATCCCGCCCGACGGCCTCCAGCACCCCCAGCGGGCGGGTCGCGTCGGAAAGCACCGTGCGGAAGTTGGAGCAGCCGCAGCGGCTGAGCTGCCTCGCGCACTCCTCGAGCGTGGGGCGGGAGATGTCCACGCCGATGACGCGCCGGAAGCGGCGGCACAGGGCGCGCATGTTGGCCCCGCCGCCGCAGCCCCAGTCGAGGGCCGTCTCTGAGCCGATCCCTTCGGCCGGGGCGTACCGGTTCAGGAACCCTTCGAGCAGGCCGGCGTTGAACTCCCCGTAGGCAAGCCACTTCTCCCTCGGCCAGCGGGCGGAGCCCGCCCAGTGGGACTGGTCCTGCACCCGCTCGTCGTGACGGCTGAGGTCCCAGTAGAGTCCCGCGTCCTTCTCGAGGCTTCGCTTCATGGCATCCGCTCATCCGGTGTCGGTCCCGACCCCATTTCCCTTTCTGCTGACTGGTCTATATGAGTCGGAATGGGCAGGCTTGTCAAGCGCGTGCCCGAACGTCGGTCTTTCTTACAGCAGGCCGGCAATACCCGCCGGTCATATTGCAAATCATTACGCAAATTTCCCTTGACAAGATTCATCAACATTATTAATGAACGTACGTTGCGCTAGTAATATCGGATGATTCCATTGCGCAGGGTGCAATGAGAATGCCGTGACCTTCTTGAAAACATAGGATCGCTGCCATCCGGCATCTCCCGCTCGCGCCGGCTCAAAACGGGGCACGGGGGACAAGAGAAGGGGGGGTGATTTCCATCTACGCGAGACGATTGTCCAGGCAAATTCTCGGTCTCATCACGATCCTCCTGCGCGGGCCCATGATCGGCCTGCTGGCGCTTTGCCGGTTTCTCAAATTCAACTGCATATTCACGGTTTATCCCGGCTCGGAGAAGGACGTCGAGGGGTACCTGCCGCCCGGCTTCAAGTGGGCCAGGCATCTCGTGTCGGGCAAGCCGTTCGTCGCCGGCGTCATCACCACCGGCAACGGCCTGGGCCGCGGACTGATCCTGGCGGTGCCGAACACGGTGGACCAGTTCAAGAAAGACAGGGAACTGGTCGGCAGCATCATGAACAACCTCAAGCGAACCAAGACCCTGACGGGGGCCAAGACGATCGCCATCGCGGGACAGGGCCCGCGGTTCTTCAAGTCCCACTTCCCCTACGAGCAGCCCTTTGTCTACGGGCTGAAGGGACGTGTCTTTTCCGTGGTGGAGACCGTCGAGCGGGTCGTGGAGAAGCACGGCCTGATCAAGAGCGAAACGACCGTCGCCATCATGGGCGTGGGGGAAATCGGCGCGGCGATCATCGAAAACCTGAAGGAGAAAGGCTACCCGGTCGTCGGCATCGATATCCACATCGTCGACGGGCGCGTGGAGATCGGCAGCGAGGGGATGGAGACCCTCCGGCGGGCGGACCTCATCGTCGTCCAGACCCCTCGCGGCGACGACGTGGTGCCCTACTACGAGAACCTCAAGAAGACGGCCATCCTGATCGACGACGCCCACCCCCGCATCACCGTCAGGCCCGGCGAGGTGAAATTCTACAAGGTCGCCATCGGCCGGACCGGCGTCGAGTTCAAGCCCCCCCTGCCCGGCTACGAGAAGTACTGGATCCCCGGCTGCGTCCAGGAATCCATGGTGGTCGCCGAGTCGGGAAAGGTGGACATGTCGCAGGAGGATTTCAACAAGCGATCGAAGGAACTGGGCTTCTTCGCCCACCTCGTCGACGACCGCTGACGGCGGGCCAAATGCAGAAAGCATCAGAAAGGCGAAGCGCGGAGCTTCGCCTTTTCTCCTTCCATGTCCCGGCCCGACCCCCTCAGAGCCGGCCCTCGTTTCCCCCCTGCGCCCGGGCGTTCCCGTTCACGACGCCCATGCGGTCGAGGGTCGTCATGACCTTCAGCCCGTCGAAGTCCACGTAGAAGCCGGCGTCCCGGACGGGCACGCCCATGGCGGCCTCGTCCCCCGCGTCGGCGGCCGCCGCGTTGCAGATCCCGATCCCGGCGAAATAGCACACCGCCTCGTTGCGCTCGGCATGCTCGAGGTTGTAGAGGAGTTCCCGGTCGTCGGCGAGCATCCCCTTCCTGGGGTAGACGTCGGTCCGTATGACGACGAAGCACAGCCGCCCGTTTTTCCTGGCGACAATCTGCGGGGTCACGGCCGGCGACGGGTTGGCGCCGAGGATCTCGTATCCCTCCTTGAGCATCTCCTCGTAGACGATCTGGACCCCGAAGTCGTGAATCTCTTCCCTGGTCATGACGCTCTTCGCTTCCACAAGTCGAACTCCTGCGGTGGTTTGGTTCCGGCCTGCCTAGGCCGCCTTGTCCAGTTCCCTGCGAACGGCCATCGCGATCTTCTCCAGCGTGTAGGGCTTCTTCAGATAGGGGCCGGCCCCGAGCTTCTGCGCCTCCTTGACGCGGTCCGTCTCGGCGAACCCGCTCACGATGATCGCCTTCTGACCCGGTCGGTGCTCCCGGATCTTCCGGTAGGTTTCCAGGCCGTCGATGCCGGGCTCCATGATCATGTCCAGGATGACGAGGCTCGCCGGCTTGTGCTTCAGGTACTCCACGGCCTCCTCGCCGCTCGCCAGCGTCTCGGTCGAGTAGCCCAGTTTCCGCAGCATCGCCGAGGCCAGTTCCCTCTGCTCCGCCACGTCGTCGACGACCAGGATGGTCTCGCCCTTCGAGAGATAGTTCTCGATGGTGATTTTCCGCTCTTCCTGCTTCACCGCCGTGCGGTTGACGGGGAAGTACAGGATGAAGGACGTCCCCTTGCCCTCCACGCTGTCGATGTCGATGTAGCCCTTGTGATCCTTGACCGTGCCCCAGACGACGGCCATGCCCAGGCCCGTGCCGCTGCGGCCCATGATCTTCTTCGTGTAGAAGGGCTCGAAGATCTTCTTGATGTCCTTCTGGGCGATCCCGACGCCCGTGTCGGAGACCTTCAGGACGATGTATTCCCCCTCGGAGACCTGGTCGTAGCCGCGGATCGTCTTGTCCACGTACTGGTTGGAGGTCTCGATGCGGATCACCCCGCCGCAGGGCATGGCCTCGGCGGCGTTGGAGACGAGATTCATCACGACCTTGGAGAGGTGCAGCGCGGAGCCCTGGATGGGCAGGAGATCCTCGGCCAGGTCGGTCTCGATGCGGATGCCGGGATGGAACGAGCGGAGCCTCTCGAACTCGGGGCTCTGCAGGTATTCCGTGACGATGCGGTTGAGGCCCACGGGCTCCATGACGGGCACGCCGCGCCGCGCGAGGGTCAGCAGGTCCTGGACGATGGCCGCCGCCCGCTCTCCCGACTGCTTGATCGTGAGGATGCCCCGGCGCAGGGGGCTGTCATCGGGGAGTTCCATGAGCAGCAGGTCGGGGTAGCCGACCATGCCGCCGAGGATGTTGTTGAGGTCATGGGCCACGCCGCCGGCGAGGGTCCCGAGGGCCTCCATCTTCTCCGAGCGGGCGAGCCTCTCCTCGAGGGCCTTCCGCTCCCTCTCGCTGCGTTTCTTTTCCGTCACGTCCCGCAGGGTGGTGAGGATGGCCTCCTGGCCCGTGAGCGCGATGCGGCTGGCGCAGACCTCGATGTCGACGATGTCCCCGTCCCGCCGGATGTCCCGGATCTGGTAGGCGCGGAAGTCGTGGTTCGGCCACGCCTCGCGCCGCCGGGCCAGGATGTGCCGGTCCTCGGGGTGGATGAATTCCATCACGTCCCGTCCGAGGACCTCCGCCTTGTCCCGGTAGCCGTGCAGGGAGAGCCAGGCGGGGTTGACGTCGATCATCCTGCCCTCGCGCGAGACGCTCATCGCCTCCAGGGAGTCCTCGAAGAGCGTCCGGTACTTCCTCTCCGACTCCGTGAGCGCCTTCTCGGCGCGCTTGCGGTCCGTGATGTCCCGCAGGATCGTCAGCACCGCGGTCGGGCTCCCGCCGTCATCCCGAAGGGCCACGTTGGACACGCAGTGGAAAAAGGCCTCCTGCCCCTGGCGCGTCTTCAGCGTCGCGTCGCTGCTGTGGATCTCCCCGTCGCGGAACGTCCGGAGGGCGTAGCAGGGATAGGGCTCGCAGGGCCACGGCCTGCCGCACAGCACCTCGTGGCACTTGCTGCCCTCGCAGCCCACGGCGAACGCCTCCTTGGCCTTCTCGTTGTACCAGATGACGTTCAGGTCCCGGTCGATCATGATCATGCTGTCGCCGATGGACCGCAGCATGGCGTCGAGCTTCCCCTCGCTTGCCCGCAGGGCCTCCTCGGAGCGCTTGCGCTCTTCCATCTCGGAGGCCAGCTGCAGGTTCGCACGGTAGAGCTGGGCGGTTCGCTCCTCCACCCGGCCCTCGAGTTCCTCGCCCGCCCTGCGCAGCTTCTCCTGCGTCTCCTGGAGGGCCAGGACGGTGCTCTTGAGCTCCGCATTGACATCCTCGAGCCTCTGCGTGGCCTTTTCCCGGGTCCTCTCGAAGAAGTAGGCAAAGGCCGTGATGACGAGAAAGGAGGGGATGAAGCGCAGCTTGAAATCGCGGGAGTAGGTCGTGAAGGGGCTCGGCGGGTTTTCCCACATGAAGAACGCGACCGCCGGCACGAGCAGCAGGAGCGTGGCGGCCAGGCCCGGCCGCGATCCGAGGATGAACGAGGCGATCAGGGGAAACGTGAAGTACCAGACGTGGGCCGTGTTGTTCACCCCGCCGGTGAAGAGCAGGTAGTAGTAGAGCACGCCGACGACGATGACGCCGCCGTAGAACGCCGTCCTGTAATCCTTCGTCCGGCGCAGGTAGACGATCAGGCAGGCGAGAGCCGCGGCGGCGGCGTAATCCAGGCCCGCGAGCCAGGGGTTTTTCTGGAGGTAGGCAAGGGTGCCCAGCAGGACGAGATTGAGGATGCCGATCAGGGAAAAGGCGTTGAAGACGATGATCTTGCGGTACAGGTCGCGCCCGAGATCGACGCTCATCCCGCCGCTGACCAGATCGAAGGAGATCCTCTTGAGGTCCTGCACGTTCAGGGTCATGGCCATGTTCCGGCCCCCGGGAAGAGTCGCAGGTGGGGGTGCTGGGGAATACCCTTGAACTAGCAGGACCCATGCCATTTGACGCTGCCGGGAGAAAAAAGAACTCCCGGACAACATTTCGATATTTCAGGCGTTTTATGGATGTCGGATTGTTGACGGGTGGGCGCGGGGACGGGCATCCGTGACACCCTGCCGGCTTCTTGACGCAGGGGCCCGGAGTTGCGGCTGACCGCTATCGGCCGGCTGCCAGGAGGTCTTCCAATTCGCGCATCAGGAGGGCCTCCTCGCGGACGACGCGGTGCGCCTCCTCGAGGGTCGCCTCCCGGAACCGCACGCGGTTGCCGGGGATGGCCTGGGCGATCTTCGGGATGTCGGGGGAGATGACCGTGGCGATCTTCGTGTAGCCCCCCGTCGTCTGCTCCACGAGCAGGATGATGGGCCGGCCGTCGGCCGGCAGCTGCACGTTTCCCGGGACCGTGGGCTCCGAGATGATGCTCTGCGGGAACCCCTCGACGTGGTGCACGGGCGGTCCCTGGAGCCGGTACCCCATGCGGTCCGCCTCGGGCGCGATGTCGTACAGGGCGTCAAAGAACATCCCGAGCCCGCTGCCGAAGGCCTCCTCCTGGGGGCCGGGGATGGCACGCAGCACGATCTCGGAGCGGTAGACGGGGATGCGTCCCGGCGGGAACACCCGGGGATGCCGGAGGGGCTCCCCCTCGAGCCGACGGAGGATGTCCCCCTTCCGGAGCATTCGGCCCTCGACGCCCCCGATCCTGGCCTTCAGGCAGGTGGACCGGCTGCCCATGATGACGGGCACGTCGATGCCGCCGGTGACGGCCAGGTAGGCCCGGCAGCCGCTTCTCGCCTGGCCGACCCGGACGAGGTCCCCCTTGCGCACGCGCACGGTTTGCCACATCGGGGCGGCCTGCCGGTTCACCGTCAGGCCCATGTCGGCCCCCGCCAGGGCGATATCGGCCGCATCGCAGAGGACTTCCAGCGCCGGGCCCATCATGGTGATCTCGAGCACCGCGGCGCCTCCGGGATTGCCCGCGAGAAGATTGGCGGCGCGGAATGCGAAGGGATCCAGGGCGCCGGAGGGGGGAACCCCGCGGTCGAGGAACCCGAAGCGGCCGCGGTCCTGGACCGTCGTGAGGGAGCCCGGGGAGAGCACGCGGAAGGCATCCATCAGGCGCCCTCCTTTTCGCGGATGCGCTCGTACTCCGCGGCCGTGACGGGCACAAAGCGGATGCGGTCGCCCGGTTCGTACAGGAAGGGATTCTCCCGTTCGGGGGCGAAGAGGCGAAGGGGCGTGCGGCCGATGATCTGCCAGCCGCCGGGGCTGTCGACGGGGTACATGCCCGTCTGGGCCTCGGCGATGCCCACGGAGCCGCCGGGCAGAAGGGTCCGGGGCGTCTTGCGCCTCGGCGTGTGGATCCGGCGATCGAGGCCTCCCAGGTAGCAGAACCCGGGCGTGAAGCCGATCATGTAGATGGGGTAGACCGTCCCCGCGTGGATGGCGATGACCTCCTCGACGCTCAGCCCGTTGTGGTCCGCCACGACCCCGATGTCCGGCCCGTGGTCCCCCCCGTACAGGACGGGGATCTCCACGACGCGCGGCTTCGGGATCTCGATCTCGTGCCGGCGGGCCTCCAGCCCCAGCAGCACCGGGAGGATTCTCTCCGGCGCCGTGACCAGGGGGTCGTAGAGGACCGCGAGGTTGCGGTAGGCGGGGATGACGGCCTCGACGCCCTCGGGGAGGCCCCGCTTGAGCAGCGCCGTCACGGCCCGCACCTTCTCGTTGACGGCGGGCTCGATCGCATCGCCGTACTCGACGAGGATGGCCCGGTCGCCGCTCAGCCGGATGCGGGGCCTGTCATAGAGGTGCGACAAAGGAGGATTCTCCTCGAGGGAAAATCCCCGTTTCCTCCCCTTTTTCAACGGGGGACAGAGGGGGATTTGCTGTCGGCCACTTGCCCTGGGCCCTGTTCAGATGAACGTCCCCATCGGGACGACCTGGATCCCCTCCCCTTCGATGGCGGAGCGAATCTTCCTGACCAGCTCCACCGCCGAAGGGTTGTCGCCGTGGACGCAGATCGTGTCGATCCGCATCTCGAGGGTACTGCCGTCGGTGGTGACGATCTTCCCTTCCTTCGCCATGCGGAGGGCCCGCCCGGCTGCGACCCCGGGGTCCTTGATGAGGGCCCCGGGGAGGCTCCGCGGGGCCAGTTTCCCCTCGGGCGTGTAGGCCCGGTCGGGGAAGGCCTCGAAGGCGACCCGGATGCCCGCCTCTTGCGTGATCTTCGTCACGAGCGGCTCCTGGGCCCCGCCGAGGGCGAGGTAGATGACGCTGCGGTCCACGCCCGCGATGGCTTCCACGATGGCGCGGATCATCGCCTCGTTGCCGACGCTCGTGTTGTAGAGACTGCCGTGAGGCTTGACGTGCTGCAGCGCAACCCCGTGCATCGCACAGAAGGCCTTCATGGCCCCGATCTGGTAGGCCACGAAATCGCGCACCTCCTCGGGGGTGCACTCCATGTTGCGCCTTCCGAAGCCCACGAGGTCCGGGTAGCCCGGGTGGGCGCCCACGCCCACGCCGTGCGCCTTCGCGAGCTTCACCGTTTCGTGCATGACCCGGGGGTCCCCGGCGTGAAAGCCGCAGGCGATGTTGGCCGAGGTGACGTGGCGGATCACCTCGCCGTCCATCCCCATCGTCCAGGCGCCGAAGCTCTCGCCCATGTCGCAGTTGAGGTCGATCTTCTTCATCGGCTCTTTCCTCTCACTTCATCTTGCCCGGGAGGTACAGGGCGATCTCGGGGAAAACCGTCAGCAGGACCGTCGCCAGCAGCATGAGCAGGAAGAAGGGAAAGGCCGCCTTCGCGATGGTGAACAGGTCGTCGTTGTTGAGGCCGCTGATGACGAAGAGGTTGAAGCCCACGGGCGGCGTCACCTGGGCCAGCTCGATCATGACGACGAGGTAGATGCCGAACCACACGAGGTCGAACCCGGCCGCCTCGATCAGGGGAAGGACGAGCGGCGCCGTCATGACGATCATGGAGAAGCCGTCGATGAGGCACCCGAGGAACAGGTAGAGAACCGTCAGGATGGCGATGAGCATGTAGGGCGACAGCTGCAGCGAGACCACGGCCTGCGTGAGCGCCCGCGTGATGCCGAGGAACCCCATGACGTTCGACAGGTAGGAGGCGCCCATGACGATAAGCATGATCATGCAGCTGGTCTTCACGGAGTTGATGAGGCTGACCTTGAAGACGTCCCGGGTGAGGCTGCGGGTCAGGGCCGCGAAGAAGAAGGCCCCCACGACCCCCACGGCGCCCGCCTCCGTGGGCGTGGCCCAACCCGTGTAGATGCTCCCCAGCACCAGGAGCACCAGGATGACCACGGGGGCGATCGCCGGGACGGCCCGCATGCGGTCCGCCCAGGTGAACCGGTCATCGCCCCTGGGGGTGAGCGACGGGTCGATCAGGCACCGCACCAGGATGTAGCCGCTGAACAGGCCCGCGATCATGACGCCGGGGAAGAAGCCCGCGATGAAGAGCTTGCCGATGCTCACGTCGCCGATGATGCCGTAGACGAGCATCATCATGCTCGGCGGGATCATGAAGCCCAGGGTCCCCGCGCCGGCCAGCGAGCCGACGGACAGGGCGTGATCGTAATTCCGCTTCTGCAGCTCGGGCACGGTGATCTTGCCCACGGTGGCCGTCGTGGCCGCCGAGGAGCCGCTCACGGCGGCAAAGAACGTGCAGGCCAGGATGTTGACGTGGATGAGCCTGCCCGGGATGGCGTCCATCCAGGGCGCCAGGCCCCGGAAGAGATCCGCCGAGATGCGGCTGCGGAAGAGGATCTCGCCCATCCAGATGAAGAACGGCAGGGCCATCATGGCCGAGCCGCTCGTGTTGTTCCAGGCCACGTTGGCGAGGATCGAGCCGAAGGCCACGTCGCTGTAGAAAAAGAACCCGCCGATCCCCACGAGGAACAGCGCGATGCCGATCCAGACGGAGCCGCCCAGAAACAGGACGAGCAGGCCGCAGATCGTGGCCGATACGGGTCCCAGGTCAGGTTGCATGCGCCTGTGATCTCCCTGTCTTCATCTCACCGCCCCAGGTCATCGGTCTCCTCGAGGATCCGAAGCCCCTCCGTGTCGCCCCGCAGCACGGCCAGGCCTTTCAGGAACTCGGCCGCAAACTGCAGGGTCATCAGCAGCGCGCCGATCGGCAGGAACGCCTGCGGGATCGCCAGGTAGGTCTCCGAGACCTGCATGGACTGGGTCTCGTTCACGACGGAGTCCCAGAAGAACTCCCAGGTGAAGGCCGTCAGCGCCGCGCAGAAGAGAAAGCCCACCACGAAGCAGGCCATGTTGTACATCACGTGGGCCCTGCCCTTGAGGATGTGGGGCAGGAACATCATCCGGATGTGTCCCCGTTCCCGAAGCGTGTAGGCCAGCCCCATGAAGGTGAGCATGGCCATGCAGTAGCCCGTGTACTCGTCGGTGATGTAGAGCGTCCCGTTGAAGACGCTCCGGTAGACGATCTCCCCCACGGAGAGCACCAGGGCGGCGGAAACCAGGACTCCGGCCGCCCATCCGCCGAGTCCGGAGAGGTTGTCGATGAGGAGGATGAACCGTTTCATGCCTGCAACCGACGTGCGGGGGTCAAGACGACGAAGGACCCCGGGAGCGAGCCCCGGGGTCCCCCGTCGTCTGTTTCTTCAGCGTCTCCAGCCTACCGCTTCACCTTCTTCATGTAGTCGGCGTAGATCTTCCTGCCCTCGGCCGGCGCGTCCTTCAGCCAGTCGGCGCGGATCTTCTCCGTGATCTTCTCGAGATCGGCGATGAGCTTCTTGGAGGGCTTCACCGTCTCGATGCCGTTCTTGTTGCTGATGGCCTCCTGCTCCCTGTCGATCTGCGGCACCTTCTGCCACATGGAGGCCTCCATCTCCTTTCCGGCCTTCACGAGGGCGTCCTGCTGGGCCTTGGGGAGCTTGCGGAAGGCCGCAAGGTTGACGGTGACCATGTTCGTGGCGATGGTGATGTTGAAGGGCTGGTAGTACTTCAGCACCTCCCAGAACTTGGCGTCCACGGCGGTGGGCGAGGAGGTCATGACGGAGTCGATGACGCCCGTCTGCAGCGACGTGTAGACCTCGCTGAAGGGAAGCGCCAGCGGGGTCGCCCCGACGGCCTCCATCACGAGGGCGCCGTTCTTGTCATAGGTGCGGGTCTTGAGGCCCTTCATCTCCTCGAGGGTCGTGATCTTCTTCTTCGTCCAGAGGCCGGCGCCGGGCCAGGGGGCGATGTAGAGGATCTTCTGCTTCCACTTGGCTTCCGCCACCCTGTCGAAGGAGGGCCGCGCGATGTCGATCAGGGTCTTGAGCTCCCCGAAATCCCGGCACAGGAAGGGAAGCGTGACGATCTGGAAGACCTTCTCGTCGCCGGCCACGCCGCTGATGAGCATGTCGGAGACGGGCAGGAGGCCGTCCCGGACGACCTTCAGCAGCTCGGGGCCCTTGTAGCCCAGGGCGCCGCCCGTGCTCACCACGAGTTCGAGTTCTCCGTTGGTGGCCTTCTTCACCTTGTCGGCGAATTCCACGAGCCCCACGCTGTGGTGGTTCTTCGGGGGCCAGACCGAGTTTGCGTTCCACTGGGTCTTCGCGAGGCAGGGCGTTGCCAGAAACGCCGCCGCGACCATCGTGACGATCATGAGCGTCCAGGTCTTCTTCATGGGTCGCCTCTCCTTTTTCTTTGAAGTTCGTCCGACAGGGCCAATCCCCGTCGAAAACGGAGCCGATTATAGAAGGTTGCCCCGGTCAACGCAAGCGCAAACTGGAACAAAATTCTCTTTTGAATCCATCGGGTTCGACGCCCGGGGCCCGGACCCGAACGGGCGGCCGGGTTACGATTCCGTCACGAAACGCCCCCCGCTTCCGGGTGCGACCCCTCATGGACAAATCGAATCGTCCGATATAGGGAGAGGGGAAAACGGAGAGACCCCGGGGCATGAACCGAAGATGAAAACGCTGCTCGTCGCCGCCGGCACCCTGCTTGCGATTGCCGTCATCGGCGCCGTCGCCCTCGTCCTGAGGCTCGACGGCTGGATCACGGAGGCCGTGAACACCTACGGCCCCGGGATCACGGGGACGGAGGTCCGCGCCGGCGAGGTGCGCGTGTCCATCCTTTCCGGCCGGGCCACGATCACGAACTTCACCCTGGGCAACCCGAAGGGGTATCGCTCGCCCCGGGCCATGAAGGTGGACTCCGTCACGGTGCGCCTGGAGCTGACCTCCCTGATGTCCGACACCCTCGTGATCCGGCAGATCGAGATCGTCGAGCCCGACGTCACCTACGAGAAGCGCCGCGACACGGACAACTTCCGGGCCATCGCGAAGCACGCCGAGCGGAAGGCGAAGGAACGGGGGCTCGTCTCCGGGGATGCGGACGAAAGCAAACCGGGGAAGAAACTGCGCATCCGGGAGTTCATCGTGAAGGGCGGGCGGGTCACCCTCTACACGCCCGACCTGCCCTCCGGGGCGGCAAGCGCGGCGATTCCCGAGATGCACCTCAGAGACCTGGGGGGAAAGGACGGGGCCCCGCCCGAGAAAGTCTTCAGCCGGATCCTCGCCGCCCTCCACGACCGGCTGACGGCGCCCATCGTCGTGGACTCGCTCAACCGCAGCCTCCTGGAGGCCCGCAGGACGGCGGAAAAGGGCACCCGCTCCCTGACGGACAGGATCCGGGACGTCTTCAAGTAACCCGATCCCCCGCCGCCCGCACTTAGCAAAAAGGCGTGGCGGGGACCTTGTCCCAGCCGGCGGCGGATGATGCCCCGACGCGATCACGCGGCGTATGGACGCATCACGGGCACCCACGCCGCCCGGCAGGCTGCAACACTAATCCATGTGGGAGCCGCCGTTGATGTCGATCTCCTCCCCGGTGATGTAGGCGGCTTCCTCGGAGGCCAGGAAAGCGACCGCGGCGGCGACCTCTTCCGGCGTTCCCAGTCTCTGGACGGGAATGTCCCTGGACATCTCCTTCTGCCGCTCGGGGGATTCGAGTCCCCCGCGGATGTCCGTGGCAATCAGCCCGGGGGCCACGGAGTTGACGGTGATCCCGTGTGCGGCAACCTCCCGGGCCAGCGCCTTGGCAAACCCGAGGATGCCCGCCTTGGCCGCGGAATAGTGCGCCCCGCCGAAGACACCGCCGCCCCTCTTTGCCGAAACGGAGCTCATGTTCACGATGCGGCCGTACCCCTGCTTGATCATGACGGGGAGGACGGCCTTGGAGCACAGGAAGGTCCCTTTCAGGTTGACCGCCACGATACGGTCCCAGTCCGCCTCCGTCATGTCCATGACCCTGATCGGCTGGGTGATCCCCGCGTTGTTCACCAGGATGTCGATCCGGCCGAACCGCTCGATCCCTTTACGAACCATTTCGGCGACATGCTCCTGCCGGGTCACGTCGACCCGGACGGCCATGGCATTGCGCTTCAAGGCCCGGATCTCCCCGGCCACGGTTTCCGCACCGGCCAGGTCCAGATCCGCAACCACCACATCGGCGCCTTTCTCAGCGAGGGCCAAGGCGATCGAACGCCCGATCCCTCTCGGCGAGCCCGCGCCCGTGACGACGGCAACTCTCTGTTCAAATGACATGTCTTCCCTTGCTCCTTTTGTTTCCGGGTCGTTCTCGGTCAGACGGATTCTGTTTCACAACACCGGTCCGCCTCAGTAAAGAGTCAGCGCGGGGACGTACGTGATCGCCAGCAGCAGAAGCACCGCCGCGAAGAAGAACGGCCAGAGCTCCCGGGTCGTTTCGTCGAGCGAACACTTGGCGATGGACGTGGCGATGAACAGCGTGGTCCCCACGGGCGGCGTGTAGATCCCGATTCCCAGGTTGATGACCATGATCAGCCCGAGCTGGACGGGGTCCAGGCCGAGGGAGGCCCCCAGCGGCACGAAGATCGGCCCGAAGAGGAGCAGGGCCGGCGGCAGGTCGAGGGGCATGCCGACAACGAGGAGCACCACGTTCATCGCCAGCAGGATAAGCCAGGGATTCTGGATCGTCGCGGACACCCAGGCGACAAACCGTGCCGGCACCTCGTCGAAGGTGAGAAGCCAGCCGCAGGCCGCGCTGCCCATGATCACCAGCATCACGATGCCCGTCGCAATCCCGGCCTCCACCATCGCCTCCTTGAAGCGGGCCCAGTCGAGGTCCTTGTACAGCAGGACGCTCAGCGCAACGGAGTAGACGACGGCGAGCACGGCCACCTCGGTCGGCGTGGCAACCCCGAAGCGCAGGAAAACGAGGATCCAGACCGGCATGGCGAGCGCAGGGAACGATCGGACGGCGAGCCGGAGCAGCTCCTTGCCGCCGATCACGGAGCCCGCCCTGCGGTACCCCCGGCGCCTGGAGATCCACCAGCACAGGAAGATGAAGCTTCCCGCCATGAGCAGGCCCGGGAGAACGCCGGCCATGAAGAGGTCGGCCACGCTCACGCCGCTGATCAGGGAGTAGAGGATCAGCGGGATCGACGGCGGGATCAGGATGTCGATGACGGACGACGTGGCCATGTTGGCCGCGCACAGACCGGCGGGGTAACCGGACTTCTTCTGCCACGGGATGAGGACCGGGCCGAGAGCCGACGAGTTGGCCACGGCGCTGCCGGAGACCCCGCCGAAGACGGTCGAGGCCACCACGGTGGTCGAGAGCTCGCCCCCCGTGAAGCGCTTCATGAACTCGGACGCGAAGGTCAGAAGCTCCCTTCCGAGGCGTCCGCCCATCATGAGGCTTCCCGCCAGCATGAAGAACGGCAGGGCCAGCATCGGGAACGACTGGGTCTGCTGAAACAGCTGCTGGGCCACGATCATGAGCGGCAGTGTCCCGTCCCAGAGGACCGCCACGGCCGCCGCGATGACCATCCCGTGGCCCACCGGGACGGCGAGCAGCATGAGCACGATAAACGCAAGCGTCAGGACGAAACTCATGGTCCGGTCTCTTTGTAGCTGAGCGTGAATCGCCTTTCGGGCCCGGTCATGACAATGCGCACCGAGGAGCATGCCGCAGCAAGCGCCAGAAGCAAACAGCCCAGAGCCACAGCCAGGTACCCCTGGCTGGTCGGAATCTTGAGCACCGGACTGACCTGCACCCACGTGTTCTCCGCCAGGAGCAGCGATTGCCAGAAGAGGATCAGATAGGACACGATCAAGATCGCGTTCACGAGATGCAGGAGCCAGACACGCCCGCGCGGCCCGAGCCTGTCGTAGAACCAGTCAACCCCCAGATGCCCCCCGGCCTGCGCGGCCAGCGAGATCCCCGCGACGATGAACCACGGAAACAGGAGCTCCGGAAGTTCCTGCGCGGCATCGATCCCGCCGCTGGCCAGCACATAGCGCGCCACGACGTTGCCGGCGAGGAGAACCGTCAGCGCGATCCCCGTCACCAGGACGATGAAACGGCACAGGCGCGTAATGAGACGATCCACACCCTCCGCTGCGGCCATCGCGATGCGTCGGCCCGCAGAACCTGCCGGAGGCGGATCCCCGCCGTTATCAACGATCATGAGCCGATCACTTCTTCTTCGCCGCGGCCACGAGCTCCGTGACAAAGGGGCCGAAGGGTTTCGCCTTCCACTTTTCGACCACACTCGCCGTCGCCGCCTGGAACGCCGCCCGGTTTGCCTGGTTGACGGCGATGTTCGGGTTCGCCTTGAACTCGGCAAGCAGTTTCGTGTCCGTTTCGGCCATCAGCCGGCGCTGGAGAACCCCCGCCTCTTTCGCCGCCGCCTTGACGATTTCCAGCTCGGCCGGTTTGAGCTTCTTCACCGCGACCTGCGACATCAGAAATGGTGTGCATTCCCACTTGTGGCCGGAAAGGGAGATGTACCGGTTCACCTCGTAGAGTTTGTTGCTGGCGATGTTTGCAAGGGGGTTCTCCTGGCCGTCGACGACGCCCTGCTGGAGGGCGACGTACAGCTCGCCGAAGGCGATCTGCTGGGTGGCCGCGCCGAGCGCCTGGAAAATATCCACGGTCATCGGATCCGCCGGGGTGCGGATCTTGAGCCCCTTGAGGTCGGCCGGCATGTTGATGGGCCGCTTCGAATTCGTGATGTGGCGGATGCCGTTGTCCCACCAGTCCAGGACCACGATTCCCACTTCGGCAAACCGCTTGTTCAAGCGCTCACCGACGGGCCCGCTCAGCACCCTGTATGCGGCGTCGGCGTCGGTAAACAGGAAAGGCAAGCCCAGGGCGGCAACTTCCGGGACGAGGCCGGCGGCCGGGCCCTGGCTGTTCGCCGTCAGGTCGAGCGCGCCGATTCGCAGGGACGTCAGCATGGCCACGTCGCTTCCGAGCTGCTCGGCACCTGCGATCTTGATGGTAACGCTGCCCTTGGTGCGTTCCGCAACCATCTTCGCGAACGCCTCCGCGGCGATGGTGCGCGGGTTCCCCGGCGAGGCCCCGTGGCCGAGCGTCAGCGTGACGGCGAGCGCATTGCTCGAAAAACCGATCAGGATCAAGGCCGCAAAGAACAGGACTGCGCATTTTGCAACCTTCTCGTGTAATGTCGTACTCATAGCGCTTCCTCCTTTCTCCTTTTCTTGGTACCCGCCAGCATTTTTCCGGCGTTACAATACTCGAAAAGAAACGTGGTTGCAACCGGCCAGTGTGCGCGGCAAAAAGCTGCAAACGGAATCGTTTCGTGCAACATCACGGCAAAAGACCTGACTCCCTGATTTCCCCTTCGGGGCACGGAAAGGTCCCTCCGTCACGTCAGGGGCCTGCTCGAGGCCGATGCCCGGATTGAGAAGGGAAACGCATGCTCGACGGGATGCCCCCGGTCAGCCTCAAGAATGGCTTTGCAAGCTGGTCAAAATGAGTCGGATGCAAGGCGTACAAGCCCGAGGAGTGAGTCCTGTTTCGCACGTTGCAGCGACGCATTGCGAATCACACCGCTGCAGACGGCCTCTTTTGGCGTCTCATACGCCAGCGGTGCGCCCCGGTAGAGAAAGAACATGACATGATTGCGTACCCTGACGGGATGCGTCCCGGTCACCAGCCCCGGTCAGAACACCTGCCAGCCGCTGAGCCTCCTCGCCATCTCGATGACCCTGTTGTAGACCTGCTCCAGGGGCTTCCACTCCTCGGGGATCGCATACCCCCAGCTCATGGGGAAGGTCGCCTCGCCCGCAGCACCGGCCAGCGTGAGTTCCCGGACGAGGTGCTCGCCGCCCTTCTGCGGTTTGCGGTCGGCAACCGGCGGCACCGATTCGGGCAGCGCGCCGAAGAGCGGCTTGCCCTCCCGGACGGGGATCTTGTACGTTTTCCGCTGGCCTCCCCAGGCGAGGGAAAGCTCGAACTCGTCCTCCTCGAACAGGGGCAGGTTGGCGCGGGTGAGCCGGATCTCCGCCACGGGGCCCAGCTCCTTGAGGCGCACCCGGATCTCCGATGCGTCGAGCGCCTTGAGATCGATCCTGGCTGCGGGTTGCTTTCGACGGGCCATGTCACGACACCCCCCCGGGAAATGAATGGTCGCGAAAACGGGGAAAAAGAACGGGATCGGTGTCTTTTCCCTATCACAGCTTGCCGAAGAATTGAAGGGCTCACCGCGCATCCGCGCCCGGAGGGCGGGAGACCCCGCGGCAAGCTGCGGGGCGCGGGCGATGCGGGGTTCGGGAATCTCCCCGGGAGGCGGTCCTCGAACCTCGTTGCGGCCGGCTCAACGCACGGCAGCGCCGGGCGCGGATGACGTGACGAGGATGTTGGTGTCCAGGGGCTCCGAGACGTTGATCTGCGCAAGCGGGTAGGGCTGACGCGCGGTGAGCGCCGTGAGCCTCGCCGCCGGGACGGCGAACCCCGTGCGGTGGTCCTTCTGGTCGCCCGCCCAGATGACCGCGACCACCTCTCCCCGCGAATTGCAAACGGGGCTGCCGCTTGCCCCGTAGGTCAGGGGCGACGCGAGACGGATGCCCATCCACGGGGGGATGGGGACGGGCGACACGGTGCCCTCGGCAACGGCGTCGGTGAAGACCTTGTGGCGGCTCACGACGATGACCCGGTCGCCGGGGTCGACGGCGGCCGGATTCACGGGCAGGCCCTGCACCTCTTCCGGGGGGATGCCCGTGGCAAGCAGGATGAGGTCGTGGGCCGGGTCTTCCGCCACGATGCCTTGCACGGGATAGCGCCGGCCGTTGTGCGTGACGATCTCGGCACGCTCCACCCCCCGCATCACGTGGTGATTGGTCGCGACGATGCCGTTGCCGCCGTAGAAGAACCCGGTGCCGTACCCCTTGCCCGGGCAGCTGACCAGCACCACGGAGGGGGCCACCCTCCGGTAGAGATCCTGGTCGCTCAGCGCATACACCGCGGGCTCGTGCGGGGTGGTCACCTTCACGACCGCCCGCTTGGCGGCGTTCTTGACCCGCTTGGCGAACTGGTACTCCCGGCTCCCGCTGAGGTACTCGCGCAGGGCCGTGAAATGGTAGCCGGCGAAACCGCTCGTGACCACGCCCAGGACGAGCACGATCGACAGCACGACCCGGCGCCGCAGCAGCTTTCGGAGCCTCCGGTAGAAGAGGATCGTCAGCAGGATCGTGATGTAGAACGGCCCGCGGATGACGATGGAGGGCTTCTGCGACACCTCGATGGCCTGCCGCAGGAGCAGATAATCGCTGTAGGCGAAGGCGAAGGACACGCAGGCCAGCACGGCGCCGAGGAAGAACAGCGACCTCCGGCTGAAGGACTCCCGGAGCCTGCGGTAGAAGAGCACCGCGAGCAGCAGCGCAACGAGAAAAAGCGATGCGACGACGATCATCCGGGTTCCCGTAAAAAAACCGTGATTCGCGGGGGCATCGAAAGGCGGCCCCGCATAAAGGGTATCGGCTCTTTTCGGGGGAAATTGAGGGGAATATCGGGGGTTGGAAGGCCGCCGCCGCGCCGCAGGCTTCGGATGTCCGCCCCCGGAAGGCGGGCGATGCCTCGCCGTTCCTTCCTACATCCGTCCCCGCAGCGAGGCCGCCTGGCGCAGGTATTCCTGGGCGATGTCGGGTCGGCCCCTGCGGTGCATGATCCCGCCCATCTGCTCCAGGCAGACCGCCATGCCCTGCGTGTCCCCGATGCCCCGGAAAATCCGCAGCGCGCTTTCATACTGGCTGAACGCCAGATCATAGCGGTCGAAGCTCAGGTTGTGCCGCGCCTTGTCCAGCAGGTCCGTCGCCTCCCCGATCTGCTGCTCGCGCCACTTCCGGCGCTCTTCCTGGATCCGGGCCTGCTGCTCCAGGGCCCGCTGCCGCTCCTGCTCCATCCTGCGCTGCGCATCCCCCGGCTGCGGAGCCGGTTCCACCGCCAGGGACTGCCCGGCGTAGAGCACGGGGAGATTTGCCACGGGAATCGGGGAGGAAGGGGTCAGGCCCGCGAGGATCTCCCCCGGCACGGCGATCCCGATGTGGGACGCCTGGCGGTGGACGCGCGTCGCGATGCCGACGACGTCCCCCCTCATGTTCACCACGGGGCTGCCGCTCGAGCCCGGCGAGATGGGCGCCGAGATCTGGATCAGCCGCTTGCCGCCCGGCACCGGTCGGATCGCCGAGACGAGCCCGTCGGTGATGGTCTGGGCCAGCTGGGGATGATAGGGCGTGCCGATCACGACGATCTTGTCGCCCACCTTGGGCAGCGAGGAGGCCATCCGGAGGGTGGGGAGGCTGTCGACGGGCAGGATGGCCGACAGGATGACGACGTCGTTTTCCGCATCCGAGGCGGCGATGCCCCGGATGTCCATGGTCGCGCCGCTCTTGGTTTTGATCCGCAGGGACGCCGCCCCCTCGACGACGTGGTAGTTGGTCGCGACCATCCCCCAGGGCTCGATGAAAAACCCCGTCCCGTGCCCCCGCACCTGCCCGGAGTCGTTGAAGTTGTAGACCACCACGACGGACGGGCTGACCCGTTCGTAGATCTCCTGCACGCTCAGGAAGCCCTCGCCCTGCGAGGCCTCCCTCGCCCGCCCGGCAGGGTCGGAATCGCCCGGGACGACGACGGTCTGCAGGGGCGCCTCGGCCGCCGGGGGGCCTCCCGGCTTCACCGGGGCCGACGCGGTGTGCTGCATGCCCTTGCCGTCCCCCGTGAAGCCCAGCCAGGCCGCCGCGCCCGACATCCCCAGGATGATCGCCAGCAGGACGGCCATGCCGCCGGTCTGCAGCGCATCCCGGAGCCGGTTGAAGAAGAGGACGACGAAGAAAAGCAGGACCAGGGTGAGGCCGATGAGGACGTTCAGCATCTTCTGCGCTCCGAGTTCGACGGCGGGCAGGGAGCCGCAACGGCATACCCCTCCGCCCCGGAAATGCATCCAATGCTTATAGTCGGACGATTTCGGATTTCATTGAGGACGAATCGGGGATCGGACGGTCTACTTGAACTCCCCCTTCTCGTCGAAGGGGATCCGGAAGGCCGGGGCACCGGTGTGCACGGACCCCTTGAGCCGGTACGTGAATCCCGAGGCGTAGCTGCCCTTCCGGGCCTCCGAGAGCTGCCGCAGGATGCTGGTGAGCCCCGTGTAGGCCTCCACCTGGACGACCTTCGTGCTGAGGCGCTCGATCCTCACGCTCTCGTTGGAGACCCCCCGGGCGAAGGGCTGCCCGTTGATCTCGAGGTCGAAGGACAGGCCGTTGACCTCCAGGTCCGTGTCCGTGGGGTTCTGGATGCGCAGCTCCATGAGAAACGTCTGCTCCAGGAGCCGCATCTCCTTGGGCGTGATGTTCACGATGTCCACGCGCGGCTTCTCCCCCATCCAGAAGAGCGAGGCGCAGCCGGCTAACAGCACCGCCAGGACCATCGGCCAGGCCGAAAGGGCATGTCTTCTCATGTCGTTCGCCTCCCTGTCATCTCCCGCACCGGGACTACCGTACCAGAAATCGGCCGGGAAGGGAACCGCCGAATGCATCGGCCCGGCGGGAGTCCCCGTCAGCGCCGGCGACCGTCCGCAACGACAGCCCGCGCAGCCGGGTCCAGCAGGCAGCCCTCGGTGCACCGCTCGCCGCAGGCGCCGTCGCAGGGCTCGATGTGGGTCGTGACGGTCGCCCCCGGGAACCGCTCCCGGACCTCGCGGGCGAAGTCCTGCGTGATGCGGTGGGAGTCCTCGACGGTCATCTTCGCATCCACCTTGAGGTGAACCTCGATAAATCGAAAGGGCCCCGCCTTGCGGGTCCGCAGCTGGTGGAACCCCGTCACCACGGGGCTGCGCCGGCGGATCAGGCTTTCGATCCAGGCGACTTCGTCGCCCGGCAGACGGGTGTCCAGCAGGTCACGCGCCGACCGCCGCGTGAGATCCCACGCCGCCTTGACGATCAGCGCGGCCACGACGAGCGCCGCCGCGGGGTCCACCCAGTGCAGGTCCACGCCCGGCGCAAGGTACGATGCGGCCCAGATGGCGCCAAGGCCGGCCATGACGCCGGCCGAGGTGTACACGTCGGTGCGGAGGTGCCACCCGTCGGCGATGAGGGCCACCGAGTCGGTCTCCTTGCCCACGCGGAAGAGCGCGCTCGACACGACGGTGTTGACCACGGCCGACAGGAGCATCACGGCCGCACCCCAGCCGGCCATCTCGAGGGGTTCGGGGCGGATGATCTTCCCGACGGCCTCGTAGACGATCCACGCCGCGGCCAGGAAGATCAGCAGGGCCTCGACGGTGCCCGACACGTTTTCGATCTTGCCGTGCCCGTAGGGGTGCTCCCGATCGGCCGGGGTCCCGGAGGTGCGGACCGAGTAGTAGGCGATGCCGGAGGCGACGAGGTCGACGCCGGAATGGATGGCCTCGGAGAGAACCGAGACGGCGCCGATCACGAGGCCCACGGCGAGCTTCAGCGCGACGAGCGACGCGTTGGAGAACACCGACAGCAGCGCAACCCTTTTTTTTCTCCGCTCCGGGTCCATGGGGGAATGCCGTCCTTTGCCGTGCCGGACCGATCATACACGACGGGCCGGGCCGTTGGAAGCGATTTTCCCGCTCTTGCACCTTGCTTTTTCAGGACCGCTCCCGTATGGTTCCGTCAGGCTTCCATCCCCGGGGCTGCGGCAACACGATGGAGAACGAAAAGAAGATCATCCTCTTCCCCGTGGCGTCTCACTTCCTCTTCCATTTCCATGAGATCGCCTTCCCTGCGCTCGCCATCCCGCTGACCCTCTCCCTGGGCATGGAGCTCAAGGACGTGCTGGCCCTCGGGTTCCCGATGTATCTCCTCTTCGGTCTCGGCGCCCTGCCCTGGGGCGTTTTCGCCGATCACACGAGCAACCGGCTGGCCCTCATCATCGGATTCTTCGGTTGCGCCGCGGGGTCCTTCCTCACGGCCCTCTCCACGACCCCATCGGGGATCCTGTGGTCGCTGGCCGTCATCGGGGCCTTCTGCTGCATCAGCCACCCCGCGGGGATGGGCCTCATCTCCCACGGGGCGAAAAACCGGGGGGCGGCCCTGGGCCTCTTCAGCGTGGCGGGAACCGTCGGGCTCATCGTGGGCCCCTTCCTGGCGGGCCTCATGAACTGGCTGGCGGGCTGGAAGGTGGCCTATGCCGTCATGGGGGCCGTGAGCGTCCTGTGGGGCGCGGCGCTGCTCTTCGTCAGGATCGACGAGACCCCAATCACGCAGGAAAACGCAACGGGCGGCGGGGCGGGCGGCAACGGGTTTTCGCCCGGGACGGTCATCCTCTTCTTCTGGATCGTCACCCTGGGCGGGCTCGTCTACCGGATCAACATCGTCGCCCTGCCCGCGTACCTGGAGTTCAAGGCGGGGTTCCTGGCCGGCGTCCTGCACGACCTGCTCGACATCCCCGCCGTGGCCGCCACGACGACGATGGCCGCGGCGACCCTCACGTCCGTCATCTACGCGGCGGGGATCTTCGGACAGCTCTGGGGCGGCCGGGTCGCCGACCGCCACGAACTCAGAAGGCTCTACATCGCCTTCAATGCGGCGATCCTGCCCCTGGCGCTGCTCATGGCGCTGCTCACGGAGCAGTTCCTCGTTGCCGCGGCCGCGGCCTACGTGTTTTTCGCCCTGGGGATCCAGCCCGTCGAGAACAGCCTCATCGCCTCCTTCACGCCGCCCCGGTGGCGAAGCACGGGGTACGGCCTGGCGGCGATCCTCATCTTCGGCGTGGGGGCGCTGGCCGTCTACCTCGTCGGCTGGGTGTCGACCCGCTGGTCCCTGGGCGCCGTCTACTTCTTCTCGAGCGCCCTCCTGGTGATGATCGTGGGCAGCGCCGCCCTCCTGTTTTCCGTCACGCGCGGGCGGGATTTGCACAACAGGCCGAAACCCTGAGGGCGGGGATCCCCGGTTCCTGCACGGGGAAAAGGACGTCAGGGGCGTGCGGCGGCGAGCTTCACGCGCCTGCCGCCGATTTCCAGGGTGGTCTTGGAGTAGGTGTACTTGCCGATGATCCTGCCGCCGGAGAAGTGCATGACATCGACGCCGCGCCGGCGCTCGGGCCTGCCCTCGAAGCCCTTCTCGGCGGAAGGCCAGTCGAGGGTCCACCGGAAAAGGACCTTCCCGGCCTTCTCGTCGACGAAGAGATCCTCCGTGGTGAACCGGAACCCGCCAGGATCGGCAAACCATGGCGCCCACGCCTCCCGGAGGGCCGCCTTGCCTCTCACGCGCCCGCCGGTCCAGTTCTCGAACTCCACGTCGTCGTGCAGAAGCTCCATGACCCCGTCGAGGTCGTGGTCGTTCCACGCCTCGTTCCAGCGGGTCAGGATCTCTATCGTCCTTTCACGGTTCAGCATGTGTCACCCTCCGGCATGGCCTTCCGCGAACAGGCACTTCAAGGTGGCAGGTCGCAGGTGACAGGTGGCAGGAAAAAGATTCAACAGGGAAGTTCTGTTACCTGCCTACTTCAGAATGATCTTCGGGTCTGCGAGGTTGCTCTCCGGGACGATGATGCGCGACTGCTCCTGCCGCTGCGCCTCCTTGATCTCCTCGGCCAGCTTCGTCAGGAACTGGTCCATGACCTCGGGGAACTTCTCGGCGGCCTCCTGGAGATTCTTGGCGTCAATGGGGAACTGCACCGGCAGGGGCCCCTGGGGCGACATGATGTTGGTCTGCCCCACGAAGACGAACTTGCGCGTCTTGTCGATTTCCCCGTTGGGCTTGACGGGCGTGAGCTGGCGAAGGGCCGCCGTGCGCATGTCCGTGTACATCTCTTCCTTGTAGAGGTTCTGCAGGTTCACCTTGACCTTTCGCTGTGCCGTATCATTCATGTCCGTTCGTTCTCCTTCTGTCCGGTTCCGTGTGCCGGACGCGATTGCGCTCCCATAGCACATTCCCCGCCCCGGAACAATGATTTGGTTTCCCCTCCGGATCCGGGGTCCGTCATTTCTCTTCGTACCCCAGCGGCATCGCGTAGAGAGGGATCGCGTCGGCGGAAAGTCCCAGCCCCTTGCGGATCGCCTCCCCGTCGATGCCCGCCACGAGGCAGGTCCCGATTCCCCTGGCCGCCCCCATCAAATAGACGTTCTGCGCGATGGCCCCCGCCGTGGCGTGGGCCCAGCGCAATCGCTCCTCGCCGCCGGTGAAGACGCCCGGGAATTTCCCCGGGTCGGCCACGAGCACGAGCACGTGGGAGGCCCGCGCGACGAAACGCTGGCTCGTGAGGCGTCCCTTGAGGCCCCCCGGGGCGACGGCCTTCAGGCGGTGTGCCGGGGCATCGTAGCGCCAGGCCCCCTCGTCGCCCACGACGTAGAGGTCGATGTAATCGTTGCCGAACGCCGAAGGGGCCGTCCGCCTGCCGTAATCCCGGTTCACGCCGTTTGCCGCCCAGAGAACGGCCGAGAGATCCTGCATCGTGAGGCGATCCGGGCGATAGTCGCGGACGGATTTTCGATTCTCCAGCGCCTTGACCAGGTCCGCCTGCACGGCGGCTGGACGCTTGGGCAGCACCATGTCCTTCGGTTCCGAGCCGGATGCCGGCAGCGCCAGAAGACCGACCGCCAGGGCCGGGACCGTCCACGCAAGCCATCGGGTTCGAGTCCTGTTCATCGCCGCCTCCGTGTCGTCCCTGCCGGATCAAGCGGCCCGGGACCGAGGACCCGCCGCGGGGCCGCAAGGGCCGCGGCATGAAAAGACCGCTTGACAACAAAGGCCGTGAGCGTGTTTACTAAATCAAAAGTTCCCACGGATCGATAACCTCCTGATGACCCGGACCTGCACGTCCCGATTCCTTTTTCGTTGATCGGCTGAGCGAAAGATTCCTTTTCCCCTTGACGTCCCGAACGATACCCGGCGTCGGCCGCCGCATCGTCGAGCCGGTCTTGACGGCACGGCAACCGCTTCCGCTGACATCGTCCCGTCTTCACCGCCCAACATCCCCCGGGGATGCGCGCGGCCCGGGGGGATGGTTCCATATAAGGAGGGCTTCCGCCGAGGGGTTTTGCGGCAGCCCTCCTCCTTTCCTGCGCAGCAGGAAGCGAAGAAGCTGACCTCGCAACGTCCTTCTTGCGAAGGGATGCGCGCTCCGGTCGGGCGCTACAGCCCCAGCCTCTCGGCGATTCCGCTCATCGCACCCAGCGAGAGCTCCACGAACTCCTGCAGCGGGATGCCGATCTTCTCGCACTCGAGGATGTTCTCGCGGCTCACCGAGGCCGCAAAGGCCTTCTCCCTCATCCGTTTCACCACGGACTTTGCCTTGACGGAGGCGATCTTCCTGTCGGGGTAGACCATGGCCGTTGCGATGATGAGGCCCGTGACCGTCTCGCCCGCGGCGAGGGCGTGCTGGAACTCGGTGCTCCGTTTCGCCCCGGCGGCCTTCTCGTTGTGCATCTTGATGGCGTCGACGATCTCGGGATCGAGGCCCTTCTCCTGCAGGATCCGCTCGGTCTGCAGGCAGTGGACATTCAGGTCGGCGTTGCAGAGCTCCACGTCCAGATCGTGGAGCAGGCCCGCCAGGCCCCATTTTTCCTCGTCGCGGCCCAGCCGCCGCGCAAGGGCCCTCATGACGGCCTCCGCGGCGAGGCTGTGCGCGATCATCCGCTCGTTCTTGACGTGGTGCCCGAGCAGGGCCAGGGCTTCCTCCCGGTTCATGGACAGGGTTTGCCTCCTTTCCCGTTTTCGTTCACGTCGCCCTTTTCAGGATGTTCATCATGGTCTCGCCGTAGCGCTCGCCGGCGGCGACTCCCCTCGGGGCGATCGTCTCGAGGCGAAGCCGGTCTTCCTCCGTGAGGGTCACCTCGAGGGCCCCCACGTTCTCCTCCAGCCACTTACGGCGCTTCGTCCCCGGGATGGGGATGATGTCCTCGCCCCGGGAAAGCACCCAGGCGAGGGCCAGCTGCGCCGGCGTGCAGCCCTTGTCGTTTGCCATCTGCCGGATTCGGTCCGCCAGGGCCAGGTTCTTCCGGAAGTTCTCCTCCTGGAACCGGGGATTGGTGCGCCGGAAATCGTCGGCGGACAGCGCTTCGGGCCCCGGGATCGTCCCCGTCAGAAAACCCCGCCCCAGGGGGCTGTAGGCCACAAAGCCGATCCCGAGCTCCCGGCAGACCGGCAGGGCCCCGCCCTCGTGGTCCCTCGTCCAGAGGGAATACTCGCTCTGCAGGGCCGCGATGGGATGCACCGCGTGGGCCCTGCGGATCGTCTCCGGACCCGCCTCGGAGAGCCCGAGGAAGCGGACCTTGCCCTCCTGCACGAGCCGGGACATGGCCCCGACGGTCTCCTCGATGGGCACCTCCGGGTCCACCCGGTGCTGGTAGTACAGGTCGATGACGTCGACGCCGAGGCGCTTCAGGCTTGCCTCGCAGGCCGAGCGGACATACTCGGGCCTGCCGCAGACGCCCCGGTAGGCGGGGTCGGCACTGCGCAGGATGCCGAACTTCGTCGCGAGAAACACCTCCTGCCTGCGCCCCCGGATGGCCCGGCCCACGAGCTCCTCGTTCGTGTGGGGCCCGTAGACATCCGCCGTGTCGAGCAGGGTGACCCCGAGGTCGAGGGCCCGATGGATGGTGGCGACGGATTCCGCCTCGTCGCGGGGACCGTAGAACTCCGACATCCCCATGCAGCCCAGGCCCATGGCGGACACCTCGGGCCCCTTCTCTCCCAGTCTTCTCATCTTCATGTCCCCGACTCCTATTCCGGGTCAGCCCAGCCGCACGGCGGTGCCGCTCACGCTGACCATGAGCATGCCGTTCTTCTCGCCGAGGACCTCGTAGTCGATGTCCACGCCGACGACGGCGTTGGCCCCGCGGGCCGCGGCGGCCTCCTCGAGCTCCTGGAAGGCGATCTCCCGGGCCCTCCGCAGTTCCTTCTCGTAGGCGCCGGAGCGGCCGCCCACGATGTCGCGCACCCCCGCAAGGAGATCCCGGAAGATATTGGCGCCGAGAACGGCCTCGCCGGTGACGACGCCCAGGTACTCGCGGATGGGCCTGCCCTCGACGCCGGGTGTGGTGGTCACGATCATGGTCTGCCTCCTCGGATGCAATGTCAGCAAGAGAGTCCCACAAAACGCGCCGCCGATCAACCCCGGGGTTTTCAGGTTCCCGCTTGCGCCCCGCCGCCGAACCGGATATAAGCGAACCGCCATCCCGTCGAAAAGGAGATCACCATGCAGAACCGGGCAATGTGGACAGCCCTCGCCTTCGCCGCCCTGATGGCCGTGCTCATCGCCCCCGGGGCCTCGGCACAGCCGGCTGACGCAGGCGGCACCGGCCGGACTTCCGTCTCGCTGTCGATGACGCCGGTCTACCAGTTCGAGTCCGACTTCGACCGCGGCGGAAGCTTCAGCGTGCAGCGCTACGGGTTCAATGTCGACACCTCGACGCCCGTCACGAACACGCTCCGTGCGGGGATCAGCGTGGGCTACGATTTCGAGAAATTCGACTTTTCCGGCACGACGGCCTTCGCGGGACCGGAGCCCTGGAGCGACATCCACCGGTTCTCCGTCGGCCTCCCCGTCAGCTGGCGCACAAGCGAGAGCTGGTCACTCTTCGTTTCGCCCCAGGTCGAGTGGTACGGCGAGTCCGGCGTGGACGACTGGAGCGATGCCCTCGGCTACGGCGCCGTGTTCGCCGTGTCCTACCGCTTCGGCCCCGGCTTCTCCGTGGGCGTCGGGGCGGGCGTCTTCTACCGCGGCGAGGAGACCCGGGGCTTCCCCTATATCGCCATCGACTGGAGAATCACGGAGAATCTCAGGCTGACGAACCCCTTCCGCACGAGCCCGTCCGGACCGGCCGGGCTGGAGCTCGCCTGGCGCCTGGCCGATCAATGGGAGGTCGCCGCCGGGGGCGCCTACCGTTCCTTCCGCTTCCGGCTCGACAACAGCGGTGTGGCTCCGGGCGGGTTCGGCGAGCTGGACCAGACGGTGGGGTACGCCCGGCTGACATACCGGATGGGGAAAGACCTCAAGCTGGATCTCTACGGCGGGGCGGCCTTCAACGGGGAGATGAAGATCGCGGACCGCAACGGCAACGAGCTGGGCTCCGACGACTTCGAAACGGCGCCGATCGCGGGCCTGTCCCTGACGTGGATGTTCTGATCCGCCTCGGCCCGCCGATCCCGCCGGGACGGCCCGGGGCATCGTTCTTGCTTCTGGATCACCCTGTCCCCGAACCCTTGCCGGTCCGGCCGGCGAAATTCACCGGGGCGAGGTGATCCATGCCCAGCCGAATCCTTGCAGCCGTCCTGCTGGCATTGTTCACCGCGGCCTGTTCGGGCGTGAAGGACGAGCCGCTGCCGCTGAGCCGCGAGAACATCGAGAAATACGCCGCCGCCGTCAGCAGCAGTGCCCGGAGGCTCGAGCCCGGTTCGGGCAGCGTCATGGAACGGGTCGACGCCCTCTACCGCTCCCCCCTCGAGAAACAGCTCGGCTACAGCTTCGACCGGACGCTGCGGCACTACTTCGTCCACCGCGCCGGCATCGCGGCGGACCCCGAGTCCCGGGCCTTCGCCGAGCTGATCGTCCCCGGGGCCCAGGCCGTCCTCGTGAACGCCGACGAGGCCGCTCGGGCCGGGATGATCTCCATGCGGACCCGGGACCTGCTCTCGCTCCTCGCCAAGTTCCGCTGCGACCACGCCCAGCTCCTCAGCAGCGGGGAGTGGGAACGGATGTCGGAATTCCTGGGCCTCGTGTCCGAGTGCTCGAGCCTCGACGGCGGGGCCTGCACGGCGGGCACCCTGATGGAGACGGCGCTCAGGCAGGGCATCGTCGGGCCGGAGGAGCCCGGCACGGGTTCGGGCGGCGACCCCCGGCCCGCGGGTGACATCCGGGGCGCCCTGTACCGGAAATTCAACCTCGCGCGCTGGGACGGGACCGGCCTGTTCATCGGCCCCGACGCCGAGGAGATCGAGGCCTCGAGCCTCCTGGACGACCCGGAGCGGCCGTTCACCGTCAACGAGCGGGTCGCCTACTTCGCCGACCAGTTCACGAAGATGGTCCGGGAAGAGCAGGCCCTGGCGCCCGGCCGCCATGCCCCCGCGGAGCGCCGCGCCGCCGCGCAGGACCGTTCCTGACCGGGGCCCGGCGGCAGGCCACCCCGGCGCGTCTTGACAGGCGCCGCAATCCGACCTAGAGTGCGGCTGGATGTGCGACGCCCGGCCGAAGGCCCTGCATGGACTGCGGAGATCGACTGCGGGGACGGGCCGCGGATCGATACGGAAGGAGGGATCTGTCATGGCGCTCGACCTGTCGGCCATCGGCCGCCCCATCGGCTCCATCGTCCGGGAATACGGCTGGAAGGACGTGATCCTCTACGCCCTCGCGGTGGGGGCGGGATTCGACGAGCTGCAGTACACCTGGGAGAAGGATCTCAAGGTCATCCCCACCTTCTCCGTGGCGGCGATCTTCGACTTCTTCTGGGCCGTGGCAAAGCACTCGAACCTCAACCCCCGGGGTGCCCTGCACGGCGAGCAGGAGATCCTCTTCCACAACCCCATTCCCGTCTCGGGGACCCTGACCACCCACGGGGCGATCACGAACATGTTCGATAAGGGGCCCAAGGGCGCCGTCATCCGCGGCGAGAGCGTCACCGTCCACTCCAACGGGCTGCGTCTCTACACCAACATCATGAGCATCTTCAGCCGGCTCGACGGCGGCTTCGGAGGACAGGAGGGGTTTTCGCGCACCGTCGAGTTCCCCGGCCGCGGCCCCGATTTCGCGGTCGACGCCCGTCCCTCGCCCGACCAGCCCCTGCTCTACCGCCTCACGGGTGATTACTTCGCCCTGCACGTGGACCCCGCGTTCGCCCGGGCCTCGGGCTTCGAGAAGCCCATCATGCACGGCCTGTGCACCCTCGGGTTCGCCTGCCGGGCGCTCCTGCAATGCCTCACCCCCGGCGAGCCCGAGCGCACACGGCGCATCGCCTGCCGGTTCACGCGGCCCCTCTACCCCGGCGAGCCGATCCGGACGCTGATCTGGAAAACGGGGGAGGGGAAGGCCCTCTGGCGCGTCGTCCACGCCGCCGGCAACCACAGCGTCATCGACGGCGGCGAGTTCGAGTACGGCAGCGGCTGAGCCCCGGGGCCTACTTGTAGTAGCAGATGTAGGAGGCGTCTGCGGGGACGTCGAGCTGGAATCTGCTGTTCGCCGCCACCTCGAACCGGTCGTAGGGCCGGAAGGTCTTCCATTGCGCCTCGCCGGGCAGTTTGACCCTCAGCTCGCCGGTCGTCACGATCAGGATCTCCCTCGTGGAGGTCCCGAACTCGTAGGAGCCTTTCTCCATCACCCCCACCGTCGCCGGCCCCTCGCTCGTCACGAGCGAGATGGATTTCACCCTTCCCTCGAAATACTCGTTGACCTTCAGCATGTCCCGCCTCCCTGGATCGCGTGACCGGGTCACTCCCAGCCCTTTTTCCACATGTCCTCGTCGTCGTAGACCTTCTCGTCGGCGGCGTGGGCCTCGGCCGCGTCGGCCTCGTAGTCGCGGGGGAGCCTGCCCTTGCGGGCAAAATACTCGCGGTACCACTCGTGGGCCGTGATGAGTGACATCACCTCGCTCGTGCCCGTCCAGATGGACGCCAGGCGGATGTCGCGGAAGATCCGCTCGACGGGGAAGACGTTCGTATAGCCGATGCCGCCCATGACCTGCATGGCATTGTGCACGGCCCTCTGGCAGCTCTCGGTGATGAACTTCTTCGACTCCGAGACGAGCCGGCGGACGAGATTCTCGTTCGCCCCCGCATCGACCGCCCGGGCCGTCATGTTCGCCATGGCGCGGCAGGCGTCGAGCAGCATGGCCGCCTCGGCCACCTGGAAGCTCACGCCCTGGAACTGGTTGATGACCTGCCCGAAGGCCTTGCGGCGCGTCGTGTACGCCGTGGCGACGTCGAGGGCCGCCCGGGCCGAGCCGATGGTCATGGCCGCCGTGCCCAGCCGCTCGGGGATCATCATCGTGTTGAACACGGCATAGGCCCCGTGAACCTTCCCGACCACGTTTTCCCTCGGGACCCGCACGTTGCGGAAGACGAGACGACCCGTCCCGCCGCCGCGGCAGCCCATGAGCCCGTAGAGGTATTTCGTCTCGACACCGGGCCCCCGCTCCACGAGGAAGCAGGTCAGGGCGTCCTGGGGCTTCGCGGCCGGGTTCGTCCGGGCGTAGACGAGGAAGAAGTCCGCCCCCTCGGCCCCCACGATGAACCGCTTCTGCCCGTTGAGCACGAAGTGATCGCCCCGGTCCTCGGCCTTCGTCGCGGCCCCGAAGAAGTCCGAGCCGCCCCGCGGCTCGGTGAGGCACTCGGCGGCGAAGCGCTCGCCCCTGAGCAGGGGCTTCACGAAGCGCTCCTTCTGCTCGTCCGTGCCGTGCCGGATGACGGCGTCGCAGACCAGTTCCGCCCCCACGCCGAACACGCAGGCCATCTCGTAGCCCAGGGTCCCGATCTCCTCCATGAGCATGCACGTCGTCGCCCAGTCCATGCCCCGGCCGCCCCACTCGACCGGGTAGCGGCACCCCAGGAGGTTTCGCCGGCCCGCCTCCTGCAGGAACGCCTTCGGGAACTTGATCGCATCCGTGTCCATGTCGAGGATCATCTGCCGGGGGACCCACTTCACGAGATCCCTCGCCTCCTCCACGATCTGCCGCTGCGGCGGCGTCATCAGGAAGTCGTACATGTCCCCTCTTTCTCCTTTCCCGCCGGGCACGCCCGACGGGCCCCACTCTGCCACAAACGGCGCGCAAAAGGAAGGGGCGGCCTTGCGGCCGCCCCTTCCTAACCCGAACGATGCGGTTGAGCGGGATTCCGGACAGCGAAGTTCGACGCGTTTTGGGTAACCGCTCCTCGGGGCCCCCACGCTGCGCTCGGGGTAAACTCCACGGCCGCAGCGCAAACGGTTTGAGCCCGAAGGGCGAATGTTTGCGCCTGCAGTGCAGCGGGCGCCGGAGCGGTCCAAAACCGTCCATGACCAGGAAGAATCCTGCTCAACGCCGCGCTACTTCGCCGTCTCCTGCCAGCCCGATGCGCTCGTGTACTTGATCCACGGGCCGTTGAGGGTCTTCACCTTGACGTAGTCCTTCGTCATCTCGAAGTTCGTCTTCAGCATCCCCGTGCTGTCGTCGGCGCCGCGCTTCTCGTAGACGACCCACCGGTGCTTGCCGTAGTCGTACACGGCCACCTTGTGCAGTCCCGCGGCGAGGGCGAAGCTGTCGTTCACCTGGTTGACGAACCCCTCCACCTTGCCGCGGGTGATCGTCGTCATCTTGAAAAAGTTCCATTTCTTCGTGGTGCCGTCGTAGACCGAGGCCCCCAGGAAGCCGTACTTGAGCGTCATGTTTCCGGACTTGCTCGAAACCGGCTTGAAGGCGGGCGTTCCCACGTTGGACGGGTCCTGCTGCGCATGGCACGCAAGGGCCCAGGACAAAGCGAATACGGCAACCAGGGCAAAGACCAACAAGCTCCTCTTCATGCAGCACCTCCTGCTGGGGTTTGAGTCATCGCGGCACAGTTGTGCAAAGCCCGTGCCCGTTGAAGAGAACGGGGCTCAGACGAAACGTCGGGGAGGGTGATGGACTCACTGAGGATGTCCCGCCCGACGCCGCGGGCGCCAAGCCCGTCACGGCAGGGTTCCCCCGGGACGCGGCCCCCGCGGCGGGAATCAGGCATTGAACCCGGAAGTGCCCGCCCGAAGCGTTGGACGGTATACGGTGCAGGGATCCGCGGCTCTCCGTGCCCGATCGGGGAACAGGGCACGGACGGATTCCGCAAACGCGGCGATCTCGAAGGGCATCCGAAAGAAGCGGTCCGCCCCGACCCGCAGGGCGATGTCCTCGTAGAGGAATTCGGCCGGGAACGCCGCCGTCGCGATGACGGCTCCGCCGTGGCGGGTCTTGAGGTGCCTGACCAGCATGAGGGCCTTGACGAAGCTGTCGGCCTCGAGTGCACGGCCCCAGCGCCCGAAGACCACGTTGTTGAGAAACAGCACGAAGAGGTCCACGGGCCCCTCTTCGGCCCACGCCAGGATCCGGTCGGCCTCCGGCGTGCCGTGCACGCGCAGCCGCTGGCCGGGATCCAGTGCGCCGGAAACGGCCTCGGCGACGATCTCGACGAAGCCGTCGTTGAAATCGCCCACGATCACGCAGAAATCACGCGGTCTGGTCATCCCTGCCCTCTCCCTTGCGACCCTTGCCGGTTTTCGCGGAGGCCCGGCCCGCGGCGCGGGCTGGGCCTACTCCTGTATCGCCCCGGCAGGCGCAAACTTGAGGGGATTCCGGCCCCGCGACCCGCGGCGCCCGCCGGACGGACAAAAAAAGAGCGGCTCGCAGGCCGCTCGTTTTCGCCGTCGTCCCCCTTACCGGGACTGCCGTCAGGCCAGGTTGATCGTGTGGGTCTTCAGCAGGAATTCCTTGAACTGCTCCTTCGTCGTTTCCCTGACATCGGAGAGCTTCACGAGGATGGCATTGTTGTAAAAGGAGTACCCATCGTCGATCTTCTCGGGGTTCTCGTCGTCGTCGATGAAGCGTTCCATGAATCGCAGCGCGAGTTTCCGGGCCTCCTTCTCGTCCTTGGCCTCGATGAGGTAGTGGTGGTGGCGCAGGTCCTCGTCTTCGCGCTCGGTGATCTTGATCCAGTAATCGGGCATGATCCCTCCCGGTCTTCGTGATATGCTGCCGCTGTTTTTACCACTTCCCCGCCCCGCGCGCAACGACTCTTTTCACGAGGCCGGGATCGACACGCCTTCGACGGTTCGGAAAAGGGCCGCCCACCGGGCGGGCGGCCCCTGCCGATCCGCATCGGTCGATCCATCGGATCAGAAGCGTCCCCACCGGCCGGGTCGCATGAAGTAGGTGAGGCTTCGCAGGATGATGCCGTTGCATTCGGCCGCCATCCCGCTGCAGTTGCGGATGATCTGCAGCCAGTTTTCATAAACACCCTGGTAGATCTTCGAGACATCCCCGAAGGCCGTGTAACCGCCGACGCCCGGCAGAGGGGGCTCCGCGCGCCGCGGGGTGTCGGGTTTCGGCGCACCGTGCGGGACCTGTGCCTTCGGCTTCCCGGACGTGGCGGCGGGCCTTGGCTTCTTCGGGGGGGCGGCCTTCTGCGGCCCGGCCGGCCTTGCCGCAGGCTTGCGGGCGGCCTTGCCCCTCGTCCGGGTCGGTTCGCTGGGCTTCAGGGCGCTGAGCTTCTCCAGGATGTCGGTGCGGCTCTTTTTAGCCATGGATGATCTCCTGTGCGAGGGCGAGAAAGTCTTCGGCGCCCTTGCTCGACGGGCTGTATTCGAAGAGGTTCTGCTGGGCGATCTGGGCCCTCACGATGTCCACGTTGATCCGGATGACGGTCCGGAAGAGCTTGTCGGGGAAGTGGCTCTTCAGGGTCTCGTAGGTCTGGTCCGACAGGCTGCTGCGGCGGTCGACCTTGCAGGCCAGGACCCCCAGCAGCTCGAGCGCGGGGTTGAGGCTGCGCTTCACGTAGCCGATCTCCTCGAGCAGCTGCTTGAGCCCGAGCAGCGGGAAGAACCCCGAGTCGACGGGGATCAGGACCTCGCCCGCGGCCACCAGCGCGCTCTTCGTGAAGACGTTGAAGCTCGGCGGGCAGTCGAAGAGGATGAAGTCGTAGCCGTCCTCGACGGGCACCAGCAGGGTCTTGATCAGGTCGAAGGCCTGCCGGCGAAGCAGCCTCTCCTCCACGTCCTTGAGGGCGTTGTTGGAGGGGATGATGTCGGTCCACCCTGTCGCGACGATGTAATCCGCGGCCTTGCCCTTCTCGAGGATGAGGTCCTTGAGCGTCGGCCCCTCGTTTTCGATGATGAGCCCCACGGCGGCCGAGGCGTTTCCCTGGCTGTCGAGATCGACGAGCAGCGTCCTCTTGCCGGCAGCCCGCAGGGCCGCGGCCAGGCACACGGCCGTCGTGGTCTTGCCCACGCCGCCCTTCTGGTTCGTGATGGCGATCTTTCGGGCCATGTCTCCCCCCGGGGGCGGTACGTTCGTTCCTCTGCTTCCATAAACCAAATCGCCGGAAATGACAAGGATGAAGGTCACCGCACCGCGGCGGGCATCGAGGGGAATCATCACGGAAACGGTAAGGCGGGATGCGGAAAGCGGCACGGGGAAGAACGCTTCACCGGGAGGCGGCCGCTTTCGAGCAAGATCGCCGGGGAACGCGCTAGCGGGACAGGGCGGCGAAGCGCATCGGCGGCGCCGAGGCGAGGCGGCCCGCCAGCTCATCGCGGGCAGCCCTGTAGGCCGCCAGCAGCGACTCGGGCACGGGCTCGCCGGGGGGGATGACCACCTTGCGGGGGTTGACGGGCCGGTCGTTGACGCGCATCTCGAAGTGCAGGTGCGGGCCCGTGGCCAGGCCCGTGGCGCCGACATGCCCGACGAGCTGCCCCTGGGCGACGCTCGCGCCTTTTCGAATCCCCTTCGCAAAGCCCGAGAGGTGACCGTAGTAGGTCTTGTAGCCGTTGGGGTGGCGGATGACGACGAGCTTGCCGTAGCCGCCCTGCCAGCCCGCCGCGACGACCTGGCCGTTGGCCATGGCCGAGACGGGCGTGCCCTTCGGGGCCACGTAGTCCGTGCCGTTGTGGGCCCTACGGATCTTGAGGACCGGGTGGAGCCTCGACTTCGAGAATCCGGAGCTGATCCGCCGGAAGCTCAGCGGCGCCTTGAGGAAGGCCTTGCGCAGCGAGCGGCCCTCGGCGTCGTAGTAGTCGGCCTTCCCGTCGCTCTCGAACCGGTAGGCACGGTAAGGAACACCGTCGTTGACGAACTCGGCGGCGAGGATATTGCCGTACTTCCTGAACTCGCCGTCGCGGTAGAGCCCCTCGACGAGCAGGCGGAACGTGTCGCCCCTGCGCAGGGCCGTGGTGAAGTCGATGTCCCAGGCGAAGATGTCCGAGAGGCTGAGGGCCAGCAGCAGGTTCTGCTGCCCGCCGCCCATGGAGGCGATCAGGTTGTCCTCGATTGCGCCTTCGAGGCAGAGGATCCTCCGGTCGTACTCGATGCTGAGCTTCTCGGCCCGGTAGACTTCGCCCTCGCGTGTGACCCGCACGAGGGCGTCGTCGCTTGCCCAGTAGAGGAAGGCGTGCAGGCCCTTCTGCGGGTCCACCTGGATCTCGTAGGGCCGGCCCGCACGGAACTCCCTGGGGCTGTGGACGCCGGCCAGGGCCTCCTTGACGGGGAAGAGCTGCCGGGGGTCGAGTTCGTGGCGCCTGAAGATCTCGTGGAGCGACTGCCCCTTCTGGACCATGCCGCCGAAGCGCAGCAGGTTTTTCATTTCCCGTGTTTCGGGGGGTTTTGCGGGATCGGGCCCGGGGGAGGCACCGAGGAAAAGAAGGGCGGCGAGCAGTGAGGCCACTGCGACGACGAGGATGGCCGGGCCGAGAACTTTTTTCGCCGGTGTCACTCGCTGGAAACCCCGCTGCCCCGTTTCGGCGCGGCCCGTGCGCGCGCCGGGTGCACAAAAGGCGCCTCTCGTCGATCTGTATCGGCCAGGCCGCAAGGGCCATGGCGTGCTGAGCCGTAAAAGCGCCTGTCTGCCGCCGTACCCTAAACGAATCGATCCGGGATTTCAAGCGATTTTCGAAGGCGAAAGGGCCGCCCGCGCAGCGCGGGCGGCCCCTGCCGCTCAGAACGCGTAGACGAAGTTGAACCAGAACTTGTTGCCCTCGGGCTTGTTGCGGGCCTCGAACTCGGGCTGCCATTTTGCCGTGAAGCTCATGTTCTTGTAGTTGTACTGCGCAACGGGGCCGATGGCGAAGACCCGCCCCTCGAACCCGTCGGAGCCCACCTTGTTGCCATTTTGCTCATCCTCGGTCACCTGGTAGTAGTAGTATCCCCCGATGCCCACAGCCCACTCTTTGCCGATGTGGTAGCCAATCAGGTAGTCAAAATGGAACTCCTGGCCCGACTGGTACTTCGTGTCGTCGTTTTCCGTGTTGTAGTCGTACATGAACTTGGCCGAGATCTCGAAGCCGCCGTCGCTCAGGTAGGTTAACCCGAGGACGGGCTCGAAGGTCCAGTAGTTGCGGCCGGTGTTGGCCAGGCGGTCCTGGTTGTAGCTCCCCGTGGGGATGTAGATGTCGAGGCCCGCCGTGACGTGGAAATTTTTGGTGTGCCAGCCGAGGATGATCGGGTCGACGATGATGTCGCCCAGCCCGAACCGGTCATCGTCACGGCCGCCGAGCGTCACATCCTGGTAGGCAACCGGGATGAAGGCGTGGACGGCCCAGTTGGCCCCGAAGACCTTGTAGTCGGTCACGTAGATGAATCGGAGCACGTCGGCCGCGACCTTGAGCTTGAAGTCGGGGATGAGGTCGTTGCCGTTGTTGTCCTTGAACTTCGAGGCCGTGTAGTAGGTCAGGTAGTTCTTGAAATACGTCCCGGGCGGAGGGAGCGCCCCCGCCATGAAGTCCTCCGCGCCGTTCGGGTAGGCCCCGCCGCCGCCCTCGGTGGCCGATGCGGGTCCCGCGATTGCCGCCGCTCCCATCAGCAGGGCCGCCGCGACCCCGACGATGAACCATCTTTGGAATGACTGCCGCTTCTTCATCACGCTGTCTCCTCCTTCCTGGGATTTTGCAGGGTCAAAAAAAAGGCCGCCGGGTGTCCCGCCCCCGCGGCCTTCTCGATACAAAAAAAGCCATGGGCGGCGAGTGATCCACCCATGGCTTGCTTCCGGCTGTCTACTTCGTGCCGCTGTTTTCTACGATGGGCAGACCGATGCGCTCTTTTGGGTCCACCACCACCAGCCCAGGAAACGGATGCCCATCCGGTTTGCCATCGCGGCATCTTCCCTTCACGAAGTGCACGGATTACACCACGGTTTGCCCGGTCTGTCAAGCCCATTCTCGGGGCCGGATTCCGCTAAAGAATTCGCCCCCGGCGGCCGAAGAAAGGGTAAGAATGAACCCCCTGGCGGCCGCGCCGTGCAGCGGGTGCGGTTCGAACGACCAGGAAACGAGGCTGACCGATGACGACCTTTACTCCCCGCGAGATCAAGAACCGGAAATTCAAGCAGAGCCTGATGGGGGTCGACGCCGAGGAGGTGAAGGGCTTCCTCAAGATCGTGGCGGCGGAGTTCGACAAGATCCTCACCCAGAACGCCCAGCTCGAGAAGAGGCTCACCGAGCAGACCGTCCGGTCCACCCTCGGCACCCGGAAAGAGGCCGAGAAGAGCCGGCAGACCCTCGAGGAGGCGGGCAGGGCCGCCGGGGAGATCGTCGCACGGGCGAAGGAAGAGGCCGAGCAGATCCGCCACGCGGCCGAGAGGGAAGCTGCGGACCTGAAGCGCAAGGCCGAGCGGGAGGCCCACGAGAAGGCCCGCCGGGAAACGGCGCTGATGCTCCAGCAGGCGAAGGTCATGGCCGACGAGGTCATCCTGAACGCCAAGCAGAAGGCCGAGAAGATCGAGGCCGAGGCGAAAGAGGCGCTGGCCTCGGCCGCGGCGGCGGCCTCCGACTTCGAGCGTCCCCTCTCCGTGCCCGGGGACGCGGGCGGGCAGCCCGAAACCGCAGCCGGGCCCGACGAGTGGGATGACGGGAGAAGCGAGGAGGCCCTGCAGAATTTCGACTCCCTGATCGCCGAGGCCCGGGTGAAGGCCGAGGCCATCATCCAGAGCACCCGCGCAGAGGCGGAGATGGTCACCACCAGTCTCATCGGGCGCACCCTGGGAGAGCTCAACAAGGAGCACGAGCGCCTGCTGGCCGCGGTGCAAAACGCCGTCTACAAGTCCGAGGAAATCGTCAAGGCCGCCCGAGAGGAAGCGGAGCAATTCGCCGTGCGCCGGAAGTCCGATGCCGTCGAGCAGTGCAACGCCGTCCTGCTCGAGGCCGAGCGCAAGGCCGGCGCCATCTTCAACAGCCTCAAGGCCCAGGCCTCCTCCCGGAAGATGAAGGGGGACGGCGAGGGGAAACCGGCCAACGGGGGCAGAAAGGCCGGCCCGAAATACCAGTGAGCGGATGCCGTCAGGCGATTCCCCCATCGGAGCGCCCCTCCGCGAAACGCCCCGCCTCACGGCGGGGTTTTTGATTCCCCGCACCGACCGGGAGCGGCGGCTCGAATGGCGTTGCATTTGACCCGCCGATGTGGAAGACTACCCCCGTCCTGAATCCCCGGATCGGAGAGACACGCCATGAAAACGAAGCGGAAGGTCCTCGTCCTTCTCGGGAGCCCCCGCCGGAAGGGCAACAGCGCTCTGCTCGCGGAGGCGATCGCACGGGGCGCGAAAGCCGCCGGGGCGGACGTGGAGACCCTGTTTCTCCACGGCCTCGCCATCGCCCCGTGCAAGGCCTGCTTCGCCTGCCAAAAACCGAAGAGCCGCGGGTGCTCCATCGACGACGACATGCAGCCCATCTACCGCAAGATGCTGGAGGCCGACGCCTGGGTGCTCGCCACCCCCGTGTACTGGTTCACGATGTCCGCCCAGCTGAAGCTCTGGATGGACCGCTGCTTCGCCCTGCCCGCCTACGGGAAGGACCCCTTCAGGGGAAAGCGGATCGCCATCGCCATGGCCTACGGCGGCGAGGACCCCTTCGACTCGGGATGCGTCAACGCCCTGCGGACCTTCCAGGACGCCTACCGCTATGCGGGGGCGAAGATCGTCGGGATGGTCTACGGCAGCGCCATGGAGGCGGGCGACATCCGGGCCGACCGGGCCCTGCTGAAGGAGGCGAAGGCACTGGGGCGGGTGCTGGCGGGTTCAGACGATTGACGGAAGGAAGGGAAATGAGCACGGAGGGCTTCGGCTTCGAGAAGTGGTTCGTCGAGACGATGATGGGCCTGGCGCCCGACCCGGAGAAGATCCAGGTGGACGGCGCGCCCGGGGACATGACCGATTTTGCCGCCAACAAGGCCTTCTCGGTGAGCTTCGCCTCGGGGATGATGCCCGGGCCCTTCGGGATGGCCACGATCCTGCCCGAGCTTGCGGCGGTCACGAAGATCCAGATCGATTTGCTCTACAAGATCGCCAAGTATCACGGCAGGCTCGACCGGGTGAACCGCACGCTCGTCCTCTACGTCTTCGGCTGCGCCCTGGGGGTGACGGCGGGAAGGCTGCTGGTGCAGAGGGCGGGCTCGCGGATGATCGTCAAGGCCCTCAGCACCCAGGCGGCACAGAAAATCGCCTCGGCCCTCGGCGCGAGGATCGGCTCCAGCGTCGTGCAGCGCGGCGCCGGCCGCTGGGTCTGCCTGGCCACGGCCCCCGTCTTTGCCTGGCTCTCCAGGAGGATGACGGAGAAGGTCGGCCTGTACGCGGACGATCTCTTCCGGCAGGACATCGAGATCGAGAAGATCGAAGGCTGAAGGGGCGCGACGACGCTTCGGGACTCCCGGAGGGAACCGTGGACGACCACATCGCCCTGGACCAGCTCGAGGCCCTGGCCTGGAGCCTCGGGATCGAGGTCCGTTACGAGAAGATCCCGCAGGACGACGTCACGATCTCTGGGGGGCTCTGCCGGCTCAAGGGGAAGAGCGTCATCGTCATCGACGCGCGCGCCTCGTCGAAGGAGCGCGTGCGGATCCTCGTGCAGGCCCTCAGGCCCTTCGATCTCACCGACGTCTACATTCGCCCCGCCCTGCGTGCGCTGCTGGAGAAGACCTGAGGCGCCTTGCGGCTACCGCGCCTTCGGCACTGCCTGCTGCCCCACCTTGTAGTCGAAATCCCCGAGGGGCCGCGCGAAGGTATATTGAAAGGGATCCTCCACGAGCAGCTGGCCCGATTTTTCGACGCTCCCGCTGGGAAGGGAAAACGGCAGGGCGACGATGAACATCGCCGTGCCGGCCACGATGGACACGAGGCCGACTGTCCGCACAAACAGGACGTCCGCCACGATCGCCATCCCGTCCTGCGGCGGTTCGGCAAAGGCCTGCGCCGTGCTCGCGAGCAGGGCACAGACGACCAGCAACGCAATCGATGTCTTCTTCATGACCCGACCTCCCGGGAACCGCGGTTCCCCATGATTTTCCTTGCCTGCAGTGTCGCCCCTTTGCCGCGGCATGTCAATACGACGGCGGCATGATTCGATGCTACGAAGTTCTTCCGACTCCGACCCATCCTCGCGGCGTAGACGGCCGCGACGCCGCACCCTCCCCTTCGCATGCGTCGGCGGTCCGGGTGCGGCAAACGACGGCGGGATCAGTCGACCCAGCGGACGATCTCCCTCAAATCCGCCCGTTTCCTCTCGAAGCGGTTGAGGGGATACTCGGGGTCGGGGTACCCGACGGCGATCGCCGCCACAATGCGCCGGTCCTCGGCAATGAAGGCGATCTTCCGCAGCGCATCCGGGTACCGGACCGCGGCGGCCATGATGCAGGTGCCGAGGCCCCGGGCATGTGCCAGCAGGCAGATCGTCTGCACGACGAGCCCCACGTCGAGCATGGCATACTCGACGGCAACCGCCCGGGGGATGGTGGCGACGATCAGGCAGGGCGCGCCAAAGAGTCCCGCCATGCGCGCGTAAAGCCGGTTGCGGGCATCCTTGTCCGCCCGGTCGATCCCCATGAGATCCAGCATCGTCCTGCCCAGCTCGCCGTAGCGCGCCTTGAGTTCGGCGGGCCAGCTCTCCGGCATGGGAATCTCCGGCGCGGCGGCGAGCCCCTCCGAGAACATCCGCTCGTTGGCCTCCTTGAAGGCCGCGAGGGGCGCCCCGGTCAACACGGTGAACTCCCAGGGCTGCGTGTTCCCCCAGGACGGCGCCCATCGCGCGGCCTCGAGGATCTCGTCGATGAGGATCCCGGGGACCTTTCTCTCGGTGAACTTCCGGATGCTTCTCCTGCCTCTCACGGCCGCTTCGAGTTCCATGGTCCTCCTCCCGTCGTTGATCGGTTTTCGTCGCCCCTCCCCCCCCGGGACCGGCACGTCACCCCATGAGGTACTTCTCGAACCAGGCGATGCAGCGCCCCCAGGCCTCTTTCGCGGCCTCGGCGCGGTAGCTCGGCCGGTAGTCGGCGAAAAAGGCGTGCGGCGCCCCGGGGTAGATCACGAACGCGGCCGTGCGTCCGGCCGCTTTCATCCTCGATTCCATCTCCCTGACGTCGGCCACGGGGATGCCGATATCCTCACCGCCGTAAAGACCCAGGACGGGGGCCTCGATCCTCGCCGCCACGTCGAGCGGGCCTTCCGTCCGGACGCCCGGCGTCAGGGCCGGCCTGAGCTGCCCGTACCAGGAAACGGCGGCCCTCAGCTCCCGGCTGCGGGCGGCATAGAGGAGCGTGTACATCCCGCCGCGGCAGAACCCCGTCATCCCGACCCTATCCGGCCTCGCCGAGGGGTGCCTCTTCGCCCAGGCGACAACGGCATCGAGATCGGCCATGACCCGGGCGTCGGGGACGGGGTCGGCGACCTTGCGCACCGCCTCCAGATCGGGGAGATGCTTGACGCCCCCTTCCCGGGCGTAGGGCTCGAAGGTGACCGCCAGGAACCCCTCGCGGGCAAAGCGGCGCGTCACGTCCCGGATGTGCTCGTGCATCCCGAAGACCTCGGGGATGACGAGGACGACGGGGTATCTGCCGGGCGCCGCGGGACGCGCCTCGTAGACCGGGACGGCAAACCCTCCGGAGGGCACCGTGCCGTCCGCCGCGGAGAGGCCCTCCGCGGGGGTTGCGACGACCCTCCCCGCCACCGGGGTGGCGGCCAGGCAAAAGCCCGCCAGGCCGACCCCCGCAACCCCGACCCTTGCGAGAAAATCCCGCCGCGACAATCCGTCATAGGCATTCGCCAGCCAGTCTTCCACCATGAGCCCCTCCTGTCCGGTTGTTGTGCTCACACGAAAAAGAACGCGCAGAGACCTGTATTCCGAATATCAGGATCGCGCACGGAAGGAAAAGAAAAAAAGCAACGAGGTCCAAGGGCGGGTTGAAATGCCCGCCCCCGCCGATTCGCTCACGTCAGGTGGAATACGGTGATCTCGGGCCGAGCGCCCAGCCGCACCGGGGTGAAGGTCGTGCCGATGCCGCGGCTGACGTACAGGTGCGAGCCGTCGATGCGGAAGAGCCCCTCGGGCCAGGGGGTCCGCAGGTGGGCCAGGCTCAGGTCCCCGCCGGGCAGGCGCAGCTTGATCTGACCGCCGTGGTAGTGGCCCGCCAGCGTGAGGGCGATCCCCCGCCCGGCCGCCTCGGGAAAGATCTCCGGCCGGTGGGACAGCAGGATCGTCGGGATCGCCGGGTCAAGCCCCCGGAGGGCGGCGTCGAGGTCGTCCTTTCCAAACCGCATGTCATCGATCCCGGCAACGGCAAAGGGACCCTTCGCGGTCCGGATCACCCGGTGCGCATTGTTGAGCAGCGGGACCCCGTACTGCCGGAACACCGCCCTGAGGCGGTCGGGGTTCGCCACCCAGTGCTCGTGGTTGCCCAGGGTGGCGAAGGTTCCGTAACGGGCCCGGACCCGGGCCATCTCCTCCAGGCATCCCGGCAGGAAGGCAAGCGAGTTCGAGACGTAGTCCCCGGTGAGAACGAAGAGCTCGGGGTCGAGCGCGATGACGGCATCGGCATAGCGCCGCAGGTCCTCGCGGGTCATGTAGGGCCCGGCGTGGTGGTCGGTGAGCTGGACGACGCGGAGCGGAAGCCCGAAAGGCAGGGCGAGCTCCCGCACCTCGTGGGTCCTTGCGGCCCAGGCCGCGCCATAGCCCGACAGGATCAGGGGTGCCGCCGCGATCGCCCCGGCCCCGGCCTGCAGGAAGAGCCGGCGACCCGGGTCCGCGGGTTCTCCCCACGGCCGGTGCGCGGCGCGCTTGAAAAGACGCGCGACGGCCAGTCCCAGGCCCCACGCGGCCTGCGAGAAGGCCAGCAGCAGGGCCGACAGGATCGAGCCGAAGCCCCACACGGCCGGCAGATAGAAGAGGAGGGCCTGCACCGGCGCCGGCGCGTCGAACCAGGGGATGGGCCTGATGAGGATGAAGACGTTCATCGCGAACAGCAGGCCGATGCCCGCCCCCGCCAGGCAAACGGCGAGGCGCTTGAATCGCTCCGGCCTCTCCGTCGACCGGATGGCCGTCCGCAGGCGGACGAACAGGTATATCTGGGCGAAGATCGCGAGACTGACGACGATGAACCGGAGGGTGCCGAAGGTCAATGAAGGTACCATAAGCCGATGCCCCAATCTGCCACAGAACGGCCTGGTCCGCAAGCCGGGAGATGGCCGAACGACGCCCCACGATAGCCATGCAACAAGAGGTCGAGAGGGTGAGAAGGCCAGAAGGGCGGATCCCATCAGCGCCCGTCTGATGGGGACCTCGGACGGCGTCTGCGGCGGCGGCGTCGCTCCGTCCTAGAAAACATTCAGACGGGCGCCGATTTCGTTTTCGCGGGAAATGTCGATAATGCGGTTAACGAAAGGGAACGAAGACCGCAAGGAGAGCGAAGCCATGATGACCCGGATCCACAAAGCCATTGCAAACCGCATGACCGCCGATCCCCGGATCAACCTGATGGGCGAGCGGGTGGACAGGGTGTGGGCGGACCCCATCCTGACCCCCCGCAGGGAAACGGTCCGCTGAGTCCCGGGCACAGAATACACGCAAGGAGGTATCGTCATGAAGGAGAAGGCCAAGAACGTGAAGACCGACCGGAAATTCTGGAATGACCCCATGAGCTTTCCCGTCTTCACGCCGAAGCGCGGCAAGTAGAGGAAGAAGGCAGACCCACCCATAACCGACAGCCGCAAGGAGGGCTGAGACGATGAAAAAGACGACGAAAGAGACCCGGAAAGACCGCAAGCTCTG
>Ga0209506_1000636_pt1 | contig 44561 bp, 41 predicted proteins | sample AD_JPNHG2_MetaG_FD_184409 | JGI IMG/M metagenome (GOLD analysis project Ga0209506, IMG submission 184409) | Active sludge microbial communities of municipal wastewater-treating anaerobic digesters from Japan - AD_JPNHG2_MetaG (SPAdes) (version 2) | ecosystem: Engineered > Bioreactor > Anaerobic...
TTTGGAGGGCACAAACAACAAAATCAAAACGCTCCAAAAACAGGCCTACGGGTTCAGAGACAAGGAGTTCTTCAAACTTAAAATCTATGCCCTGCACGAGTCCAGGTACGCTTTGGTGGGATGAGCCTTATTTTTACTTTCGCCCTTCTCGGGAAAAAGCTCTGCATATTCCTCGGGATAAATCTTTTTCGCGCATTCAGGGCAGATTCCGTGGCTGAACTGCGCCTCTGAATGCTCATGAATATACGCCTCGATTCGCTTCCAGTAACCCTGGTCGTCCCGGATCTTTTTGCACGAGGCGCAGATGGGCAGAAGGCCGCTTAAGACCTTTACACGGGCCATGGATTTCTTCAGCTCCGCTGTTCTCTCCTCGACCTTCTGTTCCAGGGTCTGATTGAGCTCTGCGTTCTTTTCCAACTCCTGCTGTGTGATGCTTAAGGCGCTGTCGGTGATGAGGCTGTTTTGATACGAGAGGCAGAAAACCATGACGACCACGATGATGTGGTTGAGGGTTGCAGACATGAGATAAAAATGAACCTCGGGCTGGGCATGGGCCAGGGCAAAGATGTAAAGGGAAACCGTCAGGGCGAGAAAGATGATCGACACAAATGCAAGCACGCGGCGCGTGCTGAACATGGCTGCGTAGACAATGACCGCGATCATCAGAACGCTGAGGCTGTTCGAACCCGTTTCGATCTGAACGGGCATCTTGACCAGATTGCCCATGATGGCAAGGATGGTGACCACTACTATGCTGAAGGTCACCACCGCATGGTATTTCCCTTTCCTGATAAGCACAATCCCGCAGATGAGGGTGACGATGAAAGCCAGGTCGATGATGAAGATGCCCAGCAGCTCACGCGGGTTATTTCTCAGGATATTGATGATGAAATAGATCACCATGAGCGGAAGCAGTATAAGGTGCGACCAGAGCAGGACAGCAGCCTTCTGGCGGATGACGAACGACGAGCCGTCATACCTTTCGAGGAAATAATTCCTGATCGCGCCCTTTATCATAGCCGCACCCCTTGACAGATCAAATCACAAGAAATTGAATCATATCATGTCACCTCTATCGATGAAAGAAGTTTCTCTTTTCCGTTAAACCGGGGAGGGGTCCACAATCGCTGGGCCAACACCTCACGAGCCCGCCTGGATGCATGCTCCCCTCTTTTAGCTCAAACCAGGCATGCCTGCATATACGACCTGTGGCTCAACCCTCTGGATCTGTATCTCTGCACGGGCTGGGAAGGGGCTCTTCAAGGTTCTGTTGTGATCCCGCATGCAGCCAGCACTCGCGAGCTATGCGCGCACTATCTGCTGCAACCTCATGAAGAGCTCGCCCACGGCATTGGAGAGCCTGATGTTCTCGTTCGCCCCCCTGCGAATGCCACGCAGACAGGTCACCGCATCTTCGAGTTCCAGAAGGTCTATTCCCCGCAAGGGGAATCCCTTCAGCTCTTCATTGATCACGGCTTCGCCGCCTCCCGCAAGGACGAGCAGGTCCCTGATCAGGGACTCGGCCAGGAGCATCACCACGGGCAGGATATCGGCCCCCTTTTCCTGCGACGGAAAGTACTTCTTCGCCAGGTGAACAGGATCGCCTTCTAGCAAGATTTGGAGGATTTCCGCGCGGATCTGGAGCACGAGGTCCTGGTCGAAGTCCTTAAGCCCGCCCAAGGTGCCCGAGGTGAGCCGCAGAAAGGTCTGGTCCACGGGGCCTTTCATACAGGCTGCGGCATCGAGCGGGGCGAAGCGAAGGACCTGGCAGCGCGAAACAATGGTGGGAAGCAGCAGCGAGGGATTATGGCTCACCAGGATGATCAGCGTTGCGTCCGGCGGCTCTTCCAGGGTTTTGAGAAGGGCGTTGGCACTCGCCTTGTTCATCTGCTCCGCGGGTTCGATCACGACAAACCGGGTGCGGGCCTCAAAAGGCTTGAGGCTCACCTCGGAGATGATACCCCGGATGCCCTCGACCAGGATGCGCCCGTTTGCCGGCGTCACCTCGAGATAATCGGGATGGGAGCGGCTGCGCGCCTTCAGACACGATCTGCATGCGTTACACGGGTCGCCCGTGCCCTCCAGGCAGTTGACCGCCATGAAAAACTCCCGCGCAACCATGGTCTTCCCCACGCCCGCCGGTCCGGAGAACAGAAGCGCATGCGGGAGCTTGCCGGTCCGTACAAACCCGCGCAGTATCTCGATCAGGTCTTCGTGCCCGACGATGTCTCTCCACATACCTGTTTTCATATATCAAGCAGCGCCCCGGGGCAACCGTGTTGTCCGCAAAAAACCTTGCCGCCCCTCAGACGAGTCTTATGGAGAATCGTCTGAGGGAATCCTCCTTAACAGCAGAGAAATACCGGAATAGTGCTGCACCGACTACCAAACAGCAATGGCTTGACTTGATCCCTCCTTTTCAGATAATACCCTATGATCTAACGATACCGGTTATGGAAGGGAGAACAGATGAGGAGATATCGTACGGAGAATCTGAGAGACGTAGTCATTCTATCTCACTCGGGAGCCGGCAAGACATCCCTGGGTGAGGCGCTCTTGTTCAACGCAAAGGCGACCACACGGATGGGAAAGGTGCTCGAGGGCAATTCCGTGCTCGACTTTGAACCCGAGGAGCAGAAGCGGCAGTCGTCCATATTCAGTGCACTCCACACCTATAAATGGAAGAATGTCGGAACCATCATCGTTGATACCCCGGGCGATCCAAACTTCACCTCCGAGGCCATCCTCGGGCTGAAGTCGGCTGACAACGCCCTCTTCGTCATCGATGCCATCGACTCCATCAAGCCGCACTCCGAAAACCTGTGGGGCCTCGCCGGCAAGGAAGGGATCGCGCGCATCTGCTTCATCAACAAGATGGACCGCGAACGCGCCGATTTCGATCAGGTGCTTGCCGACATCTCCGAGGTGTTCGAGATCAAACCTCTGGTCCTCACCCTGCCTATCGGTTCCGAAGAGAAGTTCGCCGGTGTCGTGGATATCCTGAAGAAGAAGGCATATCTCTATGAAAAAGACGGTTCGGGAAAATTTTCCGAATCCGACATCCCCTCCGACATGAAAGATACGGTGGAAGAGATCTACGGCAGGGTGGTGGAAGACCTGGCCGAGGTGGACGACGCCCTGATGGAGAAATACCTCGAAGGCGGCGAGCTTACTGCGGATGAGCTCGCCACGGCCCTTTCCTCCGGACTTGCCCAGGGCAACTTCCTGCCGGTGTTCGCGGGCTCCGCGACCCTGAACATGGGCGTACAGCCCCTGATGGATTTCATCAATTCATCCGGTCTCTCCCCCCAGCAGAGAAAGCTCCCCGAGCTCAGCAACAAGGCAGGAGAAACCCGGCAGATCAAGGCATCCGAAGACGAGATGTTCTGCGGGTATGTCTTCAAGACCATGAGCGACCCCTATACCGGCACACTGAGCATCATCCGCTGCTATTCCGGAAAATTGACGCCCGACTCCTCGGTATTCAACTCGTCCAGAGATGCCAAGGAGCGGATCGGCACGCTCCTGCAGCTCGAGGGAAAGAACCAGAAGCCTCTGGAAGAGGTGGGCCCAGGAGACATCTTCGCCATCGCCAAGCTCAAGGAGACCAAGACGGGCGACACCCTGCTCGGCGAATCGCTGGATTTCGTCCTCCCCTCCCCCGAATTCCCGGAGACCATCATGAGCATGGCCGTCAACCCCAAGACCAAGGCGGATGTGGAAAAGATCATGCCCGCCATGCAGAAGCTCATGGACGAAGACCCGGTGCTCGCGGTGCACCGCGACGAGCAGACCGGCGAGTTCATCCTCTCCGGCTTGGGCCAGCTCCATATCGAGATCGCTGTCGACAGGCTGAAGAGGCGCTTCGGCGTAGAAGTAGATCTCAAGACGCCCAAAGTTCCCTACAAGGAGACCATCACCGGGTCGTGCAGGGTCCAGGGCAAGCACAAGAAGCAGACCGGCGGCCACGGTCAGTACGGCGACTGCTGGATCAAGGTCGAGCCCCTGGAGAGGGGAAAGGGCTTTGAGTTCGTAAACGCCATCGTGGGGGGCGTCATTCCCAAGCAGTATATCCCTGCGGTGGAAAAGGGCATTGTGGAGGCCATGCAGAACGGCCCGCTCACCGGCAACCCCGTGGTGGACGTGAAGGTCACGCTCGACTTCGGCTCCTACCACGAGGTTGACTCCTCTGAAATGGCCTTCAAGATAGCCGGGTCCCTCGCCTTCAAGAAGGCGATGGAAGAGTGCCGCCCCATCCTGCTGGAGCCCATCATGAACATCTCGGTGGTGATCCCGGAGGAGAGCATGGGCGATGTCATGGGCGACCTCAACAGCCGCAGAGGAAAGATCGAGGGCATGAACGCCCGGGGCAAATATCAGGAACTCAAGGCCCAGGTTCCCCTGGCCGAGGTGCTCACCTATGCGCCCACCCTCACCTCCATGACCTCGGGCAGAGGCACCTACACCATGAGCTTCTCCCACATGGAGCCCGTACCCTATAATATCCAGGAAAAGATCGTGGCAGAGGTGAAGGCAGCACGAGATGAAAAATAACGGAACAGATTCAGCAAGAAATTTGTTCCAGACAATACAGGCCATGAGCGTGTCCGAGAAGCTGGATCTGGCGCGCAAGGGCAGCAAGGAAGCACGGTCCATCCTGATCCGGGATGCAAACAAGCTGGTTCAGCTCGCGGTCATCCAGTCGCCCAAGATCACCGAGGGCGAGGTGCTGATGATCGCCAGCAACCGGCAGATCAACGAAGAGGTGCTCAAGCACATCGCCATCAATCTCGAGTGGCTCAAGAACTATCAGATCAGGGTCGCCCTGGCCAACAATCCCAAAACCCCTCTGCCCGAGGCGCTCAAGCAGGTCGCGTATCTGAAGGTGCGCGAACTCACCCAGCTCGCAAAGTCCAAGTCTGTTGCCAGGGCGCTTACCGTGGCGGCCGAGCAGCGGCTCAAGCAGGTGAAGAAATGAAGAGAGCAGGCATACTTACCCTAAGCGACAAGGGGTCGAGAGGACAGCGGGAAGACAGGAGCGGAGAGATCCTGAAAGACATGCTCACCGGCCTGGAGTTTTCCATCGACCGCTACGAGATCATTCCCGACGAGGAAGAGCTCATCAGAGACATGCTCGTCGCCTGGACCGACGAGCTCTGCCTCGATCTGATCGTGACGACCGGGGGCACAGGGCTGTCACCCCGGGATGTCACCCCCGATGCCACCCTCTCGGTCATCGACAAGCGCGTGTACGGCATGGAAGAGGTCATGCGGAGGGCGAGTCTTGAGAAAACCCCGCATGCCATGATCTCTCGGGCCGTGGCCGGGGTGAGGAAAAAGACCCTCATCGTCAACCTCCCCGGGAGTCCTTCGGGCGTAAAGGACTGCATGGAGAGCATTGCGCCCGCCCTCAACCACGCCATCGACAAGATCGGCGGGGATATGAGCGAATGCGCGCCCCCTTCACGGTAATAACGGTTATCATGTAAAGCCGCCGATCCTGTTTGCCGATTCTGTAGTAATACGAATCGATACGCAGGAGGAGGCAATTGAGGCTCAGGCGTGATCCCCGCTATCTGACCGACCTTCGCGAACCGAAAAAGACGGTACAGTTCCACGATTTTCAGGGTGTGGAGCGTACCTGCCCGGTAAGGGATTTTTCCAGGACCGGCCTCTCATTCCTTCTGGAAGACGGAAGTCTCATCTTCCGTATCGGAGATATCCTGGAGATCCGTTTTTTCTCCTATGAGAAAGAGGTGCACTTCGGAGCGGCCACCATCGTCCATATCCAGGACGATTGCCTCGACGGCAAGGTGATCTCCCGGATCGGGTGCCACTTCGAAAACCCCATGGATATTTCCACCATCATCAGGGGCGACAAGGTCAAACAGCTCAGGAACGAGTATACCGACTTCATCCAGTCTCTGGCCGTAGAAGACAACCTCAACGAGGAGTTCGTACACCTCACCTCGCACCTTCACTTTCTCCTGAGCAACTTCCGGAAAAAGATCAAGGAAGAGGAAGAAAAGATCTCCCGGGAAGACGAACGCATCAGGTCCGAGCTTATCGAAACCCTGCGTACCATGACCTTCGAGGCCATCAACGAAGTCACCCTCAAATACTGCGACCAGTTCAGCCGGATAACGGCCGGCTTCTCCGACTCCAAAGAGCACTTCATCCACCGGGAATATTTTCAGAAGACGCTCAACGAATTCTTTCTCGCATCTAAACTGTTCAACCGGGCATACACCAAGCCGCTGGGATATGCGGGTGATTACGAGATGATGAACATCATCTACCGCAATGACTTCGAGGGCGATGATGTTTTTTCCCAGGTCATGAGCAAGGTCGACTGCGAGGGTTCCGCCGCCCTGGCGGTGCGCAACCGCAGGGAGTATCTCCTGGGGAAGATCCTCTCGGTCTATAACGGCCTGGAGGAAGGGCATACGGGCAAGGTCGTCAGCGTCGCCTGCGGGCCCTGCATGGAGCTGGGGGATCTCCTGAAGCATACTGCAGAGGCGAAGAGACCCGTGCGGCTCGATGTGGTGGCCATGGATCAGGACCCGCATGCCCTTGCATATGCCGGCCAGATGCTGTCTTCCCCTGCGGTCAATGACACGGGTGTCCATATCGAGCTCGTTCAGGACAATATCAAAAACCTCATCATCGGCAGAAAGAAGGAGGCGAGCCGTTATGCGAATGCAGACCTCATCTATTCTGCCGGCCTGTGCGACTACCTTTCCGCCAACGCCACGAGCAGGCTTATCGGCGAGCTCTACCGGTATCTGAAACCGGGGGGATGCCTGGTCATCGGCAACTTCGGACCCTATAACCCCCAGCGGTTCAAGATGGAATACGGCGCGGAGTGGTTCCTCATCCATCGCAGCGAGGAAGAGCTCAAGGACCTGGCCCGGGGGCTGCCCGAAGACGTCGTGCTGCGCATGGAGAAAGAGCCTGAAGGGGTCAACCTCTTCCTGAACATCATCAAGCCGCGGTAAGAGCCCTGAAGATCATCCCGCACATCGTCCAGAGATTCAACGGCTCCTGTTGAATGCCTTCACGGCAAAATCGGACCCATCCCAGCGTGCATCTGCACTACACCCGCCCCACCCTTGCCGTCCATGAAAGCAGCAGGCAGGTTAGACCTTACAGATGCACCCTGATCAACCGGATGCGCTCATCCTTCCTCTCCGGGGATACCTTGCGGTTCCTCGCGGAAGACTTCTTCGAACTGTTTGAGGTCTGGCAGGTCGGAGAGGGAATCGAGACCGAAGACCTCCAGAAACCGGGTGGTGGTGTGATACAGCAGGGGTTTGCCGTGCTTGATGTCGATGAGCCGGTGCTTCAGGAGGCTCTTCAGAGAAGAGGTGGAGTCCACCCCGCGGATGGAATCGATTGCCTGCTTGGAGCACGGACCCTTGTAGGCGATCACGGCGAGAACCTCAAGCGAGGGCATGGACAGCCTGACCGGCGTGTGCAGCAGCTTGAGATAGGGCGCACACACCTCCCTGGTCACAAACTGATATCCGTTCGAGACCCGCTCGATGTAAAAGCTCCTGCCGGTCTCTTCGTACATGCGGTTGAGCTCCGAGACATACGAGTCGAGGTCTTCTGCGCTCATACCGGGGACCGCCTTGAGGATGTCCCCTTTAGGAAGGGACCCGCTTGCGGAAAATATGAGCGCCTCGATGATCTCCCGGACGTGCATCCGCCTCACCTCCCCTGCCTGCTGAGTATGCCCCGGCACCGGTCCACCATTGGTCATCTCCGTACGAGATAGATAGTCGCAAAGAGCCCGCGCTGGACCAGCCGCACGATGCTGCGCTTGGACAGCTCCAGGGACGCGGCAAAGGCTCCGATGAGCTCCATCCGCTCCTGCGACTCCACGATGTCTTTCAGGGCCACTCTGGGCCTGCCTTTCAGAATGCCCTCGATCCTTGCGATCATGGCCTGAATGTCGAACCGGTTGGCCACGATCTCCATGACATATTTCCTGGTCCGCGCCCTGATGGCATTGACCGCCTCCAGCAGGGCCCCGATGCTCAAAGGCGAGACCCCGCGCTCTTCCAGAGAAAGGCCCCTGGGAAACTTGTCGCGCAGGAGCAGAGGCCTGCCGGAGAGTTCCAGAGAGGCCTGCCGGATTGCGCGGTAGGCGATGAGCATCTCCTTGAGTTCGCGGGCGGGGTTGAAGTCTTCGTCCCGCCCGTCTTCGACACTCACCGGCAGCAGCAGGCATGACTTGAGCCAGACCAGGTACGAGGCCATTTCCAGGAACTCGCCTGCCAGGCTCACGTCCAGTGACCTTGCCTGCTCCACATATTGCAAATACTGGTCCACGACCGGGCAGACCTCAAGATTTTCCAGGGTGAAGCGATTCTTCTCGATCAGATAGAGCAGCAGGTCCAGCGGCCCCTCGAACTCGGGCAGCCTCAGGATGAATTCCTGGGTAGGATACTCCGCTGCTGCGGAAAGCACCGCCGCTGCCTTTCCTTACCCGGACATCCGCATGGCGGCGCGGACTTTTTCCATGGTCGCCTCCGACTCTTCACCGGCCTTCGCGGCTCCCTGGCGGATGATGTCGTCGATCAGGGAGGCGTGATTCCGGTAGTAGTCGATCTTCTCCCAGATGGGCTGGAACTCGCTGATGAGGTTATTGATGAGGATCTTCTTGCACTCCACACAGCCCAGGCTCGCGCTCCGGCAGCCGGCCTGGATTTCCCGCCTCGTTTCCTCATCCGTGAAGTACTCGTGCAGGGGGTAGAGGTTGCAGTCTTCCGGTTCGCCCGGATCTTTCTTTCTCAGCCGCTTCACGTCGGTGAACATCTGCATGACCTTCTGCCTGAGGCTCTCTTCTGTCTCGTAGATGAAGATGGCATTGCCGTACGACTTGGACATCTTTCTGCCGTCGATCCCCAGCACCCGGGCCGCCTCGGTGAGGATCTCCTTGGGCTCCTTGAGGATCCCCTCGCCATAGATGAAGTTGAACCTCCTGACGATCTCGCGGGTCAGCTCCAGGTGAGGAAGCTGGTCCTCGCCGATGGGCACCTTGTCCGCGTGATACATGACGATGTCCGCCGCCTGGAGCACCGGGTATCCGAGGAAGCCCAAGTTGCCCAGGTCCTTCTCCTTGAGCTCCTCCCTGAGCTCCTTGTAGGCGGGGTTCCTTTCCAGCCAGGGTACCGGAGTGATCATGGACAGGAGCAGGAAGAGCTCTGCATGGTTCTTGATGTCCGATTGCCGGAAGATCACCGAGGCCTGCGGGTCGATACCCACGCTCAGCCATATCATAACCATATCCCGCGAGCTCTTCCGGATGATGGAGGGGTCGCGGAACTCACTGGTGAGCGCGTGCCAGTCGGCCGTGAAATAGAAGCACTGGTAGTCCTTCTGGAGCTCCACCCAGTTCTTCAAGACGCCCAGATAGTGCCCGATGTGAAGATCGCCGGTGGGTCTGATGCCGGATACAATGCGTTTCCTGTCCATATGGCTCCTTTTATATTATATGCTCAGCAGGATCTGTACGACTGTCCTGATGATGGGGAAGATCACGAAATCCACCACCCGGGTGAAGATCAGCAGCAGCAGTATCATGAACCCGTAGGGGGCGATGGCCGAATATGCCCTGGCCATGTCCGGGGGGAGAAGGCCCTCCAGGATGTGGCTTCCGTCCAGGGGCGGTATGGGGATGAGGTTGAACACGGCAAGGCCCACGTTGATCATGATCATGATCTCGATCATAAAGCTCAGCGGAAACAGGTACGATGCCGCGAGCATGCCGCCAAAGGCCTTGTAGACAACCGCAAAGATCACGGCGAGCCCGATGTTGGAGGCAGGCCCTGCCAGCGATACCCACATCATGTCTTTGCGCGGGTTCCGGAAATACCTCGGATCAACCGGCACGGGCTTGGCCCAGCCGATCATCCGGGTGATGAGCAGGACCAGCAATCCCACGATATCGATGTGCTTGATCGGATTGAGCGTGAGCCTTCCGGCGTTCATGGCGGTGGGGTCACCGAGCCGGTACGCCGCATATCCGTGGCATACCTCATGGACCGTGATGGAAAAGAGCACGGGCACGATGAGGAGAATGATCTGTTGTATCATGCTGTTCATGGTGAGGCTTATACCGTATGGACAAGCCGGTGTCAAAAAGTTACGGCGCGATTCCCGCATGATCCAGAAGCCGGATGATTCATCCTTGACTATGGCTGCACCATGGGATAGAAGAATATCCGCTCTTTTACATGGGGTGGCCGGTTTTTATCACCGTGCCTGAGATCATACCCGTTGAACCTGATCTGGGTAATACCAGCGAAGGGAGAACACTGACACCGTACGTGATTGTTCCTGTACCGGCCAAGAAGCCGCCTCCTTTTGCTGGAGGCGGCTTTTTTCGTCGATCCATCAAACACCGTACAGGCCGGTGGTCGCCACCCCGGGCAATGACACATGAAAAAGGGGAGAACAGACATGCTCAATGAAGTAACCATCAGCAAGGCGATCATCAGCACCTATATGGAAAAGCTCCTGTGGGCCCTGGAGCTGGATGCGGCCATCGTGGGCGCAGGGCCGTCGGGCCTGGTCGCAGGATACTATCTGGCCGGGGCCGGAGTAAAGACGGCCGTGTTCGAGAAGAAGCTCTCCATCGGGGGCGGCATGTGGGGCGGCGGCATGATGTTCAACGAGATCGTCATCCAGGAGGAGGCCCGGGAGATCCTGGACGAGTTCGGCATCCCGGTAAAGACATTCGAGCCGGGCTATTACACGGCGGACTCGGTCCACACGGTGTCCACCCTGATCCACCGGGCCATGGACCGGGGGCTGAAGATCTTCAACTGCATCAGCATCGAAGATGTGGTGTTCAAGAACAACCGGGTCTCGGGCCTGGTCATCAATTACTCGCCCGTGGAGATAGCCGGTCTCCACGTTGATCCGCTCACCCTCCATTCCTCGTATGTCCTGGACGCCACGGGCCATCCGGCCAATGTCGTGACCGCCCTGGTGAGGAAGATGGGCGTCAGGCTCGATACTCCCACCGGAGGCATTATGGGAGAGCGCTCCATGGATGCCGGCCTCGGTGAACAGCACACGGTGGAGAACACCCGCGAGATCTTTCCCGGACTCTTTGTCTCCGGCATGGCGGCCAACGCATCCTATGGCGGCTACCGGATGGGGCCCATATTCGGCGGCATGCTTCTCTCCGGCAGAAAGGCCGCCCGCGAGATCATACAAAGGCTTTAAATCATGAACCGGGAAGTGCTGCGATTGATCGATGCCAATCTCAACCGGGTCACCGAGGGCCTCAGGGTGGTGGAGGATGTGTTCCGCTATGTCCGGAACGACGCCCCCATGCAGCAGAGGCTGAAAAGAATGAGACACCGGATCAGCGCACAGGCCGACCCCGCCCCTCTCGTCTCTTCCCGGGACGCAGCCGGCGATGTGGGCTTTGCCGCAAAGGGCTCTCTGGAAAACAGGAGGTCCTCGATCAGGGATGTTATCAGATCGAATATGAAGCGCGCCCAGGAGGGATTGAGGGTTCTTGAAGAACTGATGAAGATCGACTCTCCCGACAGGGCTGCTCTCATGAAAGAGCTCCGCTACGAGTGCTACCAGCTCGAGCGGGATATGGAGCGGGCATACCGCCCCGTGCTCGGTCCTGGGCTCTACCTCATCCTGACGCAGCCCCGGGCAGGGTACGAGGCCCTTGCAAGGATGGCCGTGGCCGAGAAAATCCCGGCAATCCAGCTCCGTTGCAAGAACGAGAGCTCGGAGGCCTTCCTTATGACCGCCCGCGCTCTGAGAGACATCACCGCCGGAACCGATACCCTCCTCATCATAAACGACCGCGTCGATATTGCGATGATTTCAGGGGCTGACGGCATCCACCTGGGGCAGGACGACATCCCTCCCCGAGAGGCCAGGGAGCTGGCAGGGGAGAAAATGCTCATCGGTCTGTCCACCCATAACCTGGAGCAGGTGGAACGGGCCCAGGACGAACCTGTGGACTATATCGGGTTCGGCCCGGTTTTCCCGCCATTTTCCAAAACAGATCCCGACCCCGTCACCGGGGTGGAGGCCCTGGGCCGGGCGGTCGCCCTCTCCGGGCTGCCGGTGGCGGCCATCGGGGGAATCACGCGTGCGCGGCTCGAAGACCTGGCAGGCATCCCCTGCCACAACGTAGCGTGCATCCACGCCGTTGCGAATGCACCGGACCCGGCACAGGAGATGCGGGCCATCCACGCACGGACAGGAGTACGATCATGACACAGAAACGTATGGCTCAGAAAGGAATCATAACCCCGGAGATGCGCGCAGTCGCCGAGTATGAGGGGGTAGATCCCGAGTATGTCCGCGACTGCGTGAACGCGGGCACTATCGTCATACCCAAAAACAAGGGGAAATCCCTGCCCCGGGTGAGGGGCATCGGTAAGGGTTTGAGAACCAAGGTCAATGCGAACATCGGCTCGTCTCCCTACCATATGGATATCCAAAATGAGATCGAAAAGCTCCGCGCGGCGGTCGCCCACGGGGCGGATGCGGTCATGGATCTCTCTTTAGGCTCCCGGCTCATCGACATCCGCAGGGAGGTCGTCAGGGAGTCGCCGGTTATGGTGGGGACGGTCCCCATCTACCAGACCGCGTTCGAGCTCTCCTCATCCCGCAGAGACATCACGGACATGACCATCCACGACTTTCTCGAAACACTCCGGAGACAGGCCGAAGAGGGTGTGGACTTCATGACCATCCATTCCGGGGTGACACTGCAGGCGTTGAAGTCTCTAAGATCGCAGAGGAGGATCCTGGATGTGGTGAGCCGGGGCGGGTCGTTCCTGGCAGCGTGGATGAGGAAAAACAACCGGGAATCGCCGCTGTACGAGCACTATGACGAGATCCTGGACATTCTGGCCGACTATGACGTCACCCTGTCTCTGGGCGACGGCATGCGCCCGGGTGCGGTATCCGATGCCACCGACTGTGCGCAGATCTCCGAGCTCGTCACACTGGCGGAGCTGGCCCAGCGTGCCTGGGACAAGGGAGTGCAGGTCATTATCGAGGGTCCGGGCCATGTGCCCATGAACATGATACCGGAGAATATCCGCCTGCAGAAGTCCCTGTGCAAAGGGGCGCCCTTCTATGTTCTGGGCCCCCTGGTCACCGACTGTGCGGCTGGATACGATCATATCGCAGGGGCCATCGGCGGTGCGATTGCCGCATACTTCGGGGCGGACTTTCTCTGCTATGTCACCCCTGCCGAGCACCTGCGGCTTCCCACGGTGGAGCACGTGATCGAAGGCGTGGTGGCGTCCCGGATCGCAGCCCATGCAGCGGATCTGGCCAAAGGCATGGGGTATGCGAGGGATCAGGACGACGCCATGGCCCGCGCCCGGAAGAACCTCGACTGGGACCGCCAGACCGCGCTCAGCCTCGATCCTCTCAAGGCAAAATCCTTGCGCGAGTCGAGCGGGATCGGCATGGACGATGTGTGCACCATGTGCGGGAAGTTCTGCGCCATCAAGCGCATGCGCGACGTGCTCTGATCCCCCTTAAGTGATTCGAACTCATACACCCGTTAGACGGGCATCGTATTTTGAGGTATAGAGCATGCCCATGGGAAAAGTTCGCATCAACCGATACATCGCCTCGACCGGCTCCATTTCCCGGAGAAAGGCCGACGAGCTCATTCTGGCCGGTAGTGTGGCCATCAACGGGAAAAGGGCGTTCCTCGGAGAGACCGTGGATCCTGCCCGGGACAGGGTGACCATAGACGGAAAGCCGGTCGCGCCCCAGCAGAACCATTATCTCGCCCTGTACAAGCCCAAGAATGTGGTTACGACCCTGCACGACCCTCAGGGCAGGCCCACGGTCAAGGACCTCATCCCCAGGAAGTATGCAGGGGTGTTTCCAGTAGGGAGACTTGATTTTGACGCCGAAGGCCTGCTCCTTCTGACCAATGACGGAAAATTGGCGCACATGCTCCACCATCCCTCCTTCAACATTCCCAAGACCTATATCGTGAAGGTAATCCCGAGCGTCAGCGCGGATCAGATTGAGAAAATGAGGCACGGGGTGGAGCTCGACGGCGTTCCCACGCGGCCTGCCGATGTGGGGGAGGTCCGCCGCCACAGCCGGGGGGCCACACTCAGGATCGTGCTTCGGCAGGGGCTGAAAAATCAGATCAAGAGAATGGCCGAGGCACTCGGCCTCAAGGTGACCTCCATCAAACGGGTCTCGGTGGGCCCTGTCAGCCTGAAGGGGATCACCCCCGGACAGATCAGGGAACTGACCCCTTTCGAGGTCAAACAGATCCGTAAGCTATTAAAATAGCATAAAAAACCTTGACACAAATTCACAACGCCTTATAATTGATTACATATACATGAGTTAGGAGGAAACAGATGAACAAGTCAGAACTGATAGAAGAACTGTCCATGCGCATGGCGCTCCATCCGAAAAAGGCAGAGTCCATGGTGAACACGATCCTGAATTCAATGGTCAAGGCCATGAAGGATAACAGGCGCGTAGAGATCCGGGGATTCGGCAGCTTTGTCATGAGGGACTACAAGCCCTATATCGGCAGGAATCCGAAGAGCGGAGAAAAGATCCAGGTCAAGGAGAAAACCCTCCCCTTCTTCAAGTCCGGAAAGGATATGCGTGATCGTGTAAACGTGGGGGGATAACAAGACCCTATTTTCACTCTTTCTTTTCCAGAGATAAAAGCGTCTGGATATTGACGCACTGGAAGAAATGTAGTAATGTAACTTTTTAAGGGTCCGTATGGGAATGTATTCTATACTTATTGCCGATGACGAGGCGCAAAACAGGGATTATCTCTCGGAGATCCTTTCCGAGGAGCAATATGCGGTCACGGCAGTGGCAAACGGGAAAGAAGCAGTGGCCCGGCTCTCCCAGGACCACTTTCACATCGTGCTCACTGACCTCCAGATGCCCGAGCTCGACGGGCTCGAGGTGATCCGCTACCTGATCGAAAACAGGCTCAACTGCATCGGCATCATCTATACGGGCTATGGATCTGTCAAAACAGCGGTCGACGCCATGAAACTCGGGGCCTTCGACTACCTCACGAAACCGTTCAAGGCGGACGAGATCAAGGTGGTGGTCAAGAAGGCCCTGGACCACCTCGCCCTGCAGGAAGAAAACACCTACCTCAAGCAGCAGCTCAAGGCCAAGTACCGGTTCGAGAACATCATCGGCACCTCGGACAAGATGCAGAAGGTGTTCAGTCTGATCGACAAGGTGGCGTCCACGGACTCGACCGTATTGATCCTCGGCGAGTCCGGCACCGGCAAGGAATTGGTCGCCCGGGCCCTGCACTACAACTCCCCGCGGGCCCAGAATCCCTTTGTCCCGGTCAACTGCGGAGCAATCCCCGAGGAGCTGCTGGAGAGCGAGCTCTTCGGGCACGAAAAAGGCGCCTTCACCGGCGCATTCCGGGCCAGGATCGGACGCTTCGAGCTCGCCCACACCGGGAGCATATTCCTCGACGAGGTGTCCGAGATGAGCCCCAATCTCCAGGTCAAGCTGCTGCGTGTCATCCAGGAGCGTGAGTTCGAGCGGGTGGGAGGCATCAAGCCCATCAGGACCGATGTTCGGATCATCGCGGCCACGAACAAAAACCTCGAAGAAGAGGTAGAGCAGGGAAGGTTCCGCGAGGATCTCTATTACCGCCTCAATGTCATTCCCCTGACCCTGCCCCCCTTGCGGGAGCGCGAAGAGGACATTCCCCTCCTGGTCAAGCATTTCCTGGCCAAGTACGGCAAGGATAAGAACCCCGCCCTCACCGGGTTCGGCAAAAAGGCCATGAACCTGCTCATGCAGTACAAATGGCCGGGCAATGTGCGCGAGCTCGAAAATCTCGTGGAACGCATGCTGGTTCTGTGCGACGGCACCGAGGTGGAGCTGGAGGACCTTCCGGAGAAGATCCTGGCCGGGTGCTCCCAGGCATCGTCGCGTCTACCCCACATCGATCTCCCCGAGTCGGGGATCGACCTCTCCACGGCGGTGAACGAATTTGAGAAGAATATCATCATCCAGGCCCTCAACCGGAGCAACTGGGTGAAAAACCGGGCCGCCAAGCTCCTCAACGTGAACCGGACGACCCTGGTGGAAAAGATCAAGAAACAGAAGCTCCAGAAACCCGCAGAGGTGAAGCTGGGGTAGGCTCCCCCGCCAATGGCATGGACCTTCCAAGGCAAACCCTCCCGTCCCAGGGAAATCTCAAGGTTTGAGCCGGAATGTGACCCTTCCCGCATCATACCGCAATGATGGCCTGGAACAACACCCCGGCCGGTTGCAAAAAGGCGTTTTTTCCAGGCTCTTCCATGGCAATCACGGCAAACCGTGCAGAGCTGGCATGAAAGTTGTATTTCATAAGGGAGTGAAAAAATTCATATTCACCGAGATCACTATGAAAGGCTTGTCGGCTCTAGCCTGGTTTATGCTGCTGATGGGCCTTGCATCTGCACCGGCAGCCGGGCAGGGCATGGTTCACATCGGGGGAGGACCGGACCGGGCACGGGTCGTGTTCGACCTCCAGAGGCTCTCCCTGCCCGCCCTGGAGCAGAAAGACCGGACACTGATCGTCAATTTTCCGGACACTGTGGGAGGCCCGGTCTCTCTGAACGATGTTTTCGTGGTCAAGAAATTTGTCTTTGACGGAAAAAAGGCCGTTATCTCGATCGCCGAGCCATTCACCTATACCACAAGCACCTCCGATGAGCCCGCGCAGTTCATCCTCGATATCGAGATCAGAAAGGAGGCCTCCGCTTCCTGTCCGATCGAGCTTATTAAAACGAACCCCCACGACAAGGGCATAAGCATCGACATCACGACTCATGCCGGGAACTGGCCCGAGGTGCGCTGCGCCAAGAACAAACGGGTGTTCCTCATCTTCGATGGAGAGGCGGACTGCTCCGGCATCGAGCAGAAGTTCCTGCGCATCCCGTATGTCACCTTTGACGGTGCAATGAGAATGTTGGATTCTACGGCCCTGTCCTTCAGCATCTCCGATGAGAATGCCGCCATGGAGGTCAAGACTGAGGAAATCCACAACCGGATCGTTCTGGATATCGTCACTTCCTCCAGCATGAGCCGGGCAAAGGTATATTCACTTGCCGAGAAGGCCTTTGATCAGGGCGATATCGCTGAGACGATCCATACCCTGGAGCCCTTCCAAAACGAGCTCGACGCACAGGAGAGCATCCTCCTGGCCCGGGCGTACTGGAAAATGTCATACCCCTACCACATGGATGCCCAATCAATGGAAGCGCTCAAGCTCATGAACCAGGGCATTCAGGCCATGGCTCCCGGGCTGAAGCGCGAGGCGGCGATTATCGAGTATACGCGGATGCTCCTGCGCGCTTCTCTGCATGCAGAGGCGATCACCCATGTCCGCTTCCTCAAGGAGTCCCTGTCTCCGGAAATAGCCGTGGAGGCATACCTGCAGGAAATCGACATAATGAACAGGAAAGAGGAGTTTCAGGATGCCTTTGTCCAGAACAGGCGGATGCTGAACGATCTGGGTGAAAACGCGGTCCCGCCCCGCCTCAAACCATACTACCTCTCGGTCCTGGGCGATACCTACCTGGGACTGAGCGCATATCCCCGGGCCCTCAAGCTCTACCGGGAGCTCCATTCACTGGAGCCGGATTTTTTCCGCCACGATCCCGGCCTGTACGCCCGAATGGCAACAGCCGCCTACCGACTCAATAATTTCGCCGATGCGAAAAGGTACATCCTCGCAGCCATCAATCTGAGCCCGAGAGAGCACATGGCGGATCACCTCCTGTTTCTGGGCGAATGCCTGTACAGACTGGGAGAGAACGAGAAGGCCAGAGGCGTGTTCTCCGAGGTGGAAAATATCGCCCCCTCGAGCACGAGCGGGATCATTGCACGGCTCAAGACCGCACGGATCATCATGGACAAAGACCTGGCGGATGACGGGGAGCTATCGGACAAGGGATACTATGAGGTCATCGACATATACGAAAACCTCAAGTCCAGCCCGGAATACGACGAGGGCCCTCTGGGAGGGATCATCAAGATACGGATCGCCCAGGTATTTGCCCTGCGCAAGGACTGGGAAAACGCGTTGAATGCCTATCTCCGGGCATGGACCGATACGAAGGAGAACGATCCCATTCACACCTATGCCCAAGCCGAGGCGGAGAAGTGCATCCTCGCCCGCCTGCAGGACCTCTCCCGGCAAGGCGGCTACGATATGATCACGGAGCTCTATGCCGAGTATCAGGACAGCTTCATGCAGGATATGAAAGACCCTGAAGCCCTGTTCCTCCTCGGCAGGGCCTTCCACGAGATGAAAGACACGGACCCGGCCCGCCGGCTGTTCCTGGCCTGCATCGAACACCCTTCTCCCAGAAGGCAGGAGGCCACAGCCTTTCTGTTTTCCATCGACTACGAACGGGGAGACTACGCCAACGCCCTTTCCTGGAACACCCGGTATCTCGAGTCCTTCCCCGGCGGAAAAGAGTCGAAGCTCATGGAGGAACACCGGGGACCGCTCCTATACTACATGAACCGTTATGCACAGGCAGTGCCCTACCTGGAGCTCGCCAGCGGAAAAAATGACGAAAGCGCCCTGACCGCCCTGTCCATGCTGGCGGACGCCCATGGAAAGCTGGGCAACGTGTCCAAGAGAACCGAGGTCCTGGAGAGAATCATCGCCCTGGCCGGCACCAGGAACTCCCCTGTCATCGAGAAGGCCCTCTATGCCCGGGCAACCCAGCTCAAGGAGGCTGCCGAGACCGGACAGGCACAGCAGCTCTTTGAGAGGCTGCTCGACCTCTATCCCCAGACAGGGTTCCGGGACTGGACACTTTTTCATCTGGCAGAGATCTATCATGCCGAGGGCAAAACCCGGGAAGCCGCCCAGAACCTGAACACCGTCATCCAGCGCAGCACCGATCCCGTCCTGCACGAGCTCGCCTCGAGCTATCTGGGCGAGCTGGAGCTCGGTGAGGACCTGAGCGAATTCAGAAGGCTCAAAAATACGTTCGGGGGGAAGTGACGCTTCATGGGAATTGCGATCCTCGACCACGACAAGGCAACGGTGGCCATCCTGGCGGAAATCATCGACGAGATGGGCGAGACACCCTGCCCCTTCACCGACAAGGACAAGTTCCTGGGAGCCATCAGCCCCACGGCCCACCGAGCGGCCGTCATCGACGAGGAGTTTGTGGACGTGATCGAGGGTACGAAGCAGGTGTATCAGAGCATCGAGATCCTCGCCATGGGGACATCCGGCCAAGACCGGTGCATCCAGGCCGGGGCCACCGGCTATCTGAAGAAACCTTTCCCTGCCGGCGACTTCAGGCAGGCTCTCCAGGCGCTTCTGCTCGGGCCCGGTTCCCGGTCGCAGTCCGTCAACGGCTCGTTCATCGCAACGGACAGAAGCATGCAGAAGATCATCGAAGTCCTCCGCAAGGTGGCTCCCACCCAGGCCCCGGTGCTCATCCAGGGGGAGTCGGGCACCGGCAAGGAGGTGATCGCGCGTTACATCCACCAGCACAGCAAGAGGGCCGGCGGCCCCTATGTGGGGATCAACCTGGCGGCGATCCCGGATACCCTGCTGGAGAGCGAGCTCTTCGGTTATGAAAAGGGCGCCTTCACCGGCGCGTACGCCACCCGGATCGGCAAGTTCGAGCTTGCCGACAAGGGGACCATCCTGCTGGATGAGATCACGGAGATCAGCCTCGGCCTGCAGGCCAAGCTGCTTAGGGTCCTCCAGGAAAAGCAGATCGACCGGGTAGGCGCCAAATCTTCGCTGCACGTGGATTTCCGGGTCATCGCAACCACCAACCGGAACATCGAGCAGGAGGTCAAAGACGGGAACTTCCGCTCCGACCTCTACTTCCGGCTGAACGTCATACCCATCAAGGTCCCTCCGCTGAGGTCCAGACGGGACGATATCCTCTCCCTTGCCGCACACTTCATCTCCAAGGTTGCCGCCAGGGAGGGAATGCCGGAAAAAAGTTTAAGCCCCCAGGCAAAGGACGCTCTCCTGAGCTACTCGTGGCCGGGCAATGTGCGCGAGCTGGAAAACGTGATAGAACGTTCCATGATCCTTACCGACGGGCCCGAGATCACCCTGGACTCTATTGAGCTCGGCATTGGAGACAACCAAGGGACTGCCTTCGGACAGCCGGCCGTGGGAACCACGATTCACGAGATGGAAAAAAACCTCATCTACTCTACCCTTGAGAGCGTGGACGGCAACCGCACCAAGGCTGCCTCGCTCCTGGGCATCAGCATCCGGACCCTGCGCAATAAGCTCAACGAGTATGCAGGGAAAGGTCAAATTTCCGACAGGTAACCGGTCAAAAGTTCTGACAGATCAAAAGCTCAAGCCGCATAAACAGCCGTTCTTTCCATTGGTATGGGTATTGCTTATCTCCTCGGGAGTGGAGGTATGTATGGCAGGAATATTCGGCAAGGCACTGGCGGATCTCGCATCGGTCATGAACTACCGGCTGTTCAGGCAGGGGGTCATTTCGGGAAATATCGCGAACATCGACACCCCCGGCTACAAGGCCAAGGATGCAGCGTTCGACGAGGTGCTTGATACCCGTCTGAAGCTGGCCGTCACCCGTCCCGGTCACATTCAGTCGCCGGGTGAGCCTTCGGGTGTCTCATACCGGATTACCGAAGACCCCTTTTCCCGGATCGGCAACGACTCCAACACCGTGGACCTCGACCGGGAGATGATGAAGCTCACCCAGAATCAGATTCTCTACGAGGCGTCGTCCCAGATGGTTCAGTCAAAGATCGAAGGACTCAAAAACGTCATAAGGAGCATACGCTGATGGATCTCTTTACGGCAATGGATATCAGTGCAAGCGGCATGAGGGCGCAGAGGACCCGGATGAATGTCATATCCTCCAACATGGCGAACGCCCAAACCACCCGGACGGACGCCGGAGGCCCCTACCAGCGCAGGGATGTGGTATTCAGGGAAAACTCATTTGAGAATCAGCTCGCGAGCGTCGAGGTGGAGTCGATCATCAGCGACCCCACACCGGGCAAGCGTATCTACGATCCCCATCACCCCGATGCGGACGAGCAGGGATATGTGAGCCTTCCCAACGTGAATCTCATGGAAGAAATGGTGAACATGGTGGGTGCATCCCGGGCCTTTGAGGCGAATACCACCGCGATAAAGGCCCAGAAGGACATGGCCTTGAAGGCCCTGGCAATCGGGAGGCAGTAATGCGTATCGACCCTTCGGATTTCCCCCGGCTGAGTATTGACCCGCAGGCCCGTACTCAAAGCGCATCTCCGGCAGAGAGCTTCTTGGAGACCCTCAAGCAGGCAATCAACTCCACAAACAAACAGATCAAGGAGTCCGAACGCATGGGCATAGAGCTTGCCCAGGGCAAGAGCGGGAACATCCACGAGACCATGATCGCCATGCAGAAGGCCAGTGTCAGCGCCCAGCTTCTGGTAGCCGTGACCAACAAGCTCATTGAAGGCTACAATAACCTGATGCAACTGAGATGAATATTCGAGACTCTTTCACCCAACTCACCCAGTGGTTCTCCAAAACGAGCACGGGCCAGAAGTTCGCCTTCTTATCCGCTGCAGGGCTGGCAATTGCCGTCGTCGTAGTCTCCCTCATGTGGGCGCTCGCACCTACATATCAGTATCTCTTCACGAATCTCGACGAATCAGATGCTGCTCTCATCGTCCAGAGCCTCAAGGAAAACAACACCCCCTATAAGCTGGTCAAGGGCGGGACAGCGATCATGATCCCGGAGAAAGACGTGTATGAAACACGGCTGGACCTCGCCTCGAAGGGCCTCCCCAAGGGGGGTGTGGGATCGGGGTTCGCCCTGTTCGACGAGACCGGGTTCTCCACCTCGGAGTTCGTGCAGAAGATCAACTACCAGCGGGCACTCCAGAACGAGCTGGCAAACACGATCATGTCGCTTGAGGAAGTGGATTATGCCCGGGTGCATATCGCCATGCCCAAGGAGAGCGTGTTCATCGAAGACGAGAAGCCGGCCAAGGCGTCCATCGTGGTCAAGCCGACCAGCGGCAGGCAGATCACCCAGGAACAGGTCCAGGGAATCGTCTACCTGGTGGCCAAGAGCGTCCGGGGGCTCGATCCGGAGAATATCAGCATCGTAGACATCCGCGGCAAGGTGCTCTATGAAGGGCAGCGGAACTCGCAGGCCATCTCGCTGGCCAACAACTATCTCGACGTGAAGCACGCAACTGAGAGCATGCTCCAGGGCCGGGCCCAGGATCTGCTGGAGAAGATCCTGGGGCCTGATGCCGCCATCGTCAAGGTGAGCGCGGACATCAACATGGACATGGTCAAGAGCGTTCAGGACAACTATGACCCCGAGATCCACGTGGTCAGGAGCGAGGAGCTGAGAAATGAGTTTCGGGGCTCAGATGCCGTGACTGCAGGCATCGCGGGCACCGCATCGAATCTCCCCACCGGCAGGGGAGGTCCCGGCGCCATTCCGGAAAACGCCTCTTCCGGCCAGTCCAATGTGATCCGCAACTATGAGATCGCCAGAAATCAGATCGAGCGGATTGAGTCTCCCGGGGGCATCACCCGCCTCACCATATCGGTGGTGGTGGATGGGACCTACAAGCAGGACGACAACGGAAACCGCATTTTCGTCCCCAGAACCGAGAGCCAGCTGAAAAACATCGAAGACGCGGTGCGCCATGCCGTAGGCTTCAGCGCCGACCGTGAAGACACGATTTCCGTATCTTGCATACCCTTCAACCAGGAAGAATCGGATCTCATGGCCATGGCCGAGCAGGCCAAAAAGCGCGAGCTTATCATGTCGCTGATCAAGCCCGCCGTATTCCTGGTGGTCACCCTGCTGGTGCTGCTCTTCGTGATCAGGCCGCTGATCAGGTGGCTCTTCCGGTCCGTCAGGGTGGTAGACCATGCACATGGGAAAAAGGAAATGCTTGAAGGGGGTGAAGAGGGTGATAAGATCGAGGCCCGGAATCTCCCCCATATGGAGATCGAGGACCAGACAGACGAGATCAAGCAGGCGCTCATCGACAGGAGAAAGGCGATCGAGAGAAACACCAGGTCTGACATGGACACCGCAACCGCTGTAGTGAAATCGTGGCTTCAGGAGAGTCCGCAATGACAATGCTCAAAAAACAGCTCGACGGTCCCCAGAAGGCCGCCATCTTTCTCATGGCCATGGGAGATGAATTCACGCAGCACATCTTCAAGGGCCTGACGGATCATGAGATCAAGCTGCTGGGAAAACGCATGGCGACTCTCGAGGACGTGACCATCCCGGTCGATGTCATCCGGGGCATAATGGATGAATTTCAGAGAATGAGCAGCCAGATGAGCGGGGTCACCGGCAAGGGGTTGGGGTATCTCAAGGAATCCCTGGTTTCGGCCCTGGGGCCGGAAAAGGCGAAACCGATCCTCGACGCCATTGCCCAGGCCACCGACAAGGCGGCGTTCTCATCGCTCAAGGGAGTGGATTCATCCATCCTCATGGACTATCTCAAGGGCGAACATCCCCAGACCATCGCCCTGGTGCTTGCGCACCTCGATCATTCCAAGACCGCGCAGATCCTCAAGGAGCTTCCCGAGAAGCTCCAGCCCGAAATCATCTACCGCATGGCCAACCTCGGCATGGTTCCAGCGGGCATCATCGAAGACATCGACAACGTTCTCCGCAAGGAGATCGAGGCCATGGGTTCGATGGAGAGCAAGAAGCTGGGAGGAGTCGAGACCGTGGCCGAAATCATGAACCATCTCGACCACACAACCGAAAACAATATCTTCGCCACACTCGAAGAGATGGATGCCGACCTGGCCGAAAGCATCAGACAGAAGATGTTCGTGTTCGAAGATCTCGTGCTCATCGACAACCGCGGCATACAGGCCATCCTCAAGGAAATCACCAACGAAGACCTTGCACTCGCCCTGAAGACCGCAAGCGAGGCGCTGAGGTCGCTCATTCTGAAGAACATGTCTTCGCGCGCCTCGGAAATGCTCCTGGAAGATATGGAGGCCATGGGCCCGGTGAAGCTCTCCGATGTGGAAAACGCCCAGCAGAACATCGTGCGTGTCGCGAGAAAACTCGAGGCAGCCGGCAAGATCGTGATCGGCGGCAAGGGAGGCGAAGATGTCCTCGTCTAGGATCATCAAGGGCGAAGGGGCCGGAAGGCGCTCCATCACCCCTTACACGGTCGAGGACATGGAAGGTAAAGGAAAGCTCTCCAAGGTCGAAGAGGCCCGCGAAGAGGCGGAGGCCATTATCAGGCAGGCAAAGGCCCGCGCAGAGGCCCTGGAGATGGAGGCGTACAACCAGGGAATGGCCAAGGGGCAGGAAGAAGGCCGGAAGATCGTCACCAAGAAGATCGAGCCCCTCTTCGACACCCTGAGAAACGCCATCACCGAGCTCACCCAGTTGCGGCTCTCCCTGGTCGAGAACCACCAGAAAGATATCCTGGAAATGATCTTTCTCATCGCGGAGAAGATCATCCACCGCAGCATCCAGACCTCTCCCGATATCGTGCTGGATACAGTCCGAAACGCGAGCAGGCATCTCATGGAAACCGACGAGATCCATCTTCGCCTCCATCCTTCCGACTTTGAATACATCCGTGAAATCGAGGCGTTGCTCTCCAGCAAGCTCTCCGGCAAAAAAGGATTTCACATCGTCGAAGACAGCACGATCGAGCGCGGCGGCGTCATTATCGAGACGGAATTCGGCGAGATCGACGCCACCATCAGGTCCCAGATAGAACGCATGAGGGAAGCGGTTTCCGATCATGATTGACCTCGCCAAGCATATCTCTCTGCTCAAAGACACCGACCCCCTCCAGATCCGGGGCAGGGTCACCAACATCATGGGCCTGGTGGTGGAAGGCCATGGCCCGGGAAGCTGCATGGGAGGCATGTGCGAAATCTATTCCCGTGGGGTGGACAGATCGATCATGGCGGAAGTGGTGGGTTTCAGAGACAAACGTGTCCTGCTGATGCCCCTGGGGGATCTGGAGGGAATCGGGCCCGGCAGCACGATTATCGCCAGGAAATCCAACCCGCTGGTGAAGGTGGGAAACGATCTTCTGGGGAGGGTGATCGACGGCATGGGCTATCCCCTTGACGGGAAAGGCCTTCTCGTCCTCGAGCATGAAATGCCGCTCTATGGACGAACCATCAATCCCCTGGAAAGAAAGCGGATTACCGAGCCGCTCGACTTGGGCATTGCAGCGATCAACGGGGTCCTGACCATCGGCAAGGGGCAGCGCATGGCCATCATGGCAGGCTCCGGGGTGGGGAAAAGCGTGCTCATGGGCATGATGGCGCGCCATACCAAGGCCGATGTCAACGTGATCGCACTGATCGGCGAGCGCGGCAGAGAGGTGAGGGAATTCATTGAAAGGGATCTGGGAAGCGAGGGGCTCAAACGTTCGGTGGTGGTCGCCGCCATCTCTGACCAGCCCGCCCTGATCCGCATCCGCGGCGCATACCTTGCCACCGCCATCGCCGAGTATTTCCGTGACCAGGGCCTCGACGTGCTGCTCATGATGGATTCTGTAACCCGCTATGCCCTTTCCATGCGGGAAATCGGTCTTGCTATCGGTGAGCCCCCCACCACCAAGGGATACACCCCTTCGTGTTTTGCCAGATTGCCCAAGCTGCTGGAGAGGGCCGGAAACACCTCTACGCGGGGAAGCATCACCGGCCTCTACACCGTGCTCGTGGAAGGCGACGATTTATCGGAACCGGTCGCGGACAGCGTCCGGTCCATCGTTGACGGCCATATTGTTCTCTCCCGCGAGCTCGCTGCGAGAAACCACTACCCTGCCATCGACATTCTCAACAGCGTGAGCAGGGTCATGAACGACATCGTGAGCAAGGAACACATGAAGGCCGCCCGCAAGGTGGTCGAATACAAGGCTGTCTATGAGGAGGCGCGGGACCTCATCAACATCGGGGCCTATGTCTCGGGCAACAACCCCCAGATCGATTCCGCCATCGCGCACATCGATGCCATCAATAAATTCCTGCGGCAGGATATCGATGAAAAGGTCTCTCTGGACGAGTCTGTCAGCCGGATGAGAGAGATCGTCCTGAAATCGGACCAGGCTTAGGGGAGGGACAATGGGGTTCCGTTTCAGATTCGAGACACTGCTCAAGGTCAGGAAGATCCGAGAGGATCTCGCTCTGCAGGAGTTTTCCAAGGCACAGAGGCGCCTGAAAGATCTGGAAAACATCAAGAACATGAAGACCTCCCAGACGGAGGATATCCGGATGCAGCTCATGGAGCACATGAATGCGGGCATCAAACCCTTCGAGGTGGATTCCTATCACGCCTATATTACCCGGCTGGAGACAGAGATCGAGCAGGTGGAAAAGCTCATTACCCAGGCCTGCAGGCAGCTCGAGACAAAACGGCAGGAGCTGCTCCAGGCGAAAAAGGAGCTCAAGGCCATCGAGCGCATCAAGGAGATCGACAGCGAACGGTACAGGCAGCGTGAGCAGAAACTTGACATGCGCTTCATGGACGAGCTCGCGATTCAGCGATACGGGAGCAGACAATGAACAAAAAAAAGATTCTCCTGGCAGCCCTTTCGATCAATCTCCTTTTTCTGGGGGTCTATCTCTGTACCTACCCCATCTCTGCAGCCGAGGACTCCCAACCGCCCAAAGAGGTACTGACCGGAGAACGCCCCATGCAGGACCCTCAAGCTCAGTGGGAAGAGCTGCGGCAGCGTGAAGAAGACCTTGCCCTCAGGCAGCAGGAGCTGGAGAAGCTGGAAAAACAGATCGACGAGAAGATTAAAAAGCTCCAGAGGCTGGAAGAAGACATCAAGGCGGAGGTGGCGGCATACCGCCAGATCAGCGACGAGCGGATCAGGCACCTCGTAAAGATCTATTCATCAATGAAGCCCGGCGCTGCAGCAGGTCTCATGAACAACCTGGACACGGACGTGGCGGTCGAGGTATTCCTCAACATGAAGGGCGAGGTCGCGGGCGGCATCCTCTCCTACATGGACACCACCAAGGCCGCAACCATCACCCAGCGGCTCATGAACTACCGCAACACCCGGCAGACCATCAGCGGACAGCCCTAACCTATCGAGGACGGGTTCACATTTTTCGGTTCATCGCTGCCGGCATCCCGGCCGTTTTCACCGCAGCCGCGGGGAAAGATAGGCGCGCATGTCAGGTCCCCTAAGCCGGGAACATTCTATTCGGGAATAATAGGGATAAGAATCATCCGGCACCGTGCCGGATACAACCGGAGGAGCTACGTTCCGGAGACCTGTTGAGCCTCTTGGGCTTCCTGGTCGCGGAACATGTCTTCGCGGATCTTCCGGAAGGTAGCCTCGTGGGCGAGGAATGCATCCACCACCTCGGGGTCAAAATGTTTTCCCCGGTCTTCCACGATAATCTCCACAGCCTTTTCGTGGGAGTATGCTTCCTTATACACGCGCTTGGACGTCAGTGCATCGTATACATCCGCCAGTGCGACGATCCGCGCAGACAGCGGAATCTGATCACCTTTAAGTCCCTTGGGATATCCGGTTCCGTCCCATTTTTCGTGGTGGTAATAGGCGATCTCCTTGCCCAGGCTGAGGAACGACTGCCCTTCGATCTTTGCCTCCACGGCCTTGAGCGCATCGCCACCCAGCGAGGAATGGCGTTTGACCACTTCGAATTCGTCCCGGGTAAGCCGGCCGGGCTTCAGGAGAATGGAATCCGGGATTCCCACCTTACCGATGTCGTGGAGAATGGATGAGTTGTAGATGTCCTCGATGTAGTCATGAGTGATGTATCCGGTATACTTGGAATCCTTTGCAAGATGGCTGGCCAGAACCTTTGCGTATTCCCGTATCCGCTCCAGATGCGCGCCCGTATCGGCGTCCCGGTACTCGGCCAGCTTGGCCAGCCCGAGGATGGTCGCGTTCCTGGCGCTCTGGACCTTTTTGTAGGAATCGAGCAGGTCCCTCTCCAGCTTCTTCCTGACCGTGATGTCTCTGATCACCATCTGGAAGCCCACGAGGGTGGTGTCCTTGTAAATGCATTTGGCATTGCACTCCACATCAATGGTGCTGCCTATGTGGTTGACGATACGAAACTGGAAGTCATTGACGGTCTGCTCCGTGGGCAGGCGATCGAACATCCTCTCCACCAGGGTGATGTCGTCCTTTTTCACCAGCCTCATGAAGTTCAAATCGGGTTTTTGTCCCTCGGAGATACCGATGATGTCGTAAAACCTGGGATTCGCCATGAGGATCTTCGAGTTTCTGTCCACCAGGATGACGATATCGATGATATTCTCATAGAGCTCCCGGTAGCGCAGCTCGGATTCCTCGAGTTCCCTCATCCGTTTCTCAACCTCGGCCTCCAGGTTGTGAGCATAGTACGAGAGGCGTTCTGCGAGGGCATCCAACTCGGACCTGAGCTTGCACTCCCGCTTCCTTGCCCGAGTCTCTTCAAACGATTGCAGGACCGTGATCACGATGAAGAAGATGAAGAAGAAGCTGTTGCTGAAAAAAACCTTCAGACTCTCCAATGCCGGTTCGGCCAGGAGAATGGTGGGTACGGCATAGAGAAGATAGATCATGATTCCGTACAGGGCTGCCTGGATGGTGGTCAGCGGCAGAATGACCACCGTGACGAGGACCATGATCACCCCCACATAGTAGAAGGAGGAGTAGCCCCCCATCTTGATGCACATCATGGATATGGTGAATGCAGCGATGATATAGGCGACCGTTACCAGCCCATAGGCGTGATTCTTGCCGAACTCTGTGAAGTAGAGGAGCAGGAGAATGAGAAGCGAGGCAGAGCAGGCGATCCGGTAAAAGAAGAACAGGGTAAAGTGCTCTCTGGCCACTACATAGTCCAGCACACTGAAGAACGGTATGAGGATAATTCCCACCAGCAGGACAGCCAGGACCCTCTGATAGAGAAGGACCTTGGTTTCTTCGAGGAACCTCTGCTCATAATCGTCCATAATTGATAGCATATCATTGATAATTATCGGCACGGAAAAAGATAATATTTAACGAACCACTGCGCCACACCAGATTTATCAAGAGCAGGCGATGAAAAATCAGAGAATACGGCGTATATCTCCGAAAGGGACCTCTGACTGAAAGTCCGGGGTATAGGCGGAAGACGCATCCAAGTCCTGGACGAAGACCGTGGAGAACCCCAGATCCACGGCCCTCTCCAGCACCACCTGGTATTCATCGGGCAACAGGGGCCGTTTCATATCGGGCATGTCCCCGGTGTAGGTATGCGGGTTGTACTGAGACATGATGCTCACCGGGATCTCCAAAGAGAGCCCGGCCAGAAACTCCAGAACGGCAAAAGGATTCGACCGCATGCCGGGGAGCACGAGGTGCCGCACAATCAGCCCTGAAACCGCTCTTCCCTCTCCATCGAGACGAAGCGGGCCAACGGTCTCCCAGAGATGGGCGATTGCCTCCCGCGCGCGGTCCCAGTAGTCGCTCACCCGGCTGAACATCCTGCCGGCTTCGTTGTCGCCGTACTTGAGATCCATCAGGTAGAGGTGGGCCCGGCCTGCCCAGCATTTCAGCGACTCGATGCTTTCATACCCGCTCGAATTGAGCATCACGGGCAGATTGAGCCCTTTTGCCACCGCCAGGTCAAGGGCATGGATGATCCGCGGAGCAAAGTGGGTCGGGCTCACCAGGTTGATGTTCGAACACCCGCTCTCCTGAAGAAGAACCAGGTATCCTGCCAGCTCCTCTTCCGAGAGGATCTTTCCCGCCGCCTCGTGGCTTATCTGTCTGTTCTGGCAGTATACGCACTTGAGCGGACAGCCGGAGAAGAACACCGCTCCGGACCCGGCCCCTTTCACCAGCGGGGGTTCCTCTCCCCGGTGGATGACAATGGATCCGACCACGAGCTCTTCTCCGGCGCCGCACGCCCCGGGTGATACGGCACGGTCGATTCCGCATCGCCTCGGGCAGAGGCTGCATCCGGTCATCGTGCGCTCTCGATCCTCTCGATCAGGGCCTTGCCGTTCTTGTCCCGGGGTATCTCCTGGACGAACTCCACCTTGCGGGGGGTCTTGTACGATGCGAGCATCTTGCGGGCCAGCTTCTTCACGTCGTTTTCGGTCAGCGCGTGATCCTCGGCCACCACATAGGCCTTGATGATGGCGCCCCTCATGAGATCGGGCACGCCCGTGATGGCGGAATCCTTTATCCCGGGGATCGAATTCAGGACGTTCTCCACCTCTTTATTGTACACGTTGAAGCCCGAGGTGATGATCATCTCCTTCTTGTAGCCGGTGATATAGATATATCCGTCTTCATCAACATAGCCCAGATCGCCGGTATGGAGCCATCCGTCCCGGATGATCTCCCTCGTCTCCTTCTCCCGCTTGTAGTATCCCTTCATGATGTTGGGGCCGCGGAAGAGGATCTCACCCTTCTCGTAGGGCTTGAGCGTAGCGCCCTGCTCGTCGATGATCCGTACCTGCACATCGGGCACGGGCTGTCCTATGGATTCGGGCTTCAAGGGGCGCCGGGGGTCATTGAACGCACACACCGGCGATGCCTCGGTGATGCCGTACCCCTGCCGGATATCGACATGAAACCGCTCCTTGAACGCCGTGTAGATCTCCATGGAGAGCGCGGAGCCGCCGGCAATGAGAACCCGCATGTGCGTGTAATCGACTTCCTGGAGGTCGGGGTGGTGAGTGAGCCCGTAGAACAGCGTAGGCACCGCGCATATTGCGGTGATGGCCCCCCGCATGAGGACACTCTGCAGCTCATGGAAGTCCAGACCCCGCATCAGGTATGCCGTGCCGCCATACCGGAGCATGGAGAGCATGTTGACACTGGCGCTGAACGAATGGAAGCACGGGATCAGGGTCAGCGTGGTGTCCGTATCGTCCGCATTGGCGCACCGGCGCATCAGGCCGGAGTTGTGGTCGAGGTTTCTCTGGGTGAGCATGGCGCCCATGGGATACCCGGTGAGACCTGAAGAGTAGATCATGGCGGCCGTGTCGTCCAGATCCATGTCTTCGATGATGCCCTTGTCCGGGCCGCTCGTCCACTGGGAGAAGTTCCCCCCCTCACCGGTGGTGATGACGATGTCGAGGGGATGCTGGTCGCGGATTTCCGTATAGGTGCTGATCCGGCCCGCCTCCATGACGACCGCCTTGGAGTCCGAGTCCGTGAGCACGTGGGCCAGCTCCCGAGACGTGAACGACGGGTTTACGGGCACCGCCACGGCCCCGATCCCTACGGTCGCCATATAGGTGATGACAAACTCCGGGATATTGGGAAGAACAATGGTCACATGATCCCCCCGGCCGATGCCTGCATTCCGCAGCGCGGTTCCGAGCCTGCCGGTCAGCGAGAAGAGCTCGGCATACGAGACTTCCGTGTCACGATATCGGAGGGCTGCCTTATCGGGCCTGGCCTTCGCATGATCCTTCAACCACGAATATAGATTCATCGAACCTCCTACTCTTTACCGGCGTGGACTGATCCCGTCCGGCTGCATTCCCTCTCCGCCAAGGGGCACCGCATTTCCGGGCTTCTCGCCGTATCTGTCTTTGTTCTTCATACCGGTTGCCGGGTCCTTTTTTCAGCCACTATTTTTCACGGACACCTTGCCGCCGTCAAGCGCTGAACGGGACCATGGACCCGGCGATCTTTCTGATCTGATAGGGCTCCACCACGCCCGTCTCCAGGACGATTCCGGTGATGAACTTCGGTGCGGTCCGGTCGAAAAAGAGGTTGAAAACCTCAATTCCCGGCGGCGGATCGCCCCACACATCCTGGGGGTCGTATGTTTCGAGGCTCACATGCTGCCGGTCGATGCATATCTTTCTGAGCTCACCGACAAAGTACACCTTGACCCCCCGCACGGAGGCCGCCATGGAGATCAGGGAAGAACCGGCCTTGTTGATTACGGAGCCGTCCTGTTCGATGCTGTCCACACCCATGAGCACGACATCGACGCGCTGGAGCTCATGCCCTGCGCAGGCGTCGGTGATGAGGGTGACCTTGAGCCCCATGTCCGCGGCCACCTGGGCCGTTACCCTGCCCTCGAACCCCGGCCGCGACTCGGTGACCACCAGGGAGCACTTCTTTCTGCGCAGCAGGGGCAGCGCGTGAATCAGGGAGGAACTGTAGGAGTGGAGCAGCACGGTGGCATGCTCGGGGATGATCTCTTCGAGATGGCCGAGAGCCGCATCCATTGCCGCAGCCATGTCCTTGATATGCCGTTTGATGATCCCAGCCACCTGGGCAATGATCTCCCGTATGTCGAGGTCCTGGGCGCTCACAAACTTTAGATCACGGAACAGGAGATCAAAGGTTGTGGGTATGATGGCCATGGACGGACGGGTTCCGCTGATCTCGTGGCAGGCATACTGGATATCGTCCATGAGAACGGCCCAAGAGGCCGCGTTGGACGATCTGACCATCTTTTCCAGAAAATCAAGGCCCTTGAACGCCAGCTGACGGGCGCCGCTGTCCCGGTCGTTTCGGATAGTGCCGGTAAACAGGGCGACCTGCTCTTCCAGTGAAGATCTGGATACCCGCTCATACGCGTCCCAGAGCCCTGGAACAGTCTCCATGCGCTTTATCTCTTCGGGCTTGACCCACCGGTATTCCGTATTCTCCCGGTCAAGGGTGATCCGGGAAGGATCGTGAACCTCGCAGAGGAACGGATGGACGAACCAGATACAGGAGTGCTCCTCGTCGGTGATGGCGAGCTGCCTCCCCTGACGCACCAGGGTGTACTCATAGGGGGTGAGTGAAGTTTCCTCCTGAATCTCCACCGCAAAGTGGTCTCGGGGATTGCCCTGAAGGTATCCGCTGATGCCCGACCACCTCCCCTGATAGGTCCTCACCTCGCTGCTGCGCTTCACCAGGCAGATCTCTCCCTGGTGGGCAAGGAAGGCCGTGACCACGTGTATCTCCTTCGGGCCTTGCGCCTTCGCCTTGAGATGAAACCGGTAGCAGTCGAAGGGTTCGTCTCCTTTCTGCTGGAGGTGCCGGTTGGTCTCGCAGAACACCTCCAGGTCGGGATCGTTCTCATGCACGCACTTTTCACAGAAGGCCCGCGAATCGAGGGAAATGTCCTCGCCAAGCTCGTACTTTCGATACCGCGGACACTCGATGCAGGCTTGAAGCGGTCCTTCTTTCATAGCGCACCAGTTGCAGTGGGTATCCCTGAAATCCATGGCGCCTACCATACTGTGAGTGGAGTCAAAGGGCAAGTATTTTGAAGGCCGGCAGAAGCAAGCCGGCTTGGATCGGACAGGTTTTGGACTCGGTTCGTCACCTTCCCTCCGGAGGCTGGATTTTTCTGTCCCAGAGCGACTTCAGCACAGACCATACCCACGGGGTACTTTCTTCCGATACCTCCCGGGGCTCGGTGCCGCGGATATAGGGGATGTTCACGCCCTTGCCGCTCGACCAGAAGCCCGCGAGCTTGCCGTTGGTCGGATCCACGGAGCAGATCACCACGTCAGGAGGGACCGGCCAGGTAACCGCTGGACTGAGCCGGGAAAGAATCATGGATGCAATGGGCATCGCCCCTGACGAACCGGTGTGTCCGATGGAGTGATACTCATCCGACCCGAGCCAGGTGGTGACAATGAGATCGGGGGTGAACCCCACAAACCAGGAGTCCCTTAAGTCATCCGAGGTTCCCGTCTTCCCGCACGCCCCTTCCGGCATGCCGTACAGCCGGGAATTCTTGGCCGTGCCGCTGGTGATAACCTCCTGGAGCACGGTATTGATGAGATATACCACCGCGGGGTCGAGCACCTTGGCGGTCCGGGGCTCCGCCGCCTCTTCCACAACCGTGCCGTTCTCGTTGCAGATCCCGAGGACAGACCTGGCCTCTACCTGGTTCCCGCCGTTGGCAAAGGCGCTGTAGATGACGGAAACCTCGAGCGGAGAATAGCTCAAAGCACCCAGGAGCGCCGACGGATTGGGCTCCTGGACGTCCGTGGGTACGATCCGCCCTACCTCGGCCAGGATATCCTTAACCCCCAGTTCCATCCCGATCTTGACAGTGGCGAGGTTGTAGGAATTGACCAGCGCGTCCTTGAGCAGGATGCGTCCGTGAGCGGTCTTGTCGAAGTTTGCCGGGGTCCACTCCGAGCCGTCGTCCAGACGGACCGTAACGGGCACGTCCTCCACGAACGAAGACAGCGTATACCCTCTTCGCAGGGCCGTATAGTACACGATGGGCTTGACGAGCGAGCCGATGTGCCTCCGTATCTTCACGGCCCGGTTGAACTGGGAGTCGGCATATCTCTTTCCGCCCACCATTGCCAGGATATCTCCCGAGTGGGGGTTCATGATCACGACTGCGCCGTCGATACCCTCGCCCTTGTCTGCCAGACCGTGCTCCAGAAGGGTCTCGGCAGTGATCTGCTTGTGCATGTCAAGGGTGGTGTAGATCTGATAGCCCCCCTTCTCCAGGACCTCCTGGGGGTACCTGTCCCGTATTTCGCTGAGCACATAGTCCACAAAGTAGGGGGCGTGCCGTTTCTTCGGGACAAGGGGAATCACGGAGAGGGGTTCTCTCCTCGCCTGCTCGAACACGTCTGGGGCAATGATCCCCTCGGCCTCCATCAGCTTCAGGACCGTGTTGCGCCGCGCCAGGGCCTTGGCCGGGGCGGAATAGGGAGAATAGGCGTTGGGCGCCTTGATTATCCCCGCCAGGAGCGCCGCCTCCGGCAGGCTGAGCTCGGAGACGCTCTTGTCGAAGAACATCCGGGATGCCTTTCCGATGCCGCAGATCCCGGAGTGCCAGTAGCTTCCCATGTATACTTCGTTGATATACATGTGAAGGATCTCTTCCTTGGAATAGATGCGTTCCATGATCAGTGCCATCCAGATCTCTCTGATCTTGCGCGACATGGTGCGCTCGCTCGTGAGGAAGAGATTCTTGATGAGTTGCTGGGTAATGGTGGAGCCGCCCTCTTCGATGCCTCCGTGGATGAGGTTGGTGATCCCCGCGCGCAGCAAAGACCGGAAATCGACGCCCCGGTGATCGTAGAACCGCTTGTCTTCGGTGGTGATGATCGCTTCGAGCAGGTGCCTGGGGCAGTCGTCGAGATCTACGATGGTCCTGTCTTCATAGAGGCTGTCAAAGATCTCGGTAATGCACTCAGGCTCCAGGGAAGCGCTCTCGATCTGTTCGTTCCGGTCGGTCCGCACGATACGGGTGATCTGCCCGTCATCGATGGAAAGCCTCACCGGAAGAGCATCATGTTTCTTCCCCAGGAACTGGAAGGAGTGGAAAAACACCGTGATGCCCTGGGGATCGCGCGAGAACTCGCCGGGTGCGGAGACATCCGCGACCTCGCGATATCTGAGCCGGGTGAGACGATCAAGGAGCCCCGCCCGCTCGATGTCCATGCCCTGGGTCATGACCAGTTCGCTGCTGTAGACGCGCGAGGGCAGCCGCCAGATGGAATCGACACGCAGCCTCTTCATCTCCCGGTAGGTGGAGAGACCGTTCAGGAGAAAATACGCGCTTATGATGAGGATGACGAGTATGCCGAAAATCCAGATGCCCTTGCGAAAGATACCCTTCACGATTGGCAACTATAGCCTCGTGCTTCCCAAGGTGTCAACACAGGATAGAGGTCAGGCTCCACAACCTGACCCCAAGACCGCTTGACCCGTTGACTGCTACGACTGCCTCTTTCTGAGCAGCTCACGCTGCCGCCTGAAGAGGTAGCGGATGATATCGTCCTTTGATTCCGGATCTATATGAATAAACCTTACCGCCACGGCATAGCGCCTTGTCTCATAGCTGGTGACCGGCTTGACGCGGACGACATTGCCCACCAGGCGTATGAAGAGCAGGGGCACCATGGGAAGAATGAGATTGATCTCCAGGAGATCGCCTTTCTCATACGAATCCCCGGAAATAAACCTGATGCCCGAAGCGCTGATGTTGACGTCTCGGGGAGAGCTCTTCATGAGCTCTCCGAAGTCATCCACCAGGTACATGTGGATGAGCAGATCGAGCTTGCGGTTGATCTCCCAAATGGCCTGGTTGTACGGCGACTCCCTGGTATAGGGCACCTCGTCGGCGCCCGGGTAGCCGTATTTACCTTTGAGAAAGGAGTCGATGATGAGCTTGTTCGAGCGAATCCGCTCCAGGGTCGCAGGCAGTACCTCGGCCCTTCTGTCGGCGTGGCAGAGGAATTCCGACCTGAAATAAATCTTGTCGTAGATGCGGACGTCCTGCCTCCGCTCATTTCCCGGCGTCGCGTAGCTCTCAACACACATCCTGATGCCTTTGTCCGTGGTTTCCACCACCCTGGCGAGAATCGAATTCTGCCCGTCGGATATCCGCACCAGGGTACCCTCTGACACATCCCACGCACCCTGGGGTGAAAAGACAAACTGATCCTCCCCGGAGATCCCGGTCACCTCTCCAGGCACACTGTTTCCCCCCGACACATGGGCGTGCACGCCCGCATTCAGATTCAGCATCGTATCAATGTTCATGCGCCACCTTTCATCACTTCAACCCGATTCCGTCCACGTTCTTTTGCCAGATAAAGCCCCTTGTCCGCCTGTTTGATGAGATCGGAATGGCTGAGTCCATTCCGGTATTCGCTGATGCCGATGCTCAAGGTGATATGCAGCCCGGCAACGAACTCGGTCTTCTCGATCGTGCACCTGAGTCTTTCCGCAAGGTTCCTGGCCTTGCCGATCACGGTATGGGGAAGCAGAATAGCGAATTCCTCTCCCCCGTAGCGGAACACCCGGTCACTCTTGCGGACGCACCGGTTGAGCCTGTCGGCAAGAGTCTTGAGCACCAGGTCGCCGATCTGGTGGCCGAACCCGTCATTGATTTTCTTGAACCAGTCGATATCGGCCATCATGACGGAGAATGTGGTGGAGTATCTCCTGGCCCGGTCCAGCTCGGCCCTGATCATCTCTTCGAACGCCCGATAGTTGAGCAGGCCGGTGAGTCCGTCGCGGTAGGCCATATGGAGCAGGATCTCGTGGTTGATGAACTTTCCCACCGCAGGCGTCAATATCTTGACCCATTCGCGGAACATACCGTCATGAATGCCGGAGTTGATGGAGAGTACCACGCGGGCCCCGGCGGTCTCCATGAGGGGTAGATCGAGGCGGTTCATCACCAGGGGCGGATGCCCCCCCACCTTGACGGGTGTGTAGGAGAACGAATGGTTCCCCAGTACTCTCTTTGCCTCGGCAAAACCGCCCTCAGCCCCGTCGAGGACCGAGTATGCCTGACTCTGGGAGCCTGTCATGGTGATGTAGACCGCAGGCCCAGCCTGAGGAAAGGTCTGGCCCATGAGAGACAGGAGATCGATCATGGCTGCCGAAAGGGTATTGCTTGACATCAGCGAGACAATGCTTTCGGTGAAAAGCGCCAAGGTCCGGTGCCTTGAGAGTTCTCCTGTTCCGCCGCTTTCTCGGCCGTACAGCGCTTCGGCTTCTGCAATAAACATAGGCTCTTCCTCCCCTGGGAAAAAATCCTGATTTTCCATTATTCCCCTATTCCTTGATGGTTTATGCAAGGGATATGCCTTTTCATGGAGGCCTGACACCGGGGCTGCGACGGCCCCGGCCGCGTACAGGGCGGTAATCACGGAAATTTGCATGCTATTCTGCAGGCACTGTTGATTCGACAATCGGATTGGTGTATAAGCCTGAGCGGGCAGGGCTGATACGGAACCACACCCGCCCCGGCAGGGAAGTACCGGATCTCCCTGCAGGGGAGAAGGCTATCCGCGAAAGCATACCCTCAACATTTAAGGATATCTGTGCGCACGGATATGCCCTGTATCACCTGCACTGCCGATAATCGTGGATAAGGCGCTATGAAGAGTGACAACATCGAGATCAGATGGCATGGCAGAGGCGGACAGGGGGCCATTACCGCGGCGAAGATCGTCGCCAAGGCCATGTTCGCCTCAGGATACACCGGGGTGGCGATGGTCCCCACCTTCGGGACCGAACGAAGGGGAGCACCGGTCTTTACCTCGCTCAAAGTCTCCCGGGAAAAGATCTACGATCTCTCCCCTTCCAAAAAGCCCGATATCGTAGTGGTACTGGACCATCTCCTCCTGGAGGAGGAAGACATCACCCAGGGGCTGAAGCGTGACGGTCTCGTGATCATCAATTCGCCCCTGGCCGTCCGGAGCTATCGCTTCAACGGAAGCCGGGTGGCGGTTGCCGACGTGACTGATCTCTCGGTGAAGGCAGGCCTGCCGCAGGGCATGGTCAACAGCGGCATCATCGGCTCCTTTGCCAGGGCCGCCGGCCTCCTTGAACTCGACGTGCTCCTGAAGACCATCAAAGACGAGTTCATCGGCAGGAGGCCCGACGAAAACGCCCGCGCTGCGCAGCTCTGCTATGAAAACACGGCCATGGGAGGCCTCTGATGCCGGTCAAAGACTACCGGAAAAAGATATCGTTGAGCGAATCAGGACCGGGCGACGCCGGCAAGACCGGCTCCTGGCGGGTCGTCCGGCCGGTCATCGATCCGGACGTGTGTATCCCGGGCCGGAGAAATGCGCCCGCATGCTACATTTGCTGGCTCTACTGTCCGGACGGCGTGATATCCCGGAGTGTCCCTCCCCGCATCGACTACCAGTACTGCAAGGGCTGCGGGATATGCGCGGAAGAATGCCCCACCAAGGCGATCACCTTGGTGGAGGAGTCGAGCTTTATCAAGGAGTGAACGAGAAGCGATGCAGATCATCGAGACAGGTAACACCGCAGCGGCCCTGGGTGTGAAGCTCGCCAGGGCGCAGGTCATTGCCGCGTATCCCATCACCCCCCAGACGCCGCTGACGGAAAAGCTCTCGGAGTTCATCGAATCCGGAGAGATGAAGGCAGAGTATATCCCGGTTGAGAGCGAACATAGCGCGCTTGCCATCTGCATCGCCGCCGCCTCCGCGGGCGCCAGGTCCTTCACCGCCACCAGCTCCAACGGACTGCTCTACATGCACGAGCAGATCCAGTGGGCGGCCGGAGCGAGGCTGCCTTTGGTCATGTGTGTGGCCAACCGGGGGGTCGGTGCGCCATGGAACATCTGGAACGATCATCAAGACTCCATCTCTCAGAGGGACACGGGGTGGATCCAGATCTATGCCAACGACCACCAGCAGATCATCGACTCGGTGCTCAAGGCCTTTTGCCTTGCCGAGGAGGTCATGATACCGGTCATGGTGTGCTACGACGGATACATCCTCTCGCACACCCACATGCCCTTCGATGTTCCCGACAGCGAAACGGCGGATGCCTTTCTCCCGCCCTACCAGCCTCCCTATGCCCTCGATCCCGCTGATCCGGCAAACCTCAACACGGTCACCATGCCGGAGTGCCGCCCGGATGTCCGGGGGGATATCGCGCCTGGATACATGGAGATCCGCCACCTCCTTCAACACGACCTGATAGAGGCGATTCCGGCACTCATGCGGGTGGAAGAACGCTTCCGGGCGGTGTTCGGGCGCGGGGGCAACCCGTATATCGAGCCCTACAGATGCGACGACGCCGATTATATCGCTGTGAGCCTGGGCTCCTTGTCATACCAGCTTCACGGTGTGGTGGATGCACTCAGAGCCGAGGGAGTAAGGGCCGGAGTGCTGAGCGTGCACCTCTACCGTCCCTTCCCGGATAAGATCATCGTCGAGGCCTTGGACGGATGCTCAGGCGTGATCGTATTCGAGAAGGCACTGAGCTACGGCTACCAGGGCCCCTTATGCTCGGACATCAAGTCGGCGCTCTACCGCCACGCCCAAGGCAGGCCCTTTGTGACAAACTATATCCTCGGCCTTGGCGGCAGGGAGATCACGACGCAGGACCTCTACGAGGCCCTGAAGGCCTCGTGCTCCCCTGACGGCGGCGCGGGAGAAGAGACCAGGTGGATCGGGCTGAAGCTCCATACAAGGGGAATGCAGACATGAAGACCACTATCCTCGACCTTCCGGAAGAAGAGCTCGTCGAGCCGGGGAACCGGGCGTGCGCGGGCTGCGCGCTGGGTATCGCCTATCGGGTGGGCTTGAAGGCCCTGGGCAGAAACACGCTGCTCGTGGTTCCTCCCAGCTGCCTCACCGTGCTCCAGGGGCTCTTCCCCATCGCGGCTACAAAGCTCCCCTCGCTCAACGTCACCTTTGCATCCACGGCCGCTGCCGCCACCGGCCTGCTGGCGGCGCTGAAGGCCACGGGCCGCACAGACGTCAACGTGGCGGCCTGGGCAGGCGACGGGGGGACGAGCGACATCGGCCTGCAGGCCCTGTCCGCCGCCTGCGAGCGCGGGGACAACTTCCTGTTCATCTGCTATGACAACGAGGGCTACATGAACACCGGTGTCCAGCGTTCGGGCACCACGCCGCAATGGGCCATCACGGCGAACACACCCTTGAAGGGCAAGATGCAGCCGAACAAGAACGTGCCCGCGATCATGGCGGCGCACGGCATCGACTATGTCGCCGCTACCTCAGCGGCCTATCCCCTGGACCTCTACGACAAGATCAAGAAGGCGCTCACCTATGGCGGCGTCAAATACATCCATATCCATATCCCCTGCCCGCCCGGCTGGGGGTTTGAGCCGCGGTATGCGGTGAAGGTGGGAAAGCTCGCCGTGGAGACGGGCCTCTATGAGCTCTACGAGATCGAGAAGTCGCAGCTCCGCCACACCGGGGCGTCACTCAAGCTCATGGAAAAGAGAAGCCTCCTTCCCGTGGAGGATTACCTGCGGACCCAGAGCCGGTTCAAGGCCATATCGGATGCCGAGATGAAAAAGATCCAGGACCACGTCACCCGGAAATGGGAAGGCTATTTCAAATCGTTCGACGAGGTCGAGGGCGGAGAGTAGTTGAGCGCCTGCTCCAATAGCGCCCTGTCAAGGTTTCCGCCGGTCATGACGAGCACCACCTTCTTGCCCTGGAGCTGTTCCTTACGCTTGAACGCAGCCATGAGGGCGGCGGCGCCCGCGCCTTCGGCCAGGTTGTGGGTCGTGGCCAGGGCCAGTGATATCCCCTGCAGGATCTCTTCCTCGCTCAAGAGCACCACGTCTTTGATGTGGTCGCGCATGATCACGTAGGGCAGCTGGAAAACGCTGCGGGCCGCAAGCCCGTCGGCAACGGTGTCGGCCTGGTCGATAACCACCCAGTCGCCCTGCTGAAGCGACCGATGGAACGCCGCAGCCCTCTCGGCCTGGACCCCGATGATATCCACCGCCGGGTTGACCGCCTGCGCCAGCCTGAGCAGCGACGCGCACCCGGCCCCGCCGCCGATGGGACAGATGATGACGTCAACGTCGCTCAAGTCTTCGAATATCTCCAGCCCCATGGTGCCCACGCCGTTGAGTATCTCGGGCTCGTTGCCCTGCTCGACGTAGTAATAGCCGGCCGATGCCACAAGCTCGTCGCAGAAGAACTGGGCCTCGAAAAAGTCCTTTCCGTGCACGATCAGCTCGGCGCCGTAGCTCTCGATGATCCGGTTGGTTTCGGGGTTGTTGTTTTCCGGCACGACCACGGTGCAGGGGACGCTGAACCAGCGTGCGGCCCAGGCCATGGCCATCCCGTGGTTCCCCCGGGTGGAGACCAGGACCCCGTTTTCCACATTCTGCTTGGGAATGGTGTGAAAGAAGTTGACTGCCCCCCTGATCTTGAACGATCCGGTGGGCATGTGATTCTCATGCTTTACGAAGGCGTCGCAGCCCAGGAGCCTGCTGAGCTCGGAGTAGTGGGTGAGGTTGGTCGGCCTGATGTAGTGGGAAATGGCCTCACGCGCCTTGAGCATGCCCTTGATGGAGACCTGCTCGCTCGCCTTTTCATATTTTTTCAACATAACCCCGCCCCTTTTCGGGTCAGCCCTTAAAACCGGTAACCAGCCTTCTTGGGCCGCCCTCTGAATATCTGGAGGACCATCCCGATCACGAGGCCCACCCCGATGAAGCCGCCGCCTATGAGGGTAAAGATGAGCCGCTCAGAGGTCTTCATGCGGTTGTTTTCCCTGGTGAGCCGCTCGATCTCGCTGGCGTCGGCTGCGTAACGCGCCTCCAGCTCGTCGTTGCGTTTTTTCATCTCGGCATACTCGCCGGATTCCCGCTGGAGCCTCTCATACTCCAGGCGCATGGCCTGGAGCTCTTCGGAAGAGCTCAGGGACTTGTTCTCCTTCAGGAGACGGTCGTTTTCCTTCTTTAGCTGAGCGACCTGTTCGGTGAGAGACTTCACCTGATCTTTGAGCCTGTCGGCCATCAGGGTCTTGGGCATCTGATTGGTGAGGTATCGGCTCATGACCCATCCCTCCCTGCCATCGGGCGCTTTGACCCTGGTCCATTCCTCGCCTTCCTTGATGACCTCCAGATAATCATTGCTCTTGGCCACGCTGATGATCTTTGCGCTTTCGTTCGGCTCGGTTCTGACCGTTATGGTTATCCAGTCCCGTACGTACATGCCGGCCGCGTATGCTCCCAAAAACGGCGCCGCCATGAGCACGAGCCACACCACCACGACAACCGCGTGCATTCCTCTCATCTTCATCCGTCAGTCCTCTCCACGCTCATTCATAAATCAACACCCCCACCTTAACTCATTCCGGGGAGGCATGCAATACCATCACCATCCTATGACAAATCTCTGATGATTCCATCCAGATAACCGCGCGTATCCCGTTCGATCCGGCTCAAGTCCTCGTCCGTCTCGGCCTCGAACCGCAATACGATTACGGGCTGGGTGTTGGAGGGCCGCACCAGCCCCCACGACCCGTCACGGGTGAACCGCACCCCGTCAATGTCCACACACTCGTCAGAAATGCTCCGCGCGTATTCGGCGAACTCCTTGACTACCTTAAACTTGATCTCGTCCGGGCAGTCGATCCTGATCTCAGGGGTGTTGTGCATCTTGGGGAGCGAGTCGAAGACCGCCTGCGGGTCTTGTTGCGCAGAGAGGATCTCCAGCAGTCTGGCCCCGGCATAGACGGCATCGTCAAACCCGTACCACCGGTCGTTGAAGAAAATATGGCCGCTCATCTCTCCGGCCAAGGCCGCGTTTTCTTCGTGAAGGCGCGCCTTCATGGGCGAGTGGCCGACGCGGGCCATGATGGGCACGCCCCCGCACCGCCTCACCTCATCGAAGAACACCCGGGAGCATTTCACCTCGCCGATGATCTTCTCGCCTGGCCGTTTTTTCAGGATCTCGCAAGCGAGGATGGTGGTGATCATGTCGCCGTAGACCGGCTTGCCCCGCGAATCGATGACCCCGATGCGATCGGCGTCGCCGTCAAAGCCGATGCCCAGGTGGGCCTTATCCTGAAGCACCTGGCGTTTCAGCATTTCCACGCCTTCCGCCGTTGTGGGGTCGGGGTGGTGGTTCGGGAAGGTGCCGTCGGGCTCAAGGCAGATCCCCTTCACATCCATGCCCATACGCGAGTATATCTCCATGGCCGTTCTGCCGCCCACGCCGTTACCCGGATCGATAATGATCTTGAGCCTTCGGGGACATGCCCCGATCCGCGAGAGAACATCGTCGATGTACTCAGGCACGATATCATAATCGCACGCGCTCCCCGAGCCCTCGGCTGTGGCGCCGCGCTCCATGATGTCACGGATCTTGAGGATCTCGCCCCCGTATATGGTGCTCTTGCCCAGGGCGATCTTGAACCCGTTGTTGTCGGCCGGGTTGTGGGAGCCGGTGATCTGAATCCCTCCATCCAAGTCCAGCCGGAACAGGGAATAGTACATCACGGGCGTGGGCACCAGCCCCAGGTCGTAGACATCGATCCCGCTTTTCGTGATCCCGTCTTTGAGGATATCCCTGAACATCGGCGAGCTCAGCCTGGCGTCCATGCCGATCGACACCCGCTTCACGCGCCTTTCAACCCAGTATGCGCCCATGGCCCGGGCAAACCGCCGGACAAATTCCTCGTCGAGGTCTCTGCCCACGACCCCCCTGATATCGTACTCTCTGAACACCTGCGGATTCATTCGCCCTCCGGATACATCGCCGACAATATTTTCCGGCCTTTCTCATAAGTAGGTATCGCCATCAGGATCTCGTTTTCAATACTACGAAAAAGAGATAAATCCCGTCAAGGCATACGCTCATTCTACCGGACAATGTCAAATTTTCGTCATCTCATCCTGTTTCCCCTGATTCCTGAAAGAATATCGCCTGGCAGACATCCCACCGGCGCCCGGGCTTCACGGGATTTCTCCTCAAAAGATGCCAAGGGTATTGAGAATGGGTAACCTGGCATACTTCCTATGTATTATTTTTGCAACCAAAGGTTTTTCCCTGTGGCGCAAATACAACATCCTCACCCAGCCATCGCCTGTATCATCTCATAATTCCATGCATTTTGCCTTGGCATGCAAATTGTATAATAATTCGCGAGGGATATGTTTGTATGGGTTGTAACAGACCATGATTCGGTTATTTTTTTTCGCGAAATTGCCGATCCTGGTCGAACGGGGCAACAAAACCAAAAAAGAAAAAATTTTTGAGGGAGGAATTAGGATGAAAAAGGTTTTATGTACCATCGCGCTGATGTTGCTT
>Ga0209506_1000644_pt1 | contig 43993 bp, 32 predicted proteins | sample AD_JPNHG2_MetaG_FD_184409 | JGI IMG/M metagenome (GOLD analysis project Ga0209506, IMG submission 184409) | Active sludge microbial communities of municipal wastewater-treating anaerobic digesters from Japan - AD_JPNHG2_MetaG (SPAdes) (version 2) | ecosystem: Engineered > Bioreactor > Anaerobic...
CACAGCAGCCTTCCCCGACAGTCAGGCGGGTCGGCGTCCATGACTTCACTTTCGAGGCCTGCTCAGGATTCACTGGCGTTACGGCCCGCACGGTTGCAGGCACACCTTTCGTGTGCCATGACCCCAAGGCTTCGGCACGGCCGGTTACCCAGCCGCACCGCTTGGGTGGCTACCGGGGTGAACCGAAAACTCCTCGGACGGATCTCTCATCCGCTGGTCCTCCACGCCTTCGTGGCGCACTGACTGTCCCTAGTTTGTCCACCCTAGTTTGTCCAACGGGGTTGCGATCTCCCCTCCGCCCTCGCGAACGGCACAGAGGATAAAGGGTGTGTCGCTCGGGCATCAAGCATGGCGGGCTTGTCCATTATGGTCGCCACGATTTGGGAAGCAGCCTGTCGGGCACGTCGAACAGCTTCAACCGCCCTTTGTAGGGGATCGGCGTGCGCAGGCGACGGGGGTTCTCCAGGTACCAGCCGAAATACCCGCGTTGGTGCCACTGGCTGGTTCTCTTCTTGCGGCAATCGATCAGGTCGACTGCCCCGAGGATCACGCCAAACTGAAGCTCGGAAGGGTCCACCTCAATCCTGTGCCACCGGCGGAGGTAATCCAAAGCGTCGGCGTGCAGTGTGAGTCCGGCGTGGATCAACAACGGGCCACGATACGTGGGCGCCCAAATGCGGTTCTCCACGTCCTTGGGGCCATTGACAATCAGGTGAGCCCACGGCTGCCGAACGGAAAGACATCTCATCGCGTCGCTTCCTCCACAATCCGGATTTCGTCGTCGGTCAGGCCGTACAGCGCGTACACCAGCCGGTCGATCTCCTTGTCCGTCGCGTCGATCTGACGCTGAATCGCGTTCCGCTCGTCCGCCGTCTTCGCCACCGACAACGACTTGTGCAACGACAGCATCCGTTCCACCAACCCCACCATCCGATCGTGACGCGCTACGTCGCTCGGATCGTCACGATCGATTGTGCGAATCGGAAGTTGTTCAATGTACTGCTTGTTGGCTGCCAGATAGCCCCCATGAAAGTTTGTCGAGACCCGTTTCAGATAGAAGTCGAGAAGTTTCGAATTGAGTAATCCGCACAAGAAGGGATAACTCATAGTCTCAGGATTCAGTGTGATGCCATAGCCCCCTGTTGTCACGTTGATGAAGTAGAAGTCATGTGATGGATCATAATAGGCTCTCAGTCGTGTGATCATGTAAGGCACCAACAGCTTGGGCTGCTCCCACATGCCAAGGTTTTGTGAACGACCGAACCGGTACCATGTGCTGTCACGGAATCTACCACCTTCACGGCACTCCAGCACTGTCCGGTTTTCAAGTAGATATGCCCATGTAAGCGGGTATCTCTCCTGTAGTTCATCCGAAGTGTAAAGTCGGGCTTGCGCATCCACGACCTCATATGGGAAGAGCACCAAGGCGCTTGGCGATGCGGAGTAGCGTCTTATGTCGGCGCATCGCACCACCTGTTTGAGCATGTTGCGTTCAATCGCGACACATCTATCCAGTTGCTCGGAGCGAACAGTCACAATCTGGTCGTTAGTCTCGCCGTATTCCTTGAACAGAAACACAGGGTCTGCGCTTGTTATTGGCCCTTGGAACAGGCGTAGTGCGATGTCCTTGAGCTTTGTCGGTGTCGCGAATAGTTGTCGAAACACGGACGCCTCGCGCCCCAGAACGAAATTCCACTCTCTGGCCGAAAGAGTGGTTGCTGGGACAGTCCCGCGCACGCATGTGCGTGCGGTATTCCAGGCAACAATGTCGGTTACCCTCGCCACTGTGCAATCATCTCGTTGTGTCGCATCAAGAAACAGCAGACAGGTATACGTCGTTGCTCCTGCAAAGACCTGCTGGTCGCCGAAGTGGACGACGTGGGAGAGGTGCTTGCCGTCGGCGATGAGTTTGCGGAGGGGTTGGCCGTATTGGGCGTTGAAGAACTTGTGCGGGAGGATATAGCCCATACGGCCTTGGGAGCCCAGCAGTCTCAAGGCTTGTTCCACGAAGACGACGTAGATGTCGTAGTTGCCCTTTGAGGCGGCCTGATAATGGCGACTGAAGTAGGGGATCGATTCGGGCTGCGTCTCCTTGAGCGTCTGGATGCGAATATACGGTGGGTTCCCGATGACGGCGTCGAAGCCGCCGTCTTGGAAGACGTGGGGGAATTCGGCGTGCCATTCGAAGGCGTTGATGCGGAGTCGTTCTTCGTCGTCGAACATCGTGGCCTGCCGGCCCTCGTAGAAATCGGGTCCGATCAGGGAGTTGCCGCACTTGATGTTGTCGGCCAGGTCGGGCAGGGCCCGCTCGTTGTGGAAGAGCACGAGGTTCTTCTCGCCTTCGAGGACCCGCAGCAGCAGCGACAGCTTGGTGACCTCGACGGCCTGTGGGTCGATATCGACGCCGTAGATGTGGTCGAGCAGGATGCGCTTGCGTTCGGCGGTGGTCAGCTTCCAGGAACCGTCGGGCGCGCAGGCGATGGGCGGCTCCTCGAATTTGGCCCAGGTCTCCGGGGCATTCTTCGCGTAGAAGTCGCGGTACCAGTCGAGCAGCTTCTGGTAGGCGCCGAGCAGGAACGAGCCGGAGCCGCACGCCGGATCGAGCACGCGCAACGGCCGATTCATCACTGGCGTCTGGAGGCGCTTCTTGCCGCGTCCCCGGCTGATCTCCGTGACCTCAACACCACGATCTTCGAGCAGCTTGCCCACCGTGTGCTCGACGATGTAATCGACGATATAGGAAGGTGTATAGTAAACGCCTCCGGCCTTCTTGACCTCGGGCTTGTCTTCGACCCTGGCGTGATGCCCGGCCGTCAGCGTGATGACCTTGCCGAGGAACTGCTCGTAGACCTGGCCGAGGATTTCCGGCGGCAGGACGGAGAACTCGTAGGGGCTGTCGGGATAGTACAGCGAGCGGAGGATGTCCTTGAGCGGTTTGTCGTCGACGATCAGTTCCGGCGTCAGTTCATCCGGTCCCTCGGTCCGGTCCTTCTCCCGCAGGAAGTGAAAGAGCCCGGAGTTGTAGCGGTCGTCGGCCCGGCGGAACAACGCGACCAGACGGGGATAGACCTCCGTGCCGCCGATGAAACCCTGCAACTGGCCATACGGCTCGATGCCCCGGTCCTCGCAGATCCGCAGGAAGATGATCCGGTCGATAGTGATCTGCACGGCATAGTTGAGCTGGCGGTTGGTCAGATCGGGATTGCGCAGCGCGATGTTGCGCGCGAGCAGGTCACGCCATCGTTCGATCTCAGCCAGGAACGCGGCATCGACCTCGGCGGTCCCGCGCTTGCGCTTTTCCGAGACGGCGTATTTGTCGAACGAACCCTTCAGGACCGCATCGCGCGAGAAGATCGCCGCGATCTCGTCCCACCGCTCGCTGTACTGGTCGTAGGTATAGTACAGGATGCGGGCCTTGGAAGGCTTGTCCGTCTTGTTTGGCTGAATGCGGCAGTCGTAGACCGCAAACTCTTCGAAGTCCGTCAGGATCGACAGGGGCAGCTTGGCCGACCAGGCGTAGCGGCGCAGTTGATAGGCGGGGTCCGGGGCGTCCTTGATATTGACCGACGGCTTCTTGGCCTCCAGGAAGAACTTGCGCGTGCCGCCGATACGGAAGCAGTAGTCCGGGGCCTTTGTGGCGCCGCCGACGCGGATGGCGTCCTCATGGATCACATCCTTGTAGGCCTCGGCATAACCCTTGGTGTTGTCGACGTCCCAGCCGAGAGCCTTGAAGAACGGGTCGATGTACTCCTTTCGGACTTGCGCTTCGTTGTAGCGACCTTGGCGGTACGACTCGATGTTTCGTTCGAAGGTCTGGATGAGTCTCGCAACTTCCACGGGTACTGTCATTGAACCGGACTCCTTATCGCTGTCCCTCGCTGCATCCGCCGGACGGTGCGGCACTACCGTTATATCGGCAGAATGCGGGCCCCCTGTTTAGGGTCAAGTCCGAAAACACCGATGGGACGTCGCAGAAAGGGGTAGTTCGGGGCGTTGGCGGGTTCGACTTGGTCGTCGCCTCGGGGTCGCCGGCTTGTGGTCCGGCGGAAGCCGCTCGCATGTGAAGGGTGTGAAGAGTGTGAAGGGTGCGAAGGGTGCGAAGGGTGCGGCCAGAAGCCGTATCTCATATCTCGGGGTTCGTATCTCGTCTGTTCAGGTCGTGCCGCCTACAGCCTCCCGCCTACCGTTCGATCTCGTCGGGGAAGTTGAGGCAGGCGAACTCGCCAGCCAGCTCGTAGGCCTTGCGGTCGCGGGCCTTGGCGGCGGTCAGCTTGCAGCGCGGAGGGCTTTCTGCGCTTCGGCGGGCAGGTCCATCAGGATGAAATAGGACGCCGGGTACAGATAGTCCTGGCCCGATTCGTCGATCACGCGCAGATAGCCTTCCTTCGCGGCCTCTTCATCGGGGACGACCGCGTAGACCTTGCGCTTTTCCAGATCGTCGGTGTCCTTGTTCTCGACGCACAAGGCGAACTGCCTGTCGGGGGCCGGCTCAGTCATAGTTCAATCCAGAAATCGCTTGATCTTCATCTTCTTGCGTCCGATGCCGTGGGCTTCGTACCAATGCAGCTCGGCAAGGCGGATGTTGCCGCGGGCGGTTCTCACTGTGGCAACGCCTTTGAGCTTTCGCCACCTGCCGGGACCGAACTGGTGGCGGAGACGCATGATATCGTCGATACCGCCACCCACGGCAATGACCTCGATATCGCGAATCTCCCCAAGAAGCTCAAAATACATGCCCGGCATCCAAAAGAACAACCCGGCCCTCAGCTACCACCTGCCATTGTACGCTGTGGGCACGGGCGATTCAACCTCGTTCCACCTTGATCTCCTCTCCTGACTGACAAGGCGGGCCGCGAGAACTGGCTCGCGACGGGCGGTTGCGGAGGCCATCCGCAGCGGCTTTCAGTTCGTCGTCCCATGTGAGTCACTGCTTCCTGGCTCGGCGGAAGCCGAAGGGCGGGTGGCCTGCGGCCACGTTGTGCGTGAAGCGTGAAGCGTACTGCGTCTGACGCCGTGCTCGGTGAAGGCGTAGGGGCCGGCGAGCACACCACGAACGGCGAGATGCGCGTGCGGGCGGAACACAAACGGCGGCGCGGGTCGCGAGGGGCCGGCGCCGCCGGACGGGATCGTGGTGCGGAGCGGTCGGGAGGTCTACTGGACTTCGAGGACGGAGTTGAACTCGCCGTAGGGGTTCAGCTCGGTGCGTTCGTTGTACGGGTCCTGCTGCCACTGGCCGTCGACGACGAGGCGATAGCGGTAGGTGCCGTGGGGCAGCTTGAGCTTGGCCTGCCAGACGCCGCTGTTGCCGACGCGTTCCATGGAGGTGGCGGCCGGCTGCCAGTTGTTGAAGTCGCCGGCGATCTGGACGCTCGAGGCGCGCGGGTAGAGCGTGACGAAGACGACGGCGTCGCGGATCTGGTTGACGCCGTAGTAGTCGGAGAGCTTCGTGTCGGTCGTCGCGGGGACGGCGGCAAAGGCCTCGATGGGCGTCTCGGACGACGCACCCGCCGACACGGGCCGCTCGCTCTGTTCGTCCGCGAACACCGGCGTCGCGGTCACGGGCGCGGCCACCGGCTCGGCCGGAGGCTTCACCACCGGAGGCGCGATCCCCTGCGGCGCGGGTGGGGTCGCCGGCTTCGGCGCGACGGCGGCGGGCGGCTCGGGACGCACCGTAGACGGCGCGGGGGGCGCCACCGACGCCGGGCGAGCCGGCCCCTGGGGCTGGGTCTTCCGCAACAGCTCCGTCGCGCTGGCCCCGATCGATTCCAGCTGATCGGCCAGCGTGTCCACCAGACGCTTGCTCTTGGTCACCAGACGCTCGTCCGCGCCGATCAGCTCCTGCGCCAACGACCGGAAGTCCTGCTGACCCTTGCTCGCCGGATCATATTCGTTGATCGGCTGCCCGAAGCTCGCTGCCTCTTTTATGCGGGTATTGAAGTTAACCACGGTCTTGAACATGCGGTCGGAGAAGTGGGAGCGGAGCTCGGCGAGGATCTCGCGGGCCATCTTGGTGCGGATGTCGTACATGCTGGCGAGCACGCGGACGGAGACCTGCTGCTGGCATCGCTTGCAGAGGATGCTGAGCGTTTCGAGCTGCTTGCTGAGCCCATGCAGGGCGAAATAGCCGGTCTCGACGGGCACGACCACGTCGGTGGCGGCCCGCAGTGCGTTGAACGTCAGCAGGCTGACCGCCGGCGGGCAGTCGATCACCGTGAAATCGTAATCGTTCGTCACGCCGTCGAGCACCTTCTTCAGGCAGCACTCCCGGTCGGGAATCCCGGCCATCTGCTGCTCGAACGCCGACAGGTCGATGCTCGCGGGCGCCAGCTCCAGCCGCTCGCCGATCTGCCAGAGAATCTCGGTCAATCGCATCGGCTCGTTCCGGCTCTCGCTGATCAGCACATCGTAAATGCTCTGCTCGATCTGTTCCTCCGGCACCGCCAACCCCACCGCACAGTGCGACTGCGGGTCCATATCCACCAGCAGCACCTTCTTGCCCAAATCCGCCAGGGCGCTGGCCAGATTGATCGACACCGTCGTCTTGCCGCAACCGCCCTTCTGATTGACCACCGCGATCGTTCTCATCTTTGTCTCCGTCTATGACCTTCGATCCTGCCGTCCCTGGCCCGAGGGCCGCGGCGACCAGCGTTCCAGAAAACCCGCCTATCAGCACTGCTGCGCCGGATAGTAACGCATATTCTCTTTTCGGCAAGGATCTGTCGAAAACTTTATCCTTTTATGGGACCGGCCCATAAAAAGACCCGCAAACTTCACAATCGGACCGGTTTATCGGCACTGATAATCCCGTTTTTCGCCCCGCCCTGCCGCCCGTCGCACCGGCGTCGCGCGCCAAAGCGTCCCAACCGCCTGGCCCGCCGCCACGCCGCACACGACGTTAAGATTCCTATTATTATAGGACGCCCACGCCCGCCCAACACCTGCGGCCCGCAAGCCCACCGGCCCGCGATGCACCCGTTGCGCGTGGTCTCATCCCACCTCCGCCGCCATCCTACGACAGCCCCAACCCCACGTCAACCCCCTCCCCGCCGCGAATCCTCCGCCGCACCCCACCCCGCGCACCACAATCGATCCCGCCGAGCCACTCGGCATGCCCGGTAGCCGCGAGGCCCTTCGCTACGGGATTTGCCGTCGAATATCAGGGCTTTCCATGCCATACTACTCGGGGCAAGCCAATACCATTCAGGCTTGGGTGCGTCCCCCGCAAGATACCATCGCGGAAGGCTGCGTGCCTTCCACACGTTCTTTGCAGAAGTTCCAAGGGCAGTGCCGTGGTTTACGGGGCGTCCTCGCCTTGATATCCATCATCTTGCGCGCGTGCGCAATATGATCGCTGTGGTCCATAGGGCCGTCGCCCAGCCCGCAAATGGTAGGGGCGAGGCATGCCTCGCCCAGCCCGTAGATCGTAGGGGCGACGCATGCCTCGCCCAGATCGTGTCAATAAGAGAAGAACTGCTGTTTCTCGCTCTGCCCGTAGCATTTGCCCTGCGGGTTTTCGTGATCGAGCATCCAGTTCGCCGGGTTGTCCTCGATGTACCGCCGGATGCGGCTCAACTGCTGCCCGCCGCGAATGACGTGCTCGTAGTAGTTCCGCTGCCACACGTCGCGCACGTCCGCGTTCTGCCGCATCCATTTCGTCACACCGATCTTGAAACCACGAACGATCGCGCCAACGGTCCGCGACGTACCCCGCGCCCGCACAATCCGACGATGCATTGGCGCCGCCCGTTCATCTGTCGGTAGGGGCGAATCATCATTCGCCCCAATACGATCCCACGCCCGTGCGGGCACATCATCATCCGTCCCCGGCACGGGCGGATAATTATCCGCCCCTACATCGGCCCGCACATCGCCGGGCGGCGATATCATCAAAACCCCATGCACGTGATTCGGCATGACCACAAACGCATCCAACACGACGTCGGGATAGTGCGCAGGAATGGCACGCCAGCAGCTCGCCACCGCCTCCCCGGCCGCGTTCAACTCCATAACGTCGTCAACGACACGCCCGAACAGACAGAGATGTCCATGCGTGCAGATCGTCACGAAGTACGCCCCCGCCCGCGTATAATCATACGCGAACCACCGAATCGACCGGCGGTGGTGCGCCCTCGGATCATACACCATTTCGCTGCCCCTCCCGTCCCGGGCGAGGCATGCCTCGCCCCTACCAATCACCCATCCAACACCGTAGGGCCGACGCACGCGTCGCCCTTCTTGCAGATATTATGTTCATTCTGATGATGTGTCAAATGACCTCGAAACCAATCACCCGCAGGTATTCGAATGTTGGGTCATAGTACGTAGCGTGTCGCGTACGGTCTTCGGGGTCACCCTCGGGCACCACAATAGCCATCCCCTGGCGTGCTCGCGTCAGCAACACGCGATAGGCATTCTCCAGGTATGTCTGCCGCTCCGGCTTCCTAATCCGGTTCCAGCGATCGCCACAAAATGACCAATGCTCCCAACCATTTCTCGTATGCCTGAGGTCCGCATCCCATGTCACACATGCCCAGTCAAGCTCTAAGCCCTGGACGTGAAATTCGGTCGCGGCATCTTCCAAGTAATATGACGATCGCACATCCTCTTTGCCATCGAGAAACCAATGAATCGGGTCCACCGGAGTTCGCACATCGATGGCGTGCGGTTTCAAGCGTTGTGCCTGCGAAGAGACTACAATCCCGTAGCGTTCAGACCCACGCGCCTTACAGCGGAGCCATTTTCTTGCTTTGTGCAGGTCCCGGGTAAGCACAATGGGATAGCGATCAGCAATCTGCCCCAACGTCTGACGCGCTTTGTTGGGTTCTATATCAAGCAGTTGCTTGACCATCAAGGATACATGCTCGGCTCGAAATGATCGCATGGACACGCCCAGATGCAATTCGTCTCTGAGCACAACGCCGGGACGCGATGCGATACGTTGGAGAGCCTGTCCGCCGCTATACTCACTGTCGGTCAGTCGCGAGGAGATATAGATGCGCCAGTGCGGAAAGGCGCGGATCAGCGAATCGATCCATTCACTTATGCCGGCTTCACCTGTATTGATCTCCTGTCCGCCGCCTACCAGACACACAATAACCGCCCAGTCTGGGTGTCGATCCAGACACGATATAAGGAATTCCGGTTCCGATTGAGTAAAGTCTGGCACGTGTCTTCTGCGGCGCATAAAACTCGCTGTCTGCTCGCAATTCCAGGCGCGTTGTGCTTCATCGAAGAGAGCAACGTGTTCGATCGGAGGTCTTTCCTGGTCGACGAGACATTCGTCGCGAAAATGGTGGACGTTCTGGATGAACGCCTTCACCTGACTGCGAGCCTCAGTCTTGGTCGTTCGGTGTCCCCGCTCCGCTTCCCGGCGGACTTGGTCGCGCGCCAGTGCTTCGCGGAGGATCGCCACCAAGGGTCCGTTGCCGGAGAGAAACACGCTGTAGAGATCGTTCTCTTTGTCCATATGCTTGGTGGCGATGTTGAGGCCAACGAGCGTCTTGCCAGCGCCGGGAACGCCTGTCACGAAACAGATCGCCTTGTGAGAGGTCGCTCTTGCTGTGTCGATAATGTCGGAGATCGCGTCAGAGGTCTGACTGAGATTGATGGCACTCGCATCGCTGCGGGAAATCTCCGTGACAGCGTGGCCACCGTACAACGCCATGGCAGCTTCGATGATGGTTGGCGTGGGACTGTACCGACCCCGTTCCCATTGCTCAATGTCAGCCGGTGGGCCACAACTGAACGTCAGCACCTCTCTGATGACATCGCCTAACGCGACGGTGTTGCTGAGGATGGGCAAGAACAGGTTGTCATCTTGTGGAGTGAGGGCAACGCAGGGAGTGACATCGGAGGCTTTGCTGGCTACCAGAACGGGGGCGACAGGTGGGTAATGGCTTGTCTCGTGGAAGTTCTTGAGATCCAGGGCATAGTCCCAGACCTGATCGATAGCAGACGATGTGAATTCCCTCTCGCCGATCTTGAACTCGATCACAAAGATCACACTGTCGATCAGGGCCACGACGTCGATTCGCCGTCCAAGGCGCGGGATTGAGTACTCAAAATAAACTTTGCCTCGATGCTGATAGGGACGGAGCACTTCTTTCAGTATCCTGATTTCCTCAAGCCACGCATCGCGTTGTGACGGTTCCAGTCTGTTATCATGGTTCGAGGCAAGGACACCGAGAATCGTATCCTCGCCGTTGTCGAGGAAGGCGGCAATAACGTCAGAGTAGTATTCGCGTCTCATATCTCAGCAAGACCTGTACTTCGTATAGGGCCGTCTATTGAAGCCGATCAACCAGCGGTTCCTATCCGTTGTATCGGCAGAAACACCGCGTCCGGCCAGAAAAAGACCGGCTTACGAAAACAACGCGACACAAGGGCGAGGCATGCCTCGCCCCTACCAGGGGACGGGATTCGGCGGGGTCGGTGAGCGGGGACGCACGTCGTGCAGCAGTGCGTGCACGCGGCTACGTTCGTTTGATGATTTGAGGAGCCCTTCGACGTCCATGTCGCCTCAGCAGCAGGGCCATCTCCCTGCTCTTGCGGAGCATCAGTTCAAACCGCTCTCGCGTGGTCAACGATGTCAGATAGTCCAGTTCGAATTCCACCTCAGCGCGTTCATCGTCCTGGCGCAGTTTCAAGATGGCCATCTCTTCTCGTCCTGTGGGCCGGAATGGGCCCGGCCAATCCACTACTCACGCGTTCTATTACAGCGTCTCGGAGAGGCCGGGACAAGGCGAAGTGCGCCAGGGCGAGGCATGCCTCGCCCCTACCGGGGGACGGGATTTGGCGGGCGACGGGGCCCGGGGTAGGGGCGAATGATGATTCGCCCCTGCGATGGATCGGGATCGGATGGGCCGCTCGGCCTGCGGGACGCATTCACCCATTAACGCGTCTACGCTTCTACGCGTCTACGGTCCGGCGGGGGCTGGAGCTTCGTCGGGGAAGTTCAGGCGGGCGAAGGGGCCGAAGAGTTCGCGGGCCTTGCGGTCGTAGGCTTTGGCGGCTTCGATCTCGTCGTCGAAGGAGCCGAGGTGGTAGCGGTGGCCCTTGCAGGTGATCTCGGCGACCCACTTCTTGCGCCGGTTCTCCCAGCGGACGCCTTTGTACTGCGAGCGTCCGCCGCGAGGGCGGGTGTTGCAGAGGTTCTGCTGGCGGGTGCAGACGCGCATGTTGCGACGGCAGTTGTGCAGGCCGTTGCCGTCGATGTGGTCAACGACCATGTCGGCCGGCGGCTGCATGATCTCGCGGTGCATCAGGACGGCCCGGCCCCGGTCGTTGCGGACGGCGTAGACCTTGCCGCCGGACATCTGGGCGGTCCATTTGTACCGGCTCAAGGCATCATAGTCGCTCGCGTCGACGACCGCGAACAGGCCCTTGGTCAGCGGAATGTAGCGGACCTCGTCGTCGGCCGGATCGGGCACCGTCGTCCAGACGGGCTCCTCCCGCCGGCGGCGGTAGTTTGCGCAGGGCTTGGAAATCGTCACCTCGCGCAGGTGGCCCGGGCACTCGGCACAGTTGGCACAGATCAGGCTGGGCGTCCAACCACCCAGCGGCGGGATCGGGCAGCGGTTTGCCATCCAGTGGGCATAGGCACAGTTGCGGCAGCTTCGCATGGGTTCCTCCGGCGTTTCTCGCGCGCACACCGATTGGGACGAATGGGGATTCGCCCCGGCGGCGTGCAGGTCTATCGTCGGTTCCGGGCGGCCACCCGGGCCGCCCACGGCGCCACCTTGCCCTGCTGGGCGAGAAACGCCTCGCTGCTGCGAAGCAGTTACAAACTACACGATATTCGGTGTCTGTGCAACAACAAAATTCGGAAAAAATGGAAAAAATACAATGGCGGGCACGTCCGGTGGTAGCCGGGCCATGGGACGGCGGCCCGGCTACTGGTACGTGTGCGGCGAACGGATGTCAGCTCTTGATCTGCACCTTGATGGCCTTGCTCTTGGCGGCCTTGGGCAGCGTGATGTTGAGCACGCCGTCCTTGCAGGTCGCCTCGACCTTGTTCGCGTCGACCTCGGCGGGCAGACTCACATCCCGACGGAACGAGCCGTAGCTGCTCTCAGAGTAGTAGTACCCTTTGCCCTTCTCCTCCTTGCTCTCTTTCTTCTCGCCGGAGATGGTCAGCGTGTTGTTGCAGACGCTGATGTCGATATCGTCGGCCTTGCAGCCCGGTACCTCCGCCCGCACCAGGACCTCGTCATCGTGCTCGATCACGTCGATCGCCGGCCAGGCGTTGTAGCTGCCGAACGGCCGATCCAGCCCGCGGAAGAAGCTTTCGAACAAGTCGTCCATCTCATGATGCAGTCTGGCCAGTTCGCCTCGATTCCTTCTGTTCAACGATAGCAGTGCCATAGTCGTACCTCCTTTCTGGTCTCTGGACCACAACACAGTTCGTATTCCGTTTTCCAGCACATTGCTGGTCTACTATGCCTTTATGCAAACCGCGTGCCAGACAGGCTGGCGGCGGTCGGAGCCGGGTTTTCGGGCCGAAAACGCGGGTTTTCGGGGGCCTTTCGCCGTCCGCGCACCTGTCATTTTGGCACCGTTCGCCCCGCCCGCCCCCTTGCCGCGATTGACAAGCGCACACTGCCCGGAGTGCCCCGGTCCCAGCGCGCCGAGCACGGATCACGACGGCTGAGATCGGCCCCGCCACCGGGAAGGAGCGATTGCAGGGGGATTGGACAGCCTGGAGTTGGTCAGAGAGCGGGCGCGGCCGTGGCGCTCGTTGACGATCCGCATCCGGGGGCACGTTGGCCGCTTGACTTGGTCGGCGGCACGCGACAGTATGGCGCCATGAGAAATGGCAGGCAAGGAATGGTTGGAGATCAGACAATGGAGGCAAGGGTGCACACCTGCTCGAGGTGGCGAGCGATGGGCCGGCGTGCCGTTCTTTCGATTCTCGCGCTGGCGTGGTTGCCGGCGAATGGATGGACGCAGGAGGTCTCCGCGCCCCAGGCCAGGCCGATGGTGGGCGTGTATTACTATCCCTGGTACCGCGCCCAGGGCACGAACCGCGCGAGCAACTGGCGGCAGGTGCTGCGGCAGCGGCTGGTGCCGGCCCAGGCACCGAAGCTGGGCCGCTACGATTCGAGCGACCCGAACGTCGTGGCCGACCACATCGCCCAGAGCGTTCGCGCGGGCATCTCGTTCTGGGCGTCGAGCTGGTGGCGGCCGGGCGATTACACCGACACCACGCTGCGCGACGTCATTCTCCGGCACCCCGACGCCGGCAGGCTGAAATACGCGATCCTGTACGAATCCACCGGCCGGCTCGGCACGTTCGCGAACCCCGACTACAGCCGGTGGATCGAAGACCTGACCTACCTGGCGAAGACCTACTTCGAGCATCCGTACTACCTGCGCATCGACGGCCGGCCGGTGCTCTTCCTGTACCTGACCCGCGAGTACTTCCGCAACAAGGGCCACGAGGCGCTGCGGCAGATGCGCGAGGAGTTCCCGAACCTGTACCTCGTCGGCGACGACGTCTTCGGCACTGGCTACCGGGCGGAGTGGGCCAAGCCGTTCGACGCGGTCACCGCGTACGACGTCTACGGGCAATCGGTAGGCCCGCGCGGCGGCACGCATGCGGCGATCGAGCGGCTCGCGGCCAACTACGCCGCCGCCAAAGCGGCCGCCAACAGCGTGGGCGTCGCTTTCATGCCGACCATCGCACCGGGCTACAACGACACGGCCGTGCGCCGGGGCCATCCCGGCCGGGCGCGATACTTCAGCGACGTCGAGGACACGCAGATCGAAGCGACGGCAGGCACGCAGCCGGCCACCTGCAGGGACGATTCCGAAAACGGCACCGCGCTGACCGGCGGCCAGCAGTACGTCGATTACGGTACGCTTTACCTCGACATCCTCCGCGAGGCTGTTCAATAGCGACGAAAGGACATCCCTATGAGCCAGACCGGCAAGGCGCCGAGTGACAGTGCGGTGGTGACGCGGTATCTGGTGATGCCGCAGCAGGCCAACCCGCAGGGGACCGCGTTCGGCGGCGCGATCATGGGTTGGATCGACATGGTCGCGGCGATGGCAGCCGAGCGGCACTGCGGCACGGAGGTCGTTACGGCCGGTATCGACTCGCTGTCGTTCCAGGCGCCGATCCGCATCGGCGACCACGTGGTGCTCGAAGCGGCGGTCAACTACGTCAGCCGGTCCTCGATGGAGGTCGGCGTCCGCGTCACGCGCGAGGACCCGACGACCGGCGCCCGCCAGACCGCGACGACCGCGCACCTGACGCTGGTGGCGCTGGATAAGGACAAGAAGCCGACCGCGGCCCCGCCTCTCGTGCCCCAGACCGAGGAAGAGAAGCGCCGCTACGAAAACGCCCGGCGGCGGGTCCAGCAGCGCAAGGAACAACTCAAGGAAAGCAAAATGTAGACTGGAAACAGCAAAAGCGCGGCGTTGCCGACACGCGGCAATGACGGGCTTCACCATGAGGAACCGTCATTTTGCATTTTGACCTGTGGTTTTGATTCTTGCCTTTTGACTTTTGATTTCACAACGGGAGCCAACCGAATGAGCATTCATCGATCAATCGTGTTGTTACTCGGATTCACCCTTACTTGCGCCAGTGCAGATGCGGCGAACCGGCCCGACCGGGTGGAGTGGTTCATGGACCAGGGGCTGGGGATGTTCGTGCACTGGAGCGTGGACTCGCAGCTCGGCTCGGTGATCAGCCACTCGATGGTGGGCGCCTCGGACGACTACCTCGACCGCTTCATCAACGATCTGCCGGAGACGTTCTATCCCGAGCGGTTCAACCCCGACGAATGGGCGCGCCTCGTCAAACTGGCGGGTATGAAGTACGTGGTCTTCACGGCGAAGCACCACAGCGGCTTCTGCATGTTCCACACGCAGACGACGCCATTCAACATCGCCAACACGCCCTACGGCGAGGACATCACCCGCAAGCTCTTCGAAAGCCTGCGCAAGTACGGCATCGCGGTCGGCGTGTACTTCTCGCCCGACGACTTCTGGATGCTGCACATGCAGGGCAAGGATGTGAGCCGCCGGCGGCCCGAGGCGCTGCCGCAGAACAATCCGGAACTGATGGCGCACAACAAGGCGCAGCTTCGTGAGCTGCTGACGCAGTATGGCCCGATCGACATCTTGTTCATCGACGGGGAGCCCAACGAGCTGAAGGAGCTGGCGTGGGAGCTTCAGCCGGACCTGGTCATCACGCGGGGGGAGATGGAGACGCCCGAGCAGAACACGCCGGATGCGCCCATGCCCGGACCGTGGGAGGCCTGCTATACCCTCGGCACGCAGTGGCAGTTCAAACCGACCAACGAGGACTACAAGTCCGGCACGCAACTGATCGAGATGCTCATCGAGATCCGCGCCAAGGGCGGCAACTTCCTGCTGAACGTCGGGCCGCAACCTGATGGCATGATCCCCTTCGAGCAGGAGCGACGCATCCGCGAGCTGGCGCTGTGGATGTTCATCAACGGCGAGGCCATCCACGGCATTCGCCCGTGGCACGTGATCCGCGAAGGCGACATCTGGTTCACGAAGGCCAAGGACGATGCTATCGTCTACGCCTTCCTGACCAAACTGCCCGACTGGAAACGCGGCGACCGCAAGGAATTCACCCTCCGCAGCGTCAGGGCGACAGAACAAACGACCGTCAGTGTGCTGGGCCAGAGCGGCCGCGTGCTGGAGTACAACACAAAGGTCGTCCCGGAAGCGCGCTGGAGCCAGGAGGCCGACGGGCTGCACGTCTCCGTCGTGCGCGCCCAGCGAATCTACAACGATTCGAAATGGCCCAACCCCATCGTACTGCGAATCAGCCACGCCAAACCGGCGCGCTAGCGCACGGGTGGCAGTCTCAAGCTCGAAGAGCTTGGGGATGGCGCACGAGACTCAGCGTGGCGCGGGCGAGGCCTTCGCGTCGGCGTTTTTTCGAGCGGGCGTATAGCTGCGGACCTCGTGCGGATGCGACTCGGCGCGGCGGCCGCGCAGCAGGTCGCGCTTCTGGTAGCACTGCTCTCGGAAGACGGCGATCTCGGCGGCGAGGTTGGCGTTGGGCGAATCGCCGAAGAACGCGTGGATGATGGGGAACACCAGATCGGGGTTCTTCTTGCGGAACTCCTTCATCATCGCCTCGATCTTGGCGGTGGCGACGCCTTCCTGCATGCAGGTGAACGGGCCGACGTGGAAGATGCCGGAGATACAGGCGTCGGCGTGCGGCCGGATCAGGTCGTGCATGAAGTAATACGCGATGCCCGTGCTCAGGGGCGACTCGCCCTCGATGTTGCCGTGGCCTTCGTGCTCGCGTTCGAGCTTCTCGATGATCTCCATCGGATGCGGCAGCACGTGCCGGCCGGCCAGCACCTCGTGGAACGGCTCCGCAAGCCTCTGGGCGACGTGGTTCATGTAGCGCGACTTCAGCAGCGATTTGCTCAGTTGCCCGCCCGAACGCCACACCCGGGCCGGATTCCACGACCGCAAGCCCAGACGCAGATCGCGCTTGTTGTTGCGCACGTTCATCCGGTTGACGTACAGCAGCCAGTCGGTGATGGGGTCGCGCACCACCTCCAATTGCTGGTCTTCGAGCTGGCGGATCACCTGGTTTGTGTAGGGGTCGTGCTGACGCATGTAAATCTCGCCGATGTAGAGGATCAGCGGGAATCGCTCATGGTACCTGCGGGGCAGCGCCTCGAACAAGGCAACCGTCTCGTGTCCCCATTGCACCATCTTGTCGGTGTCGGCGCCGGCGGCAACGATGGCACTGACGGCTTCGAGGCGCTCCTTTTTCAACGCGTCGGCCTGGCCCTTGTCCGCCACGTACGGGCGGAACCGACGCAGAATATCTTCCAGCAGATCCGAGGCGTTGATCCCCTTGAAAAGAATCTGCTGCATCTTCATGCGATCCGACGGGCGCAGGCCCTCGGGCAGCGGGATATCGATGTAGTCGGTCTCGGACGACGGTCCGACGACGGGGATCTTCTCGAGGCCTTCCAGCCGCATGAATTCGCGGAGCAGCTCAGTGTACTTGCCGAACCGGCACGGCCCGCTCGTCGTCGGCAGCATCACGAGGTAGTTGGCCTCCACCTCCTGCCGGCTGGTCTGCTCGATCTGCTCCTGCAGGAAGCCGATGGCGTCCCCCACCACGCCCTTGAGTGGATAGCACACCTCGGTGTAGATGTGCTTGCGCGCGACTTCATAGCCGCGCGGTGTGTCCGTCGGCAGCACCTGGCTGCTGATGCCGAAGTGCCTCAGACCGGCCGCCCCCATGTAGCTGGCATCGCCCATGTACGGGATCAGCCAGGTCCGCTTGTTGTAGTTGTTCGTCGGATACCCCCGCAGCCTCGCCATGTCCACGGGCACCGGATGACTCTCGTTGACCACGCGCTCGTGGGCCTCGGTGCGCGTCACGAACGGCGCGTTGTTCGTCTGCGCGTCGGTGACCAGCACGAGCAGCGGCTTGGCGGCCGCCTGATGGATGTTCTCCTCCTGATAAATCTTGAGGCTGTCGGGCCCGCACGCAAAGTTGATCATGCGGATGGGGAAGAGGTTGGGGTGGTTGGCGACAAACAGGTTCGCCTTGAGAATCTTCACGCTCTGGACCCAGAATTCGTTCTCGACGAACTCCCGGATCGACAGGTCCATGAACTTGTGTTCCAGGAACTGCTGCGGGATGTAGTCCAGCCCGCGCACCTGCGAGAACATCGCGCCGGAATGGGAGCTCGCTTCGGGATCGAGCAGGACGTAATCGCGTCCGATGCCGACGTACGCCTTGCCGCCCTCGCGTTCGACGCGCTCGAGGAAGCGGTCGCCCTCGGCGTAGAGGTCGCTCTTGAACTGGTTCTCGGCGCTGTCGGCGTAGGCGATGGCGTCTTTGATCTGGCGGTCGGTGAACGAGAAACCGATGCGGGCGAACTCCTTGCGCAGCTCGGTGACCAGCAGGGGCAGATCGCCGAAGTGCAGGATCGGGTTGATCTGACGCATCTTGTCGAGGCTCAGCACGTCGTTGAGGACGTAGCCTTCGGATTCGGTGTAGATGCAGTACTTCAGGTCGGGTCGCTCGGGCCTGCGCTGCTCGATGAAGCTCGGGTTGAACAGGTACCGGATGGCGGGGTCCTCGTTGAGCACGGTGGCGTGGCCGGTCGCGAGCTTGCGCGCGATGCAGAATTCGGTGCGCGACTTGTCGACGCCGATCTTGGCGATCTCGCTGTTGCTGCGCGGCGACACGACCGGATAGAACCCGAGCCTGCGGAACAGCGCCGCGCTCCAGATGCCTTTCTCGCCCAGCGTCGCCATGCTGCGTTTGATCCCGACGGTCGGGCCCGTCGGCTCGGCGGAGCGCAGCTCCGTCTGGATGCACCCCTGCTTCTTGAAGTGCTTCTCGTAGATCCGCTGGTAGCGATCGACGTAATTGGTCTTGGGCTTCTTGACCGCCTCGGAATTGCCAAGCGGACAGAAACCGCCGGTGATGATCTCGTCGTCCTCGATCTGGAATACTTCAAGCTGGCAGTCGCGGATCCCGCAGGAGCGCTGTCCAAAGAGGTCCCGGCAGGCAACCTTGCGTTTTTCGAACGGCATATCCACAAGGTCCCACCCGCGGAATGCCGTGTCGTGCGCCCGGCCCTCGGCTTCGAGTTGGCGGATGTGCTTGATGATATCGAGGGCCTGGCCCCAGGCGCCGAACATCTCGCGGTGCGGATAGGCCTCCACGACGCCGTCCGTGACCTGCGCCAGGGCTGCCAGGAACGCCTTGCCGAGGGCCGGACCGCCCTGCGCGGAGCACTTGGTGCCGACGTGCTGCGCGCCTCCGACGAATTTATAGTAGTAGCTGGCCGCCGTGCCGCGCAGGATCGCGGCGGCGATCTCGTCGCGTCCAAAACCCTCGGCGATAAGGCGGTTCTCATCCATCTCCATGAACACGCCGCACGTCGAGTCGATGATCGGCACACGCTCGGCCCGCAAGGCCGCTTCCTGGAGCGTGCTCTCGACGTCGAGATTGATCACGTCGGCCATGTTCTCCAGCGTCTGGCCCGAGCCGGCCTGACAACTGTAGTTCATCTTTGCTTCTTTCACGGTTCCGTCCGGTGCGAAACACGTGAACTTCATGTCCTGGCCGCCCACCTCGAAAATCGTGTCGATTTCCGGGTTGCAGTGCTTGACGCCCAGTGCGTGACAGGTGATTTCGTCGGTGATGCGGTCCGCCAGCACCACGCCCTGCGCGGCGAACTGCTCCGCCTTCTTCTTGCTCAGGAGGATCTTCTCGTAGAGCTTGCGGGCTGAGCCGGTGGCGCCGACCCCCTTGATGATGACGTTGTCCTTATGTCGGGCCAGATAGCGCAGCACGCGCTTGAGCGACTCCTCGGGATTCCCGTGCGTCTTGATGTAGAGCTTGTCGAGCAGCCGCCCGCTCGTCAGCTCGACGAGCGCGCCCTTGGTCGTCGTGCTGCCTCCGTCGATGCCGAGGACAACCTCAGTGCCGGGCGCGATCTGAGCCGCGAGCTGCTCACTGCGTTCGCGCACGCGCGCCAGACTGGTGCTCAGCGGGGGCGCGAACGCCCGCTTCTGGCGACTGTGCTCGGCCACCTGGGCGAGCTGCGCAGGATCGAGCACAAACCGGTTGCCTTCCTCGATGGCCTTGAGGGCGGCGCCGGCTGCGGCGATGTTCTCATAGTGCTCCGGCCGGATGATGGGTATGCCAAGCAATTGGGCGAGATTGGCACGGATCAGGTCGTTGGAGAATACGCCACCGGTACAGACGGCGTGCCCGTCCTGGCTGACTCCGTCGAACTCGCTGGAGCCAAGCACGTCGATGACGTAATTCCGCGCCACCGTTCGGAACAGACCCGCCAGATTGTCAACGCGCGTAGCACCTTCATTCTGCTTGTGGATGAGGTCCGACTGGACCACAACCCCGCAGCGCGCGAGAAACTCGCTCGGCTCGGTGGAGCGGGCGGCCTCCCGCTCAGCCCGACGGAACATCTCCTCGAGGCGCTCCTGGAGCTTGCGCCGGTTGCGTGCGCCCACGGCGGCGCGGCGCCGCTCGTCGTCTGCGGGGCTGCAATTTTCCAGCGTCGGACTCGCCACCTCGCCCTGGAAGAGCCGGCGGCATTGCTTCTCAATCAGCATGCCGGACCCGCCGCCGCACTTCGTTCCGGTGCGCCACTCGCGAATGATCTGGCGGCTGGCGGTCGCGCCGACGGTGAAAAAGTAAGCGTCCTTGGCACCGATATGGAATATGTGCCGCGCCTGCGCGGCGACCACTTCGGCACCCTTCGGAATCGCGACGCTGTCGTAGACATACAGCGCCCCCCGCATCACCGTCGGAAAGCCCTGCGCCGCACTGCCGGTCAGCGCCGTGCTGCGAATGTGCTCGCGCTCAAAACGTGTCAGGATGTCCTGCCACGCCTCGCCGAGCGCTCCAAGGGGATTGGCAAAATGCATGATCGGCCGCGGCGAATAGACAACCGCTCGTTCCTCATCCAGCACGATATAGTGCAAGGCGCTGCTGCCGATGTCGATCCCTACGAAGAGCCCCTCCCGGCGACGCTTCTGATCCGAACTCACGCTGTCGTTCCCCTGCATCATTGTCCATCCGTATATGTGCTTGCCCTTGACCCCTTCCAGCCGCGCGATTCGCCTTTTGAAGCAACCTGGGCGCCTGCCGGCACCGACAGGCCGATCCTCGCGATAGAGTACCCCTGTCAAGACGGCGGACGACCGCAATCAAAGAGTCCTGCGGCGCCAGCCCCCTGGGAGGAAACTGCGTCCGGCTGTGCATAGACACATCGACTGTTAGTTCTTCTGATCGTTCCTGTTGGAAGCGGGCACACAGACCCTCTGCTTACTCAAAACCAGCCATATTGTCAAGGCTACCCACCGCTGACGTAACAGTTTTTCCACAGCCGGCGGACCGCCAACCACCATTTCATCTGCTGCAACGGCAAAGGCTTATAAAACTCCATCTGCCAATACTAACAAAGCCGTAGGCCATATGACTGATACTACTGCCTTACTTTTCTCTTATCCTTGGCATTCCCCTCGCCTGTCCACACGACGAACAAACGCACGCAACGACACGGCAGTCCCTCTGTAGTGTCCCGAAGTCTCTGCGGTTCTCTGGAATACCCAGGCGGACGAGGTTTTCGCGGAAAAAGATTGTCCTGCGAGCACATAGCGATTAAACTATTGGGCTGTTTTAGCAGAACCCCGCTGCGCCTTCTGCAGCCTGAGAAACCCTTAGCGTAGAGGTCTGCCATGAGAGTCACATTCAACCGTTCCGCGTTGGCCGAGGCCCTCGGACTGGTGATATCCGTGGTTCCGAGCCGGACGCCGAAACCCGTCTTGAAGTGTGTCCGCATTGCCGCCAGCGGCAAGCAGGTCAGAATCTGCGCTACGAATCTCGAGATGGGTCTGAATTACCTGGTTTCCGAGGTGGAGATTGCGCGCGAGGGGGAGGTGGTTGTTGAGGCGAATCACCTTGCGGATATTGTGCGGGCCAGTGTGGAGGACGTTCTGGTGCTGGATGCGGCGGAAACCACCTGTGAAATCCGGGGTGCGGACAGCCGCTTCACAATCTATGGCCAGGACCCGAAGCAGTACCCGAAGGTACCTTCGCTGGACGATGCGGACGTGGACATGACGATCACCTTGGACCAGTTGCAGCTCGGCATTCAGCAGTGCCTTTTCGCGACCGCCAAAGAGAGCAGTCGATACGCGATCAACGGGGTGCTCTGGGAAGTGCGCGGTAAGAAACTGCTTCTGGTGGCTACGGATGGTCGTCGTCTGGCGCGCTGCCGTGTCTCGCTTGATAAAGCCCCGAAGGACGAAAAGGCTGCCCCGAAGATCATCGTTCCGGCGAAGACGATGGGCCTGCTGGAGAAGCTTGTCTCGCACGGCAAGGAAAGCGTTTCTGTCAAACTCGTCGACAACCAGATCCTCCTGCGCTGCGCCAATGTCGTGATCAGTTCGAATCTGGTGGAGGGCAACTTCCCGAAGTACGAGGACATCATCCCGACAGACTACGATAAGAAGCTGAAGCTTTCGACGGAACTGGCGCTGAGCGCCGTGCGCCGTGCGTCGCTGCTGACCACCGAAGAGTCAAAGGGCATCAAGGTGTCGGTCAAACCCAACACGGTTGTGTTTTCCGGCAGTTCGCCGGAAGCGGGAGCGGCAGAGGTCAGTATGCCGGTCGAGTATGGCGGCGAGGCCATCGACATCGGCTTCAACCCCGTCTTTCTCCTGGACGTGTTGAAGGTGATTCGCGAGCCGCAGTTCGAGTTGGAACTGGGGCAGGCGGATCGCCCGGGCCTCATCAAGAGCGGCGCCGACTTTCTGTATGTTCTGATGCCGATCAACCTGGGTTAGCCGCGCGGCGCCGGGCCAGGAGGGTCACGTGAACGCGAATCCACGAGCGGTTGAGCCATGTAAGCTGGGGGATGTGGTCGGTGATTTCGTGGAACGTCTGGCGCCGCTGCACGCGTCATGCGGTTCGGTGACGCAGGCGTGGGAGATGCTCCTGCCCGCTGCGATGCGCAAGCACTGCCGCATCGAGAGCATCACGGGGGGTTCCGTGAGGGTCGCGGTTGACTCGGCCAGCTACAGGTACGAGCTCCAACTGTGCAGGGGTGAGCTGCTCGCCGAGCTGCAGCGACTCTGCCCCGGTGCGGGGCTGCGGCGCATCGTCGTCGCGATGGCGCAGCGTCCGCGACACGGTGCTCCAGGGGCTTGAGAACGGCGCCCTGCGGCGAACAGGTCCGGCCCCGCTGCACGAGCGGAGCGAGCTGACAGAAGAACATCGTATTCGAGGACGGATATGGATGCACATAAGTACGATGCAAGTAACATCAAGATTTTGGGCGGTCTGGAGGCCGTGCGGAAGCGCCCGGACATGTACATCGGCGACCGCGGCGTCGGAGGTCTCCACCACCTGGTCTACGAGGTGTTGGACAACTCGATCGACGAGGCGCTGGCCGGCGCCTGCGACGAGATCACCGTCCGCATCCAGGCGGACGGGAGTTGCTCCGTAGAGGACAACGGCCGTGGCATTCCGGTCGAGACGCACAAGGAAGCAAAGGTCAGCGCGCTCGAAGTTGTTCTGACGACCTTGCACGCCGGCGGCAAATTCGACAGCGAGAGTTACAAGGTCGCCGGCGGGCTCCACGGCGTCGGCGTCAGCGTGGTCAACGCGCTGAGCGAATGGCTGGAAGCGGACGTCTACCGCGACGGGCACCACTACCACTTCGAGTGTGAACGGGGCCGACGACGGGGCCCGGTCGAGCGGATCGGCCCGGCCAACAAACGCGGGACCAAAATCACCTTCAAGCCCGATGAGGAGATCTTCGGCGACCTGGAATTCAACTACGATACGCTGCTGAAGCGCATCCGGGAGATGGCGTACCTCAACGCCAACATCAAGATCACGTTCCGCGATGACCGTGCCAAAAAGAAGGAGGAATTCCACTTTCCCGACGGGATTAAGGCCTTTGTCAGGCATCTGAACGAAGGCAAGAACGTCCTGCACAACGACGTCATCTACATGAGCAAGGAGGATCCGGAGGCCCGCCTCAGTTGCGAGGTGGCAATGCAGTACAACGACGGGTACAACGAGAACGTGCTGGTCTTTGCGAACAACATCCGCAATATCGACGGCGGCACGCATCTGTCGGGCTTCCGCACGGCGCTGACGCGGACGATGAACGCGTACGCCCGCAGCAACAATCTGGTGAAGGAGGGGCAAGCGACCACGGGCGAGGACCTCCGTGAGGGTCTGACAGCGGTCGTGGCGGTAAAGCTGGCGGAGCCCCATTTTGAGGCTCAAACGAAGGTGCGGCTGACCAACCCGGAGGTCGGCAGTTTCGTGGAAACGGTGGTGAACGAGCAACTGGGTCACTACCTCGAAGAGCACCCGCCGGAGGCGAAACGCATCCTGAACAAGGCGATCCAGGCGGCCGCCGCCCGCGAAGCCGCCCGCAAGGCGCGCGAGCTGACCCGCCGCAAAGGCGCCCTCGGCAACGCAAACCTGCCGGGCAAACTCTGGGACTGCGCCAGCCGAGAGAGGGCCACGACGGAAATCTTCATCGTCGAGGGCGACTCCGCCGGCGGCTCGGCCAAGGGCGGCCGCGATCGGACGATCCAGGCCATTCTGCCGCTGCGGGGCAAGATCCTCAATGTGGAGAAGGCCCGCCTGGAGAAGATGCTCGCCCACGAGGAGATCCGCACGATGATCAGTGCCTTCGGCACCGGAATCGGCACCGATGAATTCGACGTGGAGAAGTGCCGCTACGGCAAGATCATCCTGATGACCGATGCCGACGTGGACGGCGCGCACATTCGGACGTTGCTGCTGACGTTTCTGTTCCGGCAGATGCCGGTTCTCTTCGACAAACGCATGGTCTATATCGCGCAGCCGCCGCTGTACGAGGTGCGCTCCAAGGGCAAGAAGAAATCCGAGTACGTGCTGACGGAAAACGAGATGCGCCGGCGCATGATCGAGCGTGGCATGGAAGGAACATCTCTGGCCATCCGCGAAGGCCTGTCCGTCGGGACGCGGGGCAACGGCGCCCCGAAGAAGGCGCCGAGCTTCCAGCTTCGCAAACTGACGGACAAGGAATTCGCCGAGCTGGTCAAGATGCTCGCCGACGCGGAGCGCATTATCGGCGTTCTGGAGCGTCGCGGGATCAGTTTCGCCAAGTTCCACGAGGCGCACTACAATGGCGAGAAGCTGCCGCGGTTCGTGATCCGGCACGAGGGGCGTGAGGAAGCGTTCTACGAGGCGGCCGACTACGAGAAGCGCCTCGACGAGCTGGGTGCCGGCCGGCGTCTGAACGGCGACAACGGCGGCGACGGGGAAGGATCCCACGTGATGGCGGAGGAACTGCATGAAGTCGCCCGGATCAACCAGATCGGGGAGAGACTGCGCAGCGAATTCCACCTCGACCTGAACGACTTCGTGCTGACGGAGGAGAAGACCGAGTCGGGTGAGTCGCTGCCGACGAAGTTCCAGCTGACCCACGGCGAGGACACCTACGAGGTGGCTTCGCTGGCGGGAATCTGCCCGGCGATCCGCCAGATTGGGGGCAAGGGCATCGAGATCAAGCGGTTCAAAGGTCTCGGTGAGATGAACGCGGAACAACTGTGGGAAACGACGATGAACCCGGCGACGCGCACGCTGCTGAGCGTGCGACTTGACGACGCCGGAGAGGCCGACCGCCTCTTCAGCATCCTCATGGGCGACGACGTCGACAAGCGACGCAAGTTCATCCAGGACCATGCGCTCGAGGTGCAGAACCTCGACGTATAGCGGGCTCCAAAGCCGGACGCCCGGGCCGGCTGCCCGGGCGTCGCGGATCTGCCCTGTGGCTCAGCGAGTGATGCGCTCACCCGTCGCGATCGCGGTCCCTGCGGAGGGGGCTGCCGGGTTCATGGCCGCCGCACCGACGACAGGCTGCGAGAGCACTTGGACCCGCTGACGGAACTGCTCGTCGCTGAGCTTCCCTTCGGCACGAGCCTTGATGTCGGCCGCTTTGGCCCGGATCGTCAGCACGGTCTGCGCCGCTTCGGTCAGAGACCTCTCCATGATGCGCAGGTCGTTGTTGCTGCTCTTGACAACGATGTGGCCCGTTCCCGGAATCGCGATCGTTTTGCCGGCGAGGACATCGGATTCCGGGCTCCCTGTCACCCTCACGATGACCGACTCTTCCGGTGCCAGGCAGCGGATATTGGCGGCATGTACGAGCGTTTGGATGACCGTCGTCTTGAGGTTCTCAACCTTTTCGGCGCTGTACCTGGGTCTTGCGACGTCGGTGTCTCGCCAGGGATCGAACGAGGCAGGCCGGTATATCTCATCGCGGGTTCTGGCCCAGACGGGATCTGTTTCGGCTTGGGGCTGCTGGGGCGGTTGGTTCGGTTCGAGCTGCGGCCCGGGTGCCAGCGGATAATCGACATCCATGACGAACAGGACGCCGTAGCCCTGGAGATACATGGTTCGCCCCGCATCGCCTTCGGCGCCGCCGAAGTACCGCGGGCCGCCGCCGAGGAAGACCGAGAGCGGGCCCGCCGGAGGCAGGAGATTTGCCTGCCGGAGCTTGTTCTCGAAGATGCGCCGCATCACGTTGACGTCCTCCGTGATGCTCGTCAGTTCTTCGGTGGTCATCGGCTGAGCCGGCACGATGAAAACCGACGCGGAGCGGCTCGTGGAGGCAAGGTTGGGCAATTGCAGCACGCTCTGCAATCGGTCTGTGGCGACCCCCGCCGAGCTGTGCACGCTGCCTGTCGGGGTCTGCTCCACGCGGCTGGAGGCCACTTGGGCACTGCTGAGAGAGATAACAGCAAGAATCACGGCGGTGACGAGACTGAACGTTCGGCAAATCAGATTCATTTCGGTGCTCCTTCAGTTCTGGGCGGCCGCATCAAACGGATCGGGCCCCGGAGAGCCCGCGCGAATACCGGCCACCAAATTGACCATGTCTTGTTTGGTTCGTTCAAATTCACCGCCCAGGGCGCTGGCGAAGCTGACGAGTGCCCCGGCCAGGCAGGTGTTGTCCTGACGGCGCGCCGCGTCGAGTTCCTGCATTCCTGCGGCAAGCCATTGGCGGTTCTGTGCTTGCGCGACGCTGATGGCCTCGATGAGATCTTCGAGCAGGCGATTCGTGTTGGCGTTGGAAGCCGCCAGCGTCTGGACGGCGACCTGCGCCATATCGTTTCGGTACTGCACGGTAAGGTCCTCTCGCAGCGCCACACAGGTCGCTTCGAGCGTCGCTTGCCACTGCCGGCTGAGGTCTTCGATCACTTTCTGGCGCACCTTCGGCTCGATGGTGGCCAGCGAGGCCTCGACGGCCTGGCGCAGCTGCTCCGTGTCGGGGGTTCGAGGCGCCGAGAGCCTGCCGACGGCGTAGCCGGCGAACATCAGGACTGCGGCTGCGGCGGCAAGTCTTGTCGTCAGCCTGAACACGTGCGTGTACTGCCGTCGGTGCAGGTCCGCCGTACGTCCGGCGGCTTCGCCGAGTTTCGCAACTGTTGCATCAACCACTGCTTGCGGCGGATGCGCAGGGACGGGTTCGTTGCGGTACTGCTCGATCGCTCGTTGGAGAATGTCGTCTTCACGTTCCATAGGGTAACCTCGTTTCCTACTGGACCGGCGCCAGGAGCACGCGTAGTTTCGTTCTGGCGCGGTGCAGCAACACGCCGGCGGCACCGGTGGTGATCTGAAGCTCTTTGGCAATCTGGCGGTAACTCAGTTCGTTAAAGTGCCGCAGGCAAAACACTTTGGCTTCCTGCGGCGACAGTTGGCCCAGCGCCGCACGCAAGCGCTCGGCCAACTCGTACGATTGCGCCTGGTGGTCGGGCCCGCGTTCGGCGCTGGCGAGTTGCTCCCAGTCCTCGCACGGCGATTCCTGGCATGGTCGTCGCGTGCGTTGACGCAAGCGATCAATGGCTCGCGTGGTCGCCAGACGCAGCAGCAGACCACGCATGTTGCGCACACGCTGATGCTGCGCCAGCTCGAACGCCGCCAGGAACGTTTCTTGCAGACAATCGGCGGCGTCCGCCGGATTGTGCAGCAGACGATAGGCCGTCTGCCAGACCGCCGAGGCGTGTTCTTCAGTAATTTGGTTCCAGTCATGCACTTGCAAACGACGACCTCTTGCTTTCCACTCGTGCACGTTCCGCCGGCCTTTTCGCGCGCGACAAGATGTCGAACCTGCCCATTTTGCCACTACAACTAAGTCGATCCGCGCGCCCGTTTTATTACAGCAATGGAGAATACGCGATCGCACGGCGCCGATGTCACGCTGTCGGTAAAAAAAGTGCGACTTTATTGGAAGCACGTTGTTTTTTCGCTTGCAATCTGCGCCGCGTGTTGGCACAATGCCCGCCGTGGGTTGAAGGATGAGGTGTTTACCGCTTGATAGGCTCCGTTAGGATAGGGAGACGCTGGATGACGAGGGAACGCAGGAGCATGAAGACGCCAGCGGCCAGAGGCTGGTTGGTGTTCTTGCTGGTTTGTTCGGCTCTGTTCCTCGTTGTGGGTTGCCAGCGTACGACCAGTGGGGGTCCCGTCGATTCCACCGGCGTGATTCCGTCCGAACGTGGTGAGAGAGAGCTGCTCGCGGAGATCGAAAAGAAGTTTGAGAACCCCCAGGCGCACTACGAATTGGGCCGCTTGTATGCGCGGTCGGGGAAGTGGGCGAAGGCGGAGTATCACTACAATGTAGCGTTGGGATTCGACCCGGCGTTGCGGGCCGCCCAGGCCGGTGTGGTCCAGTTGTTCATCGACCAGGGCCAGAAGGCCAAAGGCGAGCAGTATGCTTCCGGTTATATCCGGCAGATTTCGACGAACGATCAGGAGCTGCTGCGGCTCGCCTGGGAGTTCGAGAAGCTGGGTCTCGACGAGTACGCGTTGCGCTGCTTCCGGCAGGCGCTGGTGGTCGCACCGGATTCCTATGACGTCAACAAGCAGGTGGGCTTCTACTACCTCGGCAAGAACGACACCGCCAAGGCCCGGCAGTACCTGAGCCGAAGCTTCGAGTTGAATCCCCGCCAGCCGGACGTCGCCGGCGCGCTGGGCAGACTCGGAGTGGTTGTTGAATCGCCCGAGGCGCCCCCGATGACTATGGAGAAAAAGCGGTAGAGCCGTTTCACCGGGTTCTCAGACAGCAACCGAATACGATGTGCCGATGGTTTTTCATTGCCCCGTGGCGAACGGATGCGCTGCGGGGTTTTTTTGTTGTCTTCGTGCCGGTTTGATGGGGCAGTCTATGATGCTCGGCAAGTACTCGTTTGGAATCGGGGACCGGTTCGGTCACCAGGGAAAGGCTCAACTGGCCGCGCTGACGAAGGCCAGACAGGCGGGGGTCGATGTGACGCCCGTCTGGAACAAGTCGCAGCGCGAACACGGCATCATCGGCACCGAGCCGGGCGATGTCCGTCGCGAGGCCGATGCGGCGGTCGCCGCCTGCAACTGGGAGACCCCTTATTTCGTGGATGCCGATCACATCCGTCTGTGCAACGTGGAGCACTTCATCGAAGCCTGCGATTTTTTCACTCTTGATGTCGCTGATTTTATCGGACGCCAGGCAGACCCGGCCGATGTCGATGCGTTCGTGTCCCGATACGCCGCGTTGGTAGGCGCCCTGCAGATCGACGGCATCGCAAAGAAGTTGCACGTCACGGCAGACGGTCTGAGGGCGATTGCGGGGAAGTACCTGGCCGCGGTGAGGCAGGCGGGCCGGATCTATCGATGCATCGAGGCGCGCAAGGGCGCGGGCCACTTTATCACGGAAGTGTCCATGGATGAGACGAACGCGCCGCAGACGCCGGTCGAGCTGCTGGTCATCCTGGCGGCCGTCGCTGACGAGCGAATCCCCGCGCAGACGGTGGCGCCGAAGTTCAGCGGCCGCTTCAACAAGGGAGTGGACTACGTAGGCGATCTCGATACCTTCGCGACCGAGTTCGAGCAGGACCTGGCGGTGATTGCCTATGCGGTCCGGCAGTTCGGGCTGCCCGAGGACCTCAAGCTCAGTATTCATTCCGGCAGCGACAAGTTCTCGATCTACGAGCCCATTCAGAACGCGCTAAAGCGGTTTGGCGCGGGCTTGCACGTCAAGACCGCCGGCACGACATGGCTGGAAGAGCTGATCGGGCTGGCGTTGGCCGGTGACGATGGTCTGGCCATCGCCAAGGAGGTGTACAACCAGGCGCTGGCGCGCATGGATGAACTGTGCGCTCCGTACGCGACCGTCATTGAGATCGACAAGAGCAGACTGCCCGATCCACGGATTGTCGCCAACTGGGACGGCTCGCTGTTCGCCCAAGCCCTGCGGCACGACCCGTTCTGCGCCTACTACAATCCGCACTTTCGCCAGCTGCTCCACGTCGGTTACAAGATCGCCGCCGAGATGGGCCCGCGCTTCCTCGAAGCGCTGGAATGCCATGAAGAGACGATCGCCGAACAGGTCACCACGAACCTCTACGATCGTCACCTCCGCCCCCTCTTCGTAGATTGATCCGGCCGGTCGTCGCGTGCCAGGCTGGGGTGCGCCAACGATTATCCGGAAGCTGGGCGGACAAATGTGCCGGCGGTCGCAGCGACGCTTTGCGCCCACGGGCCGGCCCCGTCGATACGAGCCCCGTTGTGCCGGCTCGATCCCTCGTGAAGAATACGTAGTTGCCACAGTTGACCGCGTTCTGTCCGGGCGTTGGAGTGGCTTCTGGGGCGTTGCGTTGCGAGGTGCGGCAGCGTTTCTGCGCATTGAATGGGACGCGACGGGACCGCCGGCGACGGGCGAACGAAATCGAGCAATTTCCTTAGGTGATTCTCCCATCGGGGAGGCTTAGTATCCTATCGGGACCGTCGGGATTTCCGTGGGTGTGTCGCAGGCGGTGAGAAGAATCCGGGGGATATCGTCTGTGTTCTTTGGCATTCAGGCCGGCGCTGTGCCGGTGACCCAGCGTTTGGAAAGGAGAAAAACCATGGAATCGCGTACGGCAGTACGATTGGCACTGATGTGGTTGGTCGTGGCGGCACTGGTGATGGGAGGCTGTTCATCGGGTGGAGTCACCGGCCCGCCGCGGCGCACCACGACGGCGCAGCAACCGGCGCCGCAGCCTGCCCCGGCACCCGCTCCCGCTCGGCAAACGGCCCCGGCCCCGCCACCGACACCGGCCCCAGCACCCGCCCGGCTGACGGCGCAGGACTCGACCGGCGCTCGGCCGTCTTCCGGCGGTCGGTGCGGTTCCTCGGTGGCCTCGCAGATGTACCCGGCGCAGGGAGCCGTTCGTCTGGATGTGCAGGCGCCGCCCCAGGTCGCATTGAACGCGCCGTTCGAGTTCACGATCCGCGCCACCAACGTCAGCGACGTGATGGTCAGCGAGGTGGTCGTGAAGGAACGTCTTCCGGGGAACTTCCGCGTCCAGGGGTCCAACCCTCCCGCCAGTGCTACCGACGGCCAGCTCATTTGGGCGCTGGGCTCGCTGGACCCGAAGGCCAGCCGCGAACTGAGGGTCACGGGCATGGCCACCAGCGCCGAGTGTCTGACGCACTGCGCGACGGTGGACTTTGTGGTCCCGACGTGCGCCAACATCGAGGTGGTCGAGCCGAAGCTGACGCTGACCAAGACGGCGCCGGCGGAAGTCATTCTGTGTGACCCGATCCCCGTCAGTTTTGTCGTCACGAACAGCGGGACCGGCGACATCCAGGGCGTCCGCGTTATGGACACGTTGCCGCCCGGATTGGAGACGGCCGACGGCAAGAACCAGATCGCGGTCGACGCCGGCACGTTGGCGGCCGGACAATCCAAGAAATTCTCGGTCAACCTCAAGGCGGCCCGAACGGGAACGTACATCAACAGAGCCGTCGCCACATCGGCGAGCGGCCTGAAGGCCGAGGCGGAAACCCGGACGATCGTTCACCAGCCCGTGCTGGCGATCACCAAGACCGGGCCCGAACGGCTGTTCCTCGGCCGGCCGCTGACGTATCAGATCACGGTCACGAACAAGGGCGACGCGCCGGCGGTCAACACGACCGTCGAGGACACGCTGCCCGCGGGCGTGCGCGGCGTTCAGGCCTCCACGGGCGGCACGGTCTCCGGGAGCAAAGTGGTCTGGCAGTTGGGCACGCTGGCGATCAATGCCTCGCGAACGCTCAGTGTGACCTACACACCCACGACGGCCGAGCCGCAGGTCAACACCGCTACGGCGGTGGCGGCCTGTGCGGACGCCGTGACCGCCTCGGCCCGGACCAGCGTCGAGGGGATCGCCGCCGTGCTGCTCGAAGTGGTCGATATCTCCGACCCGATCGAGGTCGGCGCGCAGGAGACGTATGTCATCACCGCGACGAACCAGGGTTCGGCAACGGACAACAATGTCCAGATCACCTGCGTGCTCGAAGATGCGCAGGAGTATGTCTCCTCGGACGGGCCGACGCGAGCGACCGTGGAAGGCCGGACGATCCGCTTCGCGCCGTTGGGCGTTCTGCCGGCCAAGCAGAAGGCGACCTGGCGCGTGGTCGTCAAGGCTCTCCGCGCCGGCGATATCCGCTTCAGCGTGACGATGAACACGCAGGAGTTGGGACGCCCGGTGGAAGAGACGGAAGCTACGCGGCAGTATTGATGGAATCGCATGCGGTGCAGGGGCGAATCCGGATTCGCCCCTGCACCCGGCGCATAACGCGGCCTGCAACAGACATGCGGGATGTGTTCAATCGGGGCAAGAAGGAAAGGAGTCATTCCATGTCTTTGGCGAAGCGTTCGGTTGCGGAGTTCATGGGCACGTTCTGGCTTGTGTTCGGTGGTTGCGGCAGCGCCGTTCTGGCGGCGGCCTTTCCCAACGTGGGAATCGGTTTGCTGGGCGTGTCATTGGCGTTCGGGCTGACGGTGCTGACCATGGCGTATGCCATCGGGCACATCTCGGGCTGCCACCTGAATCCGGCGGTTTCGCTGGGTCTGTGGGCGGGCAAGCGGTTTCCAGGCTCGGATCTTCTGCCCTACATCGCGGCGCAGGTCGTCGGGGGCATTGCCGCCGGCGCCGTCCTCTATGTGATCGCCAGCGGGAAAGCGGGCTTCAGCCTCGATAGCGGGTTCGCATCCAACGGATACGGCGCGCATTCGCCCGGGGGCTATTCGCTCCTCGCGGCGTTCGTCGCCGAACTGGTCCTGACCTTCATGTTCCTGATGGTCATCCTCGGCGCTACCGACAAGCGGGCGCCGCAGGGCTTCGCTCCCATCGCCATCGGCCTGATGTTGACCCTGATCCACCTGATCAGCATTCCCGTGACCAACACGTCGGTGAACCCCGCGCGGAGCACCGGTCCGGCGGTCTTCGTCGGCGGCTGGGCATTGAGCCAACTGTGGCTGTTCTGGGTCGCCCCCATCGTCGGGGCGCTGCTGGCGGGGCTCGCGTATCAATGGCTCGGCAAGGGCGACGCATGACCCCCTGGGCAGGATGATCGTTGGTTCGTCGTGTCTGGCGCTACCGGAAGTAGAACCGCAGGCCGACGGCGACGTTGAGGTCCAGATCGACATCAGGCGTCAGATCGACGAGCGGGACGACCTCCGCAAACAGATCGAATGGAGCGTCGTCGAACAGATGCGTGATGCCCAGCGGGATGCGGATGCCGAACGCCGTGTCGTCGTCGTGGTCCTTGTCCTTGAGTCTGGCGCCGACGCCGTAGTAGAACGCCGTTCCCGCGAGGCCTTCCGCGTCTTCGGGATGGTCAAAGAAGTCGAATCGGTGGACCAGATAATCCGCGTGAAGGTGAAACGAGTCCTTCCCGGAGAACGACCAGCCTGCAGCGCCGTCGATGGCCTGCCGGTCGTCGAGCCAGTACTTGACGCTCAGGCCGGTGGGCTCGCCCACCATCACGCCGACGCCCAGATCGCCGTTGGCGCACACATTGGTGGAGAAGACGGCGACGAGAATCGCCGCCAGGGCCATTGCCTGTCTTATCGTATTCTCTCCTTAAATTCCGTCGACAGACGTTCAGAAACGAACGGTTGCGTGGTTACACCTGCTCAGGGAACTCGGCCATATGCCGGGGGAACTTTAGCGGTTCCCTGTGCACGCCCGGCTCAAAAGACCATGGTGTAGGACGCAGGGTTGTAGGCCAGAATCCGCTTGGTGTCGAAGCCGGCGGGCAGCTTGACCGAGCCGGCCCGGTCGAACGTCAGTGAGACGTTGCCTTCGACCACGGTGGGTTCGCCCGAGTAGCTGATCAGCGAACCGTGCAGAACGGCACTGGCGTTGCCACTGAAGTACAGGCTGCCGGCGGCGACGACTCCCTCGATCGAGGAGTAGTTGCCGGTGAAGGACACGTCGAAATCGGGTGTGAGAATCGAGGTGCCCTGTTCCTGGCGAATCGCGTCGAACTGGGGGTCGCTCGGGAAGGCGTAGCTGGCGAAGTTGCCGGCGATATTGATCTGATTGCTGCCGGGCGTGGAATCGTTGTCGCCGCCCCCCACCATGATTCCCTGCAACACGACGTTCCGATTGAAGGTCACCACATTCGGCTGTTCGATGTACAGGACTCCCTGGATGGTGACGGTCCCGGCGAACGTCGGGTTCGTCCCAGCGGGAATCCTTGCATTCACCAGCGTCATGCCGGGCGCGGCCAGGTTCATCGTGTTGGGATCGACCACCGGCCCGGTGGCGTAGGTCAGGAAACGGTTCGTGTCGGGCTCGGGAAACTCCACCGGCTGGGCGCCGATCTCGACGTGGTTGTCGATGGCCGCCTGACCGACGTCACCGGCGATCTGCACGGCGCCTCCGAAGTCCACGACAGCGCTCGGATTGCCGACGCTGATGTCGCCGTCGAAGTTCGTGTTGCCTCCGACGTAGACGGCGACCAGGTCACTGAGGCTCTCGACGTAAATATCGGCTTCCCAGTTGCTGGTGACCGTGCTGGTAGTCGGGTTGTTGGGGAACTGCACCGGGCCCTTGGTTGCCAGACCGTAGTTGAAGATCGGATGCTGATACGGCGCGATGTCGAAGCCGACGCGAATCGTCCGGCTGACCCCCTCGCATGTTCCGGTGACCGTGACGTCGAGAATGTGTGGCCTCGTGGGGTCCATGGTCGTGCGGATCGGGCCCAGTTGGGCGGTAAACGCCTGTTTGGTCGCGGGATTGATGGCTACGGCCGGAACGGTCCCGTCACCGGCGAGCACCAGATTAGTGCCGCTCGCCGCGGTTTGAACCTGGTCGACGATGGTGGCGAGGTACTGCGCCGGCGGCGTGGTGGCCTCCATCGTGACGAAGCTGAGCCAGTAGCGCATCACCTCCAGGCCGGATTCGGCGCCGGCCAGGGCGCGGGCGGCACGTCGCTGATTCGCCGCCATCTGGACGTTCGTCCCGGACAGGGCCGCCAGGCTGGCCCCGAAGGCCAGGAAGATCACCAGGAAGATCATACACGCAATGAGAGTCAGCCCTCTGCGATGGCGGATGCGCTTCATCGGCCGGTCCCCCACTTGGACCTTGCTGCAATCCCGCCGCACGGACGATCACGCTCCCAGTAGAGCGTAGGAATTACCGAGCGGCATGCCACATGCGCCCGATGCAGTATTTGGCTCGGACGGTTAGCCGATGGCGGACTCTACAGGCCCAGACGCCGCACATACCGACACGGTGGACAATGGGCGGTTTGTTTATCAGGTACTGGCGCGCAGCGAATAGACAGGGACCGGACGGAATGGGAGAAGGCTGACGGTTTTGATTCACATCCTGGTCCGTGCGGCGCCGACAGCTACGGTTCCTGGCCGGCTTCCTGATCGACTTCCTGCTCGAGTTTGTCGAGTTCGGCTTCGACGTTCTCGCTGGTGATCTCCTTGTCCGCTTCGGCCTTGTACTCGGCGGCGGTCTTGGTCTGCTCGGCGGGGGCGGACGGCTCATTGCTGCCGCAGCCGGCCAGGCTCAGCGAGACCAGCGCCACGATCCAAACGGCAACGATCTTTCGCAACATCGTTCAGTCTCCGTAGGTATCATCTGATGGAATGGTTGTGCGCGACGGTTCGCTCAGTTCTGCGGCGGTGCCTCTTGCGGGGCGTTCTCGACCGGTGGGGCCTGCTGTGTCTCGGCCGTCTCGGCCGGCGTCGGCGGAACCGCGGCCGGACCGGGAGACGGCGCGGCAGCGGGCTCGGCGCCCGTCATCGCCCTTTTCTGTTCCTGGAGCCGGGCGCCCTTACGCTCATGGACCTGTTGCTCTTTGGCGATCAGCTTGTCCACGCGGGCGACCATCTCGGCATCGCCCTTCTGCACCGCCAGTTCGCGAATTCGGGCCAGCCGAGCCTGACGTTCCATGTGCTTGGCGCGGTGACGCTGGAGCTGGGCCTCGAAGGCGCGCAACTGCTGCTGGTGGTCCTTGCCCCTGGCCTGGGCCGCTTTCTGGGTGGCTTCGACGTCCTTGCCGGCTTTGCCCTTGGCTTCTGCGGCCTTGCCTGCGCCCTGTCCCTGGGCGGCTTCGGCCTTCTGTTTGGCCTGGGCCGCTTTCTCGGTGGCTTCGGCTTGTGCCTGCTTGGCCTTGGCCTCCTGGGCGTTGTTGCCCGCTTGGGCGGGTTTGTCCGTTCTGGCCGGGCGTTGCTGGCGGCCTTTGCCCTGGCCCTGGGCCCATGCGCCGGTGGCCCAGCACAGAACGCCCAACACACACAGTGCTGTGATCGTGTTCTTCATTTTGGTCACTCCTGCAAGAAGCTGTGATGGTTTTGCCCACGCCGCTGTTTCGGTTGCGTTAGTGGGCCGACTGTGGCAAGCTCTATCATGTTTTATCGTCCAGCGGCGGGCCAAGCTCCAGCGACTCGCGGCTGCCCGGACGATTGCGACGTACGGCCGGTCCGGCGAACGGCCTAAAACAGCCGCGTGCTGTCGAACAGGAAAGTAACGGGGCCGTCGTTGACGCTGCGGACGTGCATATGGGCGCCGAAGGAGCCTTTGGCGACGGGCACATCGCTGCGCGCGATCAGCTCGGCGACCTTCTCGTAGAGCGGTTCGGCCGTTTCCGGCAGGGCCGCTGCATCAAAGCCGGGCCGGCGGCCCTTGCGGCAGTCGCCTTGCAGCGTGAAGTTGCTGATCAGAAGGACCGCCCCGCCGATGTCGATCACGCTGCGATTCATCTTGCCGGCCTCGTCGGAGAAGATGCGCAGGTTCACGAGTTTGTCGGCCATGAACTCGGCATCCTTGCCGGTGTCGTCCTTGCCGACGCCGAGATAGACCAGCAGTCCCGGCCCGATCCGCCCGATGAGGTCCCCTTGTACCGTCACTTCTGCCTCTGACACACGCTGAATGACTGCCCGCATCTGTCCTCCTATACGTTATGGTTCCTCTCGTGCCGTATCCGGTCGGATGGCGGCCGGCCTCCTGCGCGCATCCAGACCGCCGAAGTGCAGCCAGACCGCGCCGCGGTACCTGCCCGACGCGATGTTCTTGCCGCTCTCCGGCCCCAGGACCTCGGCCGGGTGGAACTTGGTCCCGATCGGCGGGATGCCGTGCAGAAAGGCGATGCCCGTCTCGGGCACCTCCAGTCTGGTGGTTCTCGGATCGGGACCGTCGTCGGGACGATAGAGCCCCAGGAAGAGGTTGTCGCTCATGTTGACCATTGTGATGGGCCCCTGGTCCGTTTCGAGGACCGCCCAGTGCCAGTCGCGATAGTAGCCCTCGAACTCGGGGAAGTCCCACATCAGGCCGGGCGTATGGCTCTTGTTCTTGTTGTGGTGGACGTTGAGCACGCCGCCCCTGGTGCGGTTCTTCCACACGCGGTACGGCCCACGTCCGAGCCAGCGGATACCTTTGACATGGTCCTGAGGGTAGTCGAAACTGATACCGAACGCGTCGAACGTCCCTTCGAGCTGGTACTGGTATTCCAGCAGGACCCAGCCGGTCGGGTAGATGTTCCAGAGGACGCTGTCCATGTCGCCCGTGTACGTGACGCTGAGAACCAGGCCATCGCCCTTCTGGGAAAACGAGACCTTCGAAGGCTCCGCGGTTCCGCCGATCAACCGGGGCCCGGGGCCGAACGCGATCGGCTTGCCCCCCAGGCTCACGGAGGCGAGCTGCCCGTTGTTGCCCGTGAAGGCCAGGACCAGAGGACCCGCGTGCACGTGGATCTCGTTTGTCGTGCTGCTGATCTCGACGCGCGGGGCTTCGTCGGCCCCTGTCGCGACGTACTTGTCGCGGTAGTAGTCGTTGTCCTGGACCGACCAGGACCACGTCCAGACCTCGTCGCCAGCCGGATCGAAAGCGGTCAGGTACAACACGTCCGCCTGCGTCCAATTGCCCGGCAATCCGAGATCGAGCACGCCCTTGTCGTGGGGGCGAACAGCGGGACCAGCGAAGGTACTCCGGAAGAACGCTTCGTGTCCATCCGCGCCGTCATCCGGTCCGGGGAACTCGGCGAGCCGGACCTCGAACCGGCAATCGCGCAGGTTCGTGAAATCGTAACCGTTTTCCAATGGCAGTCGTCCGTCGAAATCGGGCGGCAGCTTTCCCATCCCGATCTGGATCGGCGAGAAGATCTCCTTGATCGTGTAGTAGCTCGCCTCCTTCTGGCGATAGGGGCCGACGATCCCGTCGGGAGCCTGATTGCCCGCCACGTCGATCGCACCGTCGCGGTCGGTCCGTACGACGCCTTCGTCGACCAGCGCCCAGAGGAATCCGCCGGCACCCATCGGCGAAGCGACGATGGCGTTCCAGTAGTCGTTCAGTCCGGCGCCGAGGCCTCCGTCGTAGAGGCCGTGCAGGAATTCGGTCGGCAGGAACAGCGTCGAGCCGGAGAGCTTTCGCAACGTGCTCTCGTAGGTCTCGTAGTGGTCCGTGTCGATGCCGTTGAAGTTCTCCCACGGATGGAGGACCGTCCGCTTCTGCGGATCGTACAGGGCGAACTGGGCGTCAAGATCGCGATTCCAGCCGCCTTCGTTGCCGTTGTCCCAGAAGAGGATGCAGGGATGACAGACATCCCGTGTCACCATCTCCCTGACGAGCTTCTTGCCGATCTCGGTGTCGTACGGCGGCTTCTGCCAGCCGGCCAGTTCATCCAGCACGTACAGGCCCAGCTCGTCGCACGCTTCGAGGAAGTGCGTATCAGGCGGATAGTGCGACATCCGCACCGCGTTCATGTTCATCGACTTGATCAGGCGGACGTCGTCGTAGCTGATCCGCCGGCTCAGGCACCGGCCCGAGTCGGGCCAGAAGCTATGCCGGCAGACGCCCTTGAGGCGGATCTTCTGCCCGTTGAGGTACAGCCCGTCGCCAGGTCGCACCTCGAACGTGCGGAAGCCAAACGTCTGTGTAACCGAGTGAACGATCTCCTCCCCTCTCAGCAGGCTGATCTGGACGTCGTAGAGACAGGGCGTCTCTGCGGTCCAGGCCTCAATGCCGATGGCCTTGCCCGTCAGCGATGCGGTGGTCTGGCCGTCGTCGAGCGGTGCCACAAGCGTGACGGCCCCTTCGATCGGACAGCCGCGACGACCGATAACAGTCGCCTTGGTGGTGTTATCAGGGCCGATCCCCCGGAGGCTCACATCGGCCCGGAACGAGCCGTCGGCCCGGGCATCGATGGCGACCGATTCGATGTACGGCTTCGGGACCGCCTCCAGATAGACGGGCCGGTAGATGCCTCCGAAGACCCAGTAGTCGCCCTGCCGTTCGGCCTGTTCGACGCTCGCGTCGGAAGAGACCTTGCTGACGTTCACCTCCAGCAGGTTCTCGCCCGGCTTGACGAGATCGGTGATTTCGTATTTGAACCGATAGAAGCCCCCCTGGTGCTTCGGTCCGGCGGATTGGCCGTTGATCCGAACCTCCGCGTCGGTCATCACGCCCTCGAAGACGATGAAAACGTGCCTTTCGGACCAGGCGTCCGGCACAGTGAACTTGCGGCGGTACCTGCCCTGCTCGTCGCTCTTGCGTCGGTCGTTGCCGTAGTTGTACGAGCCGAACCCCTGCAACTCCCAGTTCGAGGGCACCCCGATTGTGGTCCAGCGCCCGCTGTTGCGTCCGGCGGTGCAATGGAATTCCCACGTCATGGGGTCGTCCTTGCCCTGGCCGGAGAGGTAGAGAATCTGTGTCTCGTCGGCGCTCGCCCAAGTGCTCGCCAGCAGTACGCCCAGGAGAGCTTGCACCCACATTGATCTGTCAACCATTCGATCTGTCCTCTCAGCCGAACCAGGGGGCTGCCGTCGCGCGGCGGATGTGCAGCTCGTCGATGACGGCGTTGCCTTGGTGCGTCACGAGATAAAGCACCAGCTCGGCGATCTCGTCCGGTCCGATAAGTTCGTCCTTGTTGATGTCAGGACGGACGCGCGTCACCATTTCGGTGTCCACGCCGCCCGGACAGATCACGTGGACCCGCACGCCGCAGCCGCGAAGCTCCTCGGCTAATGCAATGCTCATCCCGCGAAGGGCGTGCTTGGAGGCGGTGTAGGCACTCTGGAGCGGGTAGCCCTTGACCCCGACGACCGAAGAGATGTTGACGATGGTCGCCCGCTCGGCCCGCCGGAGCAGGGGCAGCGCCTCGCGGCACAGCAGAAACGGCGCCCGCGCGTTGACCGCCCAGCAGCGGTCAAGGTCCTCCGTCCGGGTCTGTTCCAGCGGCGCCGAGTGCGTGATCCCGGCGTTATTGATGAGGATATCGAGCCGCCCGAGGCGCTCGGACGTCTTTGCTATCAGGTCCTTGATGGACTGCTCTTCGGTCAATTCCGCGGGGATAATCGCGGGCGTCCCCCCAGCCTCGCGAACGCGGAAAGCCGTCTGAGCCAGGTCCGCCTCGGCCCGCCCCACGAGGACCACGCTCGCCCCCTCGGCGCCCAGGGCCACACCGATCGCCCGGCCGATGCCCCGGCTGGCGCCCGTCACGATCGCTACCTTGTCCTTCAGACGGCTGCCCATCGCAATACCTCAAGCAAGTCTTTGCCAGGGCGGATTATAAAGGAAAGGGTCCCGGAACAGAAGCACTGATGCCGGGATGGGCCGTCGCGAGATTGCAGAATTCCCCTCGAAGTGGTATACCTTGATCCCATGGACGTCGGCCAACGGCGTCTTTCCCGCGGTCCGTCCGCCTTGCGGACGCGCCGTGGACGGAGGCCCGTTTGGCGAGACGTCGTGACCAACCCTCTTGCTATGGAGAAGGACTACGATGTCGAAGCTGCCCAGATTCCTGGTGTTGTCGTGTGTGATGTTGCTTGCGGCTCTCCTGCTGTCGGTGTGCGCGGTGGCAAACGCGGGCGAAGATTCTCTGTTGCCCCTGGACTGGGAGAACGAGCAGATGATCGGGCTGAACAAGGAGCCCGGGCACTGCACGCTCACGCCGTACGGGGACATCGAATCGGCCCTGGAGGGCATTCGCGAGGCGTCGCCGTTCTACCAGTCGCTCAACGGAACGTGGAAGTTCAACTGGGTGATCAAGCCGGCCGATCGGCCTGTGGATTTCTACAAGCCCACGTTTGACGTGAGCGGCTGGGACGACATCCGCGTGCCCGCCAACTGGCAGGAGTACGGCTACGGCCGGCCCATCTACACGAACATGAGATACCCGTTCCCGCCGAACCCGCCGCACATCCCGCACGACTACAACCCCGTGGGCTCCTATCGACGGGTCTTCGAGATTCCCGCGTCGTGGGACGGACGCGAGGTCTTTCTGCACTTCGACGGCGTCAAGAGCGCCTTCTACGTCTGGGTCAACGGCCGCAAGGTCGGCTACAGCCAGGACAGCATGACGCCCGCCGAGTTCAACATCACCCGATACCTCACGCCCGGCAAGAACATCCTCGCGGTCGAGGTCTATCGCTGGTCCGACGGCAGCTATCTCGAGGATCAGGACATGTGGCGGTTCAGCGGCATCTATCGCAGGGTTTGCCTGTTCGCGACCCCCAAGGTGCACATCCGCGACTTCTTCGTCCGCAGCACGCTGGACGACCTGTGCCAGAACGGCGTCCTGATGATCCGACCGAAACTGGCGGCCTACGCGGACGAGCCGCTGCGCGACTGGACGGTGCAGGCGAGGCTCTACAACGACCGCAAGGAATCCGTGCTCTCCGAGCCGCTGAAGATCGACGCGTCGGCCATTCTGAACGAGCAGTACCCCCAAAGAGACAACGTCCCGTTCGCGCTGATGCAGGCGACGATTCCTGGAGCCAGGAAGTGGTCGGACGAGACGCCGAACCTCTACACGCTGGTCCTGTCGCTGCACGACGCCGACGGCAGAGTGGTCGAGGCGGAAAGCTGCAAGGTGGGGTTCCGCAAGGTGGAGATCAAAGACGGCCAGCTTCTGATCAACGGCCGGTCCGTCAAGCTGTTCGGTGTCAACCGTCACGAGCACGATCCCGACCACGGCCGGGCGATTCCGTTCGCGCGCATGGTGCAGGACATCAAGCTGCTCAAGCAGAACAACATCAACGCGGTCCGCACGTCGCACTATCCAGACGACCCGGCGTGGTACGAGCTGTGCGACCTGTATGGCATCTATCTCATTGATGAGGCGAATCTCGAAACGCACGGCCAGGGGGGCTATCTGAGCAACGTCGCGACGTGGCACAGCGCCTTTGTGGATCGCGCCGTCCGCATGGTGGAGCGCGACAAGAACCACCCGTCGGTGATCTTCTGGTCGCTGGGCAACGAGAGCGGCTGCGGGCCGAACCATGCGGCGATGGCCGCCTGGATCCGCGACTACGATCCGACCCGGCCCATCCATTACGAAGGCGCCGTCGGCGAGCCCAGGGACCCGTACTACGTCGATCTGCGCAGCCGGATGTATGCCCGAATCCACGAGATCGTTCAGATGGCGACGGATCCGCGTGACGAGAGACCCGTGCTGCTGTGCGAATACGCCCATGCGATGGGCAACTCCGTCGGCAACCTCAAGGAATACTGGGATGCCATCCGGGCCCACAAACGCTTGATTGGCGCCTTCGTGTGGGACTGGGCCGACCAGGGGCTGCGCAAGTATGCTGACGACGGCTCGATGTTCTGGGCCTACGGAGGCGACTACGGCGACTATCCCAACGACGGCAATTTCTGCTGCAACGGTCTCGTCCAGCCGGACCGCCGGCCCAACCCCTCGCTGTATGAGGTCAAGAAGGTCTACCAGCGCATTCATGTCACGCCGGTGGATGCGGCGGCCGGCCTCGTCTCGGTCGCGAACGAGTATGACTTCCTCGACCTCGACTTCGTCGATGTCACGTGGGAGCTGACCTGCGACGGGACCGTGGTCCAGAAGGGCGAACTGCCCAGGCTGACCGTTGCCGCCGGCGAGACGCAACAGATGAGGATTCCGTTCACCATGCCTGCGCCGGACCGTGCTGCCGAGTACTGGTTGAAGGTGACCTTCGCGCTGGCTCAGGATCATCGTTGGGGGCCGAAAGGCCATATCGTTGCGTGGGACCAGTTCCAGGTCCCCGTCGAGACGCCCAGGCCGACGGTGGCCGACCTTCGCCTGATGCCGGAAGTGACGCTGCACCAGGAGCCGGAGGCGTACAGCGTCAGCGGTCCGGACTTCAAAGTCACGGTCAGCAACCGCAGCGGGGCGCTCGAATCGTTGGTGTTCAAAGGCTTCGAGATGATGGCGGCGCCGCTCGTGCCGAACTTCTGGCGGCCGCCGATCGACAACGACAACGGCAACGGCATGCCGCGACGCCAGGGCGCCTGGCGGACGGCCGGGCCGAATCGCACCGTCACCTCGGTGCGGGCCGAGCAGGTCAATCCCAAGATGGCTCGCATCACGGTCGATGCCACTCTGCCGGTCGGCGACGGGACGCAGTGTGTCACCACCTATGACGTCTACGGAACGTGCGACGTTGTCGTCTCGATGAGCCTGACTCCCTCCGGCCAGAACATTCCCGACCTGCCGCGCTACGGGATGCAGATGGCCATTCCGGCGCAGTTCTCGACGATGACATGGTTCGGTCGCGGGCCGCAGGAGACGTACTGGGACCGCCAGACCGGCGCGGCCGTCGGGCTGTATTCCGGTCCGGTCGAAGAGCAGATTCACCTCTATGTGCGGCCTCAGGAGAACGGCAACAAGACCGACGTGCGCTGGATGACGCTGACCAACCAGCGCGGCAGGGGCCTGCTCGCCGTCGGTATGCCGCTGCTCAGCGCCAGCGCCTGGCCGTTCAGCATGGCGGACCTCGAGAAGGCCACGCACATCAACGAGCTGCCTCGGCGCGGCTTCATCACGCTGAACCTCGACTACAGGCAGATGGGCGTCGGCGGCGACGACAGTTGGGGTGCCCGCACGCACCCGGAATACACCCTGCCGGCCAAGCCCTACACGTATCGCTTCCGCATCCGACCGTACAGTCCCGAGATGGGAGACGCCGCATCGCTGGCCCGCTACGAGATGCCCGGCACGGACTGATGCGCAATCTGCGCGGGGGCGAGTTATCATTCGCCCAGGGCAAACGCAAAGTCGACAGGGGTTAATCGTAAAGGATTGAATTGGCCGATGGTTATGGAGTGTGATCGTCGCACAGAACCAGGAGGCCAAGGATGGTTATCGAGTCGATTCGCCAGTATTTCAGTGGGTTGCCGGACCCGCGCT
>Ga0209506_1000645_pt1 | contig 43984 bp, 63 predicted proteins | sample AD_JPNHG2_MetaG_FD_184409 | JGI IMG/M metagenome (GOLD analysis project Ga0209506, IMG submission 184409) | Active sludge microbial communities of municipal wastewater-treating anaerobic digesters from Japan - AD_JPNHG2_MetaG (SPAdes) (version 2) | ecosystem: Engineered > Bioreactor > Anaerobic...
AATTAAATGAGCATCCCGTGGATTCTCAACATAAAACTTTTTCATCCTATATTTGAGTTGATCATTATAGAACCTTATATTATCCTCTATTACAAATCTATTTGTTTTTGGATAAAGATAAATAACTCGTTCAATCTTCTCTTTTGTTGGATTACTAAAATGTAGTTTAATAATATGAATCCTTGGAATGCTCAAAAATTCTTGGCTTTCTAAATTATCCTCATTTATTACTACGTAGTCCTTTCCCATTTGAGTAATTTTCATTTAATAAATACCCCCTCATCTTTAGTTGTAGTGTAGCTTCAAATTTAGAATAGGAATTTGAAACAACAAAATCATACATATTTGGAATTTGTTCAAATTGTGCGAGTTCTCCGATATCTTTTCTAATAGAGTATTTATTATTTAATATCAAAAAATATAGTAATCTTGGAGAAAATTTACTTTCATTTAATATTCTGATTGTTTCCTTTATTCCTGTTTTATCATTATCCATAGCAATAATAACGCCTTTATCGGTATAACGATAGAGTTCCTGGATGAAACTATCACGGACAACTGCACCTAAAGCACTTGTTCCCTGTGTTCCAATATGGATGGCATCAATAAGTCCCTCTGTTACAATGATATATTTTGATCTATCAAAGTTTTCCTTATTGTATACGATGCTTCCCTTTGGAACACCTGGATTTTTGTATTTCTGGTCTGTATTTTTGTTAAGAGATCTTGCTTGAAAGTATATGATAGTTTTGTTCTCAATAATTGGAAAGATGATGCGCCCAGCGTAATCGCCCTTATAGGCAATATAAACAGGAACATCTAAGGGCAACTTCCTTTCATTTATAAATTTTATTAGATGTTGTTGATATTGTTTTTCTAATATGCCATCTGCTTGCGAATTTTTTGATACACAGTCATCGAGTATATAATTGTAATTATCATATTTTACTTCATCTTTTTTACCATTTTTCTTTGGTGTCTTTGAAAGCGATTGTTTCAAGCTCTCAATATCGAATGAAAATAATCTCTTTTTAGCTTCTGCTTCTGTAATGCCCTCCATAAATGAATAGAGTTCTATAAAATTTCCAGAGTCACCACAATTAAAGCAGTGGTATATTGGACTGCCATTGTTCCAGTCAAGATTAAATCGTCTTTTTGTCTTTGACTTTTTAGAATCTCCGCATATAGGGCATCTCGCTAAAAAATGAGTGCCATTCTTAGATACTGTTACATTTTGCAGATTTTCATTGATGTATGAATACACAAATTCAAGACTTATCATCTAATGAACCTCTTAGCATCCTCCTCTATTTTACCGCGAATGTCAGGCGGAAATAAATTAAACATTTTCTTGATATCATTAGGTGCTGTGACCCCAAACATCTGAACCATCACGGTAGCTATCTGAAATGGAGACCAAGACTTATCGAGTTCAGACACCTTATGATAAAACTTACGCATTGCCCTCTTTAGAGTATTAGATACATTTTGCCTCGTAACTCCAAGATGACGTGCAATTTCTTCACCACTCATAGGTCCCATGATCTTAACCTCCTTAACAATTTTTTATTAGATAACATATTTTTGCAAAAAAATCAAGAAAAATTTTAACCACACTTAGTTTCTTGACAGGAAGTGCAGACACTACAACCTTCTATAAGCACAACACTATAATTACCGCATCTTGGACACAATTCTCTCTCATTTGTTACGTATTCTGATAATTGCTGCTCTTCTGCATTATCATCTTTATCAATATAATAGCGTTTTAGTAGTTTTGCTAATCCATCTGGAATTGATAAAATCTGTGTTGGTTTCTTATCATTGTCATCGAGCCTATACCATACAGGTCTATCAGAATTAATCCCCTCAAATGTTTTAACAAAAGCTTTAAGTGGGACACCATGTTGAAGTCCTATAGACATACTTCTTCCAAGAGCTTCAAGTAATGTATGTAGAATCTGCCCAGACTTGCCCATATTCATAACTATCTGCATTACCATGCCGTTATGAGTAGCTACTTCTACAAGAATATCACCATTACCAGTGCTCAATTGATAACTGGTAGCTGGCATCTTCTTAGGGCGTTTTATTGGTTTAGCAGGCGTAGGTATATCAATCTGTTGTCTTTCAAGTGTTGTAAATGTAATAGGTTGATATTTTTTTGATCCATCCCTATATATCGTAATACCCTTTAATCCAAGTTTGTATGCTAATTTGAATATATCTGAGATTTCATCTAATGTTGTCTCTTTAGGTAGATTAACAGTAGATGAGATACCTGATGAACAATGTTTCTGTAAAGCAGCCTGCATTTCAATTCTGTCACGAGCTTTAATATCATGAGCTACAACAAATACCTCACGAATGTTTTTGGGCACACCACGAATACCCTTTAATGATCCATTATTTTTAATGATTCTATCGATCATATCATCAGTAAACCACGGCTCATTTTCATATTTCTTGAACACGGGATTTATGATTTTCATTACAGTTCCATTGATAAGATGCTTAGTGAATATCAGTCCAAAACAAGGTTCCATACCGTAGGATGCATCAGCTGAAATAGCTGTTGTCCCAGTTGGTGCAATAGTGGTATGTTGACAGTTTCTTACACCATACTTCATTACCTTGGCCATAACCTCTTCATTGTTGTTTGTGAGCTCACGATATATTGGAATTGCATCTTCTTTGAAAAATTCCCAATCTTCAAATGGGCCACACTCTTTAGCTATTTCACTGGACTCATCAATACAAGCGGTAGTAAGAGTGCACATCATTTTCGATGCAAATTTTCTACCTTCTGGACTATCATAAGGCAATCCAAGCATGAATAAAGTGTCGGACAGTCCCATAATTCCAATTCCAACAGGACGATATTTCAATACATTTATTTTGAATCTATCATCTGGAAAATCCATAACATCAATAAGATTATCCATCAGTCTCATAACTCTTTTTGCCACTTTATAGAATCGATCAAAATCAAACTCACCGTTAACTACAAATTTAGCAAGATTTATAGATGAAAGGTTGCATGCAAGATATGGTAGAAGAGGCTGTTCACCACATGGATTTGTAACCTCTATCAACATTCTTTTTCTCAATACATTATATCTGTTAATTGTATCAATAAATAAGACTCCCGGATCGGCAGTCTTATGACTCATCTTTACAATTTCATCCCAAATTACTTGTGGATCCATATTTCCACGTTCCGATCCATCATAAGGCGTATGAAGCGTAAAGGGATGGCCATCTTCAAGAGCCTGCATAAATTTATCAGTAATGGATACTGATATATTCATATTACTCAAAGAGCCGTCAACTTCCTTACATCTTATAAATTCAAGTATATTAGGATGCCAGACAGGCATTGAGCAAAGAATAGCAGCTCTTCTAGTTCTACCACCTGATTTAGTAGTGGCACCAACAGTATCAAATAGCTTCATAAAACTAATGGCACCACTTGATCTACCTATGGGTATTTTATTAGGATCCCCCTCAAATATGGGAGCATCAGCTTCTCGCAAATTACCGACTGGAATGCCAACACCGGCCCCGTGTTGAAATATCTTTCGTATAACATTTACAGTGTCATAAATTGAATCCATGGAATCTTCAAGAGACACTGTATAACAGGCACTATACACCTTATTCTTTGTGCCAGCATTAAAGAAAACAGGTGTATTAGGACGCCATGTATTACTTGCTAATAATTCAAATGCTTCATCTTCAATTTCTTTGTTGCCTTTAGAAAATTCCTTGGCAACACGTCTGAATGTTTCTGTTACATTCTCACCGTTAATGCTATATAATGTCTGAAAAATAGACAGAGCATTATCACTAAGATCCATAGAATTTCCTCCATCAATTAAGATGATTCTCTACTGGAAATACTCTTTCTGAAATACCAGAATGCCATTTCTCAATAATCCAATTTTTATTATTTTCAATATGATGCCACAAACTAAGAGCTTGATGGAAATTATCTAAAATAATACAATGTTCCTTGTTTCCATAACCAAAAGGAACCCAGTTTTCTTTCTCAAATTTTACACGCTCCTTATCATTCACCAGTACATACTTAGTCATCTATAGATCCTCCTTTTAGTATAGCTTCATAAGTTTTTCTTCAACAGCATTGTAATTTTCCAAAAAATACCTGAAATTGTTATTGTGGAAAAATTTATAGATGTTATCGGGGTTGGCCAACTTGTATTGATTATAGGCCTTCATAACTCTATTTTTAATGGTATTAGGAATTTTAGAAAAATCTATTAAAACCCTATTAAACTTATATCTCTCTTCAAGATTCTCTTTCTTCAACCATTGCTCCAAACCCGATTCTATAACTTTTTTAGCAGATATTTCACCAAAGCCTGGCTTTCGTTTACCAAAAGGGTGATTCAATGGCGTTTTTATATTGAAAATATCATCCTTTGCCTGACCGGTAAGACTCTTGATCTGTAGGAATTTTTCTACATCATCGCATTTGATATAATCACCCTTTACTGGATTGTAAATACGGACCTTATCAGACAACTGAACATAGTCTTCATCTGTAGATACTATAACCGCTTCCGATCCATTTGTAGCGAGAATAGATGCAATATCATCACCTTCCGCTCCATGAACTTTTATGACCTTGAATGGTAGATATTCTGCTATTTCTTTAGTAAACTTTTCAAATTCATTATAGAACAAACGCCAATTTGTCTTAGATTTTTCTCGTTTTAACTTTCTTGATTCTTTATACCGAGGCCAATACAATTTTCTCCAATTATCTTTGCTGTCAACAGCCAATATGACTTCAGTTACATTATCATGTTTGCAAATCATACTGTAGATACTTTCAATGACATTGAATTTCCATAACTGAACATTGGGTTTATCAGTTTCAGATTCAATGATGGGAATACACCAATGCCTTACCGCTAAATTATTAAAATCCACTATTATTCGCACAGTTACATTCTCCTCTACATATTATATTTAATTGATTTCCATTTATTATAATTTGATTCGGCAAGATAAATTAGATAGCCAGAGAGGAAGCAGAATATATTTTTAGCATAATAGTTATCAATCAGATATTCCAATTCGTAATCTGGCATTTCATCATAATGATCCATTATTACAACGGTTTTTATCATATATGATAATCCAAAATGGTGATCAACTCATCATCGGGTAAACTCTCTATAATTTCGTTAAAATAACGATCCCATGCTTCAGAACTATAAAAATCTTCCATCTCACTCCATTTACCATTATACAATATAGCGTAAGTAGCTATCGATGACCTTCGCTTAATATACGATTCCTTTGTATCTGTATCACTAAAATCATATGCGAACTTAATCGCTCCATCTACTTCTTCGCTACCGGATGTAAGCCATTCCCAATCTTTTTCAGCTGACTTATACGAGTCTATCTTCATTCCTTCCCAATCAATATCACCATTTTTAGCCTGATCACAATATCCATCAGGAACGTTACAATTTGAGCTGTATGGGGGACTAAGAAAACCAACTTTCCCAGGTTTCAACTTCAAATATCCACGCCACCTACCACCAATAGCATACCAATCCCATTTTGCGTTTGGATTGTAATAATACCCATACATACCATCTTGAAACACAAATCCCATATACTTTTCCGCCCATTCAAGGGCATTATTGTAGGTATTATTATTACTATTTTTTTTCCATTTTTCGAATCGTATCTGGATTTTTTCTTCAGGAATTACTGGATAAAATTTAAACTTAATACTCTCTGAAGAATCTCCTTGATGGTAAACCTCACAGTAATCCATTAAGTTGGATTCCCAACCATCACCTATACATAAAAGAGAAAAGTGCGACATAAAAACACCTCAACATTTTTTCTTTGATTATATCATCATCTTAATGAAATGTCAACCTATTTTATCTTTCTAATGTAAGCCTTTCCATCTTCGTCCTTATATCTTACATAGAATGGATTATTATACTTTGTTGCTCGTGCATATTTGGCTACATTGGTATCGGATTTGAACCTCTGTCTCTTCCTATCTTCCTTCATATTATTGAAGAAGTCATCGCGGTCAACATCAAAGACATATAGATTATTCATAATCCCATTTGCTGAGATACCATCAACATCGGTTGGAATCTGACCGTCAGATACCTTTGTCGTTGCCACCATTGCATCTTGTTCTGGTGAAAAACCACCTGTCATTTCTCCCATTGTTCTTCCACTCTCCTAATTATTTTTTACCAGTTATTATTGACAATCCAGCGTCCAATACTTTTCTCAATAAAGATCGTTCTTTAGGTGTATCTACTTTCAATACTGGTTTCTCAATATAAATGGCTGCAGTGTTTACCCTACCTTTGGGCCTGAAAACATCTTTTATCAAACGATATTCAACTCGATGCTGGGGTTTCATATGCATATAATATGTCAATAATACAGATCTAAGACCCCTATTATTCAGTATAATGCAAAGATCGTTGAAATCTTCATTACCTGGTATAACATCATTCATATTGCTAAGTTTATCTAATAAAAAACAGGCAACATAATCAGCGAATTTATCAGCATCAACATCAAGTCTTGGCATTTATTTTCCTCATATCATCAGGTTTTATTGTGTAAAAAAATTCATCAAAATTGTAAAAATAAAGATCTGGAAGATATTTTTCACCATTATCACCATGAAATCTCATTGAAACATACTTTAGATTATATTCCTTGTCAGGAAAGAAGTCTTCCAACTTTCTATCAATACCTACAACAGTTAATGAATTTTTCTTATTGAATATCAACATAGGATATTTATTAGCCCGTTTAGCATCTTTGCAACATTGTTGCCAAAAATTTTCAATATCCGATGGCTTTCCCTTTTTCAATATCTTAAAGGTTTCTGCATCTTTATATCCAGTTTTTACCTCTATGGAAAATAAATCAGTAAACCATCTGGCATCTGGTGTTATAGCTGTTATGTCACCTGTCATATGAATATTTTCTTTTACAACTGATGAGGTAGCACCACTATTACTTGTTCGCCAAAACTGATATGGCTTTTCACTTCCTGAAAGCCATTTTGACAAAAACTTACATATTTTCCTTTCTGCTTCCGATCCTTTAGCTTTACTATTCATATATCCTTATTGATAACACTACCTTGATATTGGGATAATTTATCAACCTTTTCTAATACCTCACTCCAGTTGCTTCCATTAAAATGTATTGCTCTATCATCTATATACGCTACACAGGGTAATTTCCTACCTGTTATATAATCATAAGGTAGATCATATTTTTCAAGCCAGGCTTTAATCATATCATTCAAATCTTTAGTATTTCTATTCCAAAATCGCGCTGTAAAAACAATTATTTGATAACCTTTATTTTTAAGACTCTCCAAAAAACTCTTCGACCCTTCTACTGGTTCATCATATAACTCACCATTATTCCATCCTTTAGAATATGGATGGAGAACGCCATCAAGATCCACCATAACTGACTTGTCTGGGTCTAATACAAACATCATCATTCCTCCTTTGGATAGTTTTTATGTTTTTTAACATCCTTTTTTATTTCCTTTTTAGTCTTATTTTTTCCTCTCCAATATGTTGATCCATAATAAGCATCCAACACCCTGGCACAATAGCTTTCTGGATCATCTATATTGTCTTTCATGTGTTTTACACAGAGATCAAAGAAACCCTTCTCACCAGGCATTATACCATGATTCTTACCAAATGTTTTACCCCATTTACGAAGCTGTTCTGCTTCTTCTTCATTTATATATTTTTCAAATCTTGTCATCGTCTTACATCCCCCTTTTATTTATATAGGGATAATCTTCAATAAAGATATTACCATAATTTTGTTAAATTGTCAAACATCTTTTTTGCTATCAAAATTGAAGTGCCATCAGTCCAAACTTCATTATCAACAGGAAGCTTATGACCAGCTTTCTTGAGCATAAATCCATTTTCATCTGGATCCAGTAATTCAGCGAAAAAGTCTAATGTTTTACCGCCTTTACTATAATGCTTACATAATTTTGAAAGTGTTTCGTATTCACAAGTTCCATCTTCTATTTCTTTATTAGAAAGTAAAGACTTCTTTATGGTATTGTATATAAAATCAGACTCACCATCATATTTTTTCTTCTCATTAGGATCAAGATCTGCATAAGAATGATGTAAATTACTAATCATATTATCATAATATGTAAAAAGACTCCATATATCGTTAATATCATCTATAAAACGTATATCGGTAAGAGATAATAAGTGATTTATTACGTGATTAAATGCTACAAGAGTATCAAATTCATAAAAGCTCATCCAAATATCACTATACGGGCACACTCCTATCTTTGATCCAACTTTAGGTATAACTACATATAAACTACACTCTTTATCACTATATCTATGAGCTATATCTATAGATGTAGTGCATATAATACTTTTTGACCTTTTAGGATATTCTCTCCATTGGGGTAGATTATCCATTAAGAGAGTGTAATAGTTAAAAGTATTTCTTGATTTACGCATAAATTTAGATGGCGAAATAATTAAAAAATCACCTTTATAGGATGGTAAGCCACGATACATAGGCGTTCCTTTAAGTGATGGTTTATACTCATTACTATTTAACATTGCCAATGCTTCTTCTTTAGTTATTACTTGGCTTCTCCCTTCTTCTAATATAAGATAGTTTTTTAATCGCATTTCTCTTTTCCTATCATTCTTCTAAATTATCAAATACCTCTGATTCTATCAAAATTGAAGTACCATCAGTCCAAACTTCTCGATTATAAGGAAGCTTATGATTACCAGCTATTTCAAGTTCAAATCCATTTTCATCTGGATCCAGTAATTCAGCGAAAAAGTCTAATGTTTTACCACCTTTACTATAATGCTTACATAATTTTGAAAGTGTTTCGTATTCACAACTGCTTTTATATATTTCACGACTAAAAAGTAAATAATCTTCCATATAATTCAGAATAAAATCAGATATATTAGTATTATTAAGTTCTTCGGGCTCTAATTCTTCATACATCCCATGTAACTCATTAACAACATCATCATAATGCATGAAAAGATCACGCAAATCATAAATGTCGTCAATATATGTAATATACTTATCTGCCAATTTTAATAAGTGATTTATTATGTTATTAAACGAGATAAGACTATCAAATGCAGCAAAACTATTCCAAATATCAGCATCAGAACATACGCCTATCTTTGACCCTACTTTGGGTATGACTACATATAAACTATTTTCTTCACCACTATACTCTTGTGCAATTTCATAAGATGTAGAACAAATAATACTTTTCGATCTTTTAGGATATTCTCTCCACTGGGGAAGATTATCCATTAAAAGAGTATAATAATTATCTGTATTGCGTGATACACGTTCAAAATTGGCTGGCGAAACAATTAGAAAATCTCCCTTATATGATGGCAAGCCACGATACATAGGCGTTCCTTTAAGTGAGAATTTGTAACTACTACTACTCAACATTTTCAATGCCTTTTCTTTATTTATTGATTGACTTCGTCCATCTTCTAATAGATAGTTTTTTAGTCTCATTTTTATTACCTCATCAACTTATTGAACATTTCTCTTGACATAAGAATTGAGACTCCATCAGTCCAAACTTCACGGCAGTCATCAACATTAAAATTTCCAGCAGTAGCAATCTCAAATCCATTGATATTTGGGTCGAGTATCTTTTCAAGAGCTTCAAGTGTTGTTAGTTTAAGATTCTGTACATATGCACTAAAAGTCTCGATGAAATCTAATGACATTATATATCTACTGATTTTTATAGAAAGAAATGAAACAAGATTGTCTTGCTCAGCAAATATATCATCTAATATCTTGAAATTTCTCAATAATTGTGTATGGGTTTTTGGTAATTGATTCATGCGTTTGTCTAATTCAAACAATCTACCTAGCATATTATTAAATTTATTTAAGTCCCTAATATTGACGAAACTATCCCATATATCACTTTTGGGACAAATACCAATTTTTGACCCTATCTCTGGAATGACTAAAAAAACCTTACCATAGAATCCTGAATCATGATAGTCTGTTGAACAAATAATAGATTTACTTCTTTTTGGATATTTTGACCATCTCGGAGAATTGTCAATTAGTAAAGTATAGTAATTAGCGGTATTTTTAGATTTCCTATTAAAATTTTTAGGATCAATGATATAAATTTTATCATAGGAAAGAGCATTATTTCCCCTATAAATTTTTGTATCATTCACTTCATAATTTTTTTCGAGAAAATCTATTGCTTGTTTCTCATCAATAACATTACTTCTCGATTCTATAAGATATTGATAAAATTTCATATGTCATAATACACAAATCTTTTATATAGGGCTAATGGAATTAACATTGATTCTCCATCAGTCCAAACTTCGTAATCTCCATGTATTCTAAATGACCCAGCTTTAGACAATCCAAAACCATTTTTTTCAGGATCTAATGTATCTTCAATAAAATCAATAGTTTTCATATTTTCATCAAGGATTGCATCGATTAAACTAGATACAAAATTGGAGTTTATAGTTTTATCTATCTTTATAAATTTATCTAATTCACTCCAATTATTACTAATGCTTTTAATGTAATTATCAAAAATTTCAAAATTCTTTAACAACTCATGGATTGTATTGGGATTTTTAATACAATTTGGTGTATTATTAAAGATATCATTTAATACATATCCAAAATTCGCAAGATCAATTTTTGAAAATGATGCCCAAATGTCATTATCAGGACATATTCCTATACTTGATCCTTTCTTTGGAATAACTACAAATACTTTACCATAGAGATCTGCAGTTTCACGAGATGTAGAACAAATAATAGATTTGCTTCTTTTTGGATATTTTGACCATCTCGGAGAATTGTCAATTAGTAAAGTATAGTAATTAGCGGTATTTCTAGATACTCTCGTATGTTCTTTTGGTTTAACAAAATAAACAGCTCTATCAGAGACATCTTCAATCCCACGATATATCAATGTATCTTTTTCAACATAATTTTTGTGAAAGAACATACGCATTTCATCCATATCAATTATTTCTTTGCTTCTTCTACGTGATAATTTATCAATCTGTTTAAGCAAATACTGATTTAGTCTCATTTTACCATATCTCCATATAATTCTTCAAATATATTAGGTGAAACAACCAATGATCTACTATCTGTCCAAATCTCCACAACTCTCGTAATTCTTAAATTATCATAAGTTTTCAGGGAAAATCCATTATCTTTTGGATTTAATACATTATTTAATACATCAATGGCTTTCTTTCCCTTAACTAAAGTTTCATCTATAAACTTTTTAGCAAACTCATATAAGAATGGTATTTTCAACGTTTCTAACTTATATTCTGATATTTGTTTAACATTTTCATCAAAAGTATTAAGATTATATATAATTTCCTTATAATTTTCCGGTTTTTCAAACATTTCTTCATGTAAGTTGAAGAGTAAGTTTAGAAAAGTGTTTAGATGTTTGATAGAACCACCCAATTTTGGAAAGCTGAGCCAAAAATCACTATCTCTACATATGCCAAGTTTAGCATGTTTTTCTGGAATCACAAAATATGGTGAACCAAAGATACATGCTGTATTAAAACATGTTGTGCATATTACTGATTTACTTCTCTTTGGATATTCTTTCCAAGAAGGCAAATTATCGATAAGTAATGTATAATAGTTATTTACGAGATCTTTTGAAACACGAGTGTGTTTTGATGGGTCTACAATATAGATGCCATGTGTGTCTGTTTCCCGATATATTCCTCTATATAGAATAGTGCTCTCATCCACAAAATTTTGTATAAAGAATTTTAATGCTTCATCATAAGATATTTCTACGCTTCTGCTTTCAGATAGGTATTGTGATAAACGCATAAACATTCCCCTGTATATTATTATTTATTTATATATAATATACAGGGGAATAATTTTATTTCTTTTTAGATTCTAAGTAGAGTCGATATAATGTTGTAATATTTGCCAGAATCAGTAATCCCACCATAAAGTAAGGTTGAGTTTTGAATAAACCATCCAGCCATAAGCCAATCAGAGCCATACTAACTGTAAGAGTAACTATTACAATTCCCCAGGCACTTATAGTTAGAACTTTACTGTATTTTTGATAGAAACTCTTCTTTTCGTCTCGGTCTATTTTATACGATACTATTAACATATCATCATCCAATGAGATTTTTGATAGTCATAACAACTGGTTCTGTAAAGAGACTAATTAACAGAGCATAAAGAGCAAAGGAACAAATAGCTTCTCCATGAGACATTTTATCGAATTTGAATTTTAACCCACTAATAATGATTCCAGCTACGATCAAAGAACCGAAATGAAAATATGGAAATGTTTGGAGATTGTTAGCGAGAGATACTTCAGCACCTGCAAATCCAGCGGTTATTAAGGTTACTCCAATTACTGTTGTTAGGATTGTCTTAATTTTCTTCATGGTATCACACCTCCGATTTTATTTGCCTTATTATATATTCAAAAAGCGTACCAACGTAAAAGCGTTGAAAAATCGGGGATTTTAACAGAGATGGATTAAAAAATTTTAATGTTTCGTTCAATGAGCTGAAAAAAATGAAAATAGATAGGCCCAGAGCTCTAGACTCTGGGCCTATATTGTTACTTCATACTATCAATTTCCTTGAGGAGTTCATCCAAATCATCTTCATTAGAATCCTCTTCGGGTTGATTGTTCCCATTACTATCTGCTACTTCCCAAGGCACATCATCTTCAGATTCCTGCTTTGCCTCAACAGCTACCTTCCTGGGAGTCTTGGATTTATACTTGTTCCATTCTTCTTCAACAAGCTCCCACAGCATTTCAGTCTTGAGAATCTTCATCATATCTTCATCGGAAATACGCATCCTATTGATATGTTCATCAAGATCATAAGTTGACTTCATGATTTTATTGATTTCTTCATCAGTCTTTCCAAGCGGATAGGACTTACGTGCAAAAGTGCTATCAGCATAGTCCGGCCATACCTTACCATAAGCATCCTTCTTAGTTGACTTAGCCTTCAAAATAAAGTTAAAACCATCGGGACCCGGATCAAAGATAGCAGCTCCAAGACCATTCTGCCTATCAGTAATTTCAGCCTTGATCTTTGAATCAATCTTGTCGGGAAACTCATAAATCCTAACCTTACCCTCAAGCTTATCCTCATCCCTCCTTTCAGCATCACGAGGATCTTTCACAATATACCAATTAACTACATTCCTAACCTTACGCTTGTAGTTATAGGCAGCCTTTTTGTCGTTATCATTACCCATATATAGCTTCTGAGTAGCCGTGCAGAATGGGCAGAAATTACTCATATCATAAGTTTTCTCACACAGGAAATTGTAAAATTTATCACCTACCTTAAAACCATGATAAAAATACTTCTTAGTAAAATTACCCTTGGGATCAGGAAGGAACCTACCCTCATACACCTTGGGTTTATCTACTGTTCCGACTTCAGGAGTAGGCCACACCCTATCAATTCGCCGTGTAGTAGTGCGCTCCTCTTCCTTCTCCTTCTCTTCGACGTAATTCTTAAAAAGATCTTTGTTAATCCATTTAGACATTGTTATTTTCCTCCTTACTTTCAATTAGTTTTATTTTTTCTTTTTTCATCCATTCTAATATCGGTATTTTCAATTTTTTCTCTTCATATACAATTCTTATTCCCGGTATAATATACTGTTCAAGTTCTGGATAATCTTTTACATTTATCTTTGCGGTTTTGTCGATAGAAGGAAAGTAGATTAGAGCTTCATCATCTTCCAGCTGAACAATATCACCTATCAATCTTAACATCTTCATTCAAATTTTCCAATTTGTATTTCTCTTTAATTACCTGTGGATACTCATTTGACTTCAAAAATTCCTTAGCACTCACCCCCTCACTTGTTGTTTCATCATCCTTCCATAGTTTTTTACCACTATGTTTTATGGTCTCATCAATTTTTTCCATAATATCTTCCATTTCTGATAATATGTTACGATAATTATTTACAATAATAGATAACAACCCTCTTTCATTATCTTCAAGTATGAGATATTTCTTGTTTATCATATAGGCAATAATATACTTACCTATTTTATTCTTCAGAAAATCAGTAACCGGTTGTCTTATTTTACCATCCCATATATTTGAATATTCCTTCAATGATATATCACCATAAGTATTCTTGATGAATTTCAAACTTCGTAGTATATCAGCTTTACATCCTATAGTTGTTCTCTTTTTAAGTTTATCTCGTTCGACGTAGGCCCTAATAATAAGAGGATTTAAGAATTGATGATAACTAAACTTTTTCCACAATGAAAATCCAATGGAAAAATAGTCTTCTGGATTTATATTTTGCCACTTCGTGTTGAAAAATTTAGTTATAGTTTCAAGATTTTCTCGAATATTACTCTTAGATCGAGCCAACCATTGATTAAAGTCTTTAGGTAAACGATAAGGCCTATTGTAGGCTCGGGCCTGTGCTCTCCTAAACATTATATATACATCTTCAACTGTCAACATCAAGGCACCTATTAAAAAATCTCAAATATGTTTCTATATACTTCTGTAAATTCTCATTTTTTTCCCAGTATAACACTTCATCAACAACTTGTAAATCATGCTCAAATATCTTTCTTCGCAAATCAGTATCTTTAGCTGCCTGATAGATCATTTCAACCATCTCTTCATCTGTATTTGCGAGCATCATAGCTCCCTTGTAAGGTTCCACGTTGCTATAGATCCCAGCAGCACCAACAGCAACGGCTTCAAGCATCTTGAGATTGGATTTTGCCCTATTAAAATCATTATTCTGTAGAGGAGCTATCATTATATCAGGTTGTAATGATTTAATAAAAGATGGATATTCAAAAATGTTACGCCATCCATAGTATTTTATACCATTATTCTTCAAATGAGATAGCTCATCAGGATATCCACCACAAATAATCCAATCATACTGATCTACCGTTAATTTGATAAAATGAATTAGTCCAGGTCCAAAATCACCACCTCGTATTCCTTTATCTATGAGATTCTTGTTAGCAAAATGATTCTCTGATCCAGCCCATACAATCCTAACCTTACCTTTTTTCTCAATAGTATGTTGAGGAACAATATCACCCCAAACAAATTTTGGTAGATGATTTGGTATAACAGCTACCTTTACGTTGAATTTACTATACTGTTCTTTCAAAAATTCCGTTGAAACTATAATACCATCAACTTCACTCATGATAGATTCTATTGTTTTTCTATATTTGGCATAGAATGAACTTGCATAATTCCATTCTGGAATATCAAACAATAGATCATCTATCTCATATATTACTGGTGTTTTTGTGTTATTTCTAATCACTTTCTTGAAATGTCGCACCATTTCAAGGTGTGGATCTGTAGCAGCACGCTGAAACTGAACGAAAGTAAAATTCTTATAGAACATTGGATCATTTATGTAATGAATACCATAACTTGCCTGAAATTGATAGCCCGGAATTCTAAGATGATTTAATAATAGTGTTGGATAAATAATTCTTATCGTTCCAACTCCCTGTAGATCACCACAATAAGACATCATGGCAACCTTCCCTGGTTTCTTTATAGGCTGCAACATTTTATATAATCCCCAATTCTTTTAAGGTATTGTAAATTCCAAGATTTTTTATTTGAATCTGAAAGAACTCATTGATGGTGGGCGTAACAACCCTATATTTGAATGTCATATTAGCTTCATGTGGTAATCTGTTTCCCTTAATTTTATTACATTTCATGCATGATAAAACTACATTGGAGAAATCAGTCTTCCCACCTCTTGACTTGGGTATAATATGATCTATTGTCATATCACCGCCTCTTTTTCCACAATAGGCACACGTATTATTATATAAAATTGATAAGTTTCGTTTTGAGAAAGGCACTCTCTTTCCATATAACAACCTTACAAGTTTTATCAATCTAAGAACAAGAGGAACAACAAATCTCTTTTTTACTGTATTGATAATCTTATCGGTTGCCTTTACTACTTCAACTTTGCCTTTTGATATTAGTTTTAATGCCTTCTTTAGGCTGATTAAACCAAGAGGAGAATAATCAGCATTTAGTAGGATGGCCATATATTAAAGCAATTTTTCTGGGATATTTGTAAAATCACCTTTTACAGCATTCTTGATAATTTCATTCTTTTCCAATATCATTTTAAGAAATATTTCATATTCTTTTATGATTTCTTCCTTAGTAGCAATTTTGTTATTGCCATACTCTATTTGTTTTATATTGTCAATACAAAATTTACATAACTTATCACCATTTGGCATCTCGTCAAAAAATTGTGGTGGTAGAATACTATAACATTTACTACACTTTGGCATTGTTTTCCTCCATTACTTTACTAATATCATTAGCATTGATCCCCATGCTAACAATCTTTTTAACTTGGTTCAATATGAAATTATACTCTGGGGTATCTTGTTTATTTTCTTTTTCTAAAGTATCAAGCCTCTTCAATTTTGTAAATAGGTCAAATTTTAACATCAATCTATTAAGTTTCAACATATATTCCTTTTTCTTAAATTCTGGATCACTGCCAATACACAAAGCCCATATATAATGAGCTACTATTTTCTTAATAAGGTTCCACTTTTTGTGATAATCACCGCTACCAATATATCTAAATTCAATATACTGCTTATTAGGTGAAGCATTTAAATGTTCTATGTTAATTGCTTCAAAGTGTGTATTTGGAATTGCTTTTCTTAGTTTTGTCACGTCTATATTATCTCTTATGAACTCTTCAATATCTTCTTTGGTTAGTCCAACCTTAATAGATTTGTGTGCTGACCGTGCATAATCATTATCACGACGCTTCTTAAAGAATTTATAGATATATTCCTCATCTAAGAATAATGCCATCTTGACAACATCTAATGTTTTTGATAAGTTTGGAACGTTCTTTAGACTAATTGAGATATGAAATCCACAGCTATCTGTTGTGACACCATATTTTTCAATAAAATTAAACATTTTAGGGCAGATATCAAGAAACTGATCAATGGTAAGTATTGGACTTACAACTTCAATACCTGATGGTCCTATTGTTGCATCTGGTTTTATTACCCATTTTGATGTTGATTTTGTTTCATTATCACTACTAATGATATAATCATTAAATGGTAGTTTTTCCAAGGGTAAAAATTCCTTAACAACTATGTTAAAGAATTTCTTTATATCAAGTTTTGGTATATCATCAAACAATTCATATGGTTCAGGAATATCATCTCCAGGCTCATATCCAATCTCTTCAGCCCATTTTGGAATATCTGGTGGATCAATCCCTTCCTCTTCACCAGCATTTTCATATTCTTCAGTAGATGATTCCCATGCATCAAGTCTTTGCATGTAATTGTCCCATTCCACCCAAATCTGTGCAGCCTTCCCATATTTCTTGTCAAATTCAGGCAAAACAAACTCAAATTCACAACCAATGCGAACATTTTGGTTTTTCAAAGCACTATCTATATCACGTTTCAGAACTTTCTCAGTTAAAAATTCAACCATATTTCTCTCGATCTCCTTATTTTCCGTTTTTATCATAATTTTTCTTTGTTTCTCCGGTTTAATTTTTATCATATTTACATCTTCTAACCATTTTATAGCTATTTTTGCTGCTATCTGATATTCATAAAATCCAACATTTTCAGGCATTTTATCAATGTTTTTCAAATTACTGACATCTTTACCGTAATCTATGAGAAGATTACGATATATATTTTTAGCTATTGTAAATACACGTTCCATTATTCTATGCATTTTCAACATATATTCTTTACGCTTATATTCAGGATCACAAGCAACAACTAAATTATGAATATAATGTGCTACAATTCTGCGGATATCATTCCATTTTTTATGATAGTCATAGCCACCAATATATCTAAATTCAATATAATGTTCATTCTTTATATGTTCATGATTTATAGCATTAGTATGACTGACATGATATATATTTTCAAGTTTTCTTTTATCGATCAAATCTTCTAACATCATATCCATACGATCAACAAACATCATATCTTTCATAGACCGAGCATATGTATTATTTCTTCTAACATCAAAAGCTTTATAGATATATTCTTCATCAGTAAATAAGACAAGTTTAACAATGTCTAATGTATTGTGTAAATTTTGAACATTGCTCAAACTTATATTCACGTGAAAACCGCATTCATTATTTGTTATACCGTATTTGTCTATGGCATCAAACATCTTGGGAACAACATTCATAAACACGTCAATATTCATAGGAGTTGTAGCAATTTCTATAGGAACCCCAATTCCACTATTTAATGTAGGTTCTTCCTTATATTCCCAATGAGTAGGTATGTTATATTTTTTAACAAGGATATTTTTGAAAAATTTCTTACGGAAGTGATCTTCATCATCAATTTCAGTGTATTCTGGCACTTTGATATAAAACTCAAATTCAACACCTATTCTAACATTTGGATTTTTCAATGCTTCATCAATCTCTTTTTTACTAACCTTTTCTAATAAATATCTCATAGAGCAAAATCCTTTAATATTTTTATTATTATTTATAAATAAAAATGGGAGATGACTATGGAAGAAAATTTCTATCAAGCATTGGAAAATATATTAAAATATGAAGGCGGTTATACTAATCATCCATTAGATTCGGGTGGGCCTACTAATCTTGGAATAACTCTCTCTACACTACAGAGATACTACAATGAATATGGATATGGTGATTTTGATGGTGATGGTGAAGTTACTGTTAATGATATAAAATTACTTAATACATATGATAAAGTATCTCCAATATATAAGGCTTACTATTGGGATAGATTGAAACTTGATGAATTTCCATCTGGTGTTGATTTTTTAATGTTTGATTTTGCTGTTAATAGCGGGCCTAAGAATGCTGTCAGGATATTACAAAGAGCCATCAATAGATTCACTAGAAATAAAATAGATGTAGATGGGTTACTCGGACCCAACACAATGTCATATGTCAATAAAATTAATCCAGAGCTACTAATTGATGGTATGCTAAAAGAAAGAGAGATATTCTACAATAAGATTATATCAAGCGATCCAAGTCAAGAGATATTCAGACGTGGATGGTTTAACAGATTGAGATTAGTAGCAAATGATGTTAAGGAGTTTTTAGCATGAATTTATTTATGGGTTTACTTAGTCGTGACAATAACACCCCATCTATAATGAGATTTGCTTTTGTATTCTCTATATTAATTTCAAATCTAACATTATGGGGTGCTTGGATAGTTATGTCAATATATCAGGGAAACCTTGTAAACATACCAAGTGGTGTTGTTGAAGCATATAGTTTTGCAAATGGTGCTGCATTTTTAGGTAAGAGCATGCAGAGTTTTGCAGAAAGACATAGATATAATGATACAAATATACCAATGGCTAAATCAAATATGGGGGTCTTGTAAATGAAGTCAATAATTATAGTGTTATTAGTATTTTTATTAAGCGGTGTTTCTTATGCTACTGGTCCAATGGTATGTTTTCAACAAAAAGATGCTGCTAAGATTGTTGTTGATTTGAGTAACTGTAAAATAATTGAAAAAGAGTTGAATATACAAGAACAAAAGAATATTGAACTAAATAGTAAAATAGAAACACAGGAAAAAATTATATCAGAAACCGAAAAGAAATTTGAGGCTTGTTCTGATACACTAAATAAGACGGAAACTCTCATGAAACAAAAAGATAAGGTTTGTAAAGATGCTAAACCAAGTCTTATTACGATTATTGGGAGCTTTCTTGGCTGCTTTGGTCTTGGCCTATTATTGGGGGTTTTATTATGATTAAGTATATTGGATATGCTATATTTGCCATTATACTGTTGGCTACTGTTGCATGGGTTGCCAATTCATTTCCAAGAAAAAGTGTTGTAGATGATGTTATCAAAGATCGTGAAATAGAAATAAAAGCTGAATATGAGAAACAGATCAATGAGAGAGACAATGCAATAGTTATTCTAAAGAAAAATATTGAAGAAAAAAACAGTAAAATTGTGATTCTGGATAAAGAGTTACAAAATTTACGACAGAAACGATTGGCAATAAAAGAGCCTAAAACACTTCAGGAGATTATAGAAGTGTTAAAGACTCTTGGTTACAACCCAATTATTATTTACCAATAGACTCCTAATCCATATCTAGTTTTTCAATATATGGATATTCATTTGTGGTGTAATATACATCACGAATACCGACATATTCCAGATACATAATACAATATGGACAGGGTTTAGCTAACCTAAATTGTTTCTTTTTGTTAATTCTCACGACAATTATTGACATTCCCTTCAAATCTCTTTTTGATCTTATTATAGCATCAACTTCTGCATGAACAGTCCCAGGCCACTTTTGAAATTTTCTTTTCAGATGTTTTACCGAGCGCTGTGGTTTGTTGTATCCTTTCGAGATAAGTCTTGACTTGTCAAATATGACTGCACCAACTTTTTGACGATGTTCAGACTTCCCTGCCTCTTCCACAGCATATTTTAGAAAACGATATACTCTCTCCATTATTGTTTACACAGCTTATAGAAAATAGACATAATAGAAATTACAGACACAATATACATTCCAACATCAAAATACATCTTATTTCTCTCCTTTCCTTAATAAGATCTTTTTTATTTTTTCAAATAGATTATTGTTCTTCTTAATTCTCTCTACTTTACACAAGATTAGATAATACCATTCATAATCAAATCCACGTTGTCTTGGATAACGATCGATAGCGACAAGGTGATATATTCCTATAAAATTGTTCTTTAACGGAATCCTTGTAGTTTCACCCAATCTCAATCTTTCAGGGCTGGGAATGATATTTCCCCATATAGGCATCTTCTGGCATACTTTGATAAATTTAACGGTTTCGTATCTTGCCATCGTGGACCCCCCTATGGATAGAAAGGCCCACAAAATGGACCATCTATCCCTATGCTACGTTACAGTATCCATAACTACCATTCTATTTATACTCATTAACTCCTCCAAAGTCCTCGTAATGTTGATAAAATTTTTCGCTATATGAGATAGGTATTAACTTCATAATTACCATTATTCATCTTACTCCACGAGACATATAACATTGTATTCTGAAAGATACCCTTTTCATTTGCAACATCAATATAGATCATCCCAGAATCATCAAATGACATACCAGACCAGGGAGACCCATTTTCTTGAACTAACCAAACTCTATTATCAATCAGTATAGAATTTATCTCATCTATAGGTATAGATGGATAATATGTTCTGTTAATTATAGACAACATACTATTGATTTTCGACTTGATATCTTGTCTTATTCTTAAATGTTTCATTGTTTATATGGATTTTGAAGAAAGATGAATGAAGTATGGCGTGGTGTTTTCAGGGATGACACCACAAACCCCAAGTGTTTTTCAGGATGACACTGAACCTACGTGATGTTTTAATGGAATAACATCACGAACCAGAGGTGTTTTTCAGGATAACACCACAAACCCATTCTAAATAACTTGGTTATTTTTCCTTACTTCACCATTTAATATAACTTTATACTATCACTTTGCGTGCAGGTAGTGACCTCTTCCTGCAAAAAATAGTGCTTGATTCCTCTACAGCTTTGTTCCATGCTGCACATAAGTCTGTAGCTATCGTGTAAAATACTTCTTCGAAGTCTCTGAAATCAGGTTTCCCAGGTTTCCAAGGAATATAAGCCTTACAATTATCGCATTCTTCCCTACAGATAGATCTTAATGAGAAGAGATTTATTTTTACTGGTTTTGTAATAAGACGATTGATGTCGATGTTTATTTCTTTTACACTATTACATTTAACTTGATAAATGCGCCTTTCGTCCATGTTAGGACGATTTCCCAGAAAAATATATTCAGGAAGAACATACTCCTTCTTAAAAACAATGTGAGGGCTTGTCTGTAATTCCTTTCCCTCTATTATAATATTAAAAACAATGGGAGTATTCCAATTTCCTCTTTTCTTTTTACCAATTTTATATTCTACTGTCAATGGCATTGTTATTTTTCTCCAGTATAATTTTATACTATTATTTTACGTGTAGGTATAGGTTCTGACTTTTTATCGTAAAAATCAGAACTCGATATAATCACTGATTTTTCCTCAAAAACCTCGGATTTCATCGCCTCTGCTACTGCCTTATTCCATGCTTCACACATATCATAAGCCATCTCGTAAAATACTTCTTCAAAGTCGCTGTAATCTTGGTTAGGCCGCCAAGGAAGGAAGATTCGACAGTTATCACACTTTCCATTACATTTATGCTGATCATGAATTATTAAAATGTTATTTATCATTAAAGGTTTGCTTATGTAAGTGTTTATGGTGATATCTATAGTATAGGTTTCATAACAATAATCACTACTTCCATCTTTCTCAAGTTCAGTATCAGAGCCACAATATATTGTACCTGGTAATGAATAATGTCTCCTAAACTCCATATGAGGTCTGAGAGACAGTTCTTCACCAAGATATTGCCATTTCATAATCAATCTGGGTCTCCAATATCCTTCTTTTTCCTTGCAAATTTTCCACTCTATGATTAACGGCATTTTTTAATATAACCACATGTTATCATTTTACGTTTGGATCTATTATAGTCAGAACTTGATATTATTACTGGCCCTTTCTCAAATGCTTTGAAGTTTCTCGCTTTTGCTACAGCATCATCCCAGGCTTTGTTTATGTCATTAGCTATTTCACGAAATACTTTTTCAAATTTTTCATAAGTATCTTGTTGTGGTAGATAGGCACAACATCCTACACAACGCCCACGACAGTTGAAGTTAATAAACTCCGTAGTGGATTTATTCGTTAGAGGCCTATCTATATAGACATTTTTGCGAATTTTTATGGTGTAAAGTACGTGACAATAGTCATTGCTATTTTTGTACTGAAGTTTAGGATTTCTTCCGCAATATATTTGGCCTGGAAGACGATAACTTTTTTCAAATACCATACGAGGTCTGAGAGATAATTCTTCTCCAAAATAATACTCATTCATAATTAACTGAGCTCTATCATACTTATCTCTTCCTGGTATAATTTCCCATGATATTTTAACAGGCATTTTTTCATCCACAGAGATTACTATTAAGACATCCAGTGATCTCGATGTTATTTTCATACCACTCGGCTTTTCGCTTAAAATCAGTGCAATCACCGAGGGTTTCTCGTAAAAAGCGTGTAGCGTCCTGACAAGAACTGCCATGAAAACCCCGAGCCTCCACAACAACATCTCCCGTGGTGAGGCTGAATCTCAATACTATTTCTTCCATAATTTTATCCTCTTACTCTAATACGTAACTCAAATTCTTGAGTATGACTATTAAAAGTCTCATATACACTATATCCTTTTTTCCGTGCCTCTATTTTAGCTTTCTCTACACCATAATAGGCACGTAATTTGTTCAACTCCTCAGGCTTTCCCCATGACCCACTGTAATTATCATAAGCTATTGTTCCATCATTTTTGATAACTACAGGGTATTTCCACCCAGACAAACAGACGGCGAGCCCTTCCTCAGTAGAAGAGTAGAGCTTGTGTTTCCCCTCGATGATTGTCAATCCGAGTCGCTGGCAAGCATATTCAAGAGCTTCTCTATCATGAAGTTCTATTTTGATATTCATTGTGTTACTCATAGACATTCTTAGATTTTTATTTTGCGCTTTTTTTGATTATTGGTTTGTTCATCGTCATTAGCAAAACGGGCATTATACTTAGCCCATTCACGGGCTTTTTCGATTGAAGCTTGGCACTGATGATATATGGGACGTATAGATGCAAACGCTTCATCAAGTCCATCATACAGAGATGAAAATGCAAGTTTTTCGATTTCTGCACCTGTCCAGTTTTCCATTTTTTCCGCCCATTCAATGGGAATTTTAGTAGTGTATTTACAGTTCATAATTTTGATAATATCTTGTTTCTCCTTTAGTGATGGAAAATCGAGGAAGAAAACGTCATCAAAACGCCTCATCATAGCACCCTGACTGTTTTCTATGAGACTGCTTATATCATTAACCGTAGCAAACCAATAGACTGGCACTCCATCATTACGAAAATCTTGCATGGTAGTCATAAGACGGCCTATCATGCCGAGAGTAGTGCCACCATCTGTTTTTGCAGAACTTGCAACACCAGCAAATGCTTTTTCAAATTCATCCATCCACACTACAACTGGTGCAACGGATTTGACGAGGATAAGAGCCTGTTGCATATTCTTCTCGGATTCACCTACATAGCTTCCTTTAAGACTTGAAATATCTAATCGGATTAACGGGATGTCGAAGATAGACGCACATACTTTTGCTGAAAGCGATTTCCCCGTTCCAGGAGGACCCACAAGGATAATGCCATGAGGACGAGCGTATGCTGGTAGATCTGATCTATAAAATCCTTCTTTACGATGCTGAAGATATTTTTTGAGTCCTTCTAAACCACCAAGGACTTCAATAGGTTCGGGATTCTGAAGCTCCATCAGACCACTCTTACGAATTGCCTGAAGTTTCTCCGCTTCAAGGATCTTTTTGGATATAGTTCTCTCTTTTACGAGACTGAGTGCTATGGCATTCTCAGCTTCATAGATAGTTAAGCCTTTGGCTGCGGAAATAGTCTTTTCATCGACTTTTACAGATAGCTTATTTTCTTTTACTATCTTGTGTGTAATCTCCAACAGTTCTGAAACTGTAGGTAGTTCAAAGAATATGACTGTGATATCTTTCTCCAGTTCAACAGGAATGTTTATTCCTGGAGAGATAATTATTATATGCCTATCTGTAGCCTTCAAAAGAGGAACAAAATTTTTTATTGTTCTAAAAATATCTACTGCATGAACAAATTTATGAAAGTCTTTGAGAAAAAGTATCGACGATTCAGGCAAGGTGGTTACTGCTTGAATTGAATGCAGAGGATCGTGTATCTGTCTTATCTGATCCGTAGCGTGATCATGAAGACCTGTCACCATATCCCATGAAAAAATCGAATATCCTTGTGCTTCTTGAGAAAATACAGATATCGCTCTATCCTCTTCATGAGTACAAACCCATAGGAGAGGATACCCAGCTTTTAGATAGGTTATTAGTTCCATTATACGCCTCAGTCATTATAGATAACTTCGATAATTTTCGCGTAACCTTTAGGATCCATAGATCGTATTACTGAATCAATGTTTTCTTCCAATACATCAAAAAATCCCACCGCACCATTTGTAGTAGTCTGAACGTAACGGTGAATATCATCGGCTATATCTTTAGAGAAACCTATTTCAACTATGAACTTTGCCATATACATCTCTCCCCACTTTAATGACTATTATTGATGGTTAAAGATGGAGTATATTCATAATCATATCCGATTGAACGACAATCTGCCACTATATAAATATCACCATCTCGATTTATTTTAACTGAATTCGCTCATATCTATTTAATACATCAAACTTATCGGAACATCCAGTATATATTATTCTGTTATTTTATAGGTATATGATCAACAAGAATTGGAACAAATCTAATTTGTCTGAATATATCAGAAATTGTATCTATGTTAGAGATAACGAACTCACCATCAGTTTATTGCTCACCAACACCATATGAACATTTTTTTTTATTCATAACATATTTTTCCATCATTTGTAAATTCATAATCTTTTAGAGTTGCTATAACAGCTTCAACACTTGTCATATATTCATATTTCTTTCTTAAAATGTCAAGATATTCGTTAAGCACTATCTTAATAAATTTGTTAGGATTCACTCGTTCGTATTCTTTAATCTTGGAATTATTGTCAAATTTATTCAGTAGGTTCTGTGCTACTTCTTCGATACTTTTGGTTAGAGTGCCTATTATTGTGTTCTTATATAGGTCGAAATCAGCTATGACAACCCCCATCTGTTCTGCTTCATCAATAATCGGTTGCCACCAACAAATGTCTTTTTCTACATTTATATACCTATACCGTTTAATAGTGTTGTTCCTTACATCATCAGGAAGTTCATCAAATCTATATACAATTATTTTAATCACCCTCATCCTACTACTCCCTTTATTTTAATAGGGAAAATTTTAAACCAGTGTTTAATAGTATAACATGATAAAATTTGGACTAATGTTTATTGTAACACTTTGTAATACTAACACGAGCTTCTTTTCCATCCCATTTTTTATAGATAACAAATTGAGCTGTTGTTCTAATAACTGTAATATATCCATATTTTGTAAAAACCTTTATTCCTAATCCATCATAATAGGTATTGGGTTTCAAATTACAACGTTCAAACCCTCTTTTAATCCTTTCAGCTTTAGTTCTTATATGATTATACCGGTCATTCCTTATTTCTTGTTCAAAAACCGGCCGTCTGTCCTGTTGTTGATCAGTAGATTTAATAACACCCCACAAAGTAGCTAACCTACGAAGCTCTTGTTCATTGTTTTTATTGATATTGATTAGTTTAGTTCTTTCAAGAGCATAGTATTCTTTACATACATCTGGATGGAACATAACAACAAGTTTCTTATATAGGGGAAGCATCTCTTTCCTCCATTTTTCTTTGAACATACTATACATCAAGAATTTTTTAGATTAGTATTCGTAATAATTTTGGGTGAGATAGAGAATGACTTTCTCCATAACTTATGTAAAAAGACTATATTCTGTTTAATAGTGTTCATATAATCCTATTAACTCCCCGGTATTCCTTATATGACAAACTTCTAGAATAGTTTTATTATTTTTTCTAATCATAGTTAACATCCCATTTTTATCATGGAAGTATTCAAATTTATTAACATGTCCATTTGAAAAAATTTCTTTAACTTGATTCCCCTTATCATCGTATTCCCATTGAATGGTATTACCATCTGGAAATATCCATTTAATTAGATTTTCATTATCATCATATATATAGTGAGAAACATTACCAACAGGGAATCTCTTTTCAATAACATTTCCATTGCTATCATATACCCATTGATAAATCTGGTAATTTGGAAGGATCATTTCTGCTATTCTTTCATGATTGTCATATTTTGAATAAATTACTTGATCGTTTATTCTTTTAACTACAATCCTAAATTCCCCATCGATTATATAATCATAATAAGTTATCATACCATCTGGATAAATTTCTTTTACTAAGCGTTTATTATCATCATATTCATATACAATTTCCAAACCAATACCATCAATCTTTCTTACAAGACATCCGCAATCATCATATTCATATTTTATTTCTATATTTTCTGGATGAGTTTCTCTTATCAAGAATCCACGATCATCATATTCCCTCTTGATGTTCAACCATCCCACCCAATTTTTGTAATCACCAACGATTGATTTCTTTCTTATCAATGTTCCTATGAACATATGGTGTTCCACATGCTCTCCGAATAGATGCTTATCACACATAAATTTTGGATCAACCATCCATTGTCTCATTTTTACTCCTTTTTTAAATAAAAATATAAATATTATTTCATGTACTATTTCTATATAAAAATATATTAAAATTAAAAATCGGCCAGATTTGTAAAAGATCTGACCAAGTATAATTATTTATTTTATTTTACTTACAGTAAAACCCCTGTACTCTAGCTTTACCACTTGGATCATCTTTAACAGCCACACCCCAGTCTCTAATACTTATCTTTACTAGAGTGTTCCCTTCTGGCCAAATTCCGAATCCAAAGCTATTATTAACATCTTCTCTCATATCACATTTCCAATCACGATAGTACTTTCCTTTTTCATAAAATTGAGTTTTATTAAATAATCCTCTGCCAAGTATATCGTGATTTCTGAAAGCATATAAATATCTTCCATCGAACTTCAGATTCCACTTTTGAGCGTATTCTTTCATCTCCTTAATCTTCTGTTCACGAGTTTTCTTTTGATGTACTTCGTTATAGAGGTTGATATCTAATCTATCAGAAAACTCTTTCAGAAACTTCTTCGATAGAGTTTGATGAACATTAATTTCATTCCAATCAACTCTATCTTTAAATTCTCTGATAAAATCTTCAGAAAGAGTTTGATAATAACTAATATAACTCCAATTAACTTTATTCTGAAATTCTCTTATAAAGTCTTCAGAAAGTTTCTGAAATGCACTAATAAATTCCCAATTAACTTTATCTTTAAATTCTCTTATAAAATCTTCAGAAAGTTTCTGAAATTGACTGATATTATTCCAATTAACTTTATCTTTAAACTCTCTGATAAAGTCTTCAGAAAGTTCCTGGCGTTCGCTAATGTATTTCCAATTAACTTTATCTTTAAACTCTCTTATAAAATCTTCAGAAAGTTCCTGATATTTACTTATGCAATTCCAATCAACTCTATCTTGAAATTCTCTTATAAAATCTTCAGAGAGTTTCTGATATTGACTAATATAGTACCAACCAACTCTATCTTTAAACTCTCTTATAAAATCTTCAGAAAATTTCTGAAATTGACTAATATTATTCCAATTAACTTTATCTTTAAACTCTCTGATAAAGTCTTCAGAAAGCTTCTGATAAATGCTAATGTCTTTCCAGTTAACTCTTTCTGGAAACTCTTTAATAGGACAATTTAGATTTAATTTTTGAATTAAGTTTTTGATTTCTTGAAGTGTCACTTTCTTCATTTCTACTCCTTGTTATAAAGATAAACTTGGCCAGATCTTTTACAGATCTGGCCGCTGAATTTTGGATCAACCATCCATTGTCTCATAAATTTCTCCTCAAAAGTAATTAAAAATAGAAGAAGTGAGACTTCCTCTCTCTGTCTTACCCTCCCGTTTTCGACGTGAGGTTCCTCTGGTTCCCGGTAATATTTGATCCGGGCGATGAGGAACCACCGATTGCCGGGCGTATAGGATAATCGACTGAGCTGTCTCTCACACTACCTAGGTAGTGTGAGACTCTCACTTCAATAATATTATTTCTATATGAAAATGTTAAAAATTAAAAAATCGGCAAGATCTAAAAACTAGATCTTGCCGATTTAAACTTCTTTCTTCAAAATTTACTGGATAAATCATCCCAATATTTAGATTCGAGTAAGCGTTCTACTTTAGCATCTTTTACTTCTTCTTCCGCCAATTTTTCAATTTCTTTAATTAATTCATCATTTTCCAGAAGTTTACATAACCACTTGTGTAACTTTTTATGATGAATTATCTTATTCTTATAGTAGATCTCGCCGATATCAAAATCTTCAACATAATCTGGTTGATGATCATAGCATCTTTGGCTCCCATATTCATACCAACCAATACTATCATTTCCCCATCTTACATCTGTTATCTCAATATCAACTTCAAGAGTTCTTCTTTTGTTCTTTATCGGATAGTTTTTTATCAGCATATTATTATCCTACTGGACGATTTTTGTTCCAGACGATATCACATCTAAACCCGTTAATAATTTAATATAAGCGTGTTGAATCTCATTGGGCGCTTCAATTACTGCTATTATTTTATCCATTGAGATTTCCTTAATTGCTTTATCATCGAATGGCAGCAACATAGGAACAATAATTGAATTAAATTGATTTGTTTTAAAATCAGGATGTACAACAATTAAATATGCATTTGCAATAATGAGGTTATTATTTTTTTCTTCCAATTTACCAACTATTAGTTCGCCACTAATACATTTACCAATTACAATTTGCATTTATTTCTCCTTTTTTAAATTATTTATATTTCGAGTAGCTCGTTATATTCAACTAATTCTTCTAGTGTTGGTCTTTACCTTTTTACCTTTCTTGATTTATTTAATGCTATATTTGCCGCTATAATTGATATTTCCTCATCTGACAATTTGTTACATATTTTGATAAATTCGTTAACTTCTAATTGACACCCCAGTAACACTTCTTCTTGACTATCTTTTGAAACTTGTAGAGCTATTATCTTCAATTCATCATTATCCATGGTGATTCTGTGTTTAATTTTTGGAGTAATTTCAAGCTCTATTTCCTGTCCTTGAAATAAAGCTTCCAAAACAATTATTGATTTTTCACGTAGTTTCACATGACACCCTCATAATTCTAAATATGTTCATTTTCTACTATTAAAGTACCAGATTACTGGTATTACAGCTAAACTGCTAATATATTTGATCAATGCTTGCCCCCAGATTGCATCCCACTGCCAACCAAAAGCTAGTACTACAAATATCACTGAATCTAGTGGAGTCGAAATTGTATTTGAGAGCCAGATTCTGTGAATAAAATCTTTTTTAGTGATAGTAAATATCAACCAGTCAACAGTTTCTGCTATCAAAAAGGCTGATACAGAAGCTAATGCTATGTGCCAGTTCATAAATAATGTAATAATTGTTGCTATAAATATAAAGATCCAGATCTTCCAGGTTCCCCAGTGTTGTTGGGCGAAGTCCCTCAAAGAGAAAGTTAGACCTACCCAAACAACACCGGCTGGAAATGTTAATCCTAAAACAGTCACAATTCCAAAATAATCAACAAATATGTTAGCTAGTAATATACTTAATATATAAGTGAAAGCCCAAATCCATTTAATCATAGTTTCTTTCCCCAGAGTTTTTATTTTTTTAATCTCCTTCGGCAAGATCTTGTAAATGTTCTTCAATCGTTTTATTTGTATTTTTATTCCACTTATCTCGAGTATTTTTTGTAATTAAACTATTGGTAGCACTATTTGTTATTCTTCCACATCCTTTACATATTCTTATTGGCATAATTATATATCCCTATTTGTCTGTATTAATTTAAAATTCTTATCTTCATAATCATTAACATGCCACATTGCTCCAAGAAGCAATGCTAATTTACTAATATTTAAAGCAGCTAGAAGATCATCTAAAAGATACTCTTCCCATTTATAAAATAGCTCATCACAAATTTGATATTCAATTTCTTCTGAATTATTTTTAATAAAATCAAATTCAAGTTGTTTAACCGTATCTTCTCTTGAGTCGACACTAATGTAACCACCCTCAATTTCTTCTGAATTATTTTTAACAAAATCAAATTCAAGTTGTTTAACCGTATCTTCTCTTGAGTCGACACTAATGTAACCACCCTCATATAATTCTGTTTTACAAATATTTATATTAAAATATAATCCATTTGGCTCAAAATATTTCTTTTGAATTTCAAATAGTTTTTCATCAACAATTTTAATGTACGCTTCTAACTCTCCATAAATTGTATTGAGTTTAAGATTAAGATCTATTTTTGGAACTGATGTTTCATTTTTATTTATTTGATTAATAATTGCTTCTATTTCTTTTATTTCTTCATCAATTTCTTTTCCAGCTGAATGCTTCTTCCAGATACGCTGTCCCAGATTCATATTTTTTCCTTCTTTTAAAGCGGCAAGATCTTATAACGAGATTTTGACGTTTATCCTAGTTTAAGTTACTTCTGATACTGAATTGGATCTTTCATTCCTATATTCTGGAAAGACTCTAATCTTTCGGTGCAACTGCCGCATTTGCCACAGCTTAATTCTTGATCTTTGTAGCAAGTTCTGGTGTATTCATATGGAACGGGAGTTTTAAAACTATAACCCATTTGAAGAATACCGGTCTTGTTTAACATCTGAATGGGAGTCTCAATGTGAACTTTTTCTTCTGTGCTTGCTTGAATTGCTGTATTCATTGCACTTATAAAAACTGGGCGACAATCTGGATAAATAAAGTGATCACCCATGTGTGTTCCAACAGCGACAGTATCTGCTTCAACAGACTCTGCATATCCTGCCATAATGGCAATAAAGATACTATTTCTTCCAGGAACTACTGTTAGTGCCATATTAGGTGCTGCATAATGTCCCTCAGGAATCTCTCCTTGACCATTCAGAAGATTCGACTTAAAAAGCTTACTAATGAAATCCAGATTAACAATTTTAAGAGGTTCAGTCTTAAAATATTCTGCTAATTTCTTTGAACATTCTAATTCATATTTGTTGTGTTTGCTGCCATAATTAAAAAACAATGGATAGATTTTATATCCTTTATTAAAATAATATCCTAAAACAGTTGCGCTATCCATTCCACCACTAAGACCCATTACTACCGCTTTTTGATTTGACATCTTTCGCCTCCTAAGATAAAAAGATTAATTTTTATAAAAATATTTGAAAGCTGGAATAACTAATTCCAGCTTTCAAATGTGTATGGTGCGTCGAGCGGGAATCGAACCCGCAAGTGCTCTAGGCACGAGGGATTTTAAGTCCCTTGCGTCTGCCAGTTCCGCCATCGACGCTTTGACAACTACTACAGTTTTACGTAATAGTAGGACCAGTTGGATTTGAACCAACAACCTGTCGCTTATAAGGCGACTGCTCTAACCAGTTGAGCTATGGCCCTATTTCAATTCTATTATTTCTATATGAAAATTATAAAAATTAAAAACCGGCAAGATCACATTTTAGATCTTGCCGGTTTAGATTAAATGAATATTTCTGGAAATAATTTTTTAAAATCTTCTCTTAACGGAATCATTATTTCTCTTATTTGTTCGTGGGCATCTGAAGCAATTCTTAATTTAAAAATATGTTGCCATTCAGCCAAGTCAGCTGTTATAACGATTTCAGTTTTTAAACTATTTGGTAATACACTTCTAGCTCGTTCCGGATTCCAACCTTCAGAAATTAAATTGTTATAAGTTTGTTCCGAATCCAACATTGATTTTACCCAATATTGAGCAACTAGATTTTTTGCAAGAATATCAGATTTATTTATATTGTTCCATGTCCATTCTCCTTCTGGCAAATCTAACCAAGGAGGAATAATAAAACTAATATGGTTATTAAATTTTGAATTGCAATAATTGCAGTAACGAGTGCTTTCTTGAGCATATGATGATGGTCGATGACGAACTATCTCATGAGATATTCCGCGATCTGTTATAATTTTTACAGTTGCTGATAACATATTCCAACATTTTTGATTGTAGATTTCTTTAATCATATCCATTGTTGGTTTGATATATTCGTTTTTGTGCTCATATTCCCATTCGTTAAAAGCTCTATCATTTCCTGCAACTAATGTTCCAGTATTCATTGGCATAAAATTTAAGAATTTATAATGAGGACAAAACTCTGTATAATATCTCAAGTTCCAGCTGTGTTCGATCATAGCATAGTGTTTTCTAGATTTAAGCATATTAACAAATTTTTCAGCTGTTCCTTCTGTAATTTTCTTCTCACTTTTATAGCAGGTTCTTCCTGCGATTTCTATTAAAAGTTCACTATTATCATATGAATAAGGTAAATCTTTATTAAAGCTTGCCGCATAAATCTCATAACTTGCTTTTACTAATCTCATTATTTTAATTTTTGATCCTTTCCAGAATTAAAATACAAATACAGCGGCCGCTATCACAGAAGTGTATCCACCATTTTGAACATATGCCGCTTGTGTCGTATTTCTTGTAGCTACTATTTTTCCACTAATTTTAAAAATTTCTTTACGCTCATCCCAACTATCGTCAATATTAAACTCTACACCTAACGTTGATGCTAACATTGCTGCTGCTAAATCTTCTGCGTAGTCTCCTGCTATTTTTGCAGTTTGGCCGAAAGAGTGATGTTCGCTAATATAACCATATGAATTTTTATCAGATGGTATTGCACAACCAACTGAAGCTGCAAGAAGTCGTTTATTTTCATTACTACAATTTCTACTCATTACACAATATGTAATTGCTCCTGGTATAAGACATTTGAGACCTTGAGATCTTGAAATAATTTTACAATTAGGAGGAAAAATACTTGATACTGTTACAAGATTGCATTTTTCAATTCCAGCAGCTCTTAGTGCTCTTTCAAACGAATGAAGTTCGTCTTTATGATGCCCAACACCATGTGTAAAAAATATTTTCTTAGGAACAAATAAGTGCATTTTTAATTATAACCTCCTTTATTTAAATATTTCAATATATATTTTCTTTTTATTCCATTATAACACTCAATCCAGCAGTTTCAGACATATCGATAGTTTCAACTACTTTTGTTTTGACCACTTTTTCTTTACCACAGTTCATGCATTTATAAATAACTTGAGATTTAGTCTTTTTCATATTAACTTCACCACCACATTCTGAACAACGCAAGAACATTTTTATTTCCTCCTAGTGATTTATAATAAAAAATAAAAAAAATATTGGGGCAGAGCCAAAACTCCACCCCAATTTTAAAATTTAACTCAATACTGTACCAGTTGGAACAAATGGTTTTACATTGTTGTCCTCAATTGGTTTTGTACTTGTTAATAATGTGTCTTTCTTTTCTTTTCCAGCCTTTCTGATAGTCAAAAAGATTGTTTCTTTTTGACTGACAATTTCAGAATATTTTCCTGGTCCAACTATTTCCATCAACATCTTTAAATCAGTTACAGTTCTAGAAGTCGTTTGATATGCTCCTTTCCATTTTTCTCCATTGGAAAGTTCAACGATTTTCTCATTAATTTTGTCCTCATGCAACATTGCTGCTACACGTTCTTTAATTTTATCCATTCTGGCTTCAATTTCATTTTTTTGTTTATTTAATAATTTGTATTCTTCATACTCTTCACGATATTTTTTTTCTCGTTGAAATTTCTCAAACGCTTCTGATGTTTCCATTATATCTCCTTATTTATTTAGAATGATAGGTATCCCACCATTCTTGAAGTTCTTCTTTTGAACTACCAGATCCATTTCTCAGTATATATTTTACATGGTCTTCAGCATCTCTGTGGTATTTGTCGTATTTTTTTGTACCTTTAATAACTACACCTCCAGAACCTTCTAAAAATCCTGTAAGGAATAGCAGTATAGGTACACTTATTATAACAGAAATTAATATTTCTCCTATTAATCCCATGTTTTTTATTCCTTTCTCATGAAGAATTATATTATTCTCCAGAGAATTGAATCTATGTTCTTTATCAGTAGTGGTCTAATATAATTATTTACAAACAATTCTGTATCACCAAAATCGACAAGTTCTATGTAATATGTGAACTTAAACAGAAGTTTTTGATACATTTCATCCTTTTGAACAGAAGTATCAATTCTCTGAAGTTTCAAGAGCTCATCAACAATGTTTTTTATTATTTTGACCAAATTCGCTTTAACTAGAGAATAATCTCCTCGAAATTTATTTTGAATTAAAGAATCAAATCCATCTAAATTATTACAGTTGATATAATTTAAGAAATTTGGAATAATTGTATTATAGCAGTCAACACAAATGAAATTATATATATAATTTCCAGTTTCTATTAATTTTGGGGGAAGTATGATCGAACTATCGAAGTCCACTATTGATAAATAATTATCATTAATATAATTTAGCATATTAGCATATATTTCAGGTTTATATTTGTTATCAATATTATCTATAAGATTTATCCCCAAGTTATTAAAATTGATATACTGATCCTTAATAATTTCTTCATTTGTTTCTAATTCATCTGTACTTATGAAATCATCAGGTATAATAATTGTATTATTAATATTATCAATTGAATTCAAATCAACTGGTTGAATCATATTGTGATCCTCCATTAAATTAATATATTGCCACCAGTTGTTACTTCAAGCGATTCTATTACATCTACCTTTATAAAACCGGTATTACATGACATCGCTGAAATATAACTTCCATCTGGTTGTTTACCAATTGCAATTTCATAATCTTCTGCCGGTATTGTAAAATATACAGTACTTCTCAATGCTAAATCCGCGTTTGTCTCATCTAATTTTGTCGCTTTAGAATCGTTAATGTATTCACTAAATAAATAAATTGCAGTATCTGGAATATGAATTGCTTTAAGTAAATCATCCTGAATAAGATAATCAATATAACTTGCTTCACTCGCTAATCCGGTAATGATATTCCGAGTTGCTTTGTCAACTTTAATAGAACACATACCAGTGCAATTTGATAGATCTGGAAGTTTAACTGCTTCCACTAAACTTTCTATTTGTTTTGGTAAAAATAATTTAATTTCACCATTAGTGACAATAAATCTAGAATTTTCAGGATCGTCTAAAATAAAAATATCATTATTATTTCTAAAAGTTTTGAATAATCTTAGATATTTTTTTGGATTTATAATTTGAAGATCAATTTTTTTACCTTCAAAAATTTCCTCTATATTTGAGCTTATAATTGCTCCAGATACATTTTGGGTTATAGTTGATTCTTTAATTATTAATGAATCATTACTCGATTTATCAGATACTAGTACATTTAGAACTTTTAATAAACTATCAAATTTCGCAGGAGAAATTTGACAAAGGATTGTATTTTCTTCAAGAGGCTTAAAATTTGTTAGAGATATTGGAGAAACTGCTACTGCATCAATTGTTTCAATCGAGTTTTCAGATAATGTATCAAATGGGTTACTTTCAAACTGATCCATTTTGCCTCCATTTATTTTTAGTATCGTAATGTTATTTGTAATTTGTCTATTGATGATTCAATTACAACTATTCTATTATATCTTTTTGGATCTTCTTTTTTTGATTCCAAAAAGTTATTAACAGATTTACTCATATTAGTATTAAATTCTCTGTAGAAATTTTCACACGCTTCTGAAGACTCAAATCCGAGATTAATTACTCTATCTTTAAAGTTTGAGTTCTCATATGTTCTTGGCGTTTTACAAGAATTTATATTTTCAGTTATGATATCTGGAATCCAATCTGGTGGTAGAGTTTTTAGTAATCCTGTTCGTTCATAAACTTTATTAGGATCAATTCCATATTGTTCAAATAATTGTTCATGCAGCATCTTTATCTTTTTTCTAGGTGGTGTTTCAGATCCCATATTATGTTTATCACCCATATCCACACCGTCTATACTTGTGATTGTTATGTTCTTTGACATTTTTAATTTCTCCTTAATGAAAAACAAATAATATATAAAGAGGGGGAAATTATTTCTCCCCCTCTTTATCTGCATTATTTTCTAGTTGTCACTTTCGTAATAATCTCGTCCAGATCTACTGGACATCTATCTTTCAGGGAGACCCCGAAAGATCTGTTGAGCTTTTCAGAAACAGTCTTCATTGCGACGGTACCCTCTTCCGACAATCGTTTCCACTTGCGCTTTGGCGCAAGTGGATCCATGTTCCTCGGATTCCACTTCTCGTACATGAACGATTTATAATGCGCCCTCTCGAAACTGGTGCCATCAGAATTAACCACCAGTTCGAATACTTCTTTGCCAGCAAACATCTTGATGTCGCCTTCCATCGCCGGTTTCAATGATCCAAACTTCTTCGAACGATATTCATTTATTGCTCGAAGACATTCCGAATTCTCGGGATCTTTAAAGTTGAACGGTTTCGAGAAGTGCTGGAATACGACTTCTGCTACCTCACCCGTCCGAGAATTTTCCGCACCATCTCTTTGAAACAATACCTTGATTTTTTCCATCTCAATTCGCCTCCCTTTCTTAAATTAATAACTGGTTTCAAACCATTAAAATAAAAGCTCCACGATAGAGCTTTTCTTAATCGTATTATTTCTATATAAAATCTTTGAATAATAAAAAAATGAAACTAATAATTATTCTATATCTAGTGGCGAAAAGATTCAATAATAAATCTTTTCGCCACTAGTTCATAAATAATATTTCTATATAAAAATTGTAAAACTAAAAAATCAAGTAATATTTAATCCCATACCTAAAATATAAAGGTTGAATATATCTTTTGTACCACCAGTTTTAGTTGTCTCTGGAAGATTTGGCATTTCTCCATTCTCAATAATTTCATTATATAATTCTCGTTTTGAACGATGTTCGTCACTTCTTGGACCTAGTAATTCAGATATAATATGATTTGCATCATACGTTAAGAATGAATAGATATCAAGATTTGCTATACTTTGTCCGCCTTCTTGTGCTTTACGCTTAGTAGGTTGACGAGTGAGACCTGTGAATCTACCAGTTCCTCTAATATTAGCATAAACATCAGAGTAATGTTCTAGGAACATATAATATGATATTCCTACAGGAACCTCGACATCTGTCCATCGGTCAAGTTCTGGAATATATACTTTCTCTTCCAGTGGAATTTTTAGAAATTCTGCCGCTGCTCGAATATTTTTAAAACTAATATCTTCAAAAGGTTCGACAATACAAAACAAATTAATATCATCATTCTTAATAGCTTGTCTTAACTTATTTCCAGTATAACTATTAACATTTTCTGCTATATGGTCAGATACCTTTTTTGGTCCTATAATGTTGTATAGATCAATAATAAACTTAGCCAATTTATCATTTGAGACTTTTGGATCTTCAGCCATTTCTTCTATTTTCTTATTAGCGTTGAAGAAGATTTTTCCAAGATATAGTTCTTTAATAAGAGCTATATTTTTTCTTCCAAGAACTGAAATTGGGCTTAAGAATATATCAATCTTTTCAGTAAATGATCCTTTTGGAGTTTTATCAAGAATTTTACTAACTACACCTTTAGCGCCAAATCTATTGCTTAATTTATCTCCAATATTAACTTTCCTTGGTCTTTTAATGTAGTATACAATTCTTGATCCGACAAAAATGTTACCTTTTACTTTGTGTCCTCCAATATTAATAAAGCTTAAGTTCATATTATCAGTAATTGATAATTGTTTGTTTTTGTCCGCAACAGAAGATGCAAGTTTTGCAATAATATTTTTTTGCTCTTTTACAAGATCATTATGAAGAGATATAATTTGTTTATCTGTAGAATTTTTATTATTAATATAAACTTTTATATCAACAATTTCTCCACTTGGTGCTAATTTTTTAATACTTTTATTTCCAAGGGAAAACATCTCGTTACTCGAATCACTGGATATATCATCAGAATCGATATTAGTTGAACTAAGATATTCATCTAATGATGAATCATATGAAAATTCAACTAGTATTTCACCGCCATTAAGAACTTTACCTTTTTCTTTCTCAAGATTAATAATCTTGACGTCAGGTGGTACAATAACTTGAACTTCTTCCACACTATCAACCATAGTTTGATCTGCAAGTTCTTTAGTGATAATGTATGAATCCTCATGATTTAATCCAAGATAATTCAAAAGAGCAATATTGATATTTTTACCGGCGCAATATACCCCCTTTTGGTTGAAATTTTTTGTAAAAGCAATTGGTTGATTTGCCTTAAATTTGTCACCCTCATCCAAAGAATTCATTTCAAGAGCAATATAAGATCCTCTTTTTGTACGACTTAGTCTCGGAATAATATCAAAAATGTCAATTGTCCCATCTTTATATTTTACTGTAACTGTTTTATTTTTATCTACATTAATCACTGTGCCGTCTTTTTTTGCTCTTTGAACAAATCTTGGAGACGCTAGTTGACCTACTATAAATTCTCCACCAGTGCAAACTAGTGGCTGTTCAGAATTACTAATTGGTGTTGTCTGATTAGCATGTGTTCGAGCCAATGTGAGCCTATCACTATCAACTTGATTTTGGAATGGTGTTAAAGATTCATCTAAAGTTAGTACTTGCCAACCAGATAAATTTGTGATATCTTTGGCTCCATAACTGCCATATTTATTTATTATTACTGGTGTAAGAGTATGGTGTGTCGTTACATTTATGTTAATCTAAGATCGCTATTCTTAGATTTCTTCTTTTAAAATAAATAAAAGAAGAACCCACAGTTTCCTGCGGGATCAGACTATATCTTCATCTTGAGATTTTTAAATATCAAAAATCTCAAGATGCCTCGCGCTTCCACTCGCTTGAGTGTACTCCCTTTCGGGATAGTCGTTACACCTTCAACTAGATGTTAGCAGCATCTAGAAGCTTGGCTCGGTATTGTCCTCAGCATTACCTGGTAGGAGTTCCACCGAATTCACGAGGTTATTCGATCTAGATTACTCTAGAAAGGACCTATTTTGTTAAGCCAACATCCACATATTCTGGAGTTGATACTGCACCCATGATACCATATTGACTTGGATGAATATTACGGTGTTCTTTCTTAAAAGATCTTCTAGAAGGTACTCCACCCCGTCCACCTTTCGTTACTCGACTACTTAACATAATCTCTGTTACAGGAGTAATTGGTTCGGTCTGTTGAAGAACCCCAGCATCGGTTAATAAACTGTTAATAACAAAATCAGAATCTATCCAAATTGTTGCCTGATTATCTCCCTCTGTTATCTTTTTACGATAATAATTGTGAGACATTTTAATTTGTCTATACATAATGTGTAAAATAATCTCACTTAATCTAGTTCTATAGACTTTTAAATCCGAGAGAGAGTCCATTTTCTTATTCAATAATTGATCAACGGCAACCTTTGAAGACAGTTCTACCAAATTGGTTGGCATATTTTCAAATTGTAAAAGTTCTTTTGTAATTGGATCAACAAAATTTTCACTAAGTAGTCTGATTAGAATAATGGATCTTGTGCCATATGTTTGAGTAATATAATTATATATTTCTTGTGGATCATTTAAGTCTTTAATTGGATCTTTTAATTTGATACTTACTAATGCATTGACTAATAATTTTTGTTTTAAATTTTCAGGAACAATTCTTAGAAATTTTCCATCTGCTTGTTCAATGTAAAACACACCATCTTCATAATCAGTTTTATCAACAATACTATAATTAATACCAAAGTCATTAAGAGAAGCTAAGAGTCCTTTCTGACTCCAGAGATAGATTAGTAAGGGCATCTTTAAAGCACCCACATAAATCCATAAGTATGGAGGAACTTTCTTTGTTTTTGATAAATTATCTGATGGATTAGCAGTATGAATTTTATCTAAAATAACATCGAATAGAAATTCATATTTATTTTGTTTTAAAAATTGTTTAGATTCTGCATCATATAATCTACCAGATTCTGAATCAGTTGTGATTGTTTTTTCAGGAGAAACATATATGTTCTCGCCGGTAAAATAAATTATACTTCCATCCGAAAACTCGCATTCATTTTCTGTACGATTTTTGATGAGTTTAGGATATCTAATCTCAATATATCTTGTAATTTCGGCAAGATCAGTTGGATTAAACTTTGAATTAGCTAAACCAACCCTAACAATTCCATAATTTGAAATTAGACGAACTTCGTTTTTATCAGTTTTTGTTACCGGTCGAAGAAACTGTTGATTACTCATTATATATGTGTTTCCATGAAGTTTAAAGTATTTTTCATTAACTGGTGATGGAACTTTTAGTTCAACAGCATAAGGTTCTTTTTTTCCACCATTCAAATTCTGGAGAGTAATTTTATAATTGATAAATCTGTCAGAATTATTATCTTCAATAGTAGATTCTATCTTTTTAACCTTGATAGGATACTCTGTTCCAGCAACTTCTAATGAGTTAAATAACTTTGTTACATTTTCATGAATAGAATTCTCAAATTCAAATTTCTGCCGATGTTGACCAGTTGTATATTTTAAATCGATAATTTTACTTGGATCTATTATGTTGTCTGATTCTGGAATATTTAACTGATTCTTATAGTAATCAATTTGTTTTAATTTATTGAATAATAATTGTGGATTATGCAGATATTTTTCTGAGACAACATCAGAACCTGTAATTGTGTAATTTATAGCTCTTAAAACCAGATCTTCTGCTTGATCTTGAGTTGGTTTAGTTTTAGTAGAATTAATATAATAGTTGATAGCTGTCTGGACATTTGCAATAATATCAGGATCAGTAATTTTATGAGTTTTTAATGCTCTTTTCAATTCATCCTGATTCAGCCTAACTACAACTTCCGTAGTTTCAGGATTTACATCGGCTGTTAATTTCGAAGTCTGTAGTGATTGAACTATTCCTTTTATGAATGATGGAACTCCTTTTACCTCTGGTTCTTTATCTGATGAAATTGTTGTTAAAGGCGTCTCCTCTTTTGCTACATTTTGAGTTACAGAAGATTCTGGACCATCAATATTCAAAGAATCTATTGAACTGTTTTCAATTTTATTAGCAATTGGAGATTCTTTAGAATTATTAATACTTGTTGCTGCGGAATTTGCCTCAATATATTGTTCTAATTTTGGAAGATTTTGTATAATTATTTTTGTTTGATTTTTATCATGATTGAGTATTGGGATTAAAGTACCTTCACAATCTGAAATGGTTGCGAAATCATCAAAAAATTTTAAATCTTCCAATTTAATAGATTTAGCCCAAGTTCTTATATTTGTTAGAATATCATATAGTCTTCCATTCTGATTTTTAACAAGAAACAACAGTTCAATATTATAATCTCTATTATTTGTCTTAATTTGATTATATAATGTTGTTAGTTCTTCGAATAATTGTTGAATGACAGTTCTTGCTGAAAATTTCTGCAATAGATATTCTAATGCTTGACTCCAAACAGTTGTATCATAGAAATAGTAATTCGGAGTTTTACTGGCTGATGTCAGAATTTCTTTATCGGGTTTTTCGATTATCAAGCTGTTTAGCACTTTTATTTTCTTGCCAATCTTCTGATTATCTTCAGACACCATCATTCTTTTCTTGATATCATAAAAATGAATCTTGCCGTTAAACTTTCTTTTGCCAATTGTAAGAATTTTATTTGGACAAACTAATCCCATACAATTTGATAGTAAAAAATTAGTTTTATATATTTCTAATGCAATATCAAGATTTGTGTCCGGTAAAACAATAAATATTGTTTTCTTATCAACTCGTATTTTTTGATTAATAACGTATGATGGGTGAATTGAACTATAATTCATGATCTTATAGACACCTCTCTTTTAATTGAGTATTTGACCCATTTCTTTTGGATTTAATTCTTTGAATACTTCTTGACAAGTATCCATAATCTTTTTAAGCTCATTTCCGTGAGAATCTAAATGCTGCAATACAACATATATAGTTAATAATATATTATACAATTCTATGTGGCAGATTTGGTCTGCTAGATCTATACACTCTGACATTTTTTCCATGATTTGAATGCATTTGCAGCCAGTGTTATTACATTTTGCGCAATTTTCTAATTCTATAATCGGAATCATTTGTTCTAGATCTTCTTGAGTTATTTCTTTATTTTTCTTCACAATAATCACCTATAAGTTATTTCAGAACCGAAAAGGTCTATAAAATTCAATTTTATTATCTCTTTAAAAAGATATACATTGATCCACTGAATTTCTCCATTTATTTGGTTTGGAATTATTGATACTGGTATAATTTTATCAAGATCTAATTGATAATTAGTAAATAATAAAGCAGATTGATTTTTAAATTGACAAATTAAGAAAATAATCCACTGACCATGCACTTTACTTTCAATTATAGATTTATTGAACCATTGAAGAATTTTTGAATATTTCGTAAGAGTTGGTGTATATTCTTCATAGCCAGTTTTCGTTTCTATTAAAAATGGGAAATTTGACCATTTTATTTGTTTCATAGGAAAGATATCACCACAGTATGCATGTTTAACAGCACCTGATGTTGGCTCTCTTTTTAAAACATGTTCATCATTAAACATCCAAAACGAAAGAGTTTTAGCGGTGTCTCTTTCCATTTTGCCACCTTTGCGTTTACCATTGACCATTTTACTTCATCTTAACCTCTTACTTTTTAAAGATTTGAGTTCCATCATAAAATTCAAACCAACATTCATTAAAATTATTATATTCTTCAATACAATATTCTTTTTTGGTATTTTGGCAAGAAACTTGAATATATGTTCCATTATCAAACAGTCTCCAGTACATGCCGAAGTTTCCATGCACATTTTGTATTATCTTGTCTTGACGACCTGTTACTCGATTTTTTATTAGAATTTCAAATGTTATTATCTTTTGTGATTCATTAACCAAAAATAATATAG